>Ga0182030_10023374_pt1 | contig 11437 bp, 10 predicted proteins | sample 812S3MmetaG_FD_121299 | JGI IMG/M metagenome (GOLD analysis project Ga0182030, IMG submission 121299) | Permafrost microbial communities from Stordalen Mire, Sweden - 812S3M metaG (Illumina Assembly) | ecosystem: Environmental > Terrestrial > Soil > Wetlands > Permafrost | place: Sweden...
AACATCTGCAACCACCGTACGCAGCCGCACGCGCGCGCGAAGCCGCAGAAGCCCGCGGCCTTGCCGCGGACAATCCGCCCCCAAGGGCCGCATTTCGACCCGGCCACCACCTCGCCGACGTGCGGCGCGTGCGGGCGCGAGACCGGCTAGAGCCGGGGCGGGCGCTTCGGCGAGATCGGCTTGGGAGCGCACGTGTGGTAGGTGCGCGTTCCCGTGATCTTCTCTCCCGTGGTCGTTGTCACCGTGATCGTCACGGGATAGGTGCCTTTGGGGAGCCCGCGCAGGTCGATCGGAGCCGTGATCTGGCGCCCGCGGATGACGTCGATACGCCTGCCGCGCAGCGTCACGGTGACCTCCCGGTATCTCAGTCCGGGCAGATGACGAAGGTGAATGGTGAACGTGACCGCCGCGTCGAACACCTCGGCCGTTCCCGTGTCGATCGCCCGTATCGCAAGCACGTGCGGCGTGCCCGCGGCGTGAAGCGCGGCCGGCACCCGGTCGGCGCGGCGCGCAGAGCGCGCATGGCCGCAGGCGATGGAGGCGTCATGGTCGCGGCAGCATAACGTCAGCGTGTTTCACACGACGGCCTGTTTGTGGACACGCATGCGCGGACAAGGGAACGGCCCCGCCGAAGCGGGGCCGTTCCCCAATCAGCCCCCGGGTGAGGGCGCGTCCAGGAGACAAGACACGCCCTCACACCATGTGGAGGCTCCGCGCCTAGGCACCCGCCCCAGCTGGTGCCGCGCTGCCCGGCTGCCACGCAGGAGCGTGCGGGCCACCCAGGGTAGGTACGTCTGAGGGGTAGACCTCGTTGCCGTGGATCGCGTGATCGCCGGTCTCCAGTTCCTCGTCCGAAAGGCGCAGCGGGACGAAGATCCCGACGACCTTGAGGATGATGAACGTGGCGATGGCGGTGTAGCCAATGACCCACGCAGCGGTCTCCGCCTGCCAGCGCAACAGCGTCCAACTGCCCCCGTAGAACACGCTTTCTTTGCCGGGAAGGTTCGATGCCCCGTGCACGCCGATGTACTCGACGAGCGCCGGATCGGCAAGGAACCCGACCAGCAACCCTCCGAAGAGGCCGGCGATCCCATGGGTGAAGATCACCCCCAGGGTATCGTCGACGCGGCTGAATGGCTTCACGCGGCTGAGGTAGCGGATCGCCATCCACACGATCGTCGCATCTATCACCCCGATGATGATCGCGCCCCAGCCGTTGACGAACCCGGCCGCGGGCGTGATACCGACCAGGCCCGTGATCATCCCGTTGACCGCGCCGATCATCGACGGCTTGTCGCGGAAGATGTAGTCCCAGGCGATCCACACCATCATTGCCACGGCCGTGCACAGGTTCGTGTTGAGCACCGCCGCCGAGGCGTCAGCGCCGGCGTAGTAGGAGTCTCCACCGTTGAACCCGTTCCAGCCGAGCCACAGCAGACCCGCACCGACCGCCAACATCAACAGGTTGTTCGGAGCATCGATCTCTCGATCCCTCTGCAGGCGCGGCCCGATCACCCAGGCGAACACGAAGCCCGAAACCCCTGCCGAGAGGTGGATCACGTAACCACCGGAGTAGTCCAGGGCGCCATGCGCGGCGAAGTAGCCGCCGCCCCAGATGAGAAATGCGTTCACGGCGTAGACGACCGTGATCCAGATCGCGACGTACGGGATCCAGGCCTTGAAGTTGACGCGCCCGAGCACCGAGCCCAACGCCAGGATCGGCGTGATTGCGGCGAACACGAACTGGAAGTAGACGAGCGAGGACTCGGGGAAATGGAATGGCGGACCTTCCGTCACCGACGGGATGGTCGCCTGGCCCTCCTCCGCGGTATGGCCGAGCACGCTTCCCGGTTCTCCGAGGAAGGTCCCGAAGAACCCTTTAGTGCCGAAGATACCCGACCCGCTATGGGCGATCGGGGCGCCGAAGCCCATCTTGAACGCCCACAGGCACCACACGATGAGGGTCACGCAGAAGGCCACGAACGTGAGCATCATGGCGTTGACCGACCAGCGCTTCTGCATCACCCCGCCATAGAGGACAGCCAGACCCGGCAGGCTCATCAGCCCGACGAACGTCGCCGCGGTCATCTGCCATGCGTTGTCCCCTGCGTTCAGCCAACTTGGGTATGACAGCCAGGTCATGTGCCTCCATTCCGACAGTTTTGATCGACGTCCAACGTTGCCCCCCACTTCGGGCGTGGCACGCCGACAACAGTCCGCGTATGAAATCCGCACGGCCGGGTACCCGGTAGGGCCACCGTGGCCAATACTTGCTTCACACGTTTCGACATTTGTCTAGAGACATCACGGCGCGCGCGGTGGCCGAAATGCCCGGGGGCGTGTTCGAGGCGCTCGCCAGGCCCTTGCCACCGGGTAGAAAGAGGCCACGCGTGCCCTCGACCGGGCCAGCACAGTCGCGGCGAGCCCTCCGCTCGCTCTAGCGCCGACGCGGCGTGAAGGAGAATCCGGCGCGCAGGCAGGCGCTGCGCAGTTCGGCTTCAACGTGCGCGAATCCTTCAGATGAGGCACAGACACGCCGCGCCGACTGGCCGCACGCGTGCTCGGTCGCACCGCCCAGGGTGGAGGCGAAGGTCACTTCGATGCAGTCCCGGCGTGGCTTGCTGCCGCTGGAAAGCGCAAAGGCCGTCAGCCCGATCGCCACCAACGCGACGCAGCTGACGAGAACCGCGATGACGGTCTTCTCGCGCCGGCCCCACAGCAGGGGCTCCGACAGCCGGCGCGACTGGTTCTGCATGATCATCGCCCGAGCAGGCTACCCGTCCCCGGGCGCACCGCACTCCGTGCGGAGAGGCTAGGCGGCGGCGGGCGGCGGCGGCGGCGGGCTCTGCTGGCCGCTGCCATCGCTCGGCTCGAACGCGAGCGCGGCGGAGTTGATGCAGTAGCGCTGGCCGGTCGGCCCGGGGCCGTCGTCGAAGACATGACCCAGGTGCCCGCCGCAGGTGCGGCACAGCACCTCCGTGCGGCGCATGAACAGGCTGTTGTCCGGGCGCAGCTCGACGGCCTCCGCGACCGCCGGCTCGGTGAAGCTCGGCCAGCCGGTGCCCGAGTCGAACTTGGTGTCAGCGCCGAACAGCGTCGTGCCGCAAGCCGCGCAGCGGTAGTCGCCCGCCGCCTTGTTGTAGACGTACTCGCCCGTGAACGGCGGCTCGGTGCCGGCGCGGCGAAGCACGTCGTACTGCGCCGGGGTGAGCTGCTCGCGCCACTCCTGCTCGGACTTCTGAACCTTGGTCTCACCGCTTGACATGGCAATGTTTTAGCACTCTCGCGCCGCCGGCTCAGGGCGCCCTCCCGGCGCTCCGGCGCGGGGCCGCGATCCTTACGTTCACGTCAGCTTTACAGGCTATCCTTCAGCGTGAGATGAGCGAGACGGTCACACCCCTTACGGAGAGCGCCGGCTCCGCCGGCGTGGAGAGCCTGCGTATCGGAGACGTGGCGCGCCTGGTGGGCACCACGCCGCGCACGATTCGCTACTACGAGGAGATCGGGCTGCTGCCCGACGCGCCGCAACGGCCCTCGGGAGGGCACCGCACCTACACGCGCGCGGAGGTGGAGCGCCTGCAGGAGGTGATGCGCCTGAAGAACCTGCTGGGTGTCTCGCTCGAGGAGCTAAAGACACTGCTCACCGCCGAGGAGGCGCGCGCCGAGGTGCGCGCCCAGCTCAAGCGCGAGGACGTCGACGAGCAGCGCAGGCGCGAGCTGCTGGAGGTGGCACTCGGGCATATCGAGCGCCAGCTGGAGCTCGTGCGCCGGCGCGCCGGCGAGCTTGCACGCCTGGAGGGCGAGCTGTCGGACACGCGCAAGCGTGCCAGGCAGCGCATCCGCGAGATCGACGAGAGCGCCCTGCAGAGCGCGGCGATGCCGGGCGCGGGCGCGTGAGGCGCGACCCGGGCCGCGCCGCGGATTTCCACGGAGGCGCTCAACGGCCTTCATATAGTGCTCTGCGGCGGCCGCCCGATGGAGCGCCGCTGAGGGCGAGCCAGGAGGACGTGTAGATGGAGCGCAAGTGGTGGACACTGATCGCTGTCTCGGTGGCGATCTTCATGCTGCTGCTCGACATCACGGTCGTCAACGTCGCGCTGCCGGACATCCAGCGCTCGCTGCACTCCTCCTTCTCCGACCTGCAGTGGGTCGTCAACGCCTACGCCCTCACCCTCGCCGCGTTCCTGCTGACCGCCGGCGCGGTCGCCGACCAGATCGGGCGCAAGCGCGTGTTCATCACGGGACTGTTCGTGTTCACGGGCGCGTCCGCCGTGTGCGGGCTCTCGGGCAGCCCGCTGATGCTCAACCTGGCACGCGCGGTGCAGGGCACGGGCGGGGCGATGATGTTCGCCACCTCGCTGGCGCTGATCGCCGAGGCCTTCCAGGGCAGGGAGCGCGGCACGGCCTTCGGCGTCTTCGGCGCCGTCACCGGCGCCGCCGTCGCCGTGGGGCCGGTCGTCGGTGGGCTTATCACCTCGGGCATCGGCTGGCAGTGGATCTTCTTCGTCAACGTCCCCATCGGGGCGGCTGCCGTGTTCATCACGGTCACCCAGGTGAAAGACTCGCGCGACCCCGGCGCGACGGGCGTGGACTGGATCGGGCTGGTGACGTTCTCCGGCGCGCTGTTCATGCTCGTCTACGCGCTCGTGCAGGGCAACCAAAAGGGCTGGGGCTCGGGCGAGATCGTCGGGCTGCTCGCCGGAGCCGTGGTGCTGCTGATCGTCTTCCTGATCGCCGAGCGCGTGCAGAAGCGCCCGATGCTCGACCTCTCACTGTTCCGCCGCCCGGCGTTCACCGGCGCCAGCCTCACCGCCTTCACCCTCTCCTCGTCGTTCTTCGCGATGTTCCTGTACCTCACGCTCTACATCCAGGACGTGCTCGGCTACAGCCCCATCCAGGCGGGACTGCGCTTCCTGCCCACCACGCTGCTGTCCTTCGCCGTCGCCCCCATCGCCGGGCGCCTGAGCGTGCGCGTGCCGGTGCGCCTGCTGCTCGGCACGGGGCTGCTGCTGATCGGCATCGGGCTGGTCGCCATGACGGCAGTCGACGCGGCCTCGCACTGGACGGTGCTGATCCCCGGCTTCGTGCTCGCCGGCGCGGGCGTGGGGCTTGTCAACCCGCCGCTCGCCTCCACGGCCATCGGCGTGGTCCCGCACGAGCGCAGCGGCATGGCCTCGGGCATCAACTCGACCTTCCGCCAGGTGGGCATCGCGACGGGCATCGCGGGCCTCGGCGCCATCTTCCAGCACGAAGTCACCAAGGGCACCACCGCGGCGCTGCGCGCCGGCGGGCACGCGCAGGAGATCCTCACGGCCGCCCACGGCCAACTCGGGACGCTGCTGGAGTCCGGCGACGTGAAGCAAATCGCGGGCTCGCTCAGCGCCGGCGCGCGCGCCTCCCTGGAGCACTCCTACCGCGTCGGGTTCACCGGCGCCTTCACCACGATCGCCGCCATCGCCGCCGCCATCGCGCTGGTGGGAGCGGCGCTCGCCTACACCCTCGTGCGCAGCGAGGACTTCGTCGGCTCCGGGCCATCTGGGCCGGCGGCCGAGCCCGAGCGGGTCCCCGCGGCCGCCGGTTGATCCCCGTGCGCGGTCGCCCGGCCACGCCCTCATGCCCGCGCCGGGGGGCTCCCTCAGTCCCGCGACGGGGGGCGCGGCTCATAGCCGGCGCACGACAGGACGGGCAGGCGCGGGTAGCGCGCGTAGGCCGGATCCTCGCGCGAGCGCTCGCACAGGGAGAACACGGAGCCCCGTGTGTTCGGCACCCGCCGCTGGTGGGCACAGCCGTCGCACAGCCCGGCCGGGGCGCCGCGTCGCGGTGGGGTGCTGGGCGCAGCGGGCATCGGCCAAGCCTAGGAGAACGCGTAGCCCCCGACAACGACCACACGGCGCGGGCCCGCACATCGCACGCCGAGCCGGCGCCTTCAGGCGCCTGCAATAATAGTTGACCGTACAACTATGACGACCTTCAAGCGCCTGCTCGGCTTCCTGAGCCCCTACAAACGCAGCCTCGGCATCTCCTGGGTGCTCGCCAGCCTCGCGATGGTCATGACCGTCGCGCTGCCCGCGCTCACCGGCCACGCCGTGAGCGCCGTGGAAAAAGGGGCGCGCGCCGGGGCGGTTCACGCCAGCACGCGCGCGCACGACCGCCACACGCTGCTCGTGCTCGCCCTCACCATCCTCGGCGTCGTGCTGCTGCGCTGGGGCCTTACCTGCTGGAGGCGCATGATCGCCGGGCGCGTTTCGCTGGGCGTGGAGTACGACCTGCGCAGAAGGATGTACGCCAAGCTCCAGCAGCTCGAGCTCGGCTTCTTCGACCATCAGCAGACCGGGCAGCTGATGTCGCGCGCGACCGTCGACCTGCAGGCCGTGCGCTTCTTCCTCGGCTACGGGCTCGTCTTCATCCTGCAGTCGATCCTCACCATCGCGCTGGCCGGCGTCGTGATGATCGCGATCAACCCCGAGCTGGGCCTGATCGCCCTCGTGCCCGTGCCCTTCGTCGCGACGATCTCCTACCGCTACGGTAGGCGCGCGCGGCCCGCGATCCAGGAGACCCAGCAGCGCATCGGCGAACTCACCGCGGACGCGGAGGAGAACATCTCCGGCGTGCGCGTCGTCAAGGCCTTCGCCCGGGAGGACCGACAGCTCACCCGCTTCCAGGCCACGGTGGGGCGCGTGTTCAGCCAGGCGATGGTCGCAACGCGCCTTGAAGCCAAGTACAACCCCGTGATCGGCTTCCTGCCCCAGCTGGGGCTCGCGGCGGTGCTGCTGCTGGGGGGCAAAGCCGTCGTCCACGCCCACCTCAGCCTCGGCCAGTTCACCGAGTTCTACCTGTACCTCAACATGCTCATCACGCCCATGCGCTCGCTCGGCGTCACGCTCAACCTCGCCCAGCGGGCGACCGCCTCGGGCGCCAGGATCTTCCAGGTCCTGGACCGCGAGCCGCGGCTCACCGACCCGCCGCACCCGCAGCCGCTGCCCCCCGGCAACGGCCGTGTCGAGTTCCGCCACGTCACCCTGCGCTATGAGGATCCCCACGACGAGTTCAGCGCCGGCGCGCCCGCGCCGGTGGTCGGGCCCGCCGCCAACCAGCGCGGACGCGCGGTCCTTCAGGACATCGACCTCGACGTGCCCGCCGGGCGCACCGTCGCCCTCGTCGGCGCCACCGGCTCGGGCAAGACCAGCCTCGTCGCGCTCATCTCGCGCCTGTATGACCCCGTCGCCGGCCAGGTGCTGCTCGACGGCGCCGACGTGCGCGATCTCGCGCTGCGCGAGCTGCGCGGCACGGTCGCCGTCGTCAGCGACGACCCCTTCCTGTTCTCCGCAAGCGTCGCTGAGAACATCGCCTACGCGCGCCCCACGGCCACGCAGGCGCAGATAGAGGATGCCGCCCGCCGCGCCCAGGCGCACGACTTCATCAGCGAGCTGCCCCAGGGCTATGGCACCCAGGTCGGCGAGCGCGGCCTGACGCTCTCGGGCGGGCAGCGCCAGCGCCTGGCCATCGCCCGCGCGCTCCTCTCGGACCCGCGTGTGCTGATCCTCGACGACGCCACCTCCTCCGTGGACGCCTCCACCGAGCAGAGCATCAAGGAGGCACTCGCCCAGGCCATGTCCGGGCGCACCACCTTCGTCATCGCCCACCGGCTCTCCACGATCGCGCTCGCCGACCAGATCGTTCTGCTCGAGCACGGGCGCGTCGCCGCCGTCGGCAGCCACGACGAGCTCATCGACAGCTCCGAGCTCTACCGCGAGATAGTCACCCAGCGCAGCAGCGACGCCGCCCTGATCGTCGATGGCGAGCCCGCAATGGCCGCCAACGGACCGGCCGGCACGGGCCTTGGCAGGAGGGTCTCATGAGCCCAACGGTGATGGGCGGAGCGGGCGGCGGGCGCGGCGGAGGCGGAGGCGGAGCCGCCCGCGTCGGCGTTGGCCCGGGCGGGCCCGGCGGGCGCTGGGGGCAGGGCTGGGACGGAGAGCGCCAGAGCCGCGAGAACCGCGGGCGCAACCTGCGCGGCCTGCTCGGGCTGCTGCGCCCCTACCGCCTGCGCGTCATCGGCATGCTCACCGCGCTCATCCTCGGGACGGCCGCCTCGCTGGCGCCGCCGCTGCTGGCCAAGACCGCCATCGACCAGGGCATCCGCAGGCACGACATCGACACGCTCGTGCTCGTCGTGCTCGCCTTCCTGGTCTCGGCGCTGCTCGTGTGGCTCATGACCTACGCGCAGACCTACCTCGTCGGCTGGGTCGGGCAGCGCGCGCTCGCGGACCTGCGCATCCGCATCTTCAGGCACCTGCAGAGCCAGCCCATCGGCTTCTATGAGAGCCGCCCCGCCGGCGTGCTCATCTCGCGCATGACAAACGACGTGGAGGCGCTGGAAAGCCTCGTCACCGACTCCGTCGTCACCCTCTTCCAGTCGGGCCTCACGCTCATCGGCGCGATCGGAGTGCTGCTCTACCTCGACGTCAAGCTGGCGCTGCTGACGTTCTGCATCGTGCCCTTCGTCCTCGGCGCCAGCATCTGGTTCCGCCTGATCTCCACCGGCGCCTTCCGGCGCACGAGGGAGACGATCGGCGCCATCACCGCCTACCTACAGGAGACGCTCTCCGGCATTCGCGTCGTGCGCAGCTTCGGCCAGGAGCCGGCGCACGAAGCGCGCTTCGCCGCGCTCAACGAGGAGAACCGGGAGGCCAACATGGTCACCGTGCGCCTCAACGCCGCCTACTTCCCGGCGGTGGAAATGCTCTCCGGCGTGGCGCTTGCGCTGATCGTGCTCTACGGCGGCTATCAGGCCATCGACGGCCACATCACCATCGGCACCATCGTCGCGTTCGTCGCCACCGTGTCGTTCCTGTTCGAACCCATCCAGCAGCTCTCGCAGATGTACACCACCTACCAGTCCGGCATGGCCGCGCTGGAGAAGATCTTCCAGCTGCTCGACACCAAGCCCGATCTCGAGGACCGGCCGGGAGCCCCCGACCTCGGCCCCATCCGCGGCAACGTTCGCTTCGAGGACGTCTCCTTCGCCTACCGTCCGCGCAAACGCGCGCGCGACGGCGCTCGCGCGCGTGCCGGCGCGGGCGGACCCGGCGGCGCGAGCGCACCCGGCGGCGGCGCCCCGCCCGCCGAGGCCGAGCCGGAGGAGATCCTCGCCCTCGAGCACATCGACCTCGACGTGCCCGCCGGGCAGACCATCGCGCTCGTCGGCGCTACGGGCGCGGGCAAGTCGACGATGGCCAAGCTCGCCGCGCGCTTCTATGACCCCACCAGGGGCCGCGTGCTCGTAGACGGCCACGACCTCAGGGATGTCTCCAGCCGCTCGCTGCGCTCCCAGATGGGCATCGTGCCACAGGAGGCATTCCTGTTCTCGGGCACCGTGCGCGAGAACATCGCGTTCGGCAACCCGGACGCCAAGGACGAGAACGTACGCGCCGCCGCGGCCGCCGTTGGCGCCGAGGACTTCATCTCCGAGCTGCCCAAGGGATTCGACACGGAGGTCGGCGAGCGGGGCGCCCAGCTCTCGGCGGGGCAGCGCCAGCTGATCGCCTTCGCACGCGCGCTGATCGCCGATCCGCGCATCCTGATCCTCGACGAGGCCACCTCCAACGTGGACCTGCACACCGAGGGCCGCATCGAAGCGGCCATGCGCCGCCTGCTCGCCGGGCGCACCTCGTTCGTGATCGCACATCGCCTGTCCACCATCCGCCAGGCGGGGCGCATCGTGGTGCTCGAGCACGGCCACATCGTCGAGCAGGGCACCCACGAGGAGCTCATCGCCGCCGAGGGCCGCTACTTCGACCTCTATCGCGACTGGACCTCGCAGGCGGCCGCCTGAAGCTCGCGCCCGGCGCCCGCGTCCCTACGGGGCGGTGATCAAGAGCTTCTGGCGCACCGTCCTGGTCTTGCCCTTGGCCTTGGTCGTGATCACCAGCACGGCGTGAAGCTTCTTGCGCTTCTTCAGCAGCTTCAGCGCGCCCTTGGACAGCCTCACCTTCGCGGAGAGGGTCTGCAGCGGAGCCAGCTTGTATGCCGCCCTGCCGATCACCTGCGTGCGCGCCGCGAACGCCAGCGGCTCCACCGAGCTGGTGTTTGCCAGCTGCGGGTAGCCCGAGACCGTCAGCTGCGCGTCCGCGCTGACGGCGAAGGCGTTCGTGTTGGTCAGGTCCACGGGGATGCCCTCGCTCGCGGAGCCGTCGGGTTCCGGGGCGGCCTGGTCGATGCCCTCGCCGCCATCGATCGCGACCGACTGCGGCGTGAAGCTCGTTTCGCCCGCCGAGCCCGGATACGCCGAGTCGCCGGAGTAGCGCGCCTTCACGCCAGGCAGCATGCCGGGCTGAAGACCCGGTGAGGGCAGATAGGAGACGGTGCAGCTCGAGATCCCCGGCGACCCGGCTGTTGGCACCAGCGTGCAGGCGCTGCCCACCGTGCCGCTGGTCGCCGTGAAGGACACCGTTCCGGTCGGGGAGACCAGCTGCGCCGCGCCGTATCCGGCCACCTGCGCGGTGCATGTTGAGGTGTTGGGAGCGACGACGGAGATGTTGCACGACACCGCCGTGAAGCTCGCCGCCTTCTTGGACTTCTTGGGTTCTTTCGAGGGTTCCGGTTCGGGCGTGGCCGGCGCTCCGGACAGCGTCGCCGTCCAAGTGCCCGACTGTGCTGCATTGCTCTGCCAGCTGCCGGACATGCTCGTCCCGCTCGCGGCCACCGAGCCCGTGAACGTGGCCACGTAGCCCGCGTCGAAGCTCGCTTCATAGGTCGTCACGATCGTCACGCTGTTGCCGCTCACGCTCCCCGTGATAACGGCGAAGGTGGAGCCGCCCGGCTCGAGACCGTGGCCGCTCAGCGAGCCGCCGCTGTCGGTGATCTGGAAGTCCTGTGCGCCCGCGCCGCCTTCGCCGCAGCAGTCCCACGTTCCCGTGATGTTCACCGAGGCCAGCGCACCCGCCGGCGCAAGCGCCATGCAAGCCGCGGACGCCGCCGCAATGGCCGCCACCAGCACGAGCCGTCCTATCCCTCTCATCACGTGGACTCCTCCTCTGTGGCCGCCAAAGTGCGTGCGAGTGTAGAGGGCCGCCCCGACGCATCCACGCACCCGGGCGCAGCGCGATGTCGCGGGAGGCGTGCGCCCGCGGCCGACTGCCGCCGGGCTCGGCGGGCCCTCCCGGACCCTCCCCGGAACCGTCGAAGCCGCCCCTTTCGGGGCGGCTTCTAGGGGAATGGTGGCTGGAAGGACGGTGGTAATCCGTCTCCACGCGTCAAGATAGGGGATCGGGCGGCGGAACGGCTGCGCCTGGCACCCGCACGCCCGGATCCCGTGGTCAGCTGATTTTCATGGTTGTGTAGTTGAAGGGGCTGCTCACTTCCTTCAGAGCGGTGCCTTCTTTGTTCTTCAGGATGCCGGCGAAGGACGCTTCGCTGCCGTTGGTGATCAGCGTGA
>Ga0182030_10023379_pt1 | contig 11435 bp, 8 predicted proteins | sample 812S3MmetaG_FD_121299 | JGI IMG/M metagenome (GOLD analysis project Ga0182030, IMG submission 121299) | Permafrost microbial communities from Stordalen Mire, Sweden - 812S3M metaG (Illumina Assembly) | ecosystem: Environmental > Terrestrial > Soil > Wetlands > Permafrost | place: Sweden...
AAGGTCGATGTCGGGGTGGCCTGCTATTTCTCCAACACGATCCCGATCGGACCCTATCGCGGCGCCGGCCGGCCGGAGGCCAATTATGTGCTCGAGCGCGTGGTCGAGGAAGCCGCCCGCATCACCGGCATCGATAGCGTACGGCTGCGCAAGAAGAACCTAATTCCGCCGTCCGCTATGCCGTTCAAGACGCCGATCCAGACTTACGACAGCGGCGATTTCCCGGCCATCGTCGAGAAGGCGCTGGCGCTTGCCGACTTCGCCAATTTCAGCAAGCGCAAGCGCGAGGCCGCCAGGCGCAAGAAATTCCGCGGCATCGGCGTATCATGCATGCTGGAACATGCCGGCGCCATGCCGATGGAATCGGCATCCCTGGCCTTTGCCGGCGACGACAAATTGGTCATGGGCTTCAACGTCCAATCTACCGGCCAGAGCCACGCCACCGTGTTCGGCAATTTGCTCGCCAGCCATCTCGGTATCGACGTAGACAAGATCGAGCATCGCCATGGCGACACCAATATGGGGCTAGCCGGTTTTGCCTCGGTCGGCTCGCGTTCCGCCATGTGCGCCGGCAATGCGATCATTTATGTCGCCGACCTGATGCTGGCCAAAGGCAAGAAGGTCGCCTCCGCCGCGCTGGAGGCGTCCGAATCTGACATTCAATATGCACGGGGAAGTTTTGCGGTGGTCGGCACCGACCGCAAGATTTCACTGTTCGAGACCGCCAAGCGCGCCAAGGAATTCGGCGAAAATCTCGACACCAAGGACAAGTTGGAGACGCCGCTCACCTTCCCGAACGGCTGCCACATCGCCGAAGTCGAGGTCGATCCCGATACCGGCAAGGTCGATATCGTCACGTATACGGCGGTGGACGATTGCGGCGTCGTGCTCAACCAGATGGTGGTCGAGGGCCAGGTGCAAGGCTCGATCGCCAATGGGCTCGGCCAGGCGCTCACCGAAAACGCGGTCTATGATTCAACCAGCGGGCAGTTGGTGACCGGCTCGTTCATGGATTACGGCATGCCGCGCGCGCATGACATGCCGATCGAGTTTCGCGAGGCGACGCATCCGGTGCCGGCCACCAGCAACAAGCTCGGCGTCAAAGGCACCGGCGAGGCCGGCACCACGGCGGCGATTGCCGCGGTGATGAACGCGATTGCCGATGCGGTGCCCAACGGCGCCGCCGACCATATGGAAATGCCGGCGACGCCGTCGAAGGTGTGGGGAGCGTGCCAGAAGGCGATTATGCCTGCGAAATGAACTTGGTGTTCATGTATGCCTGCAGGCCTTCGATGCCGCCTTCGGAGCCGTAGCCACTCTCCTTGATGCCGCCGAACGGCGTCTCCGGCGTCGAGATAGCGACACCGTTGACGCCGACCATGCCGGAGTTGATGGCGTCGCCAATGGCGATGGCGGTGGCCGATGAGGCAGTGAAGGCGTAAGCCGCGAGCCCGAACGGCAGCGAATTGGCGCGCTCGACGACTTCGTCGAAGGTCTTGAACGGCACAATGGGTGCAATCGGCCCGAACGGCTCCTCGGTCATGATCTTGGAGTCATCGGGAATGTCGGTGATCACCGTCGGCTCGAAGAAATAGCCCTGGTTGCCGTGACGGGCGCCACCGGTCTGGATCTTGCCGCCGCGCGCCTTGGCGTCGATCACGATCGCCTCCATGGCGTCGAGCCGGCGCGGATTGGCGAGCGGCCCCAGCGTGATGCCCTTCTCCAGCCCGTCGCCCAGCTTCAGGCCCTTGGCATATTCGGTAAAGCGCGCGAGGAATTTGTTGTAGCCTTTCTCCTGCACATAAAAGCGCGTCGGCGAAATGCAGACCTGGCCGGCATTGCGGTATTTGAACGCCGCGATGGTGTCGGCGGCTTTTTCCGGATCGGCGTCTTCGAACACCACGACCGGCGAATGACCGCCCAGCTCCATGGTGGCGCGCTTCATGTACTTGCCAGTAAGCGCGGCGAGATGCTTGCCGACGGGAATCGAGCCGGTGAAGGAAACCTTGCGCACGATGTCGGAGGGAATGAGATGCTCTGACACATGCGCGGGTACGCCGAACACCAGATTGAGCACGCCCGCGGGCAGGCCGGCATCGGCGAAACATTTCACCAGTTCGACGCAGCCGCCCGGCGTTTCTTCCGAGGCTTTGATGATGATCGAACAACCGGCGGCGAGCGCGCCGGCAATTTTGCGAACCGGCGTGAGCGTGGGGAAATTCCACGGCGTGAAGGCGGCGACCACGCCAACCGGCTCCTGGGTCACAATTTGCCGCACGCCTTTGGTGCGGCCCGGCACGATGCGCCCATAGGAACGGCGGCCCTCCTCGGCGTACCAGTCAATGATGTCGGCGGAGGTCAAAACCTCGCCGCGCGATTCAACATAAGGCTTGCCCTGCTCCTGGGTCTGCACCTTGGAGACGAAATCGGCGCGCTCGCGCAACAGATCGGCAGCCTTGCGCATGATCTTGCCGCGGTCATAGGCCGTCGTGTTCTTCCAGACCTGGAAACCCTTGGCGGCGGCGGCGAGCGCTTCGTCGAGGTCGGCTTTGCTCGCATGCGGCAAATGCGCGAGCACCTTGCCGGTGGCCGGGTTGATCACGTCCTCGCCCTTGCGGCCTTCGCCGTTGAGCCATTTTCCGTCGATAAAAAGCTTGAGCTCGGAATACATGGAAACCTCGTTGCTACCCGGAACAATGTTGGCGGTGGATTAGCACTTTCGGCAGAAAACGGCCAGACGTCACGAACTCAGGTAGGCGCCGCCGCTAATATGGATGGTCTGGCCGGTGACGTAACGCCCACCCGGCCCGCACAGATAGCGTACCATGGCGGCGATGTCGTCCGGCTTGCCGCGCTCGCCGGTAATGGTGCCGTGGGTGAGATGATGCGCCGGCGTCTGCGATGAGCCCGGCCGCGTGGTGTCGATGGCGCCCGGCACGACGCAATTGGCCGTGATATGGACGCCGGCAAGATCATGCGCGAGACCACGCGTGAAGCCGACCAGGCCGGCCTTGGCGGTCATGACATGGGCGCGGCTTTTCGATCCGATATGCGCGCTCATGCCGCCGATATTGATAATGGTGCCGCCATTTTTCTTCATGGCCGGCAGGCAGGCCGTGACACAATGAAACGCCGAGTCGAGCGTGGCGCTCATGACCTCGCGCCAATCGGCATAACTCATGTCGTCGATCGCCTTTTCGCGCCGCAGCGCGGCATTGTTGATCAGGCAATCGATGCGGCCAAAGGCTTTCAGCGCAGCCGCGGCGAGATCGGCCACGGCTTTGGGATCGCCGACATCGCCGATCACGGCAAGCGCATTGCCGCCGGCCTTTTCGATTTCGGCCACGACGGCGCCGGCTTCCAATTTATTCGAGCGCGCATTGACCACGACCGCGGCGCCCGCTTGCGCGAGCTGGAGTGCGATAGCGCGGCCTATATTGCGTCCGGCGCCGGTGACGATGGCAACCTTGCCGGCAAGTTCGTTGCTTGTGCTCATGCTAATTTATCCCCGCAGTGACGCCAGATCGATCTTGCCTTTGTACAGGCCCGCCAGCAGCTTGAGCGCAGACGCCGTGCGCTTAGCATCCCAGCCGCCGTATTTGGCGTTAAGCGCGAATTTTTCCTCGATGTCGGCACGCGTCAATGGCTCCTGCGCGCCCCCTCTGAAATGAGGCTGCCGATCCTCAATTACGCTGCCGTCATTGAGCACGCAGCGGATATGGCCGGTGAAGGCGTTAGGATAGGGATTATCCGGATCGATGACGTAACGCACCTTGGCGGCGAGCGCGAGCACGTCGGCGTCGCGCACCGCTTCGGGCGTGAAATCGCTCAAGCCCACGCCGCCCTTTACGAAGCCGGTGGCGAGAATATAGGGGGTGGCAAATTTGGCGGCATAACCGTTGGGCGGGCGCTGCTTGGCGGCCAAGGGCTCCCACAGCCGGTGCACGGTGCCTTCCGCCACTTCGCAGACCATCTCCTTGATGTCGGAGGGCTTGATGCCGCGCGCCGCCAGCCGCTTGGCGCAATCGATATAGGGATGCGCCATGGTGCCGCAAGGATAAGGCTTAAAGGCGAGCGTCTCGGTCACCCAGGCCTCGCCGAAATCGCCGATGACGGCGTTGTAATTGCCTTGCGTGGTGTGGGCAAAACCGTGGAACAGGCCGTGGATGCCTTCGAATACGGTGCGCGGCCCGAGAAAGCCGGCGCGCGCCAGCAGCACCGCGCGGATGCCCGATTGCGCCGCCCAGCCAGGATGCATGCGTTTGGTCCAGGTGCCTTCGGCCAGATATTCGATGATGCCGCCGGCGAAACTGCCGGCGATGCCGAGCGCGTCCGTGATCTGCTTGGCGTTGAGGCCAAGCGCCGCGCTAACGCCGGCGGCCGCGCCCATCACGCCGAAAATCGCGGTGGGATGAAAGCCGGCCTTGTGCACCGCCTTCGGCACAACGGTAGAGAGACGGCACATTACCTCGGTGCCGACCGCAATGCCGAGCAAAGCCGCCGCGCCGTCGGGCTTGTGGCGCTCGCAGGCCGCCAGCACGGCCGGCACGATGACGGCGCCGGCATGCACCGGCCCGCCTTCGAAGGTATCGTCGAAATCCTCGCCATGCGCGGCGGTGCCGTTGATAAAGGCGGCACTGGCCGAACTCAGGGTCCGCGCATGGCCGATGGCTGTGCAGGGGCCGTCATCGTCGCAGCCGGCGAGCGCGGCTGTGATGTAGTCCTCGTTGCGCGCGGTGACGCAAAGACCGACCACGTCGATAACCAGGTCCTCGCATTTCTGCCTGACCGCGGGTGGCAGCGTATCGGCGCGCAACGCCGCGATACGCCCGGCAAGATCTTGGGCGACCGAAGTCACCGGAAGTTTAGCGTCCATATTTTTCTTCTTTAGGTTCGAAACCGCACGCCGCCAAAGCCGGGGATACGGTTGACCGCGATCACGACGCTGAAGGTGATGATCAGCATGCCGATGCCGATCACCGAAATGGCGCCGAGATCGCCGCTTTCGTTGAGATCGTAGATCAGCACAGAGATCACCTTAGTCTCCGAGGTAAACAAAATAATCGCCGCCGACAGTTCACGCATCACGCCGACAAAGATGAAGCACCAGGTCGCGATCACGCCGGTGCGCAACAACGGCGCGGTGATCTCCCACAGCGAGCGCAGCCTGGTGGCGCCGAGAATGCGGCTGGCGTCTTCCAGTTCCGGGTGAATGGTGCGGAAGGCGGCTTGGAGCTGCTGATAGGATGACGGCAGCGCGATGGTCACGAAAGCGATCAGCAAGATCCACAAGGTGCCGTACAGCACGAAAGGCGGCCGCGTGTAGCTCAGGAATAGTCCGACGCCGAGCACGATGCCGGGAATGGCGATCGGCGCGGTGGCGAGGAAGCCGAGAATGCGATGACCCCTCACCGCCTGGCGCGCGGTGACATAGGCGATCACCAGCGCGATCACGGTGCCGATGGTGGCGGTCGCGGCGCCGAGGATGACGGTGTTCTTGACCGCCAGCGACGCCGCCGACAGGTCGAACAGCACGAAATCTATATTGTGCATGGTGAAGTTTTTGAAGGTCAGGAAGGTCGTGGCCACCGGCGAGAAAGCGGCGTTGAACAGGGCGGCATAGGGCAGGAATACCGGCAGCATCAGAACCATCAGGCACAAGATGAAAGCCGGGACGCGCAACCGGTGCAGCGGAATCAGGCGCGGCGCGCCATATTTGCCACCGACCACCGAATAGCCGCGCCGGCCCAGAATCATGTGTTCGGCGCGCAGCAAAAATACCGTGAGAACGAGCAGCGGCAGCGAGGCGGCGGCGGCAAGCTCGGGTTTGGGCGGAAACTGGAACAAGCTCCAAATCTTGGTCGTCATGGTGTGGAAACCCGCCGGCAGCGCCAGGATCGCGGGCGAACCGAAGAGCGTCATCGCCTGCAAAAAGGCGACCAGCGCGCCCGCCAGCAGCGCCGGCAATACCAATGGAATGGTCACGCGCCGCGCCGTGTACCAGCGGCCGCCGCCCAAAATCGACGACGCGTCCTCCAATTCGCCCGGCGTGCGGTCGAGCGAATTGGCGACGAGCACAAAGACATATGGGAACGTGTAGCAAGAGATAACAAAGATGATGCCTTCGATCGTGTAGATATTGAACAGATGTGTGTCTTGTTCGGCGCCGGTCACGGCGCGGAAAATCTTGTTGAGCAGCCCGCTGTTGGGTGCCGCCAGCAATTCCCAGGCAATGGCGCCGAGAAACGGCGGCGTCACGAAAGACGCCGTCACCAATGCGCGGATCAAGCCGGAAAACGGCAAATCGGTGCGCGCCACCAGCCAGCCCATAGGCGCCGCCACCGCGCAACAGATGAGGGCCGATGAGGTCGCGATGATGAAGGTGGTAATCAGGGGGTCGAGAAAGGCCGACTCGCTGAACAGCCGGACGAAATTTGCCAGCGTCACATGGCCCTTGGCGTCGGTCAGGCTGTAGAGCAGCAACCACGACAGCGGCAGCACAATCAGCACGCACAGAATCGCGGCGAAGGCATAGAGCACCGGCGTCGAGAAATCGATGCCGAATTTTCGCGGCGCCGGCGCCTGGTCTGCTGGAATTGCGACTGTCATCACACTTTGAATATTTCGGTATAGTGGCGCTTGATCTCCGCGGCGCCCTTCTCGACGCCTTCCGGGTCCTCCTTCATCAGCTTGATGTCGGCGAGTTTGCGCACGCCGGGTTTTTCAACGGCTTGCGAATGCGGCGAGTATTGGCGGGCATAATCGATCAGAATCTGCTGGCCTTCGCGCGAATGCATCCAGTTCTGGAACAGCGTAGCCGCATTCGGGTTGGGCGCGGCCTTCATGACCACGCTCGGGCTGGTGGCCAACGGCGTGCCCTCTTCCGGATAAATGACATCGACGGGCTTGCCGGCTTCCTTGTCGCGGATAACCAGATAGCCGGCGCCGTCAATCATGATGGCGCGCTCGCCGAGCACAATGCGCTTGGGCGTGTCGGTGGCCGACTGCACCTGCATGACGTCTTGCTTGGCGAGTTTCTCGAAATAGCCCCAGCCGAGATCGCGTGCGATCTGGAAGGTCGCGTTCATGATCGTGCCGCTATAGGCCGGATGCGCCTTGACCATTTTGCCCTTCCATTTCGGATCGAGCAGATCGGCAAAGCTCTTGGGCGCGTCCGCCATTTTCACCATGTTGGTGTTGATGCCGAAGGGCGAAACCAGAACGCGCGTCACCAGTTCGAAGCCCTCCGGGTCGTAATATTTCTTGTCGTAATATTTGACCACTTCCTCGGGCAAATATTGCGCGAGGATGCCTTGGCGCTTCCATTCGATGACGTGTGCCTGATCGGCGGTGTTGACCACATCGACGGCGTGAATGTTGCTGGCATATTCCTGGCCGATGCGCTGGAACACGCGTTCGGCGCCGGAGCGCTCGACCCGCACCGCCATGCCCGCATATTTCGACTCGAACAAACGGCCCAGCTTCTCGGCAAAGGCCAGGTCCATGGCGGTATAGAACACCACCTTGCCTTCCTTCTTGGCCGCCTCGACCAATGCCGGCGTGATCGGTTCGGCCGGCGGCGGCGCGGCGCGGACCGGCGAGGCAAATGCCGATCCGACCGCGAGCACCGTCGAGCCTTTAAGTACGTCGCGCCGGCTGAACGTCGTTTTTTTCATGGCCGTCTCCCCCCAACTCGCCCCGTTATTCTGAAGTGCCGTGGCTTGGTCTATACGTGGAAGATCTTGACGTATCGCCGCTTGATCTCGTCGCTCATTTTTTCAACCGCGGCGGGATCGTCCTTCATCACCTTGATGTCCTTGAACGGCGTGCGGCCGGGCTTTTCCTTGGTTTGCGGATGCATCGAGCGCAGGCCGCCGACATCGATGATCAACTGCTGGCATTCCGGCGAGAAGCTGTAGTTCACGAACAGCTTGGCGGCGTTCGGATTGGGCGCGGCCTTAAACATGCCAGTCGGGCCGACGATCAGCGGCGAGCCTTCGGTGGCGTAAACCGGCGCCACCGGTCCGCCTTTTTCGCTGATCTGGAAGATATTGTACTCGTTGCCGTCGGCCATCACCGCCCGCTCGCCGAGCGCCAGACGCTTCGGCGGATCAGCCGACGACTGTACCTGCATGATGTTCTGCGCCGCCAGTTTCTCGAAGAAGCCCCAGCCGAGATCGCGCTGCATCTGATAAGTCGCGGTCATGATGGTGCCGCTATAGCCCGGATGCGCCTTGACGATCTTGCCCTTCCATTTCGGATCGAGCAGATCGGCGAAGCTCTTGGGCGCCTCTTCCTTTTTCACCAGGTCGGTGTTGTAGGCGATGATGCAAACCCAGACGCGGAAGCTGGCGAACATGCCGTCCGGATCCTTGTGCTCGGCCGGATAGAATTTGGCGACGTCTTCCGGAACATAGGCCTCAAGCAGATTGTCCCGCTTCCATACGATGGAATGCGCGGCATCGGACGAATTGACCACGTCGCAAGCGTGGATGTTGCTGGCATATTCCTGGCCGAGGCGCTGGAACACGCGTTCGGCGCCCGAACGCTCGACGCGCACCGCGATGCCCGGATATTTGGCCTCGAACGCCTTGGCGACCTTTTCGGCCAGCGGCAGATCGATCGAGGTATACCAGACGACTTTGCCTTCCTTCTTGGCGGCTTCGATCAGCGCCGGCGTGACCGCGCTGGCCGGCGGCGCGGCGGACAGAACCCGCGTCGAGAACGAAGCCCCAACCGCAAGCGCGCTCGAACCGATCAGCAAGCCGCGGCGTGAGAATTTTGAACCGGTCATTTGCGTATCCTCCGTTGCTTTGATTTTGTTATTTCGTTTGATACGTCGTCTTTTACTGGGCTTGTGCGAAACGTCCTATCCGGCGAGCGCCCGGCAGCGATCGGCCGGCAGATAAAGCCATACTGGACTGCCTTGCGGGATGTTCTCGTGCGCCGCGGTGACGGTGCGCAACTGGGTACCGCCCTTGATCTCAACCATATAGTCCCGGCTGTCGCCGAGAAAGACCTGCCGCACCACGTTGGCCGGCACCACGTTTTCGGTCTCGGCCGGCGGCTTGGCGGAAAGCGTAATGTCATGCGGGCGGATCGACACCGGCGTTTGCGCGCCGGGCGTCACTTTCTCGCCGGCGCAACGAAGCGCAACACCGGCCAGATCGACACGGCCATCGGGCAGGCCGTTGCCCTTGAACACATTGCTGGAGCCGATGAAGCGCGCCACGAATTCCGAACGCGGCCGGTCGTAGATTTCCTCCGGGCTGCCGGATTGCTCGATCCTGCCGCCGTTCATGACGCAAATGAGGTCGGCGGTGGTCATCGCTTCCGACTGGTCGTGGGTGACGTAGACCGTGGTGTAACGATAGGCGTCGTGCAGGCGCCGGACCTCGAATCGCATTTCCTCGCGCAAATTGGCGTCGAGATTGGACAAGGGCTCGTCGAGCAGCAGGGTTTCCGGCTCCACGATCAGCGCGCGGGCGAGCGCCACGCGCTGCTGCTGGCCACCGGACAATTCGCCCGGATAGCGCTGAGCCAAGGGCGCGAGCTGCGTGGTCGCGAGAATGGCGTCGAGTTTTTTGGCGATGACGTCGCGGCCAAGCTTGCGCAGCTTGAGACCGTAGATGATGTTCTCGGCCACCGTCATGTGCGGCCACAGCGCGTAGCTCTGGAAAATCATGGACATGTTGCGGCGTTCTGGCGGAACTGTTGCCGTGGGCGAGGATAACAGCTTGTTGCCGACCAGGATTTCGCCGCCGCTCGGCTCGATGAAGCCAGCGATCAGCCGCAGCGTGGTGGTCTTGCCGCAACCGGACGGACCCAGCAGGCATACCAGATGGCCGTGCTCGATATGCAGCGAAATATCGTCAACCACGGCGGCGTTGCCGTATCGCTTGGTCAGACTCCTCAACTCAACCGACGCCACGAGAATCCTCCCTTGGGTATTTTTTTAGTCTTTTTATTTTTTTTACGAGCCGGTGAATGCCGGCTTGCGCTTCTCCATGAACGCCTTGCGGCCTTCGATATAATCGCTTGAGGCAAAGCACGCCGCCACCAGATCGGCGGCCTTTTTCAGATCGCGCTTTGATTCCGGCTTGACCGTCTCGCCGACGATGAACTTGACCGCGTCCACGGTCATCGGCGCATTGCCGCTGATGGTGGCGGCATAGTCCGCGACATATTTTTCAAGTTCGGCTTCCGGCAACATGCGGTTGACGAGGCCCATAGCCAAAGCCTCCGGCGCGGTGAACTGGCGCGCGGTGTAGAATATTTCCTTGGCGAAGGACGGCCCCACCACGTCCACCAGTTTCTTGATGCCGGTGAATCCGTAGCCGAGGCCGAGCTTCGCGGCCGGCACGCCGAATTTGGAATTGTCCGAGCAGATGCGCAAGTCGCAGCACAGCGCCAGACCGACGCCGCCGCCGATGCAGTAGCCACGGATCATGGCGATGGTCGGCTTGGGGAATTCATAGACCGCGGTATTGGCCTTGTCGACCGCCACGTTATAGCGCTCGACCGCGTCCTTGCTGGAACGCTCGCTCTCGAATTTCGAAATGTCGGCGCCCGACACAAAGGCTTTGCCGCCGGCGCCTGAGAGCACGACGACGCGAATGTTCTTGTCGTTCTTGAATTCCTCAAGAATGCCCGCGGCTGCTTCCCACATCTCCAGCGACACCGCATTGTGCCGCTCGGGATTGTTGAAGGTGAGAAAGCCGACGCCGCCCTCTTTCCGGGACAGCATTTTGTCGGTCTTGGTCATGACGTTCATTCCCTGTCTCCTTATCCGTTACACGGCCAAATTATACGGCCTTGACGGCGTGCAGCTCGGCGATTTCCTTGTCGGCGAAGCCGAATTCCTTGAGCACCTCGTCGGTGTGCTGGCCGATGGTCGGCGGCGTCGCGACGATTTTACTCGGCGTGCGCGACAGCGCGACCGGCTGGCCTACAAAGGTCTGCTGCTTGCCGTCCGGCTTGGTGGCGTTCTGCGCGATACCCAGATGCTTGACCTGTTCGTCGGCGAAAGTCTGGTCGATGGTATAGATCGGCCCGCACGGCACGCCGGCTTTGTTGAAAATGTCGATCCATTCCGCGCTGGTCTTGCCTACGGTCTTGGCTTCGATCAACGGATTGAGCGCGTCGCGGTTCTTGGAGCGTTGGGCGCCGGTCTTGTAGTCGGCGTGGTCGATGATTTCGGGCAGGCCCAGCGAGCGGCAGGCGATCTCCCACATCTTCTGGCCGGTGGAGGCGATGTTGATGTGGCCGTCCTTGGTCTTGAACACGCCGGTCGGAATGCTGGTCGGGTGATTGTTGCCGGCCTGTTTGGCGAGCTCATGCATCTGCAGCCAGCGCGCGGCCTGGAAGTCGAGCATGAAGATCTGCGCCTGCAGGAGCGACGTCTCGATGTGCTGGCCCTTTTTCGATTTCTCGCG
>Ga0182030_10023380_pt1 | contig 11435 bp, 11 predicted proteins | sample 812S3MmetaG_FD_121299 | JGI IMG/M metagenome (GOLD analysis project Ga0182030, IMG submission 121299) | Permafrost microbial communities from Stordalen Mire, Sweden - 812S3M metaG (Illumina Assembly) | ecosystem: Environmental > Terrestrial > Soil > Wetlands > Permafrost | place: Sweden...
GGGGATCCATGTACTCGAGGCGAGTCTGAGTCAGTCGTATCGTGCGACGCGCCTGGTTCACCTCTTGGGCACCCGCGTTCACCTTGGAGAGTTCCTCGAGGCAGTGGTCGGCGACGGCGAGCGAGTGGTAGGCGGAACGTGGAAAGGCCCGATCAAGAAGGAGGAACGAGGCAATCTCATCGGGGCTTGAGGCCCGAGTCGACGCGCGCAGATAGGACTCCATGGCGCCCGCCGCGCGCAGCAACGTAAGCCAGTCCGGCGAACTATCACCGGCAAGGAGGCGACCCTCAACGAGACGCGCCGTCATGTCGATACGCTCGAGGCTCCGCCCCAAAACGAGGTACCACCACGTCTCGTCGTGACTAATCGTGGCGTCGGTCAGTCCGGCGAAGAGGGCCATCCGTTCGCGCACGAACTGCAAGTAACTCGCAGACCCGACCCGCCGTGCTCGCCGGCGCACCGCGGGCAGTTCGTTCCGTGTTGCGTTGAGACAGACCCACATCTCAGAGGAGATCACCTCGCGCGCGCGCCGCGCGTTTTCGTGGGCGGCAAGGACACTGCCGGTAATTGCGGTGGGGCTCGCGGGGTCAAAGACCAGCCGTTCGAGAACCATGGATTCGGTGACCACGGGGTCGGTCACTTCCATACCCAGGATCGCAAACAGCGACCGGCACGCCAGATCAGGCTCGCCGAAAGGGTCTTCGGCGATGCGGTGTATGTACGCGTCAACTACCCGCGACGTATCGTCGGCCCGCTCGACGTAACGACCCGTCCAGTACAGAAGCTCCGCCAAACGCGAGAGCATTCCGCGCGTCACTGGTTCGACCCCGCAGGTCGTTCCGGTACCTGTCGGCGCCGCTCGCCGTCGAAAGAGATCGGCGGCGCGGCGGTCTCGACGACTGGCTCGGGTGATGAACGCTGCGCGTTGGCGAGGACCCAGGTGTCCTTCGATCCTCCCCCTTGGCTCGAGTTCACCACGAGCGCGCCCTCCGCGAGCGCGACGCGGGTGAGGCCCCCTGGTAATACCCACACCTCATTGCCGTCGGAGATAGCGAAGGGGCGAAGATCCACGTGGCGCGGGGACATCTGATTGTCGACGAACGTGGGCACCGTCGAGAGTGAGACCGTTCGCTGGGCGATGAAGCCTCGCGGATTGCTGATGATCGTCGTGCGTAAGTCCCGCAGGGTCGCTTCGTCACTCTGGGGTCCGATGACGATACCCTTGCCGCCCGAGCCGTCCACGGGCTTCACCACGTAGCGCTCGAGGTGGTCAAGAATCTCGTGCAAGCATTCGGGGTCCTCGAGACGGTATGTTTCGACGTTCTCGAGCAACGGATCCTCGTTCAGGTAGTAGCGAATGAGTTCGGGGACATAGGTGTAGATCAACTTGTCGTCGGCCACACCGTTGCCGATGGCGTTGGACATCGAGACGGTTTTCGCGCGCACGGCGTTGACGAGACCGGCTACCCCCACCACTGAGTCCGGTCGAAAATGCAAGGGATCAATCCACTCGTCATCGACGCGTCGATACACGACGTGCACCGGACGCTCACCCTGAGTTGTGCGCATGAAGAGGCTGTTACCGATGACGACTAGGTCACTGCCCTCCACGAGTTCTACACCCATGAGCCGCGCCAGCAGGACGTGCTCGAAGTAGGCCGCGTTGTGAACGCCTGGCGTCAAGACGACGACGGTGGGGTCACGTATTCCATCGGGCGCCGACTGACGAAGCGCGTGTAACAGTCGACTGGGATACTCATCCACCGGGTGAACGCGATACTGGGAGAACAACGAGCCGAAGCTCTGGGTCATCGCGCGGCGATTTTCGATGACGTAAGACACCCCCGAAGGAATGCGCACGTTGTCCTCCAGGACCCGTAGCCGCCCGCCCTCGTCGCGCACGATGTCGATCCCCGACACGGTGATACGCGCGCCGTTTTGTTCCACGATTCCGACCGCTTCGCGCCGAAAATGGGGGCTGGTGGTGACGAGGCGGCGCGGGATCAGGCCGTCGGAGAAACACGCCCCCTCGCCATAGACATCGTCGAGGAAGGCTTCCAAAGCGTGAACACGCTGGCGCACTCCCGCCGCGAGCTCCTCCCACTCAGACGCCGCAATGATGCGAGGAATGAGGTCCAGGGGGAACGGTCGCTCCTCACCGCCCAGGGCGAACGTCACGCCCCGGTCAGTGAACGTCTGGCCCAAATGGTCAAAGCGCGACCGTAAATCCGACGCTTTGAGGTCGGCCAGGACATCAACGATCTTGCGATACACGGGTCGCGGCACGCCCGGCGCAGAGTAGACCTCGTCCCAGGCCGAGGCCGGCTCTACGTCAACGAAAGATGGATTGATGTCACGTTTCTAACACCTTGATGTTTCTGGTGCGTTACCTCGACGGCGAGATGTGCGCGTGAACGACGGCGCCAATCATCGCGCTAGAACGGGTAACGGCGCGACATGCCCGCCTCTACCTGAAGGAGTCGCCATGGAGTACGTATCGCTCGGAACCACGGGGTTGCAAGTCTCTCGTATCTGCCTCGGGTGCATGAGTTACGGCGAGCCCGATCGGGGCAACCAGCCCTGGTCTCTCGATCGCGACGCCGCACAGCCGTTTTTTCGTCAGGCGTTAAACCTCGGCATCAACTTCTTCGACACTGCCAACGTGTACTCAGCGGGAAGTAGCGAGGAGATCACCGGGTCGACCCTTCTCTCGATGACCTCTCGCGATGAAGTCGTCATCGCGACCAAAGTGCGCGGTCGCATGCGCCCCGGGCCGAACGGGGAGGGCCTTTCGCGTAAGAACATCATGAGTGAGATTGATCACAGCCTGCGCCGCCTCGGCACCGACTACGTCGACCTGTACCAGATTCATCGGTGGGACTACAACACTCCCATCGAAGAGACGATGGAAGCGTTGCACGACGTCGTGAAGTCGGGCAAGGCCCGCTACATCGGCGCGTCGTCGATGTATGCCTGGCAGTTCGCCCAGGCGCTCTACACCGCCGACCTCAATGGCTGGACGCGTTTCGTGAGCATGCAGAACTACTACAACCTCCTCTACCGTGAAGAAGAGCGCGAGATGTTTCCGCTCCTCGCTGACCAGGGTGTCGGCTCGATCCCCTGGAGCCCTCTCGCGCGCGGGCGACTTACTCGCCCGTGGAACGCGGAGACGGCCCGGTCAGAGACGGACGAGTTTGGTCAGAGTCTCTACAGCGACGCCGACCGCCCCCTCGTCGAGGCCGTTCTCAAAGTCGCCGCGCAGCGCGGCGTAACGCCCGCACAAGTGGCCCTCGCCTGGGTTCTCATCAATCCCGTCGTCTCGAGTCCCATTGTGGGCGCCACACGCCCAGAGCATCTCGCGGACGCCGCCGCGTCGATTGACCTACATCTCACGGACGACGAGATCACGACGTTGCAAGAGGGGTATCAGCCCCACCGCGTGGCGGGCTTTCAATAACTGGCCACTCGGCGCCGCAAGTTGTTCAGCCGATGAAGGCCTTGACGTCGGTGATGAGCTTGTCTTCTACTTCGATGCTCCAGAGAGAATCTGCGACGTCGACAACCAAGAACAGTTCTGAGAGCAACAGCGTCTCGATCGCCGCGACACCGAGGTGTTCTAGCCACTTGCCAACACCGAATCGCACCGCGAAGTCGCCCGAGTTGCCCTTGATAGAAATGGAGAGCGCCCGATCGGCCGCGACTACTTCACGCCAGAAACCAGCTTTGCGCGCTTGAATCACCGTCCCCTCGTCGCTGGGCGGAGACGTCTGAACGGTGAAACCGTTGGTCTTCAAGTAGTCCTCAATGTGTGATTCCAACGCCTTGAGGTCGGTGCCCTTACCTACGAAATGCTCTTCTTTGTCGCCCAGCACAATTCCTCCTCGATACGTCGGTTTCTCGCACCTTACTGGAGAACGATTTCTTGTTGGGCACGACGAGCCTTATCGTGAGGCTGAAGGCGTACCCGCACTTCTGACATCGCCAGTCTTAACGACGCGCGATCACACTTTGAGCGATCAGCGCGACGGGGATGATGAGGGGAAGAAAAATCACTGGGATCTCATTTGCGACTAGCGAAGACCGCGTCTCGTTCCGCCATCGAGCAACTCTCGGGCTATCTCGAGATGACCGGAATGCGCCGCGGTTTCCTCAATCATGTGCAGCACAACCTCGCGAACAGTCAGCATCTCAACGTCGGGAGTGTGACGCGCCAGCGCTTTCGCCGACAATGTTGTCTGCGCCAGCACTTCATCGGAAAATCTGCACTGCTCTATGTAGGACACGACAATCTCGGCCGAGGGAAGGTTGCTGGTGAATGCCACCATGGGGTCGTAGAGCTCGCGCTCTTCGTCACCGGGGATCTCCTCATCGGGAAGACCTGCCACGACGCCGTGAAACCAGTGATACTCTGCCCCGCCCAGGTGCTCGACAAAACCGGCCGGCGTCCAGCCAGAGGGAACCACCGACGTGTGCCACGCCGCCTCGGAGAGGCCGTCCACGATGGCCAGTACCGAAGATCGCTGGTACTGCAGGCAGTCAAGAAGAGCGGCCCTTTCGTCGGGATCGTCTGTCATTCGTTGCACACTACGTTGACCTGAAGCAACCGGTGGGGCGCACCGTCTGGCTGCGCCCTATTTCCCTTGTTCCAGTGAGTCCAGGAAGGCATTGCTGAAGGCGCCCGAGGGATCTAGTCGCCGCCTTTGATCCTGGAAAGAGGGCAAACGAGGATACGCCTTAAACAGTTGTTCTGGCGAGAATCGGTGAACCTTGCCCCAGTGCGGCCTCGCGTCGAAGGGCCGAATCTGTCGTTCGATGGCTGCGAGAGCGTCGAGTACCGCGGGCGGATCGCGACGCCAGGTGAAGTGAAATGCCACCGTGTCGCGGCGGTAGGCCGGACTAAGCCAAACGTCATCAGCGGCGACGCTGCGCACCTCGCTGATAAGTAGCACCGGGGCAATTAAAGGGGCGATGGTGGAGAGCGCCTCCAATACGGGCGCCGCGTGCTCGCGGGCCACGAGATACTCCGACTGGATCTCCTCACCGCTGCTCGGCGTGTGATCGAGACGAAAGTGCGGGAGTCGCTCGTGCCAAGGACCCACGACTGCACCTTGGCGAGTCGTCGCGTCGGGGCTCATCCCGGGCACAGGATGGACCGGGTGGGTGGCACCCACGACGCCAAACCAAGGATCGGACCACTCCAGTTGCTCGCCGGGAGACACGCGTTGTTTGCGCCAGACCTGAGTAAAGCGCGCCGCCTGGTAGTCGGTGAACAGACTCACGCTGTAGGCACTGGCGAGTATTTCCTCGTAGTTGGTCGCAAAGGTTGCAAAGGGAAGGTCGAGATAGACGCGCTGAGCAACGTCGTACGTGGGCTCAACTGCGAGCGACGCGCGCACGACGATCCCCACTCCCCCAAGTCCCGCCCGCGTGGCTGCAAAACGATCGCCGTCGAGGTGCGGAGCTACCTCGAAGATCCCACCCTGGGGATCCATCACAGTCATGGCACGCACGGCGGCCGAGAGACATTTGTTTCGGTCGCCCGAACCGTGGGTCGCCGTCGCGCACGCTCCGGCGACCGCAATGTGGCCGAGTGAGGCGAGATTATGAAGCGCCCACCCCTGGCGATGCAACTCGATGGCCACCTGGCCGTAGGTCATTCCGGCGGCAACCGTCGCGGTCTTCTCCGCGGCGTCTATTTCCACGCTGCGAGGAAGACTCGCGAGGCTGACCAAGATACCCTCGGAGTCGGCGATGGTGGAGAACGAGTGACGTGATCCGAGCGGGCGAACCAACTTGTTCGTTGCGACGACGTCTTGCAACTCTTCGAGCGACGCGGGGTGCATCACGTGGCTCGCCCCGTACTGGACGTTCCCCGCCCAGTTCGTTTCGGGAGTCATCCGACCACCTTTCTCGACGTGGGCCACGAAGCCTCATTGCAAGCAACAGATTAAACCAGCGTTGCAGTTACCCTTTTCAGCGATGCCACGGTCGACGAACCCCCAGCGAGGGGCGGAGGCGGCTACCGCCAGTCTCGGACTGCTCGTCCAAGAGTCTGACTCACGTCGTTGGTGAGCAGCGGCACCAACGACGCCGCGGTGACCGGGTTGGCGTCAGCGCGATCTACATCGTGAAAGCACTCCCAGTAGCGGACCAGTGCCCCCTCACCGTCGGCGTCAAACATCTGCGCAGCGAGCCGTTGCCACCGGCACTGAAACCAGACATAGTTCAACCAGCTAATCGGCTCTTCAGAGCCGGGATAGTGGGCTTCGAACTCGTCGAGCGTGCTGTATCCCTCATCGCGCATGCGGGCGCTGAGCGGCTCGCTTCCCGCTCCCACCTTTGAAAATGTCTCCAGGGTCGCCATACTCGCGGGGCGCCGGGATGCGATGAACGTGTGCAAGGCCAAATTGGCGAAGAGTTCACCAAGCCAGAGTGTCGGCACCCGCAAACCTCCGAGCACTTCGAAGGAGTGGCCGAGCTCGTGGAGAGTGAGGAGATCTATAAATGGCTGAAGATCTAAAGCGCCCGCGCCGTCGGGGTACGTCGCGAGCAAGTTCGCGTAACCCTGCGGCGGTGCGTCGCCGATTCCCCGCGCCATCGAAGACCAGAAGTCACCAGACCCCGCGGGCATCACCAGAACTCCGGGGCGCTCACCGCGTTCCTCGCTGAAGAACGGCATCCCAAATGACGGTCCATCGTCGGGCCAGTCGCTCTCGTCGGCCACGACGAGGGAAATATCGGGCGCGACCTGCGAGAACAAGTTGCAGAAATAGTCGTAGGCGTCTGCAGCGACCTCGGCCGAAGCCGCCGCTCTTTCCAGCGTTCCCTCGCTGTAGCGCACCTCGAAGGGATAACCACTCAGGCGCAGTAGATCGGATCCCAGCGCCATGAAACAAAGCCTAACCACGGGCCGTTCGTCCGCACGGATAATGGCGCCGCTTGTATTCGGCACTAGATACATTGTGGCGTGCCCGAAATGCCCGAGATGCAAGCACTATCAGAGCGGCTCGACACGCTCCTCACCGGCACGACGTTGCGTCGTGCCGACCTTTTGGGCTTCTCCTCTCTCAAGACCTACGCGCCGACGCCCGAATCAGTGCAGAATCAACGACTTCTCTCGGTCAGCCGGAGGGCCAAGTATCTGGTGTGGGAGTTCGAACACGGGACTCGGATCGTTCTGCACCTTTCTCAGGCGGGACGGCTCGATATTGAGCAGCCGCCCAAGAAAACAAAACCCCGCGGCTCGGCAGTGCGATTCGTTTTCAGTCGCGGCGAGGAACGACTTGAGGGGGCCGATATCGGCGTCCTCGTGCGCGAGTACGGTACCCAGCGAAAGGCCTCGTGGTGGGTGTTGGCTCCCGGAGAGGAGGGACCGCTACTCGGACTTGGGCCCGAGCCGGGGAGCGAGGCCTTCGCCGCGATTATCCGCACCAGCGACTCAAGGCGACGGCTCACGACAGACCTGCGCGACCAGCACTTCGTGTCGGGTATCGGACGTGGCTGGGGTGATGACATCTTGCATCGCGCCAAACTGTCACCGTTCGCCTCGCTGCACTCGCTGAGCGCGGAGCAGCGCGAGGCCCTACTGACCGCCGTTCTCGATGTGCTGGCCGAGGCGCTTGAACTGGAACGCGCGCGAGAGGGTGGCCTGTCGGAGGCAAAACTGAGTGGTCGTTTCAAGGTGCACGGTCGTGCCGAAGAGCCGTGCCCGACACCGTGCGGTGACTCGTTGCGCCGAGTGTCCTTCGAGTCCTATGAGATGACGTACTGTCCCACATGCCAGACGAGCGGGCGACAACTCGCCGACCGCCGTTTGTCACGCTTGCTCAAGTAGCCAGCCACGTGCTTCCTCGATTTTGATCGATGTCAACTTTATTCAACACCGGTGAGAAGCTAACCCCCGTAAGGTGAGAGGGCCGACGTAAAAAACGTCGACGGTAATTCGCCCAGATCTCATTACGTAAAGAGCGGCACTAGTCGCCCGCCTCGTTCCGTACACCGAGGCGCGTTGAAATAAAGCCTTCTCGCTCTGGGTCTCTCGCGCCTGGCAGTACCAAACACACGAGACAGATCAAGCCTCCGATGACGCCGCTCAGCACGATCGCGCTGCGCACACCGAACCACGATGCCCCGAGTCCGCCGAGCAGATATCCAAAGGGACCGAGAGAGAAAGCGCCGAGGTATATCAGCGACGACACTCTTCCCAGAACTTCACGATCAACCAGAATCTGAATCATCGCGAAAAACAAAACGTCGCCGTACACCATCAGACCCACTTCGAGCGCGACAAAGATACAACACACTGCGACGTTGTGGGCGAGGGCAATGGAGGCTATTCCGACTCCGCTCGCGGCGTAGGCGAGCCAGGTGGCTGTCACGATGTGCTTTGGTTTGCCCACTCGAGCGACGATGTAGGAGGCGACGATGCCCGCCGCCCCGCCGGAGGCGAAGACGATGCCCAGATCGAGAGCACTGGCGTGGAGGGTCTCTCGCACGAAGAGCGGAAGGAGAACGCTGAGGGGGGTCATCCCGAAGAAATTGGCAAGGCAAGCTGCCAAGAGCGCGTAGATCAACCAAGGCCGGGTGACGACGTAACGCAGACCTTCGCGCGCATCCTGGACGGGACTCTGGATCCGTTCTCGCTTCACGGGCCGGTTACGCATCATCAACAGCGTCGCCACCGAGGCGCAGAACGTCAAGGCGTCAAAACCGAAGGACCAAGCGTTTCCGATGGCCGCGACAACAACACCGCCGACCGCCGGTCCGACAAGACCGGTAGTGAGTTGGGAACTCATCTGGCCGAGTGCGTTGCCCGAGACGAGAAGATCTTCGCCTAACAGTTCAGGCATGATGGCGTTTGAGGCAGGTCCGAAGAAACTGTCCGCGGCACCAAAGACTGCTGCCATGACGATTAGCTCCCACAGTCGCAACTCACCGCGCCCGAGCAGGAACGCAATGAGTCCGACGGTCATAGCGCGAACAATGTCAGAACTCAACATGACCAGGCGACGCGAGATGCGATCGGCGACCACACCGCCGACGAGAGCAAGGATTACCGACGGGACGGCTCTGGCGGCAAAGACGTAGGCAATGCCCGAGGGTCTCCTATCGACTTCGAGGGTCACGATGGCGAGAGCGACGGTGAAGATACCGTCTCCGAGTGAGGACACCGTCTGACCACTCCACAGCAACGCAAAGTCGCGAACCCGAAGCGAACCGAATGCAGCCGTGCGTTGCGTACTCTTTTCCACTTAGTGTCCTTACGTCGGCCGAGCCGTAGGCAGCGAGAAATACCATACGTTGCGACGCAGTATGTAGTTCAGAGTCGCGCTTTACCGGCCCGATGGATCGACAAATCGGCGCATGGAGCGCAGGTAGCCAGAAGTGGCGACTGACTGAACAGCTCGACCAAGAGGTCCTGCAATGCGAGTCAATCGATCGCCTGGGGCCGAGATCGCGGAAATCCGAAACCGCACGGTGCCTTCATCACCGATCGAGACGATGAATAACTCTTCGCCTTGCTCCGGATGTCCGGGCAATGTGGCATAAACGAAGCCAATGCGCTCGGGCTCATCAATGACCGCAATGATTCGACAGGGTGCTGCGATCGAGGCAAACCTGCTTCCCAATGTGACGACGACTGTCCCGTTCAAAGTTGGCGAGGTAGCAGTCGGGTAAATGCGGACACCGAGCAACTCATGGCTTCGCCAAGTGCGAATGCCCTCCGACGCCCGATCAAAGACGACGTCACCTCTGCCCAACAACACTTGCTTGGTCATTCGACGGAAACCACGAGGTGTGTTCTCGGTAAGAGTTGCCCCAAGATTCGGGAAGGTTGGTTCGGTCGTTCGCGCGCGGGCCAGGATCGATTCGATCGAAGTCGAATTCCGAGGCTGAACCAACAGCACGGTCAATTAGCCTTGCGATTCGCGATCAGCGACTCGGCACGCCGGAGTTCCCCCGGGCAACTTGTAGCGCCATCGAACAACGACTTTGTAGATTCCCGCGGCAACCAGGCTCGTTGGCGGGGTGAGAGCACACCGGCCAAGGACCTTCCAAAAGCCGCCATCGGCCTGCAGCGCCCGGCCGACCGCCCGGTGCCCACGCTCTCGGAGCCCACTGTCGTCGACCCACCACGCGGCGTCTTGGACGTCCGATTTGCTTAGCCCGTGTTGATCGAGCACGCCAACATCGAGTAGTTGCCAAGCCTCTGCCGTCTCGCCATGGTGAAAGCGTCGCGCTGACCATGCGGCAACCGAGGTGCAAAATCCGCAACTTCCGTCGAAAATCAGGATTGAACCCGCATCACCGATCATTGCTCTCTCGATCCGCGCGCACGTGCTCCCTGGGGTGGCGAAAAGGCGGGCGCTCCGTTATCCAACAGGTTGCTTGCATCATTCGACGCCGGTCCACTATCGAAGAGGCGGCTCGAAAGTGGGTTCGCTGGTCTTTCCACAGCATGTCGACGCCATCACTCGAAGATAGTCCCGCACGTGCGCGTATCCCGAGTGGCGCTATTTCCATTTCCGGTGGCGAACGATCTACGTCTTCCGGCGTGTCCGTCTTTTCAGAGTCGCCAAGACAAAACCCATGATAGGACGAAGCCCAAGCCTATGGACCGCGCGAGAAACGGACAGACCGCTCATTCCATTTCCCTCACAATGGATCGCTAATAATAGAAGTGCAGCGTGTCCAATTGGAGGCAAGACGATAGAAGGCAAGTCGCTGGACGTTTCACGCAGAATCGAAGCATCGGCGGCCCATATTTTTACAATCCTTGCGAGTCCGCAACGCCACAAGGACTTCGACGGATCCGACATGCTCCGGGGAGCCGTCGTCAACCGTCCCATCTCGGGCGTAGGCGACACCTTCACAATGAAGATGCATCGGCTCGGAGACGACTACCTCATGCTCAATTACGTGGTGGAGTTCGAGTCAGATCGGCGCATATTTTGGGAACCGGCTCCCGGAGACGCTTCCCGGACTGAGGGTAATGATCCATCCAAAGTCGGCATCGCTGCCGGATACCGTTGGGGCTACATTCTCGCCCCGGACGGTGACGACGCGACCGTCGTCACCGAGGTCTTTGACTACGGCCCATTGCCGGAGGAACTCCTACGTGATGGCGCGGCGTGGATCAACGGGACCAATACGGTGCTCGAGTCCATGGCCGCCAGCCTGGAGAGGCTCGAAAAGATCTGTACTGAGTAAGAGTTCTGACATACTTTCGGGTTTGACATTGGCGCAAAGAGGGAACGGCGGATGTCGTCAAGTCTTCTCTTAGCGTGAGGAGAACCTAGCGAGACGCTACGGAAACTTGGTGGGCGCTGAGGGACTCGAACCCCCGACCTGCTGAGTGTAAATCAGCTGCTCTAACCAACTGAGCTAAGCGCCCGAGGTAGCACAGCCTAATGGGGTCCGCTTCGCGACTTAGA
>Ga0182030_10023382_pt1 | contig 11434 bp, 7 predicted proteins | sample 812S3MmetaG_FD_121299 | JGI IMG/M metagenome (GOLD analysis project Ga0182030, IMG submission 121299) | Permafrost microbial communities from Stordalen Mire, Sweden - 812S3M metaG (Illumina Assembly) | ecosystem: Environmental > Terrestrial > Soil > Wetlands > Permafrost | place: Sweden...
CGCGCGGAGCTCCTATATTCTCGGTAACGAATTGATTCCAGCCTTCGAGGACAGCATGCGCAATCCACCGCCCCAGGCCATTCGTCTATGCGATTACATGCCGCCGGATTTCCTCATTGACTCGGTTGCGCTGGATATTTCGCTGCACAGGACCCAGACGCGCGTCGTCGCCCGGCTGTCCATAAGGCGCAACCCGAAAGGCCGTCCCGGCGTCCCGTTGAAACTGGACGGCGACGGACTTGTCTTGCGCGGACTGAAACTCGACGGGCGCGAACCGCCGCAGGACGATTACGAGGCCACGCCCGAAAGCCTGACACTGCGCGCGCCGCCGCCGGCGCCGTTCACTCTGGACATCGAAACACTGGTGGACCCTACCGCCAACACGCAACTCTCCGGCCTCTATCGCTCCGGCTCCGCCTATTGCACGCAATGCGAGGCGGAAGGCTTCCGCCGCATCACCTATTTTCTCGACCGGCCCGACGTGCTCAGCGTCTATACGACGCGCATCGAGGCGGACATGGCTGAAGCCCCCGTGCTGCTCGGCAACGGCAATCCTGGAGAGGTCGGGGAGCTTGAAGGCGGGCGGCATTTCGCCGTGTGGCATGACCCCTTCCCCAAGCCGTCCTATCTCTTCGCCTTGGTCGGCGGCGACCTTGGACACATATCGCGTGACTTCACCACGGCGTCAGGACGGAAGGTCAAGCTCGCCATCTTTGTCGAACATGGCAAGGAGGCGCGCGCTGATTACGCGATGGACGCACTCATGCGTTCAATGCGCTGGGACGAGGAAGCGTTCGGTCGCGAATATGATCTCGACGTCTTCAATATCGTCGCCGTGTCGGATTTCAACATGGGCGCGATGGAGAACAAGGGCCTCAACATCTTCAACGACAAATATGTGCTCGCCTCGCCGCAGACCGCCACCGATGCGGATTACGCGGGCGTGGAGGCGGTCATCGCGCATGAATATTTCCATAACTGGACCGGCAATCGCATCACCTGCCGCGACTGGTTCCAGCTATGCCTGAAGGAAGGCCTCACAGTGTTCCGCGATCAGGAGTTTTCCAGCGACCAGCGTTCGCGGGCGGTCAAGCGCATCAGCGACGTGCGCGGCCTGCGGCTGGCCCAGTTCGTCGAGGACTCCGGGCCGCTGGCGCATCCCGTGCGCCCGGAGGTCTATCAGGAGATCAATAATTTCTACACAGCCACGGTCTATGAGAAAGGCGCCGAGATCGTCCGCATGTTGAAGCGATTGATTGGCGACGAGGCCTTCCGGCGCGGCATGGACATTTATTTCCAGCGCTATGACGGAACAGCGGCGACGGTCGAGGACTTCCTGTCCTGTTTCGCGGAAAGCTCGGGACGCGATCTCGCGCATTTCGCCCTTTGGTATCGGCAGGCGGGCACGCCGCGGATTCATGTGACCAGCGAATATGACGCGGCGGCGAAGTCTTTCGCGCTCACACTGACGCAAACGACTCCGCCAACGCCGGGACAGTCCGAGAAGAAGCCGCTGCACATTCCATTGGCGCTCGCCCTGTTTGACGACAAGGGCGCGAAGCTGCGTCTCTGCGCCAGCGACGCCAGCGAGCAAGAGAACTCTCGCGGTCTGTTTGAGCTGGAGACCGAGACGCGAACGATACGCTTCTCGGGACTCGATGCGCGCCCAACGCTTTCGCTGTTGCGGGGCTTCTCGGCGCCGGTGCGTCTGGAGCCGGCGCAAGAGAATGCGGAACTCGAACGACTGCTCGCCTTCGACGACGATCCCTTCAACCGCTGGCAAGCGGCGCAGAGCCTCGCCCTGCGTTCGATATTCGCGCGCGTCGCGGCATTGCGCGGCGAGGGCGCGGCGCCTGACGACAAGGCCTTTTTCGCTGCAGTGCGCCGACTCCTTGGCGCAAATGATCTCGACCCGGCTTTCGTGGCGCTGGCGATGACGTTGCCGAGTGAAACAGACCTCGCCCGCGAGACCGGCAAGAACGTCGATCCCGACATCCTCTTCTCCGCACGCGCCTCGTTGCGCCGGGAGTTCGGCGAGGCTCTCAAATCAACGCTTGAGGATGTCTACGCGCGTTCGGCGAACGAGGGCGGCTATTCTCCCGACGCGGCGAGCGCAGGACGGCGAGCGCTCCGAAACGCCGCGCTTGATTTGATCGCTGCCGGAGACAAGATTCTGGGCGTGACATTGGCCGAGCGTCAATTTGAGGCGGCCGCCAACATGACTGACAGCCTCGCCGCGCTCTACACGCTTTCACTGATCGGCGGAGAGGCGCGCGAAAAGGCCTTCGCGCGGTTTTACGGCCAGTTCGAAGGCGACGCGCTGGTCATCGACAAGTGGTTTTCCCTGCAGGCCATGATCCCCGAGGAGTCGACCACGGAGCGCGTGCGCGGCCTGATGTCTCACGCGGATTTTTCGCTCGCAAACCCCAACCGCGTGCGCGCATTGATCGGCGCTTTCGCCACTGGCAATCTCACGCGGTTCCACGCCCTGGATGGATCGGGCTATGATTTGCTCGTCAGTGTCGTGCTCGAACTGGACTCCCGGAACCCGCAGGTCGCCGCGCGGTTGCTCTCGGCCCTCCGCACATGGCGTACGCTGGAGCCGCGGCGCCAGGCGCTCGCGGAGAATGCGCTCAAGCGCGTCGCCTCGGCGCCGGAACTCTCACGCGACGCAAATGACATCGTGACGAGGGCGCTTGCATAAGTGATTTGCGCAATTCTGAGCGCGGCTGCGCTCCGATCGGTCAGGCGCGGAAAAAAAATTGCGCGCCTAACTGATTCATTTGCTTACGGAACACAATTTACCCAAATTTAACATCTGGACAATTTCGCCGGAGCGGATTCAGATGGCGACGAATCGGGGAAAGCGAAGGGCTTCTTTCCCTGTCTGCCAAAGTCGAAGGAGTTCCGAATGGCGCGCCCACACGCAGCCAAGGCGACGAGTCGCGCCGAAACGGTATGGGGAGCGTATAGTTTCGCCGATGGCGGCGAGGACAGTCATCAATCGGAAAGCCTCTGGCTGAAGCGCCTGGCGTTGGTCGCCTTCGCGATTTCACTTGTCGCTCTTGGCGAGTTTGTGGTGACGCTCACGACGACGGTTCACGAGCAATTGCTGGTCGACGCTTCCGCCGACCTCGAAATCGTCTCCAGGGCGATCTGGCGAGACCTTCGAGACGCCATCGAGAGCAGCAAATCGACATCCGCCGGCGAAGCTCTGACACATATCGCTCCCGGCCATGCCGCCGCGCGAGGCAGGCGAATCTTCGTCACAAATGAGCAAGGCCGGGTCGCCGCATCATGGCCACAGCTCGCACGGACGAATGTCACGCTCTCCGACATTCTGGGCCAGGATCAGATCATTACCGAATTCGCCGACAAGGCTGGAGTCATACGCGTCATTCTCGCGGATGGAACTCCGGCGCTCGCCGTCGTGCGCAAATTGCCGGCGCCATACGGACAGGTCGCACTCATCCATCCTCTCGACGCGGTGCTCGAGGAATGGCGCGCCGTCGCCTGGCGTTACGCGGCGCTCTTCGCGACGACAACCGTTGTGCTGCTCGCGATTCTCGGCGCCTATTTCCGCCAGGCAAAACAGCGCAGGGCCGCCGAGCAGGTGAATGATCACATCCGGCGCCGACTGGAGACCGCGCTGTCGCGCGGTCGTTGCGGATTATGGGACTGGGACATCGCTCACGGCCGCATTTACTGGTCGGACTCAATGCATGAGATCCTGGGGAGGAAAGCGGAAAGGCGCTGTCTCTCCATTGGCGAACTCAATGAACTGCTTCATCCTGACGACGCCAACCTCGCCCAAATCGCGGAAATGGTGGCGGGTTCCAAGACAAGAAACGTCGACGTCGAATTTCGCATCAAGAATTATCACGGCGATTGGGTCTGGTTGCGCGCGCGAGCGGAGCTTGTCGAAGACACGCGCGAGCCGGGGAGGCATCTCGTCGGAATCGCGGTGGACATTTCCGAGCAGAAAGCGCTCGCCGAGCAGACCGCGACCGCGAATGTAAGGCTGCGCGACGCCATCGACGCAATATCGGAAGCCTTCGTTCTCTGGGATGCACGGAACCGCCTTGTAACGTGCAATTCGAAATTTCTTGAATTGCATGGCCTCTCATCCGAACTCACGACGCCGGGGGCCAGCTACAAGCAAGTCATGGCTTTCGCCACCGCTCCCTTGATTCAGACGGAGCTTGAGACTGTGGACATTGCCGCCAGAGACGCCCGCACATATGAAGTGCGCCTGATCGACGGACGCTGGCTGCAAATCAACGAGCGGCGCACCAAGGATGGCGGCTATGTCTCCGTGGGCGCCGACATCACCGCGCTCAAACGCCACGAGGAAAGCCTGCTGCTTTCCGAGCGTCGACTGACCGCGAGCGTCGCCGACCTGATGAAGTCGCGACATACGCTGGAGATCCAGGCGCAACAGCTGGCGACTCTTGCGGAACAATATCACTTCCAGAAATCCGAGGCCGAGGCGGCCTACATCGCCAAATCCGAATTCCTCGCGAATATGAGCCATGAGCTGCGCACGCCGCTCAACGCCATCATCGGTTTTTCCGAGATGATGCTTGACCAGCCCTTCGGCGAGCTCGGTTCGCCAAAATATCTGGAATATTGCAGGGACATTCAGAAAAGCGGCGCCTATTTGAACGAGGTTCTCTGCGACATCTTGGATATGTCCCGGCTCGAAACGGGCCGCTTGCGCGTCGACGAACGCGAGGTGAATGTGGCCGAGGCGGCGGAGGAAGCGTTGGACCGATGCAAGACGCGCGCGTTCGAGAAGAACATCGACATCAGTTGCAAGGTCGAAAGCGCGCTGCGCTGCGCGGGTGACCACGACGCGATCGTCAAGGTTCTTGGAATCCTTCTCTCGAACAGCATCAAATTCACCGCCCCAGGCGGCAGGGTGCGCATACGCGCCCATAAAATCGGCGACTCAGTTGACATTTTCGTCGAGGACAATGGGCAAGGCGTCGACGGCGAGGCGGTGAAAAAATTGTGCAGCCCATTCGTCCAGTCTCGCGCCGTAATGGAAAATGGAATGAAGGGATCGGGCCTTGGACTGGCGATTGCGAAGGCGCTGATGGATCTTCACCGCGGCTCGCTTCGGCTCCGTTCCCGCGTGGGCGTCGGCACAGTGGTGCTCGTGCGCTTCTGCGCGCAAGACGTCAGGCGCGACAGCAGCCGCGAGGCCGCCCGACTTCGCGAGGCCGGCGCCGCAATGAGAGCGCGCGCTCCATATCCGCAAAGCCGCAGTGTTACGCCACCATTACCCTCCGTCGGAACGCGGCAGCAGGTCAGCCGCCCGCAATCCCGGCAATGAGATCACCGTCCGCAATCCTGGTTCGTTATCCTCCATGTGCAGATCCCCCTGATGGAGCCGCGCGACAGCGGCCGCAAGCGACAGGCCCAGCCCCGATCCCGGTCGCGCGCGTGAATTTTCCAGCCGTACGAAACGTCCCGTAACCCGCTCGATGTCCTTTGGCGCAATGCCCGGGCCGTGATCCGCGACCGAAACCTCGATGCGATCCCCGACGCGACGCGCCGACACCTGTATGAGCGACCCCTCTCCCTCGGCGCCGTATTTCAGCGCATTGTCGACAAGGTTGACCAAGGCCTGACCAAGCAGCTCCCTGTTGCCGAGCACGAACAAGCCGGCTTCAAGCGAAGCTTCAATTCGCGCGCCCTGCTCTTCGGCGACAGGCTCATAGAGCTCCACAATGTCGCCCGCGACCCCGCTCAGGTCGACAGAGATCATGTTGTCGCTGGAATAGCCGGCCTCGGCGCGGGCGATCATCAAGAGAGCATCGAACACTCGGATCAGCCCATCCGATTCCTCGATGATCGACGTCAGCGCGGCGCGATATTCCTCGGGGCTTGCATTGGATCGCGCGACCTCGTCGGCGCGGTTGCGCAACCGGGTCAATGGCGTCTTCAGGTCATGAGCGATATTGTCCGAAACCTCGCGCAGGCCTTGCATCAACTCCGCGATGCGGGAAAGCATCGCATTTAAGTTCTCGGCGAGACGATCGAGCTCATCTCCGGCTCCGGTCACCGAGAGCCGTTGTTCTAGATCGCCCGCCATGATGCGGCGGGCCGATGCGGACATGATGTCGACGCGTTCAAGCATCCTGTGCGCGACGAAGAGGCCGCCCAATGTGCCGACCAGCACGAGCCAGAACAGAGACACGCCAAGCCCGCGCCGCAATATCTCGCGAAGCACGCGATGATCCTCGATGTCATGGCCGACCAGAAGCCTGAAGCCGCCTGGCAACATGAACAGACGCGCCAGCGCGTGATGCGTCCTCTCTTCGGTGCCGCCGATGCGTTGGTAGGTGGTTTCGACAAGCTTTCCGCTCTCCGTGACAAGCTCCGGCGAGGCGGCGATATTTCCCGCGATAACGTCGCCGGTATACGTGGTCACGAGATATATGGAGCCGCCTGGCGCCCGCGCGCGCCGCTCGACGGTAAGCGCCAGCTGGCGGAGGCCGCCCTCCTCATATTGCTCCGCAAGCCCCTGAATCTCCGCTTCGACCGTTTGGGAAATTTCTTCGTCGAGCACTTCCTTGACGCGCCAGCCGACACTGCCGAGCACCATCCACGCGCCAAATGAAAACAGCACGAGATACGTGACCGACAGCTTGAAGGCCGTCGTGCGGAGCAGCTTACCGAACGCTTTCACGGATCATGTATCCAGCACCCCGGATCGTATGCAGCAAGGGCGTCTCCCTGCCCTTGTCTATTTTGGCGCGAAGCCGCGAAATATGCACGTCGATCACATTAGTTTGCGGATCGAAGTGATAATCCCAGACGTTCTCCAGCAGCATGGTCCGGGTCACGACCTGCCCCGCATGTTTCATCAGATATTCCAGCAGGCGGAACTCGCGCGGCTGCAGGGTTATCTCCTTTCCAGCGACGGTGACTTCGTGGGAAAGCCGGTCGAGTTCGAGATCGCCGACCCTGTAGGCCGTGCTCTCGCCGCGTGGGCCGGAGCGGCGTCGCGCCAGCGCCTCGACGCGGGCCAGCAGCTCGGAGAAAGCGTATGGCTTCGCCAGATAGTCGTCGCCCCCGGCGCGCAGTCCCTTGACCCGATCGTCAACCTGTCCCAGCGCGGAAAGGATCAACGCCGGCGTCTCGATGCTCTGCTCACGCAAGCCGGAGATTAGCGACAGGCCGTCCAGCCTGGGCAACATGCGGTCGACGATGAGCACGTCATATTGGCCTTCGCGTGCGGCGGCGTAGCCCTCCAGCCCGTCCAGCGCCGGTTCGGCGAGATGACCCTGCTCCCGGAACGCCTTGACCAGATAGGCGCTGGCTTCCTTGTCGTCCTCGATAATCAGAATGCGCATGCTGCCCATATACCGCTTTCGCCCGCCCGACTGAAAGAGCTCGCACCGCCACTCCAACAAGGTCGAAGGTCGGTGCGGAAAGAATAGAACCTGCCGCGCAAAAATAAAGGCGGCAGGCCAACGCCAAAGACATTGGCCTGCCGCGGCGCCGGGCCCAAAGTGGGGGCTGGAGGCCCGGCGCTCTCCTTGCTCTATGGCCGCGAAAACAATGGGAGGCGGATTCGCGGACCATGTGGCGTCCTGACGAACGCCTGTCGCAAGCGAGGAGATGGCTGCGCCAAGATCAAGCCGCGCCGACCGGCAGGGCGACAAAGCGCGTTCCCTCCTGCGACTTCACTCGAAGCAGCACGGAACGGCGCCCTTCCCTTCGCGCCGCGTCGAATGAGGCGCTGAGTTCGGCGCGGTCCTTGATGGATTGTCCGCCGGCCTCGATGATCACGTCGCCACGCCGCAGTCCCTTTTGCGCGGCGACGCCCTCGGGGTCGATGTTCGTCACGTACAACCCGTCGCCGGCGCCAGGCCGCACCTGCGCGAGCGGAGCGACTTCAATGCCAAGAAAATTGAGAGAGCCGCCCTTTTCGCCGATGTCGACGTCGGCGCGCGCCTCTTTCTCGCTCGGCAAGGTTCCCAGTTTCAGCTTCAGGCTCTTCTCGACGCCGCCGCGAGAGTATGTGAGATCTACGGTCTTGCCCGGTCCCAGAGCAGCGATCTTGCGCGATAACTCACGCGGACCATCGACCTTTTCATTGTCGACAGCGACAATCACGTCGCCCGATTTGAGTCCCGCGCTTTCGGCGGGACCGCCCTTGGCCGGCTGCGCGACCAACGCGCCCTTGGTGGATTTCAGGCCGAGACCGTCGGCGATGTCCTGTGTGACGGGCTGTATCTGCACGCCGATCCAGCCACGTGAAACGGAGCCCTTTTCCTTGAGCGACGCGATCACATCCTTGGCCACTTCAGTCGGAATGGCGAAGCCAATGCCGACAGAGCCTCCGGAGGGCGAATAGATCGCCGTGTTGACGCCGATCACGCCACCATGGGTGTCGAACGCGGGACCACCGGAATTGCCGCGATTGACCGGGGCGTCGATCTGCAGGAAGTCGTCGTAGGGACCAGCGCCGATGTCGCGGCCGCGTGCTGAGACAATGCCCGCCGTCACTGTTCCGCCCAGGCCGAAGGGATTGCCGACCGCGATGACCCAGTCGCCTACGCGCGGCGCCACATTCGACCACTCGACGAAGGGCAGATTGCCGCCGTCGCTGATCTTCAGCAGAGCGAGATCGGTGCGCTTGTCCGTGCCTATGATCTTCGCCGGCAGAGTCTTGCCGTTGTCGAAAGTCACTTCGACTTCATTGGCGTGATCGACCACATGATTGTTGGTCACGACATAGCCGTCGGCGCTGATGATGAAGCCGGAGCCCTGCGACTGCGTCAGATGTTTTTGCGGACGTCCGCCGCCGCCGGGAATTTCGCCGAAGCGTTTGAAGAAATGATAAAGCGGATCGTCGGGCGACAGGTCCGGCATTCCGCCGCCGTCGGCCTCGGCCGTCTCGACGGCCTTGACCTTGATGGCGACGACAGCGCCCTTCACCCTGTCAACCACATCCGCAAAGGAAGCGGGGCCGGAAACCGGGGCGAGCGTCTGCAAGGCGGGAGCCTCGGCGAGGGCCGCCCCGAACGGTGTTAACCCGGCGAAGGCTGAACCGAAAGCCAGAACCGCCGCCGGGCCCAAAAGAGCCGCACGCAAGGGCCGGCGCCGGGGGGACCGCAGCGCCAGCGGGCTTTGAGCCACGCGCGGGTTGCGATCATGTTCGGGAAAGGCAGGTTTATACATGCAGATTCTTCTCCAACAAGACTTTGCCGCGCCATCGTCGGCGGATCGGCTTGGCGGCGTTCGCGCCCATGGAGAGGAAGATGGGGGATCGCCCTTTGCGCGCCAATGGCGAGCGGATGAAACTTTGGTAAGGTCGCGCAGCCTCAGCCGCCGAAGGATCACAAGAAAAAAGCCCGGCAAAGCCGCCGGGCTTTCCTCACACTCAGGCTTTGGGGGCGTTCGTTCGCCGAAACGCCCCCGCGCAATCAATATTTGGCGATGATCGCCTCGGGGCTGACCCCGTTGAAGTGGTAGTTAACGCCAGCGCGGATGATGCGTCCGCCACTCCTGCCCCCAGAGGAGACCAGCTACGCTCATAATATATTGTATTCATTGTAATACTTAATTCAATTCGTCCAAGGTCGTTTCTTGACGACCGTCCTCATCCCACATTAATTGTGGGGTAAAATGAGGGGCGATATGAAAAGCAAAGGCAAGCATCCTCACAACGCGCTCACCAGCGTCAAGGTGCGACAGAGCCCGGACCAGGGTCGTTATGCTGACGGCAATGGCCTCTACCTCGTGGTAGACCCATCTGGAGCAAAACGTTGGCTCTTGCGCACGATCATACATGGGCGTCGTGGGGATATGGGCTTGGGCGGCGTCCAACTCGTAACCTTGGCCGAAGCAAGGGAAAAAGCGCAGCATTATCGCAAAATCGCCCGGGAAGGCGGCGACCCCATTGTGGAAATCAGGAAGAGTCGGGTGGTCGTGCCGACCTTCGCCGAAGCGGTACAAGCCGTTCATGCCGAACATCTTCAGACATGGAAGAACAAGAAACACGGTGCCCAGTGGATTAATACCCTCACGGAATATGCCGTAGCCACCATCGGCGGCAAGCGCGTGGATGATTTAACGACGCCCGATATTCTTATGTTCTCTCGTCGATTTGGTTGACGAAGCCGGAGACTGCGCGGCGGGTGAAACAACGGATCAGCACAGTGATGGATTGGGCCAAAGCCGCTGGATTTCGTAGCGGCGATAATCCGGTTGATGGCGTCGCCAAGGGTTTGCCAAAACAGCCTGACCGAAAGGGCATCACGCCGCCCTGCCTTATAGAGAAATTCCTGCGTTCGTCTCTCGACTTCGCCAAGGCGATGGCGAAATTCCAAGACTGGCCTTCGAATTTCTCTTGTTAACGGCAACCCGCACAGGCGAAGTTCTTGGTGCGCGGTGGGCGGAAATTAGCTTCGATAAGCGGGTTTGGATCATTCCCGGCGCCCGCATGAAGATGGGGCGAGAGCATCGGGTTCCCCTCTCTCCTCGCTGTGTTGAAGTATTGCGACAGGCGAAGGAAATGTCGGAGGGAAATGAGTTGGTGTTTCCCGGTCGCTTTCTCAACATGCCATTATCTAACATGGTCTTCCTTATGATCCTGCGACGCATGGGATTTGATATCACAGCGCATGGGCTTCGTTCGGCGTTCCGCGATTGGGCCGCAGAATGCACAAACTTCCCAAACGACGTTTGCGAAATGGCGCTTGCACACGCGGTCAAGAACAAGACCGAAGCCGCATATCGGCGCGGCGATCTTTTGGAGCGACGAGTTCCCTTAATGGAGCAATGGGCGGCCTACTGCGAACCGCACAAGGTCGGCATTGTCGAGCCGGCCGAGGAACTTAGAACCTGACCCAAAAGTCTCTTGAGCTCGTGCCGGTTGCGTGATTCTGGAATTCCGAAACATCGGGAGATGATTCGGAATGTGGACGCAGGAACATCGCACGACCTATGCGCGCGTCGGCGGGCGTTATCCGAGCGACACGACGGATGCGGAATGGGCTTTGCTCGAGCTTTTGATCCCGCCGGCGAAGCACGGCGGCCGACCGCGCAAGACCGACATGCGGTCGGCGATCAACGCCATTCTCTATTTGCTGCGCACGGGATGTCCGTGGCGCAATCTCCCCCACGACAGCTTTCCGCCACGCTCGGCCGTCTACAACATTTTCCGCGGCTTTCAGAAGGACGGCGTCTGGGACGCGATCTGGGACAAATTGCGCGTGGAGCCGCGTCAGGACATGGATCGCGAGGCGAGCCCCACGGCGGCGATCATCGACAGTCAGTCGCTGAAGTCGGCGGAAACGTATGGCCCGCCCCGTCTGCAAGATGTTTCTTTCATCTGGTCTGAACAATCTGCACAAACGTATCCGGCCTTTAGGCAACGCCATTGGCCAAGATGGAGATTCGCGCGTCCTGATCC
>Ga0182030_10023383_pt1 | contig 11434 bp, 7 predicted proteins | sample 812S3MmetaG_FD_121299 | JGI IMG/M metagenome (GOLD analysis project Ga0182030, IMG submission 121299) | Permafrost microbial communities from Stordalen Mire, Sweden - 812S3M metaG (Illumina Assembly) | ecosystem: Environmental > Terrestrial > Soil > Wetlands > Permafrost | place: Sweden...
CCGTCGACGGCGATGAGGGTGCTTCCCACGGTCAGTCCAGCGTCGAAAGCGGGACTGTCCCAGACGACTACGATGATTTCCCCATTCTTGCCCAACACAAGGCCGCCGGAAAAGCTGAGGTCGGTTATCTTGCGAAGCTTTTCATTGCTCTTGAACCAGTCGCTCGGGGTGTCGGTGTAAACGAGCTGGTAACCGCCCCGGCTAAGGCCGTCGAGGGGCGCATGCTGGCTGGTATTTTCGAGCCGGTCCCAAAGGAATGTGGCCCAGTCGTACGGTTGGACGCCATTCAGCGCCGTCACGATATCGTCAAAGGTGTAGGTGAGTTCGCCCCAGTCGCGGTCGTTGACGCCAAAAAACGCCTTTGCGAAATCATCGATCGACCGCGCGCCCCCCGACAATTGCCGGATGAGACTGTCGGCATCCAGCCAGACGAGCAGGCCCTCGTTGTAGTAGTCCTCCGAGCGCTGCCAGCTCACCCAGGGTCTTGGCCTCCGCTGGGAGATGACGGGGTCGTTGGTCGTGTCGATCAGCGGGCGCCAGGTGCGGCCGCTCCGGGTGTCGTAGGTCGCCGCGATGGCGCCAATGGCAGCAAGAGCGTCGTCCTTCGAAAGGAGTCCCGAGCGGGCGCCCAGTACATAGCCCCAGAACTGGGTCTGCCCTTCGTAGACCCAAAGCAGGGTGTCTTGCATCGGAGTGCGGTAGTCCGGTGTCCAGAGATCGGCTGGCCGGCGGTATTTGCCGTTCCAGCTGTGGGTGTATTCGTGGGGGAGCAGGTCGCGATGACTGACGGTGTCCGCCCAATCGATGAAGTATTTTCCGTTGACGCCATTCTCCGAGCAGCGGTGGTGCTCAAGCCCCACGCCGCCTTGCCAGTCGCTCAGGGCAAGAAGGAAGTCATAGTGGTCGTAGTGCTGGGCGCCAAAGACCCGGACCGCCTGCACGACTAGGTTGCGGTAAAGCTGAATCTGGTCACTCGTGGCGGCGAGCTCCTCGGGCCGGTCGGCCACGATGTTCAGGCGCACGCCTGGAGCGAGGCTCTCGACCCGGACATTTGCTCCCGCGAAGACGGGGCTGTCCACCAAGGTATCGAGCGTGGTGGCCTGGTATCGGATAGTTGAGCCAGTTTGGGACGCGACCTCGAGCGCCGATGCCGCTCTCCAGCCGTCCGGAATCCTGAGCGAGGCCTCGATCGCAAGCCGGCGCACATAGAATCCAGCGGGATAGAGGACGACGGCGTTCCATTCGAGGTTCAGCATGTCGGGAGTTGTCACGATGCGGCCCTGCGCGCTGTCGGTAGCCGCGAGGAACTGGAACTCGATCTTCAGGCTGGTGGTCCCGGCCGGGACATCAATGTGGAACGCATAGACGTCCACGGGATCCCGCTTCCATCTTAGCGGACCGCCACCGCCTGTGATCCTAAGGTCGGCAAGCTCCGGAATGGGGCCTCCCGGAGCGTGCTGGCCTGGCAGCCACTCCGGATAGAGCAGCGTGAGCGGCCCAGCATCGGCTACTGGAATGGTCTCCGTAACCTGAAACACGCCATGGAGGACGTCCGTGGTGTCGACCGACAATTCAATTGTGCCCGGCCTTGGAACGTCGCGAGCGGGAGGAATAGAATCTACAATGGGAATCGCCTCGGGGGCACTGATCGCCGCCGAAAACGCGGTGAGCGGAGCAAGGAGGGCGAAAAAGGCGATGCTTCGACGCATGGGCATGTTTCGGTTTGAAACGCGAGCGTCCGATCTAATAACCGCGGCAGTCAATTCTGTCCACCAAATCGAGGCAGGCTCAACTAGGGGCTCATATCAAAAGAGGTCCTTTCAGAAGCAGCACCCTCGGCCCCAATTGCCAGGATGGCCACATTTTGCCAAGTCTAGTAGCCCACGGCCTTTGCTTCAGGGTTGCGCGGATCGGCCGCTCCGAATGAGCGCCCGGTCCTCAGATCGACGGCGATGGTTTCCGCGTCACCCTGCCGGCCAACCTCTTCCAGATTGTAGCCTTCGGCGCGGAGACCAGCTGCGGTGCTAGGCGCCATCCCGTTCTGTTCGCAGGTGATGACATCAGGCATCCATTGCTCGTTGATGCGTGGAGCATCCACGGCCTGTTGCGCCGTCATCCGAAAATCGATGAAATTGGTGATCACCTGAAAAACTGTGTTAATGATTGTTGGGCCACCGGGTGACCCGGTAATGAGAACGAGGCGGCCATCCTTGAGTACAAACGAGGGTGTCATCGACGAGAGTGGCCTCTTTATGGGGGCGATGGTGTTGGCTTCTCCTTGAATGAGACCATAGACATTCGGAACGCCGAGTGCGGAGGTGAAATCATCCATTTGATTGTTCATCAAAATGCCTGTGCCGGGTATAGTTACTGCCGACCCGAAGGCCCCATTCAATGTGTATGTATTGGACACGGCGTTGCCGGCGGAATCGACAACCGAGAAATGCGTTGTCTCGTTCGCCTCGTGACCGACAACGGCCCGGAATTTCCCCAATCCCGGCTTTACTGCATCGGCCGGCGTCGCCCTGTCCGGGTTGAAATCGGCCATTCGGCCGCGTAAGTACGGGAGATAGAGGAGTTGCCTAACAGGCACATTGACAAAATCAGGATCACCCAGGTACTCGGACCGATCGCGGAAGGCGCGCTTCATCACCTCCGCGAACAGGTGGTATTTGGCCACGCTGGTCGGGCCCAACGAGGAAACATCGTATGCCTCAACCATCCCCAGCATCTGCAACAGCGCCACTCCCCCCGAGCTTGGGGGCGGCATTGTGACAATGTCGTAGCCGCGATACTTCCCGAGGAGGGGCGAACGGCAAGCCACCCGGTAATTCCTCAGATCGGCGAGCGTAATGTCTCCGCCGTTGGCAGACATCGCTCCAGCAATGCGGCGGGCTGTCTCACCCTCGTAAAAATCGCGAGGCCCATTTTCTTGAAGCCGGGCGAATGTCCCGCCCAAGTCAGTTTGGATCCATTTTTCCCCGAGTTTATGGAAAACGCCGCCATTGAGGTAAAGCCGACGGGACTCCTCAAACCGACTCAGGGGCCGCCGGTAAGCCTGAAGGCGATCGGCTGTGTCCTTTGAAACCACGAAACCATCTGCCGCCAGGCGACGAGCAGGCTCGCATATCTCGGCCCATGTGACCCTATGCGATCCGAACCTTTCGGTCGCATAGGAAAAACCTGCAACGGTCCCAGGAACCCCGCTGGCTCTCCAGCCGGAGGTAGATAGACCATCGATGACCTTTCCGTTTGGCCCAAGGTACATGTTTCGACTCGCGGCCGCCGGAGCGGTTTCGCGATAGTCGATCGCGATGTTTTGGCCATCGGCGAGGTGGATTAGCATGAATCCGCCTCCGCCAAGATTGCCAGCGATGGGATAGACGACCGCCAAAGCCAGACCCGTAGCGGCTGCAGCATCGACCGCATTGCCGCCCTTTTGGAGGATCTCTACCCCGGCCTGCGAAGCGAGTTCACGTGCGGAAACAACAAGGCCGTGCCTGGCTTCGCCAGGACCGACCTGCGCCAGCAGGGGCAGAGCGGTCAGAACAACGATTATGAGGAAACGGATGGGCGGCAGGCCCCAGCGTTTTGGCATGTGAGGCAGATTTATCGGACATGACATGCACGACAAGCACGCAGTCTCCCGGTCGCGCTAAAGTCGGGGTGAATTGTGCGCCCAAACAGACCTTCCAAATCCTTGGATCACTACGACAACAGGGTGGTTCGCCAAGGGTCCCGCATGACAGCAAATTGTTGCTTCCTTCCCGTGAGGTCATTCCGTCGTTCCGAGTCACTTGAAGCATCGGTCCGGGCCAATGGAAAGGGCACAGACCATGAAAGGGAAAAGGCTCACCGGGGAGGAGAAGGTCCGCATCTTCGGAATCGGGCTTCGCAAGCCCGCGAAGTGGGAGCCGCGCGGTGGTAATCCGGCCTCAAGGTTGACTGCCTTGTCGCCGGGGCTGCCCTTGGCCATGTATGGAGAACAAACGCCAATCGCGTCAACAGCCACTGAAAGAGGGGCTCCCTGCGCTTCACGGAAAACCTGATATGCTCGGATGATTGGGGGCCAGCCTGTTGGGACGAGGCTTGGGCTCCAGCTCCACTCTTTCAGTCAATTCTGAGGCGCATGACTCATTGCTGCAAGGCACGTTCACGCTCAACCAGTGTCGGGTGAGAATAATATACCATGCTATAGACGGGATGCGGGGTCAGATTCGACAGGTTTTTCTGCGAAAGTTTTCTCAGTGCGCCGATCATCGGTGTGCCAGAGCCGATGGTGCTCTTAGCGAAGGCGTCCGCTTCGAATTCATGCTTGCGCGAGAGCCAGTTGCCGGCGGGTGCAAACCAAAAAGTCACCAGGCCGCCCAGCAGGGCGAGGAGAAGGAAGGTCGGCGCGAGTACCCCGTCGGGTAGGCCGAACGCTGCGTTGAACCAAGGCGCCCGGGCCAGCCATGCGACGACGGCGAATGCCCCGAATTGCAAAAACGCCCTCAGGGCGATGGATTTTGGGACGTGCCCGCATTTGTAGTGGCCTATCTCATGCGCGAGCACCGCTTTAAGTTGCTCCGGTGCGAGCTGAGCGATGAGCGTGTCGAAAAGAACAATGCGGCGGAAGCGACCGAAGCCCGTGAAGAAGGCATTAGAGTGCCCAGAGCGCTTGCTGCCGTCCATCACGTCGATGGTTTTTGCTCGGAAGCCGGCACGCTTGGAAAAATCCAACAGGCTTGTGCGCTGATCGCCGTCGGGCAGCGGCGAGAGCTTGTTGAACAGTGGCAAAATGAGCTTGGGATAGAGCACCATCATCAGCACCTGAAAGCCAAACAGCAGGGCGAAGCCCCACACCCACCAAAGCGGGCCGACCCTGCCTGCCAGGGCCAGCACGACCCACATGAGCGGGAAGCCGATGCCAAGCCCTAGAAGCGCGTACTTGATGTGGTCGGCCGCCCAAAGACCAAACGTGCTGTTGTTGAAGCCAAATCTTTCCTCCAGCCGGAACTGCGACCACCATTCCAAAGGCAGGCTCAGCAACCCGAACAGGACGATTGTGACGACGAGGAAGAGCGCCCCGCTCCACGCCGCGACGGGTGCGAGGCTGTTGAACGTCGCCCACAGCCACGGCAGGGCGCCGCTGAACAGCAGCGCCAGCAGGAACACGGCATTGCAGACCGTCTCCACGGAACCGAGCCGGCTTTTTGCCACGGTGTACTGGACCGATCTCGCATAAGTCGCGGCATCCATCACCTCTGCCAGCGCAGCTGGACACCGCGTTGCATTCCGGCGGGCTTCCGTCCGATTCAAGGCCTCCAACGCTAGCTGGGCCGCCAAGCGTAGAATCACCAATGCAACCACGCAGAGAGGAAGCCAATCCATGCCTTCATTTCACGGGCATTTGAATCCACGCCAATCCCAAATCATCATTTGAGCCGCACTCCTCGAAGCGCCCTGGCTTTGTGTTTGCGCTCTGGATCCGCTCCTAAGCGCGTCCGCGCGTCATGCGCGCGAGTGGCACCGGGGTCATCGGCGCAGGCTGGACCGGTTTTAGCTGGCTGGCGCCGGGTTGGGTATGGCACCTTCCGGGGGCCACCGACGAATCCTCCGACAGCAGCTTGGTCCATGATTTTCGGCGAACCCCAAAGTTAGTTGCGGACCCATCCACAAAATCCAGCCATGAGCCATGACACGGACATTGTCGCCAATCCGACGGCCGGGCTCGACTATAGCCTCACCGGCGTCAACGCCACGCTCGCTGTGGAGAAGGGCCTTGCGGAGGCGGATTGGTATCAGTGCCCCGTGCCGCGCGAAGACATGCGCAGGCTCCTTGAGCGCCGGGATGGACCGGCGATCCGCGACACCATCCTCTGGTGTGCACTCATCCTCGGCAGCGGTTACGGAACATACGCCCTCTGGGGCACCTGGTGGGCGATTCTCCCGTACGCGGTTTACTGCGTGCTGTATTCGGCGACCTCCGATTCCCGCTGGCATGAGTCCGGCCACGGCACGGCCTTCAAGACCGACTGGATGAACAACGCCCTCTATGAAATCGCTTCGTTCATGGTGAAGCGCGAAGCCACGGTCTGGCGCTGGAGCCACACCCGCCACCACAGCGACACCACGATCATCGGTCGCGACCCGGAGATTCTTGCGCCCCGGCCGCCCAACATCAAGGGGTTCATCCTCAATCTCTTCTGCCTGCATCCGGATTACCTCAAGCGCATCCTGCTTCACTCCTGCGGACGGATGCGCGCCGACGAGAAAACGTACATCCCGGAGACTGAGTTTCCCAAGGTCTACCGCCGGGCGCGCATTTACGTGCTGATTTACGCGGGGTCCATAGGCCTTTCGATCTATCTTCGCAGCTTCCTCCCGGTCCTCTTCATCTGTCTGCCCAACCTCTTCGGCACCTGGCTCCTGTACCTCTACGCCGGCACCCAGCACGCCGGGCTCGCCGAAAACGTCCTCGACCACCGCCTCAACTGCCGGACGGTCTACATGAACCCGCTCAACCGGTATCTGTATTGGAACATGAACTACCACATTGAGCACCACATGTTCCCGCTCGTGCCCTACCACGCGCTGCCGAAGCTTCATGCCGCCGTCAAGGACGACACGCCCACGCCGTATCCGAACATCCTCGCGGCCTGGCGCGAGATCATCCCCGCAGTCCGCCGCCAGATGACGGATTACTCGTTCCACGTGAAGCGCAGGCTTCCCGAGCCCAGGGCCCGGCTGGCTGAAGGCTTCCCCTCCTCCGACGCCAAGCCCGACGCCGAGGGCTGGATCGAGGTCTGCGCCGCGGCCGACCTCGGCCCCGCCGACGTCATCCGCTTTGACCACGGCAAGAGAACCTATGCCCTCTACCGCGATGACGAGGGCAAACTCTATGCCACGGACGGCGTCTGCACGCACGGCAACACCCATCTGGCCGACGGCCTGGTGAAGGGCGCGATCATAGAGTGCGCGAAGCATAACGGGCGTTTCAACCTGCGCGACGGCTCGCCCGCGCGAGCGCCCATCTGCCGCGGTCTGGCCACCTATCCGCTGGAGGAGCGCCTCGGCCGCCTTCGGCTCAATGTTGCCCGTGTCGGGGGCGCCGGCGCCCGCGAGCAGAAGAGCTATCATTTCCGGGTGGTGGGCAACCGCAATGTCGCCACCTTCATAAAGGAACTCGTCCTCGAGCCGCTCGATCCTGGCCAGGCCATCGTCTTCACCCCCGGCGACTACCTCCAGTTTGACATTCCCGCCTACGGGACCATCCCGTTCCGCGGGTTCGACGTCCCCGGGCCCTTTGCGAGCGTCTGGGAGAGGCAGCACGTCTTTGACCTTGTCGCCCGTAACTCCGAGCCCGGCCGCCGCAACAACTATTCCATCGCCAGCAACCGGCAGCATGAGCGCACCCTGCGCTTCAACGTCCGCATCGCCACACCGCCTCCGGGCCAGGACTGCCCTCCGGGTGTCGGCTCCAGCTTCGTCTTCAACCTGAGGCCCGGCGACAGTGTCACCGCCATCGGCCCCTTCGGGGACTTTCACATCAAGCCGACGGAGAAGGAGATGATCTACATCGGCGGGGGCGCCGGCATGGCGCCGATTCGCGCGCACTTGTCGCATCTCCTTGAGACTGAAAAGACCGCACGGAAGGTCAGCTACTGGTATGGCGCCCGCTCCCGGCAGGAGATATTTTACGATGACTACTTCGAGAGCCTGGCGAATGCCCACCGCAATTTCGCCTTCCACCTGGCCCTCTCGTCGCCGCTGCCCGAGGACAACTGGACCGGCCACACCGGCCTCATCCACGAGGTCATCCTGGCAGAATACCTGCGCCAGCACGTCAACCCCAAGGCCGCCGAATACTACCTCTGCGGCCCGCCGATGATGATCAGGGCCTGCAACCGGATGCTCGCAGAGCTCGGCGTGCCCGCGCAACGCATTGCCTACGACGAATTTTGATCTCCGAAACGAGCTAAGCTGGTGATCGGCTGCGGGCCGGCACGCTGTATCATGCATTCCTTTGGCCGGGATGGATGACCGACCTCGGAGAATACGACACCAAGGAACTAGATCGGCCTGACCAACCCCGGCTCAAGATCTCATGCGCTCGCCGGACGGCGAGCGCACGAGATCTCGGGAAAATCCATCGAAGTGCAGCCCGAAGTGGCGGAAAACTTACCAAGGTGAACCCGGCGTCCTCCTCCCAGACCCGCCCCCGGCGCGGACATGTCTGCCCTGGGAATCGCCCCGCGCGGAACCGCTTCACATGCCTCTCGTGCAGGTTTGCCGGCCACGCCGCCAGCGTGGCGGCCCTCAACATACTGGCGGCTGGTCAGCCGCGTCTGCGCGCGGAGGCTCACAGGGGCCGGCGAAACGCGAACCAGGCCGCCTGCGACGATTCCATCGTCGCTCGGCAGGAATCCCTGCCCTTTGTTGCGGGGACGATGTCAATATAACAGAATTCCCCGCGCGCGGCGAGCCACGCAGCCGTCCTCTAAATATATTGCAAAGCAACCTTAAACATACAAGCTGGGCACAATGAATCCAAACCAACACAAGGCCTTAAGTAAGGCGTGCTTCATTCTGGGATTTGCCTCCATCGTCGGCTCGATTGCCGTTTGGTATTGTACGCGTGGCCCAATGGGGGAAGCCCAGGCGCATGCCGAGCGTTTTGGAATCTTTGTGGGACTTTGGGCTCCGACCTTTTTCATCCTGTCGAACCGGTTTGACCGATATGCTGAGAAAGCGCCCTGAGTCCGGATCAAGGCGTCTTCTTTTTGCTTGGTAACCGGTTGGCGCGCGGATGGCTCGGACGCCCGCGAAACGCATTGGGAAATGATGCTCTTTTTCCCGCTGATCCAGCGGATTGCCTGTCCCTGCGCCGGCCTCTATTGCCGGGTTAGTTGCCGATGAGGCGAAGGGAAATGCCATCGCGTGTGAGCGCGAGGATGCGAGCGGCGCACAAAGCTGCACAATGCGTGATCGTTTAAGGTTGTGTGCCGTTGTATCTGAGGAATGGGGAGCTTTTCCCCTGAGCGCAAAGACGCAAATGGGGGTTAGAGCCTCCCCTGGGCTCTGTATTATCAGTGGACGGGCGATGAAATGGCCCTTTTCCGCTCGGATTCGCGAGGCTGCTTGGGCTGTAGGGAAGGGTTCAAAGGCCCGCTCTTTTCCACCATCCCGGGAGTCCGTTTAAGGTTGAGTAGGTTTCGTCGCACTTTGAGGGTGTGCGCGATCCCACGATGCCCAGCGATTCGAAGCTAGACACGGATGAGGCGGCGATCGAAGCCCCTGGCAGTCTTTACGATCCGACATCATTCGACAGTCCCGTCATCAATGCAATTGCGCCCGTCTTGGTGGCAGGGATGGCGATCCTGTTCAGGATGTGCCCGCTAGGATTTCTGATCGAGGGGTTTCACGTGTGGATCCATGAGGTCGGGCACGCAAGCGTCGCATGGCTGTCCGGCAGGCCCGCGCTGCCCCTGCCGCTTGGGTGGACAAACGTCCAGCATGACAAGTCGCCCATTGTATACCTCGGGGTCCTTCTGGCTCTCGGGGCCTTGGCCGTGTCCGGCTGGCGCGAGAGGAAGCTCTGGCCGATCGTACTGGCGACAGCCCTATTGGGGGCCCAGACCTACATGACCTGGTTTCTGTCCGAGGACAGGTCTCATCTGTGGATGATCTTCGGGGGCGTCGGCGGTGAGTTCTACCTGTCGGCGGCGATGATCGGCCTGTTCTATTTCGAGTTTCCGGAGGGGTTCAGATGGGGAGGCTGCAGGTACGTCGTTCTCTTCATCGGAGCTGCGAGCTTCTATGAGAGCTTCTCCTTCTGGAAGAGCGTGAAGCACGGTCTGGAGGGGATTCCCTACGGCTCCATGATCAACGGGGAGGACGATGGCGGGGGCGACATGAACATCCTCGCGGACGACTACCATTGGACGCAGCACCAGATCTTCCTCACTTACAACCATCTTGGCGATGCCTGCCTCGCGGTCCTGGTTGTCATCTACGTGATCTTCAATCTCCGCCTCAACAGGCTTTTTTACCCCCTTCTCATCCGCATCTTTCGAATAGGGCTTCACGGGCCCGCGGAGTAGAAGCGGCCCGGTCATCATCTGGCGCGAGGGAAGCCGGCCGCTATCCGGGCCTTCTAGCCAAAGCCCAGACGGTGACGGGAAGGTTCTCCTGATTCTTAAGCGAATGCAGCAGCCGGCGGTACCGGACTGCGTGATGAAAATTGCCCACCACGCACTGCCGGTTCCCCCAGGACCCAGTTCGTGTCGTGTCCAGGGGAAATCCGCACTCGGCCAAAAAGTACTTCGCACCCTCCTCGGTCCAGCGCGTGCAGTCATGTGGACAGGGGTGCAGGCCGACAAGAAAGGGTGTCACCATGAGGAAATGGCCGCCGGGTCTGAGCGCGGTGAACACGTTCTTGGCCGCGCGGTAGGGATAAAGCAGGTGCTCAAAGACGTGTTCCGCAATGATCAGGTCATAGCTGCCGATTGGCGGGCTCTTGCATATGTCGTGCGCGGGAAAATCTTCGGCCGTGTAAGACTTGAATTGCGCGCGATTCTCCCAGTTGCGGCCGGATATTTCCAACGCATCAAGTCGCCTGGGTTCCAAGCTCTCGATGAGCCGCCTGATCTGCATGTCCGCGGCCTTTCGCGCCCATTGTTCGCCCTCGGCCCCCGTGATCAGATCGGCGAGCGGGAGGAGTGCCCTGTAGATCCGGGATCTTTGCATGTGCGTGATTGCCGTCTGGTTGAGGAGGAGTCCAGATTGGGCAAACCGAGCCGATGTTCAAGGAGCTTGGCTCCGGTCCGACCCGGCGCAGCCTCCCGGGGATTGGGCTGAGCCGCCTTCCGCCAGGCGATCTCCCAGGCCGGAGCCGCCGAGCCAACGACGAATGTTTGGCGGCCAGCCGGCATCAACCCTGGGCCATGACCTGCTTGCGACGGAAGCAGTGTGAGGCGTGGTCATTGATCATGCCGACGGCCTGCATCCAGGCGTACACAATCACGGGCCCGACAAACTTGAAGCCGCGAAGCTTCATCTCCCTTGAAATGCGCTCTGAAAGGGGGCTGCTCGTGCGGGAATGCGCCGGGCCGCCCTGGAGGGCCCTGCCGTTCGTGAATGACCAGCAGAATTCGCCGAAGGTCTCGCCGCGTTTGCCCATGGCGAGGTAGATTTTCGCCCCCTGAATGGTTGCCTCGATCTTAGCCCGAGAGCGGATGATGCCCTCATTTACCATCAATTTCCGTATTTCCTTCTCCCTGAAGCGCGCAACCTTCGCCGGATCGAAACCAGCAAAGGCCTTTCGAAGAGCGTCGCGTTTCCTGAGGACGACTTGCCAGGAAAGGCCGGCCTGAAATCCCTCGAGCATCAGCATCTCCCAGAGCGCCCGGGAGTCGCGCTGCGGCACGCCCCATTCCTCGTCGTGATAGGC
>Ga0182030_10023384_pt1 | contig 11433 bp, 6 predicted proteins | sample 812S3MmetaG_FD_121299 | JGI IMG/M metagenome (GOLD analysis project Ga0182030, IMG submission 121299) | Permafrost microbial communities from Stordalen Mire, Sweden - 812S3M metaG (Illumina Assembly) | ecosystem: Environmental > Terrestrial > Soil > Wetlands > Permafrost | place: Sweden...
CATCGACGATCCCCTGCTCAGTCAGCAATCCGTCCGGATCCGCAACCACGGTCAACCGCGATACCTTGGCGATGTCGCACGTGAACTGCGCAAGGATGGGATCGCGCCAGGCGCTTTTCGGTAATGGATCGGTCATGCCCTAGTTTCCATCGGGGCTACCCGCACCATCAAAATGGCGGCGAGATCCGGAAGGGCAGTTTCCCGATCGGCAATCTCCCGCTTCCAGGTTTGCTCTTCGTCCGCCAGCAGCTTTTTGCGATAGCTGCGGACCTGAGGCAGCCCCAGTCGCTCGATAATTCGCCGTCGGGACGCGAAGGCGTGCTCACCCTTTTTGCGTTCGCGGACGATGCGCTGTTCATGAGCGGCGGCCAACTCTTCGAAGACGATCTTTCCGTGAACTTCTGCCGCGCTGCGGCTGAGATTGAAGGCATCCAGTGCCGTCGATCCTGACAATCCGTCGGTCGCCTGGCTGAGATCGTCTGTTCGCTCGATCAGGCGGTCCCAGGTCGAACGGGCTGTCGGACCGAATACCCGACCCGCGTCGTTCACGAACAACGCCAGGAAGCGCTGTTCTCGACTTTCCGCGGCGTGCAGGCTGATACGCCATAACGACCATATCCCGTTCGTCTTATCCGAAATGTCCGGAACGATGATGGATGGAATTGGCTGCCCGGGCGCAAACACTGGTAGGCTCGTCGTAAGACTACGGACGCGTTCGTCTTCAAGGGAGATCAGCGTTGCGCCCGGGCGCTCGGCTTCCTCTCGGTTGAATACGGCCGAGCGCTGCGTGTCACCGTTCGGCCAGCGCAAGTCATACCCGACAGCAGCTGTCGTCACCGAAGCTCCTGCCGATTTTCGACTATGGAGGAACTCAAGTGTCAGCCTCTCCGTCCAGAACGGCATCTGATGGCTTGCAACTTTCTGTGCGGCCGACGGATCGAGCTTTTCTGTTGCGCCGAGTAACGTGGAGCTGGTCTGCGCATCTTCGGCCCGTCGCCGGATCTCGTCGGCTAATGCCGCAGCGCGCTTCTCCGCCTGCTCCGGTGCGATGATCGCCTGGGCAAATACCTCTTCGAACGGCACACCGCCCTCCTCAGAGTCGAGAACGTCCGCCAACTTGTCGACGCCAAACTCCTGAAGGATACGCGCAAGCTTTTCTTCGAGAACCTCACGAACGCGGTACTCGACCGTGCCTTCCAAGGCAAAGTTCATGGCGCGGACGATGCGGTGCTGACCAATGCGGTCTACTCGGCCAATCCGTTGTTCAATCTTCATCGGGTTCCACGGGAGATCGTAGTTCACGATCACATGGCAGAATTGCAGGTTCAAGCCTTCGCCTCCCGCGTCGGTCGAAATCAAGACCTGGGCGTCATCTGCGAACTGCGCCTGCGCCTGCTGTCGTTCGTCCATATCCATGGACCCGTTTAGAGCGACCACCTTAAACCCGCGGCTTTGCAGGAATTGCATCAGCATCTGCTGCGTAGGGACAAATTCCGTAAAAATCAGCACCTTGAGGTTCGGCTCGTTTTCCTCTCGTTGCACCTCCTGAATGTTTTCGAGCAGCGCTTCCGCCTTGACGTCCGGCCCAACGGCTTCACAACGTCGGGCCGCCGAAAGCAGTAACTCGACTTCCTTGCGCTCGTCCTTGAGCCCTTTCAGCCGAACGTTAAGGATCGTATCGAACTGCTGCTGACCGTCCAGCGCCGCCCAATCCTCGCCTATATCTTCGGGGAACAGGGATAATTGTCCTTGAGGCAGGTCCAGCGCAGTTAGGCGCCGCTCCAGCGATGTACGGATCGCGGCTGTGCTCGACGTGACCAGCCGCTGCATCAAGATCATCAGGAAGCCGACCGCAGTCTGTTTCTCCCTGAGAGCGCGGTTGTAGCCGTCCCTCACATATCCGGTCACCGCATCGTAGAGCGCGCGCTGCTCTAAATGTGCCGACCCCCATTCGATCGGCACCAAACGCGTGAACCGCGGCTTGAAAAGCGGATTGCCCTCGGCATCGATCGCACGGCGCTTCTCCGTCCGGATGACGAACGGGGCCACGATATCCCTCGAAACCGGCTCATCGGCAGGAAGAGCGTCCGGATCCAGGAATCCGATAAGGCGACGGAAGGCGTCAGACTTACCTTGATGCGGGGTCGCGGAAAGGAGCAGCAGATAAGGCGCGGCCTCAGCCAAACCCTCCCCCAGCTTGAACCGGGCGACCTGCTCCGAGCTGCCGCCCAACCGGTGCGCCTCGTCGACGATGATCAGGTCCCACCCAGCCGAAACGAGATCCTCGAAGCGCTCCCGATTGTAGCGGGCTAGTTGTTCCTTATCCCAGCCGCGGCGCGCATCCATGGGCTTCACGGAGTCCAGCGGGCAAATCACCTGGTCGTGCATCCGCCAGAGGTTATCGTTTTCGTCGAAGCCAGCGGCCTGCCGAAGCGCCGTGAAGCTTCCCGGAAGAACCAGCCGGAAGTCCTCGCCGAAGTGGCCCTTCATCTCGGACTGCCATTGCAGACCCAATCCGGCTGGGGCAACTACAAGGATGCGGCGCACAAGACCGCGAATCTTGAGTTCGCGCAGGATGAGGCCTGCTTCGATGGTCTTTCCGAGGCCAACTTCATCAGCAAGCAGATACCGAATCCGATCGCTCGACATTGCCCGCTGCAACGCCAGGATCTGGTGAGGCAGAGGAATTACAGTGCCTTCCAAAGGAGCGACAAGCGCGTCCCTTTCCAGGGCATCGGCAATCCTGGCGCCGGCGCTGACATAAGATAAACGGTGGAGCAGGTTGGCGCCGCCGGCATTCAGGGGAGCAAGGCGGCTCTGCGGGACCCGAATGGTCGTATCGCTTCGGGGCAACCAGACCATGCACGTCGTCTGGCCCCAGAGGAAGTCTACGTCAACAACACGACATGGCTCATCGCGGTCGAGGCTGTACCACCATTCACCGGACTGCATGAGTTGCCTCAATCACTGCCGAGGCGCATGCTCGCAACGTCGTAGTACATCAATAATGTATCATCCTCCTGCACGACGTTATCCGGAAGTTTTGCAGCCACTGAAACAATCGTCTTGTAATCTTGCAATTCATACGAAGATTTAAAGCCAACTCGCACTGCCTCAGTTCTGAATACCTTCAGTTTTCGCTCTTTGGAGTTCTTGTATTCCTCAAATTCACGTAGCAATGATTTCTCGCGCAGGCTTTCAATGTCAATCTGCTTACTAGGATCCGGGACATACCAGCGGTCCGCGGCCTTTGCCGTCAATGCCGGATCCGATTTCGAAAGGCCGCGCATTTCTTTAAAGTTTGAAGATAGATAGGAGTGAATCTGGCTTGGAACCTCAGTATTACCGCTGAACATGAGAAAATTTTGACTCAGTAGCAGCGACAATTCCGGCGCCGTTTCGTGCTTCTTCCATCCCACATTGAGCTGTTTCATAAACTCCGGATTAAGATCTTGGAACTTCGATGGACGAACGCGGAGGTATTGCTGAAGCCATGCGATTGCTGACCGCTCGTCGTCCACAAACAAACTCATCTGCGGCGGTGAGGTCGAATGACTGCGTGCCTTGTCGTACTCCTGCACTTCGTTGTTCAGGAAAATCATGCCGTCGCGTTCGATAAAGCGCTGAAGCAGGCCCTCCTGAAATTCTTTACTTGAAATAGGTACATTACACCTATGCTGGACAAACCACGCAACCATGCGATCAAATAGAATCCGCGGATCGCGCTCGGATACGAATTGCAAATGCCCTTCGTGAAGTTTGGGTCTTGGCAGGTGAGAGAGATGATTCCCAACGAAATCCCACACGCGCTCTGGCACTGAAGGAGCCTTGGCAAAGCGCTCTTCCAAACCACCATTGGGTTTATAAGCCGAAATGACTAGGTCCTGCTTCACTGCAGTCGGCGTCATCACCGCCTTGAAACTCATTTGCTTCTTGTCGAGAGCGGATACGCTTGCGACAACAAACCCTGCTTGCTGCAGCGCGGTTTGAATTGCGTTCCACACCCCGGCCATTGTATTCGAAAACTCGACCGTCATCCATCGTCCTGGCCTAAGGATACGAAAGAACTCTCCAAAAGCCTCCGTCATGAGGTGTCTATAGTCATCGACGCTCTTTGTTTGAGTAGCGCTAACGATCGCCTCTTCTTTTTGATTGGTCGTAACGCGCAGAACGGCCTCCCAAAAGAAATTGAGCTCCGAGTAATCGAAGTTGTGTCCGAACGGCGGGTCTGTGAAAATGTAATCGATCGAACCGTCTGGAATCTGATGGAGGCTGGTGGCGCTCTGCGTTGTAACCAACACTCGATGGGACGGGTCAATCGGCTTGGCCAGGCCGTCGGCGATTGTTTCTGCATTCCGCATGAAGGATTTTCCTACATGCGGCGGCGTTATCAGCGAGCCAACGTAAAGCGTCCCTGAAAGTGGCCCACCACCTTTTCGGTCCGCCCTGAAGCGTCTCATACGTGACGCATACGGCATGGTTGCAGTGATCGCAAAAAGAACAGCGAGGGCAAGGCGACGATCCGGGATCTGGCGTGCATGCTGGATTAAGCGTGAGAGGTAGGCGTGCTCGCGTTCGGTAAAGAACTGGTGCAAATAATTGATGCCGCGCGGTGCGTTTCGCTGCGTTTCCTTGCCCGGAATGAGTTTTACTAAGGGCAGCCCGAGCTCCCGTAACGCACGAACCGCGTCATCTGCTTTAGCTCTATCATCGTTATCCGGAAGCTTCTCAAAGCGCTTCCCGTCAACCGTGTAGTTGATGAGAACTGGCTCAATCTTAGCTCTTTGGACTGCGGTATCCAAAAGCGGATCAAAGACCGTTTCATACGTTGTGAGCCACTTGTTCTCGGGAACCGCTGCCCCGCATGATGGACAAAGCAAATCTTTTCTGAAGGAATCGGCCATCTCGTCGACCGCTATAGAATAGTAAGTCGCTTCCTTGGCACACTCAGGGCAGGAGACTACATCCGAATACAACGTGAAATCTATTGTGCCAGTCTTACTCCCGGAATGAGCATGGGATTTGTGCTTGACGGTTTTTCTGTCACGCACCTTCCATCCATTGTGGTTGGTTTCGTATAAACCTTCCAAGTCGTTTTCCGTTTGGTCAACCACGTCTTTGCATGCAGCAATGAAGCGAGCGCGATTTAACGACTGGAGTATGTTGTATGCGATGAAGGAACAGACTGGGGCTAGGTCACACAAAATCGCGTTGCGAAAGCCAGAACGCCCTTCTGATTTCGGCAAGGTTCTTTCAGACCCCAATTCGTCGCAGAGAGCTGCAGCGACACCAGTCATACCAGTGCCCGAAAATCCATCAAAAACAACATCGCCAGGCTCAGTATAATGGAGCATGTAACGCATGATCGCCTTGTGAGGCACCTTCGTGTGATAGCTGTGAAGGTTATAGATCGCGTCATTTTTGCCTTCGGAAACGTCCGCCACAAATGGCTCTTTGAAGTAGGTTCCCGATCGAGAATTCTTCGACAGCGCGCTTTGAAGAAACTCGGGCACGAACGGGTTTGGGCACGCTGTATAATACGGGGGATCGGATAAATTTAAGATGTCCTCAACCGATCCATGAGGAAAGCCGTCAATCATCTTCGTGGCCGGGTCATTGAGAAACGAGCGCAGACGTCCAGCAAAATACGTCCGGCGCGCTTCTTCGCTTTCAAATGTCAAACCGAGGCACTCGACCTTGCTTTTCTCCAATACTTCTTGTTCCGCCGATTTCTCGACTAGACGCAATTGTCCAGAGCCTTCAATGAAAAGGTCTGCGTTGTTTCCGGACTTCCGTGACCGACCCATTTGTGGTCCTTACTCGATGACGATGCGGACCTTCGAGGCATCCTTGCCCTTGGTCAGCTGGGAGACATAGCGATCGAAGCGTTCGCGAAGATCGCTTACCGTGCAGGGAAGCCCGCCGTGGGAAAGAGCCTCTTGAAGGGCGGAGGTGCCCAGTGAGACCTTCTGCAGACCACTCAGCACTTCCTGCAGAGCTTTAACAAAGGCGGGGCTTACCGGATTGGGGAGCCGCTTGTCCTTGAGAAATACCTGAAGCTCCTTTTTTCCCGCCGCGTCGCTGACGAGTTCAATAATCCCCGCGACGGTGGGATCTTCCAGGTTCGCGCGAAGCGTGTCGGTCCACCCGCGAACGAGGGCGTCCAAAGCCTCATCCAACTCCGAAAGGATCTTCTTGGCCGGAGCGGCGCCCACCGCTTCTTCCGCTGGCCGAAACCCGCAATGCGGACAGACGGAATCGGTTTCAAGCTCCGGGCGCCCGAGTTGAAAACACGACTTCAACGAAAAAAGCTTGTTTTCGAACTCCCGCAATTGCGGCGTCGGCATCATCTCAACGCTCGCAATTTTCTGCAATTGCGAAAGACGAGCGTCCTTGGCCAGGCCCGCCTTGATTTTGTCTTCCTTGCTGCCCAAGCGAGCACGATCGTGGGCTGCCAGATATGCATCCTGGTACTTGACCTTCAGATCGCCCAGTGATTGCGCAACGAGGCGCTTGAAGTCGGGTTCAGATCTCTGCTTCGGGTTCGCGATCTTGGCCATGAGGTCCGCGCGCGCTGCGCGTACGATATCCTGCCAGGGATGGTTGATATCGAGCAGCGCCTCTGCCTTACCGAGGTAGGACGTCAAGGCGTTCGACTGCTGCAGCATTGCGGCCAACTCGTCGACTTCGCCGGACAAAAGGAGTGCAGGCTTTTGACCCACGATTACGGCTGAGCCGTGCGGAAAGTTCTTGAGCTTGCCTGACGTGTTGAACGGCTGAAGCGATTCGAGGAAGGTCTTGAGGCCGCCAAGACGCTCCTTCCAATCCTTCTGCTCAGTTTCGGACAGGACCGGATGATTCCAGAAGATGAGTTCTGGAATACGCGCCTGAGCCGCCACAACCTTGCCCAAAAGCGCGGCTGTACGCTGCTGGATCTGCGCTACGCCGTCATCTCGGGTAGCATGATTGACGATGAGCCCCTTGGGCACGTCCAACAACTCGCAGAGATCCTGCAGCGGGCCAAGTGGGAGGTCGCGCGGCCGCTCGATGTGCTTGAAGTCGGTGACGTCCGCAATGCCGATCTTGGCGAACTGGTCGATGGCGGCGGCGTCGATCTTCTTGCCGGTGATGCTCAGCACGATATCGCCGCTGTGAACCAGAGTGGCTAGCACAACACTCAAGAACTCCGGCTCGATCCTAAATTTCGTGCAGAATTCGACGCCAGCCTCCGACTCGATCAACTCCGACCTGTTGAGAACCTGACCGGGATTTTTGAGATCAAGAAGCTCCAGCACGTACTTGGCGTACCGGGAGCCGCGCGGCTTAAGGATTTCGCCGTCAAGCAACTCCATCGCATCGAGGATCGCGGTCCCCTGCTTGCTCTTTACGCCACCAGCGACCCACCGTAGCGCTTCCTGCGCAGCCTGCGGGCGATTTTGCCGTGTCACCAGGCCGCTGAAAACCGGGTACTCAGGACTGAGATCGGCAAAATGCGGAGCAAGGAGCGCCGAACCCGCGGTGTTGACATATTCCTTGACGGTGGCATTCGAAGGCAGCTTTCCACGAACAACTTCTAGCAACGTCTTCGAGCGCCCCTGATGCACCACCTCGACCGCCGTCGGCATATGCTCCCGGAGCCAGGCGGTGATCGTCTTCAGGTGGTCACCAGCTTTCTCATCGTAAATCTTCTTGTTACCGCCTGATGCGGTCAAGAAGAGTTCCCGAGCCCCGGCGTAAAGACTGAGCATGCGATCAAAAGCCTCGTCGCGGCTTTTGAGTTTGAAAAAGACCTCGTCAGCCTTCTTCTCGTCTTTGAAGTAGACGGCGTCGTAGGGCTGCAGAAAATAGAGGTAGAAGTCTCGCGGCGGCTGCGCCGTCGAGCGTTCGTTCGGTGCCCCGAAAAACAGATAGCCGCTACGCCCGGCCTTGCGTTCCTGCCATTCAACTTCGTGTTCCCAGATCCGGTAGCCGCTCACGTATGGCGGTGCGTCCGGGTCCTCCAGGACGACGCGGCGCAGGGCGTCAAAGTAGTAGCCATCCAACTGGGCATCGCCGAGGGATTCAGCGCGCTTATCGATGAGCGAGTCGAAATCGACATTCTTCTTCAGATCGAGGTAATACTGGCCGTTCTCCTTGTTGTAGCTGAGAAACTGGCCGCTGACGGTACGCAGAAGTTCCTTCAGCACCGTTTCCACAATCGTCCGGAGAAAGCTGGCATCCTGCTCGGGGACGGGGAGCATGAGGCACAGATCATCCCGCAGTTCCTCGGCGGTCGGCCCAATCGGGGCGTAAATGTCGGACGTCGTCAGGCGATGAACCGACAGCGCGTGAACGATCCGGATTGCGGCCGGCTTGTACTGCGGGCGGGTGAACGCCTGTTGCACACGCGCATCCAGCACATTGCTGCGCTCGATGACCTCCCTGATGTCGGGATCAGCCCGGAACGACGGATTGTCCCGGAGCACGCCCCAATAGGAATCATACGCGATCAGACCCGGATCCTTCTCCGGAACTTCCTGGTTGATGATGGCCCGGATTGCCCCGCTGAGCGTCTTCAGTATCTCACGTTTTTCGGCGACATATACCCGCTCAAAGGTGTCGAGATAGGCCGGGTGCACCGGGAACAACCGGACAAACTCCTCCATCCGCTCGTTCATGGAGCCATAGAGCGGCGCGAACTTCAAAAGGTGCTCGCGGATCAGGGCCTGCTGCTTCGGATTCTTCTTCAGGATGCGCTCGGCTACGACGAAAGCCACGTCATCGCGCGCGATATGAACCTGCTCGAACCTGTCTTTCACGCGACGGAGCGTGTCGGCGACGAACTGGAATCGCGGGTTGTCGAAAAGGCTTTCCTGCACGCCGGAGATAAACCTGAACCGCGATCCCTTGCAGACCTCGCCGAGTTCGCGGAGGAAGGACAGGTCGAGGCCAAGCGCCTGGTCGGCACGCGTGCGGAGATAATCGAGCAATTCGTCGAGGACCAGAACCAGACCTCGGTCCGGATGAACGGTCTGGAACGCCGCCATCATCTCCTGCAGCGCCGACTTGTTTTCATGGCGCTCGCTGGTGGACGGAAACTGGTAGGTCACGCCGCATCGCGTCAGTCCCTCTTCCAGGACCGAGCAGACAATATCTCGGAGGGACATCGTGGTGGAGCCAATCTCGGCCCGGATGACCCGGAAGCGGCCGGCGATGTCGGGTGCCTTGTTTGCCACTTTTGCATTGGTCAGGCACGGAAGCAGATCTTTATGCTCGGCGATTGCCGAAATCACCGCCATCAAGTGGGATTTGCCCGTCCCGTAGTTGCCGACAACAAGCAGACCCTTGTTGTCGGCCGGCTTGTCGAACTGCAGTTGGGGGAAAACCAGCGTTCCCAGGAGATCGGCCATCCGATCCGAAATCACGAACGTCTCGACCAAACGTCGGGCTTCGGCTGCTGAGTCAGCCTCCCGCAGTTGAACGACGGTCTCGATCGCCTCGAACTGAATGAGTTCGGAGTATTTCATTTCGATTCCTCTTGGGACGACTCGGCGTCGGACATCGTGTTTTCACTAGACGCTACGATGACGGCTTGCGGGGCGGGATATCGTTTGGCTTCAGGATGGCCGGGCTCGGCGTAGCTCAACGCATTGCCGTCGAAGTGGCCAGGCCAAGCAGCAACGATCGTGCGGTTTCGGGAAAGGGATTGAAGGAGCCGAAGCGGATCCTGCTCCAACTCATGGGCGAACAGCAACTCGATATTGTCGAGAAGCACGATATCCGATTGCTGCGCCCGGACTATTTCGTCAAGGATTCGGGAAACGCCGACCGCCCGCTGCCGCTGCGTGAGATCCAGCAGTTTCTCCGAAAGAAGCAGGTTGACGTTCAGACGCGGCCAGCCGTGCCGATTGGAAAGATCATTCAGAGCAGTGGTTTTCCCCGCTCGCGCCGGTCCGACGACCAAGACGAGCCGGTAATATTCTCCCTTGGTCCTCGGAAGGACTTCCTGAATGCGAAAACCGAGCGATGTCCCCACTATCGTCCCTACCTTCGTCCTCGCGGAAATTCTACCCTTCCTTGCGGTATCGCCGTTCGCGCGATCCACCACTGCCTGCATGGTTCTCGGGACGTCGACATCTTGCCGTTTCCTTCCGTCACAGGTGTCCATGCTCACGATCCCGCGGACTTCTTGTTGCGCCGCTCCAGCCACTCTTTGGCGGCATCTTCCATCAGCTCTGATGCGGTTTTGTCGAGCGCGATCGCCGCCGTCTTGATGGCCTTGATGGTCTCTGGACCCATCGTCACCAAAAACTGACGTTTGCTGCCCTCCGGAGGCTTCCGACCCTTCAGGCGCGTCTTTTTCGGCTCCGTCATCCGCTTCGATCCACCACTGGTTGCGGGCATCGGTCAAAAACCGTCTCACGCGCCCTCGCAACCGGCAAGGGCAATCCGATAGGGCCGAAGGCTGTTTCCCCTGAAATCTTCCGGGGCGAAAGATTTTTCAGGACGCTATCTCACTGAATCTACGCTAGTTTCTACCCATATGCCAGCGAAATCGAGGTATATAGGTCAATATATCAATATAAACCTATGGATGACGACCTAATGTGCCTAAGATGTTCACGGTCATTGGCGTTGTTGCGTGGAGTTCGTGATGTCCGCAAACCGGTCAAATCGCAGCTGGCAGGCTGACCTGGTCGCCCGCTAGTAGCAGATGCCTTTCAGGCTCTTCCGCGATGGAACCGGGCCGAGCCGGGTCGGCTTTTCAGCACATTGGAGATCGGATAATGACAACCCGGCACTTGCAAATTTCCTGAAACTATTGGGGGAGCGCTATCCCCTGCCGGTCGATCGCGCTTGAGTTGTCCGACGGATTTTTGCAAACACGCGATCCGTTGCCATAAACCGCGCCAACATGGGCGCAACCAGCTTTGTTGGTTCAGTAATCCCCTGTCCGGTCTCGCGGGCCAGCACCTCGGCGTAAGCAAGCAGATCACGATGGACAGCTGCGGGGAGATCGACAGTCAACTTCACCGACTTATCGTCAACGATGGCGCCGAGTTTAAGTTTTGCCATAGCTGTCTCCCCTACCCTTTGTAAGGCTCAAGGACCATATCGCGGTTGACGATGACGCGGACCGGGAAACCTGGCCGGATTGTCAGCGTTGGCTGAATGTTGAGATTCCTCTGAACAACTTTCTGTCCGGTCTGATTCAAACTATCGCTGGACCCACGACGAAGTGCGGTGATGACATCGCTGTTGCTGCCGGTACCGGTGGTAGATCCAAGTTCGCTGCCGACGCCGAGCAAGGTGGACAAAAGTGCTGCCTTGAACAGAGCGCCCCAGTGATTGTCGACCTCGTCCTCGAGGCCGGAATAACCGGCGGTATCAGCGCCAGGCTGACGCTCCAGCACGATCGAGCGGCCGTTCGGCATGATCAGGCGGGTCCAGACC
>Ga0182030_10023385_pt1 | contig 11433 bp, 10 predicted proteins | sample 812S3MmetaG_FD_121299 | JGI IMG/M metagenome (GOLD analysis project Ga0182030, IMG submission 121299) | Permafrost microbial communities from Stordalen Mire, Sweden - 812S3M metaG (Illumina Assembly) | ecosystem: Environmental > Terrestrial > Soil > Wetlands > Permafrost | place: Sweden...
ACGCTGACAGGCACCTTGCGCCGGCCGCAGAGAATAAACAAGGACGCCTACGTGTCCTTTTGCTGGGGCGGCTGCCCGGGCGGCCTCAAGTACTACGTTCCGGCCGACTGGCTTTCGGCGAGCACATTTAGCGCGCGGATCACCGCCCCCGACGCGCCGTGGGCGCAGACAGCCCCGGACCAAGTGGTCTCGCCCGTGGCGGGCGATTACGAGGTCGGCGTGCAGTGCGTGGAGCTGATCAGAGCTTGCGGTCTCGGCCGGGCCGAAGGCGAGGCGGTGGTCCATCTCCGCTCTGGCGCCGCTTTCACGTGCCAGAGCGTCCCGGGGTGCGCCCATCTCGGGACGTCACCCGAGGTGGCCAGCCCCGGCCAGGTTGTCCGGCTGAGCGGGTACGCCCCGCTCACGAGCACGAGCGCCGAGGGCGAGCACTTGATGGGTGGGTACGTCGAAGGCGAAAGAGGCGGCCGTCCCGGCCCAGCGGTGCGCTTCAGCGCCCGAAATCTCCCTGTGGGAGCCCTCACCGTGGAGGTTCGCGCCGGTGACGCGGCGGTGCGGGTGCAGCCCGCCCCCACCTGGGCGAGCCTCGGGCGGCTGAGGCCAATTGGCCAGGTACCTGGGAGCGAAGTCCCCATCTCTTCCAACCCGGCGGATCCTTCCACAGTCGCTTGGTGCGCCGATAGCTACGTGGACGTCCAAGGCCCGGGCGGCACGGCCAAGGTCCCCACCAGCGGGGCGACAGCTCTCCTGCTGGCTGACCCGGCACTACCTAGCGTTGGCGAGGAGCAGTTCCAAGACTGCAGCGCAGTGGCCATCCAAGGCGGGGCGCTTTTCGTCGGCTACGCCTACAGCCCCGAGATGATGGCGCCTGCGGTCGACAACATAGCCCTCTACAGCACCGACTTCGGCCGCAGCTGGTCGTTGGTGCCCGTGCCCCCCGGTTCTCAGCCCTCCGGGTTCGGGGGCTTCCGTTACCGAGCTGGGGGCAGCGTTGACGCCATCTTTGCCGGCTCGGCCCCGTCCCCAGGGGCGGTCGCCGTCCCGGCAGTAGAGCAGTACTCGAGTGCGGCCGGGTCGTGGTCGCAAGCCCCGTTCGCCTGCCCGGCGTCGGGCCCGTGCGTGACCTGGACCGCCGCCATGGAGCCCGATTGCGGGATGGACGCGAGCATCGCCCAGACGATCGAGTCAACCGACGGCGGTCAGCACTGGGCTCTCCCGCCAAGAGATCTTGGCTACATGAACACTTGCTGGTCGGCGAGCATCGTGGCCGTGTCGGCGAGCCAGGCTTTGGTCGTGGGCGTGGACGGGGCGGTCAATGCCTCGGGGCTGTACCCGCTCATTATGACAACCGACGATGCCCGGAAATGGGAGCTGGTCTCGCTGCCGCCCCTCCCCGGCCAAGTCCCCGGCGCACAGCAGTCTTTGTTCGTGCTCGCCGACGGTTCCATCGTGGACATCTCCTCCCAACCTTGGGACTTGTTGGGGCCCGGCGCCACCGCCTGGTGCCCAGTTGCGGCCATGCCGGTCCAGCCCGCCGGTACTTTCGCCTACCCGGCCTCCTACACCGTCATCGGGCCCGCGCTGTGGTGGTTGGCCTCGCGCTTGGCGAGCGGCTCGCCCGTGCTCGCAAACCACGTCGCCGATAGCTCGCTGACGTGCCGGGGATGAGCCCTCTGGGCTGCCATTCTGGGGCTCACGGCCCACCCTTCGGAGCGCCCACCACCGTGTCGCTCTGGCGCGCCGTCGACCTTGGTACGGACCAAATCTGGAGCGCCCATAATGGGGTTTTTGTAGTCAAGTCCAGCCGACGATGGTCCAGAACGTTCACGACGTGTGCCACAACTTGGGTGGCCCCGGCTTGTGCTGGTCCTGTCGGTACCGGAAGAGAAGAAGGCCTGCGACGGTCAGCACCAAGGCTGCCGCGAGCCACGGCCATGGGCTCCACTTCTGGATACACGTCTGGCCGCCACCCGAGTTTGAGGTGCACACATTCCCTGGACCGTCTCGATTGAGGTAGGCGACGTAGAACACGGGCAATCCCAGCCCGCTCAGCAGGCCAGGCATCCCTGAACCGTAGGATCGCCGCACGAGGATGGCAGTGGTAACCAGCGCGACCGGCAGTACGAAGATGCCGACGGACGCGATTGCCAGGAAAGTGAACGACCAGAGACCTCCGGTTAGACACCATGCCGCGAACCATCCCCAGGGCCGTCGGGTGACCAACGAGTTGGTCGTCACAGAGCCAAGCATCGCGCCCGAACGACAGCGCCAATGATTATCTGGCCGCGAGAAGACGACGCGCCGAGTCGGCGTGCGGTGCGGGTACCGGCACCTCGGTCCCGACCGAGGCGCAACCACGGTCAGTGGTAGCCCGTTGGCGCCCGTAGCCGTCGATCGGCGCTGTTCGCCGGGCCTCGGGGTGGGAGGAAAGCCCACGCAGTAACGGGCAATCTGGAGCGATCAGCCTGTTGACCATTACGGTCCTGGGTTGGACGACAGTGCTGGCCCTGGTTGTTTTCGGGGGCAGGGCTCACCCAGGCGGGTGCACGCCCGGTTGGCCCCTGTATGCCGGGGCCGTGAGCAGCCGGAAGTACTTGTCCCGCAAGCCGGCGCGCCGGTTAGAGAACCACGTCGGCCAGCCGACCATGAACCTCGGGACGACCCTCCGCCAAGCCCGCCGCGGACGCTGCTGGTACCCACCGCGACACATCGAGCGCGGGGAGCGCTGCTTGAGCTGCTGGCGGGTCTCGACCAGGTCGGGGCGAGCTTCATGGGCCAAGGCCTCGACGCGGTCGTGGTGATGCGAGAGCAGTGAGTAGCGCTGGTCGTCATCGAGGCCCCGGCGGTCGGCAGTTCGCCAGGCGGCTCGGCGCTCGAGGTTCGAAAGCGCGTACCAGTCGCTCCGGCGCTTGAGACGGCCAAGGGTTAGGTGGCCCTGGCGCCAAGACATCAGGGCCCATGCCGGCTGGTCGAGCTCGTCGATGGGCAAGGGCGGGCGGTCGTGAATGCCGGCCGGGCAGAGCGCCGGCATGGGGAGCAACACGAAATCCGCCGGCGCCCCCAACATCTCCAACGCCACGGCCCGGACGCTGGCGGGGTCGATCCTGGCGTCGTTGAGAAGCTCGATAACCTCGCCATCGGCCTGGTCGATGAGCGCCAAGGCCAGGTGCGCCGGAGCGAACGGCTCGTGGCGGCTCTCGGCCAACCGCCGGGCGGCCCCGAGCGCCTGCGAGCTCAGGTAGCCCGTACCTCCGCCAAGATTGCTGGGCGGGTCAGCCCTCGGATAGAGCCATCGCCCACTGGCTGGCCTGAGCACGCTGGACAACGGCCCTTGGACTTCCTCCAGAGCGGCGAGCAGGTGTACGGGCCGGCAGGGCTCGTTGCTTTCCGACGCGATAGAAAGCCCACGACGTACGACGTGGTAACCCGGGCCGTCGCCCCAGCGTCGAGGTTCCATCCCCATCAGGATGCCACCGATCGCCGGCGATCTGGGACGCCGCTGCCTGCCGGTGCGTCCAAGAAGTCCACGAGCCAGCCAAGGCGACCGATCTCCGCCCGCTGAACTGGCACGGGCGTTCTGTGGCGCGGTCAGGGCCAGGTCGCTCCACGCGGACCCGTCGCTATGCTCGGATTCTCCTTGAAAAATAGGGGGTTCTCCGGCAGCGCATAAAAGACATTTGGCGCATGTGGTCCTTGACCCTAACGCATCGACCTTGTCATCAGAGCGTCCAAATTGGAAGGCTTTCGCGGCTCAGACGTGCGCTCGCTATTGAGCAAGCAGGGCCGCGAGTTCCCGGTGGGGGTACACGTGGCGTTTGTACAGGGGCCCGCACGGTGTCCCGGCCAGCCGGACACCCAGCCCGAGCAAGTCTGGCTGGGTGGTACGCAGGTGGGCCTCGGCCAGGAAGGTGAACTCGTTCATCATGCCGACCACGCTGCGGTTGGCGGTCTTGGCCAGGCGGAGCTGTCTCATCTCTGCCAGCTCGGCGGAGATGAAGCCGGCGTCGGCATTGTGAGCAGCCAGGACGTCGCCCAAAGCGGCCGGGAACCGCTCGGCCAGGGTGGCCGCCGGCGCCAAAGGCAGCAGCACCGGCAGCAGTGTCAGTTCGTTCACGAACAAGCAGACCTGTGGTCGCCAGAATATGGCCGTGGCGTGCCAGTCACCGAGCCGGGTAGTCGAGGTCTCCGAGCTCTGAACGGGGATGGCCTTCACCCGGTCGCGCAGTTTCTTGGTTGCGTGCACGACCAGCACGGGCGCCTACTCGCTGAGCGGGCCAGGGTACTGGGCCTGAAGCTGCTGGCACAGCTCAGCCAGGGGCAGCCCACGCTGGTCTGCCACCGCCCTGGCCCACGCCACGGCGGCGAGACCGGCGTAGCTCCAAAAGTCGTCGGTCCCCCAGTAGGCGACCTCATCGAGGAGCTCGACCTCAACGCCGCCGTGGGTTGCGGCGCCGGCCAAAAGGGCATAGCGGAACTTGCTAGCGTCCCTCCCGCGGAACCGGCACTCGGGAAGGTACCGTTCGACAACCCCTTCGCTGGACAAAGGTCGTTCAGCGCTCACCCCGCCCAGCCCCAAAGCGTCGGCGGCCACGCGCATGAACACTTCACCGGGGAACGTATTGTCCTTCGGGTGCAACGGGCGGACCTGGTCCAGCGCGTCATAGATGTCCCCGCCGGTCTCTACCGCGCCCAACAGGAGGCCAACCGCGGCGCAGGCATCATCGGGCGAAGGGCGACGCGTGGTGGCCACGCAACCAACCTATGCCCGCAACCCGCTCGCCCCGCAACATTCTGCGCTTCCGATCGGCAGCGGCCTGAGGGGCCCATGAACTGCGGGCCAGCGGCAGCCGTGAAGACGCCGAGCCCGCACACAACCTTCTGGTCGTCCCGCAAGAAGAGCTATTGGGGACGTGACAAACGCCGTCCCATGCACCAGGGCCCTGGCCGGGTAGACCAGCACAGGCTGCGACCGGGAGGGCCTACGGTGGGGTGCCTCATCAAGCCGGGCCACCGGCGCCCCCAGTGCCCGGGCCCCGGCCCGAACTGGAGGTGCACCATGCCCACCACCGTCCTGTCAACCGAGGTCGTGCTCGTAGAGCCGGCAACGAACGAACGAGAACGTCTAGCCCTGGCCGGCTTCCTGGCCGGCTACAGCGGGCTCACCAGGGACGCCTACGCCTTGGACCTGCGCCAGTTCATGGCCTGGTGCACCGGCCACGGCACCCACCTGTTCGCGGCGCGCCGAGCCGACATCGAGTGCTTCGGCCGGGACCTCGAAGCCAAGGGCCGCGCTCGTTCAACTGTTAGCCGCCGGCTCTGCACCGTGGCCGGCTTCTACCGCTACGCCGTGGAGGAGGAGCTCTTGGACCACTCGCCGGCGGTGCACGTGCGCCGTCCCCGGGTCGACTACGAGTCGCACGCCACCGCCCTTGACCGCAACGAAGTCGGGGCCCTGCTGGTGGCCGCCGGCCTTGGCCCCGCCCCTGAGCACGCCCTCATCTCGTTATTGGCACTAAACGGGCTCCGGGTCTCCGAAGCCACCGGGGCCAACATCGAGGCGTTGGGCCTGGAGCGCGGCCACCGCACGCTGACCATCTTGCGAAAGGGAGGCAAAGTCGTGACCGTCCCGCTGGCACCGCGCACGGCCCGCGCCATCGACCTGGCTATCGGGGAAAGGAGCGAAGGCCCAGTCTTCCTCGGCCCCGATGGGGATCGCCTCGACCGCCATGGCGCGGCACGCATCGTGCACCGCGTCACGCGCCAGGCCGGCATCACCAAGCCGGTCGGCCCGCACACTTTAAGGCACGCCTTCATCGCCGCCTTGGACGCCGGCGTGCCGCTGCGGGACGTGCAGGAGGCTGCTTCGCACGCTGACCCCAGGACCACCATGCGTTATGACAACCCTCGGAAATTTCATCTGACGCGGGCTGTTCCTGGTCGCAAGGTTGCGTGAATGGCCGGGTCTTTTTAGTCGTCCACAGGGGCTGAACAGCGGGCTTGCCTTCTGAGCCCATCTGATGCACGATCTCTTCTTCCAACGCGAGAGGATGAGGTCGTTGCCGCGCGCACAACTCGCAGGTTCTGCACAACTTGAGCTGATTTCCGGGGTCGCTCACCTGCGTCCGGAGGACGCGATGTTCGACGCGATGCTGCGGGGTTGGCGTGCCCAGCAGACGGCTCGGGGGCTAAAGCCCGACACCATCGAGAGCCGCGAGCAGCTCGTGCGCCGGTTCCATGTCGAGACCAACGAGTACCCGTGGGGTTGGGGCCCGGCCCATGTGGACGAGTGGGTCCTGTCCACGACCGCCGAACGTCGTCTGGCCTTGTCCACGCTCCGCAGCTACCAGGTCGATCTCCGGCTGTTCACCGAGTACGTCATCGACTCGCGCTACGGCTGGGTGGCTGCCTGCGAAAAGGCCTTCGGGCCCGGGGTGCACCCGGTGGCGGTTTTCCACGAGTGGAACTCGGTTTCGCACCTGGACGCCTACGAAGGCCAGCCCGAGGCGCGCCCTTTTTCGCGAGAAGAGCTGCAAGCGTTCTTCGACTATGCGGACGACCAGGTCGAGCTAGCTGCCAGCTCGGGCCACAAAGGGGCGCTCACCGCCTACCGCGACGCCACCGTCTTCAAGCTGATCTACGCCTGGGGAATGCGTCGCACCGAGGCCACACGCATAGATCTTGTTGACTGGGCTACGAACCCAGCTGCTCCTGAGTTTGGCTCGCTCGGCTCAGTTGCTGTGCGCTACGGCAAGGCCAAGCGAGGTGGCCCACCCCGACGGCGCACTGTTTTGTCGTTGATGGGCTGGGCCGTGGAAGCGGTGGCCGACTACATCGAGAACATCCGGCCCCGGTTCGGGGCCCAAGAGCACCCCGCCATGTTCGTGACCGAGCGAGGAGGTCGTCTCAAGCCGGTGGAAGTCAACGCCCGTTTCGTTTCCTACCGCGACGCGCTCGGGCTGCCCAAAGAGCTGGTGCCGCATTCGCTCCGGCACGCCTACGTGACCCATCTCACCGAGGACGGGGTCGACCGGCGCTTCTTGCAGGTCCAGGTTGGCCACGAGTGTGACACCTCGACCGCGATTTACACGCACGTGAGCGACGATTTCATGAACACGGCCCTGCGCCGGGCACTTTCGCCCGCGCTCGGCGGCAAGAGCAAAAGGAGCGGCAAATGACGGCCAAGCTCGACTACCGCTGGCATCTGCGCGAGGTGATGGCAATCCGGGGGATGTTCGCCACTACTGACCTCTCAGAGCCGTTGGCCGACCGGGGCATCCACCTGTCCGTCAGCCAGGTCTACCGCTTAGTTGTGGACCGCCCTGAGCGCCTCAGCCTCAAGATCCTCGTGGCATTGCTGGACATCTTGGGCTGTTCAATGGAGGAACTCATTGAGCCGGTGACCATCGCGCCGCCCAAAAAGGCTCGGGCCGCAGGCGCTTCTGCTGGGGTCGGCACCTATCGTCCTCGCCGCGCCCGCGTCGTTGGCCGATAGTGACGGGCTCAGCCCCCGAGGTCCTGGCTGAGCCCGCTAGAGTCATCACCGCCGTGGTCTGCGCCGCGGACCCAACCCTTGACCCAGCTGTGGTGCTAGGTGCTTTGGCGGCCGTGGCGCCCCGTCGGGTGGCCTGTCGTCGGCTGGCCAAGGGGCTATCGGAGCGACCTGGTGTGCTTGCCGATGGGTGTTCTCCGGCCCCTCGGGTCGTCGGGGAGCTGCTGGTCGAGTTGCGCAAGAGAGGGGCGACCGCGATTTCTGCGCCCCGTTGCGCTGGCTGCGCCAAGGCACTGCGAAGCTTCCACCGACGGGGCGAGCACTGGTATTGCAGTGCCTGCGGCCCTGCTCGCGTTGCTTGTGCTGGGTGCGGAGCGCTGTGCAGGGCTAACTCGATAGATCGCCAGGGAAGGCCGCGCTGTCCCAGCTGCCCTCCCCAAGGCGAGGACCCGGTCGCGGTCATCACCCGGGTGGTGCGCGGCGTGGACCCCGACATAGCGCCGAGCACCGTGGCCCGCGCAGTGGCGGAGGTGACCTCACGTGCGGGCCAGCGCCGCCAGCTGGCCTGGGCTCTGGAGGACCGCCCGGCGCTGCTCACCGGTGCGGGAGCGGACGCGCCGACACCCTCGGTGCTGCGCCTGATCGACAAGCTGATCGAGACGGGCTCGGCCAAGGTGGTCGCGCCGGCGTGTCCGCGCTGCGGGAGGGTCATGCCCCTGTCCAAGGTCAAAGCAGGCCAGCGCCTCTGCCGGCGCTGTGAAGCACGCCAGCGGCGGGTGCCCTGTGGGCGCTGCGGTGCGCTGCGCGACCCGGTGACACGCGACGACGAGGGCCTCCCTATCTGCGGCAACTGCTTCATGCGAGACCCCGCCAACCAACAGGTCTGCACCGGCTGCGGCCGTCGTCGTCCCGTCAGCGTCCGCTCCGAGGACGGGCCGCGGTGCGAGAACTGCCGGCCGAGGAAGGAGATGACCTGCTCTATCTGTGGGCGCGTCTCGGTGTGCGAGGTCGCCAAGGCCACGGGCGAGCCCTGGTGCCGTGCTTGCCAAGCCCGTTGGGCGAACTGTGCGGGGTGCGGCCGTGACCGGCCGGTGCGTGGCGGCAGTCTCGAGCACCCGCTCTGTGCGACCTGCACCTGCTCGGGCCCTTCGCTCTGGTGGCCGTGCCCCCAATGCGGCGAGGCGACCAGGCTCACCGCCGGCCTTTGTGCACGCTGCGCACTGCGCCAACGCTTGACCGAGCTCCTTGGTGGCCCGAAAAGAGCTCTCCGCCCTGAGCTTCAGCCTCTGTTCGAAAGTTTGGCTACCGAGCGCCCCGAGTCCGTGCAGGGCTGGCTGCGACGCAGCCAGGTGACCAAGACCCTGGCCGAGCTCGGCTCGGGCAGGCTCCCAGTCAGCCACGACAGCCTCGATCGGCTCGAGCCCGGGAAGGTCCTCGAACACCTGCGGGCCATGCTCGTCGCAACCGGAGTGCTCCCCGCCCGGGACGAGCAGATGGTCCGGCTTGAGCGCTGGGTGAACACTGCCATTGCCGGGCGCGACCACCCCGACCAAGCCGAGGTACTGCGTCGCTACGGGGTCTGGCATGTCCTGCGCCGACTGCGGCGACGTCTACGTGGCCGGGACGCGACCTACGGCCAAGCCGTCGTCGTCAAACGTCACCTCCGAGCCGCCATGGCCTTGATGGACTGGATCGATAGCTGCGGGCTCGACTTGGCCTCGGCCAGTCAGGGTGACCTGGACACCTGGCTGGCTGAACGGAGCGGGCGCTCCCGCGACGTTGGGAACTTCGTGCGCTGGGCGGCGAGTGCAAAGCTCACCCGGCTCGAGCTGCCGGCTGTGCGCTGGGTCGGCCCGACCGGTCCCAGCGACGGCGACCGACGTTGGGAGCAGGCTCGATGGCTCCTAAGCGATAAGTCGGTCGGCCCGGAGGACCGGGTCGCCGGTCTGCTCGTGCTTCTCTACGCGCAGCGTGGCTCCAGCATCAGCCGGCTCACCGTCGACCATGTTCTCCACGGTGAGGACGGTCTGGTCCGGCTACGCCTCGGCGACCGTCCCATCACGGTCCCCGAACCGTTGGGAGAGCTTCTCCTCGGCCTCGTGGCCAATCGCAAGGGCCACGCCGTGCTCGGCGAGATGGGAACGACGTCCTGGCTGTTCCCCGGTGGCCAACCCGGTCGGCCCCTTAGCGCCAGTCGGGTCACCGAGCGCCTCCGGGACCTTCAGATCCACGCAGGTGCGGCCCGCTCCGCCGCTCTCTTGCAACTCGCGGCGGAGCTTCCCGCCGCCGTCATTGCTCGACTGCTCGGCCTGCACATCAAGGTCGCAGTCGAATGGCAGCGGGCCTCCAACGGCGACTGGGTCAACTATGCAGCTGACTACAGCCGACGCGGCTTGTCTCGATTACCGGCGCGGGAGTGACCAATTCCCACACCGTGCTGACTTGGCGGCCGCCATCCACACGTCGACGAATTATCCACCCCTCCCCCCAGACGCCCCATCCACAGCTACTCCTACCGTTCTGATATCTGACTGCCCCATAGCGGGCCCGGGTGTCGCTCGACCGTCACGCCACCTACGTGGTGGCCGCCTTCATTGCGGGGGCGGCCCGCTGACATACGGTCTCGGGGTGGTGTGATGGTACTATGCCACCATGACGAAGAACTTCACGGTCCGGCTGCCTGACGAAGAGGCAACCAACGTCGAGGCCCTGGCCCGGGCCGAGGGGCTGAGCTTGAACGAGACGGTGCGCCGGGCGCTGGTCGAAGCGGTCGAGGCCCGGCGCGCCGACCCCGGCTTCAAGGCACGGGTGCAAAGGATCATAAAGGAGGACCGCGAGCTGCTCGAACGCCTGGCCAAGTGAGGGTCGCGTACCTCGACCTTGCCGACTACCTGGCCATAGCGGCCGAGGTAACTGGCCTCGGCGTCAGCACCCTGAGCCGGGTAACTCAGCTCAACCTGGCCGACTCTGCTCTGCACGCCCCGGCGGCCGGCTGGGGCGACGAGGAGCTCTACCCGGATTTCGTGGACAAGGCCGCTGTCCTGACGGTCCGCCTGGCCAAGAACCACCCGCTGCCGGACGGGAACAAGCGGGCGGCCTGGGTGGCGCCGCGGGTCTTCATCGAGCTGAACGGTTGGTCCTGGTCCAACTACCCCTCGGTCGAAGAAGCCGAGCACGCCGTGCTGGCGGCCGCCTCGGGGGAATGGGACGAGGCCGCCGTCGCCTCGTGGCTAAATGGCCGCATCGAGGGCCCTCCCTCGTCCGTTGGGTGACGGGGACGTTATGTGGCCCTCGCCTGGGCTCGGCGAGGGCGCATCGCCGTCGGTATGGGCGGCTCGGCGTGGTCTAGTCCTCGAAACCGGCCCTGCCCAGAACTACAGATCTGGTACCGGGAGCGAGACGCCTTCGGGCGCCTCGGCAGGTGCAGCCGTTCGGCCAAAGTGATCGGCGGGCTCGCCAAGCTGATTAGGCGTGGGCCTGGGCGGCGCGGGGGAGTTGACGCCGGTCGGTTACCCCGAGCTTTTGGAAGATGTGGTTGAGGTGGCTCTTCACGGTCCCCGTGGACACGAACAGGCGATGCCCGATCTCGGCATTGCTCAGGCCTTCTCCAACGAGCTCGGCCACACGGAGTTCCGTCGGGGTGAGGCCCGCCCACCCGGTGCTGGGGCGGCCGCGCTGGCCTCGGCCCCGCCGTGCGTACCTCCCGGCCGCTTCGACCGTGAGGTCCGCCCCCTCTGACCAAACGGCCCTCCAGCCCGTGGGCCCGAGCGTTGCCTGGGCCCTTGCCACCGCGACCTCGACATCGGGCCGGTCAGAAGGGAAGCGGATGTACCCCAGGCGTTCTCGTTCGGCCGTGGCGGCAGCCAGTACCCGCCCGGCATCGACGTACCTTTGGGCGTCGGCCGCGAGCAAGGCCAACATCTCCAGGAAGTCGACTGCAAGAAGCC
>Ga0182030_10023387_pt1 | contig 11432 bp, 14 predicted proteins | sample 812S3MmetaG_FD_121299 | JGI IMG/M metagenome (GOLD analysis project Ga0182030, IMG submission 121299) | Permafrost microbial communities from Stordalen Mire, Sweden - 812S3M metaG (Illumina Assembly) | ecosystem: Environmental > Terrestrial > Soil > Wetlands > Permafrost | place: Sweden...
GAGCAAAGATGGATGCCGCTCACGCAAGCAAAACATCCAAAAAATTTGCCCCTATAGCTCAGTTGGTAGAGCTGCGGCCTCTTAAGCCGAAGGTCCCAGGTTCGAGTCCTGGTGGGGGCACAGTCATGTGAGGTCTACCGAGAGGGGTCAATGCGACAACCTCTCGGTTGAGTCAAGCGAAAAGAAAATCCGCCGGGAATGGCGGGTTTTCTTTAGGCGATCTTTATTTCCTTTTCCGCCATCGTAATCTTGCTCCGCAGGCAGGTCAGTAGTTCTCGCTTCTCGAACATTGTTCCGTCCCGCAGGATATACTTCGCATAGTTCCGCACGTCGACATCGCCAACCTTCACGGCCTTCTCTTTGATTCCAAGCAACCCCGATGCAAATTTCTTGTGCCGTTCGATCTCGGCTTTGATCCGTTCCTTCATACCAATCTCGTCGAGATCAATTTTATCCATGAGGTTCGCGAGTTGTTCAATCAGATCTTCTTCCCGCAGATAGCCCGCTTTGCAGTTCTTGTCATGAAACCGGCTGCAACCATAGTAGACATACCGGTGGACGTTGCCGTTCTGCTGCTTCTTTAATTTCTCGTCAGCAGTGATGCCTGATCCGCAGAGGCCGCAAGTCATGAGCTTCGTGAAAGCAAATTCCTTATCGTTTCTTATCGTAGAGGACGCTATGCCTTCCTGCACTTTATCAAAAAGTTCTTTCGTGATAATCGGCGTATGCTTGCCGATGTACCATTGCCCGCCGCCTTTTGGATACTCGAAGGAACCGTAATAGAAGGAGTTCCGCAGGGTGATGTAGATGTTGCTGATAGTGAGCGGCTTCCCGCGCTTTGTTGTGAATTTTATCTCGTCTTTGAGCCACGCATAGAGCCGCCGCCCGCTGTATTTTTCATACGCAACTTTCTCGAACATCTTCTTGATCACGGGTGCCCGGTGGGGATCAATTTCCACCTGACAGCTTTTTTCTTTGCTCGTGCTGCTCAGGTATCCCGTGGGGGCGATGCACGGCCACAGCCCCATCTCGCATCGGGCTCGGAGGCCACGCTTCACGTTCACCACCTTGTTGTCGTTCTCAAGCTTCGCCTGGCTGCCCAATATCATGAGGAGGAATTTCTCATTCGGGTTATTGGTGAACCTCTGCCCGTAGGTGCGAATATCAACGAGCTTCCCCGAGTCCATGAGATCCACAATCCTGCCGAGGTCGCCCGCATTTCTTGAGATGCGGTCGGCTGCCCATGTGAGAATGCCATTGAATTTTCCGCCCTTGATCTCATCCACGATCTCATTGAACACCGGCCGCTGTCCGGCCTCCTTCGCAGAGTGTGATTCCTTCTTTATCTCGACGACCTCGAGATGATCCCGCTCCGCCATGGCAAGCATCTCCTTGATCTGGCTGTCTATAGAGAGTATCTGCTGTTCCTCAGATTCCGTTGATTTCCTTGCATAAAGGCAGTATTTGACCTTTATGGGGAGCTGGGTTTGTGTTGAGGCCACAGCTCCTACCGGCCCCGTTGTTAGGTTTGTCATACCCTAATTGATGACGCGAACCCTCTTGAGAGTCTAGGAGGGGTGGGAGGGCGCTACAAGGCTACGGAACTCCACGCCCGTCTACTATTATGTAAAAAATTATTTCTAATTAAGGAACGGCATTATGAAGATGCGCATCTCTGACCATAGATAAAACCTACAAATCTCTGTAAACTATTTATGAATACATGCTAGACGAAACCTTACCACAATCGACCGGAGCCAACTCAGCATAGAGTCTCTTTATTATCTCCACTTCAATTTGTCTGAGTTCACGATATGCCACCACAAGGAAGTTGCCGCAACCACAAGCTGGATCAAGCAAGCGCATTTCAGCGATCCTGTTCCATAACTCATTTAGTTTGGTCGGATTATTACCGCTCGTTTCCAATTCATGTTTTAGGTCGTCTAGGAATAATCCATCCACAACTTTCAAGATATTCTTTTCCGAGGTGTAATGTGCTCCGAAGTCGTGACGGATATCTTCATCATCCACATCCATGACGAATTGGAACATAGAGCCGAATATCGCTGGTGAAACCGCGCCCCAATCAAATTGAGCCGCTTTGATAATTTCCTGTCTCATCTCCTTATTAAAAGATGGCAGAGGTATATGATCTTTGAAAAGCGTCCCATTCACATAAGGGAATTCTTTGAGATCATCCGAAAGTGCCTTCTGCCGTTCTTCCTCGGGCGTTTCCAGTACTTCAAAGATTTGCTGTAAATGCGCACCAAGATCTTCTCCGTTTTCTTTAGTCAGGTAGAGAATGTAATCGTGGAAAATATCTCGCTTCGGGAAAATACCAGCATCATCAGCAAAGAAAAGAAATACAAAACGAACCATTAACCGCGCGAGGTGCTCTTTCGGATAATTACCTTCAGCCAAAGCCCGATATAATTGCACCACTAAACGAACCGCCTTCTTATTAACCGGATCTTCTTCCTTATAGTGTCTAACTTCGTATCCGGCGATAAACCCGAAGAGCCGGATATGAGACGGGAGTTCGGATAGATGAAATGTGTGTTCATCAATTTTTCCATCTTTTCCCTCAAAATCGTAAATTCGGATCTTTTCAAAATCAGAAACAACAATATAGCGAGGACGATCATCTTCGTCTAAACTCAAGAGATAATCATTAGCCTGAAACGATGCGCTATCTAAATCTTCGCCTTTAGATTTATGTTCTACTAAAAGGACGCCTGGCCAAAAGAGATCTATAAAACCGGTATTGCCGTTTATCTTATGGATTGCTTTTTGGAAAGAAGCGACCGAGCGGCGGCGCACACCAAAGATGTTGAAAAAATCCGTCCAAAAATCAGCATAATCTTGGATTTCTCCAGTGGATGTTTTGTATTCCTTCGCGAAGGCGGTCGCGCGCGAGCGGATTTCCTGCCAGCTAAGAGCCATATAATCAATCTTAGCTTATTTTGACCGGAATTTTAAGGGTCGGAAGCACCTATGGGGATTTAAAAATCCAGCTTCGTTCCGTGGCTAATCCCCAAAGATTGATGCACTTAAGGTTTTCCATTCCTTTACGTTCCATCTTTTAAAGTTCCGGCAATCGCCGCTTCTGGCGGAAGGTCGCCTATCCTGCCGAGCTTGCCTTCAATGGTCTTCGTCTTCAACTGCGCCTCGCCAAGCGTCTTGCCCGCCTCTTCCAGCTTACGCTGCGTCTTTTCGAGCAGTCCGCCGAACTTGCCGAACTCCGTCTGGACTCCATTGAGAAGCTTCCACACCTCGTTCGACTTCTTTTGGATGGAGAGGGTTTGAAACCCCATTCGGAGCGCGTTCAAATTCGCCTGCATAGTGGTCGGTCCCGCGATAGTGACGGCGTAATCGTGCTGTATTCTCTCAAAGAGGCCTGGACGGCGCAGGACCTCCGCAAACAGGCTCTCGAAGGGTAGGAACAGAAATGCGAAGTTCGTTGTCGTGGGAGGGTTAATGTACTTGTCCCGGATGTCCTTGGCTTGGCTCCTGATCCGCACCTCGAGGGCTTTGCCAGCCGCCTCGACCGCTTCGATGTCGCCCTTCTCCTGCGCCTCCACTAGCCGCTGGTAGTCCTCGACCGGGAATTTCGCGTCGATAGGAAGGAGGAGGTTCGGGAGTTTGACGGCGAATTCTACGCGCTCGGCGGTATTCTTCCTCACTTGGGCGTTCTTCACGTACTGATCCGGCGCGAGGACGTCCTCGAGAAGCGCACCGAGTTGGATCTCGCCCATGGAGCCGCGGCTTTTCACGTTACCCAGCACCTTCTTGAGGTCGCTGACGCTCGCGGCGATGACCTGCATTTCGCCCAAGTTCTTTGTGACAAGACCAAGCTGTTCGCTGACCATCTTGAAAGACTCGCCAAAACGCTTCTCGAGTGTCGCGTGTAATTTTTCGTCAACCGTCTGACGCATTTGTTCCAACTTCTTCTCGTTGCCATCCTGAATGGCGGAGAGCTTCTCGTCGACACTGGCCCTCGTCTTATCGAGACGACCCTCGACGCCGTCTGCCATAAGTTTGAGCTGATTCGCCAGTTCCTGCCGCGCCGTCCTCTGGCTCTCTCCAAACTCGTTCCGATTCCGTTGCATCTCGTCGCCGATAAGCTTCCCAATACGGTCACTGATTGTGTTCAATTCCTTGGCGAGATTCTCCGAATTGTCCAAAGATGTTTTGAATGATTTTCGCCATGAAACGAGGAGATATACCAGGACGGCTTCCAGCGCAATGATAATGATAATAAGGATGATCATATTTTTTTAGATAGAAGCGGCTTATAATTTATTTCTTCTGGTTCACAGGGGAAAAATTCTCTTTCTATCCATCGAAAATATAAATTTGCAGGCAACGAGGTTTTCGCTGCGTCAGCTATTTCTTTATCTGATTTAGCATCAAAATCGATATCTTGATAACCTACCGCTAGTATGGATAGATCTGTCCCAGCGATCGCAAACACAATTTCCTTTCCTCTTTGGATTTCGCTTCTATAAAGGACAAATCCCCCGTCCCTATCTGCTTCAAACTTTTCGTGTTTCAACTTGGGCATATTGTATGGATTTTACCCCAATCTTTTTTGAACATCCCTGATAGACGCATTGGGCGGCAGACCAAGATCTTTCTTCACATTCCCCAATTTCATATTTCCTCTCACTTTATTAAACTCCGAATAATCATCCCGAAGGTTTTTAGCCAAAGTATCATTCCGCTTACGATCGATTCTGCCGTTTTCGTCGCGATGTCGATTATCAATACCGGGTTCGTTCATGGGAAAGTTGGTTATTTTTTATTAAACATCCCCGTCACCGCGGGAGTCTTCCGGAATTTCTTTGAACATAGAGTTTTCTAAAAACCACTTAACGGGATCTTTATTCCATAGAGGGCTCCTAACAAATCCCCACCCCTCTTTAATCGTGAAACCGACAGCTACTATCAATCCTAAAATAATTACGGCTTGCCACGTCGTACCCGATATGCCAAGAAAGTTTTTAGCTTGATTCGTAAGAAGTGCCAATAATAGTGTCAACGTGATGCCAAGTGATGCAAGTGCGCCAGCTTTTTTGCTCGCGTGATTCTTTATCGCCTCAGCGAACAATGCTAACGTGTCGGGTTGCAACACAATGATGTCGCCCTTGGTTTTGTCATGTATCTTTAAATGTCGGATTTTAAGTTTTTCTTGATCGCCGATGTTCATAGTGGAGGTTGCTTTTTGTTCATTCAATTTAGATAATCCGAGGTCTTTTAAAGTTTGCTTCATGCGTGATAATAAATAAGTTTGTTTTAATGATGTTGGAGATTGACCTATGCCCATAATCTTGATTCGTGGTACAATGTAGAGTATAATCGAAAATAAATAGAAAGTCAAATATAATGCCGATTACTAAAAGACAAAAGGAAACCCTCGATTTTATAAGGGTTTACCAGCAAAAGAATGGCTATGCTCCATCCCTTGAGGAGATAAAAAGACACCTCGGCTTGTCCTCCGTCTCGACAGCACATCACCACGTGAAAGCACTTAGGAATTTGGGCTATTTAGGCAAAGAGGAAAACCAGCCTCGCGCGATCAACATTTACCAGTCAGAACAAATGATTCAGGTGCCACTGCTCGGCATGATTGCTGCAGGACAACCAATAGAAGCCGTTGAACAAAAAGAGATTGTCGCGGTCCCTCGAAGCACACTCCCCCGTTCTCTCGAAAGTATTTACGCGTTGAGGGTTATGGGCGATAGTATGATTGACGAAAAAATTAATGACGGCGATATCATCCTAATTCGACATCAATCCACTGCGGAGAACGGAGAAAAGGTGGTTGCGCTTATTGGAAATTATGAGGCAACGCTCAAAACATTTTTTCAGGAGGATAATCACATTCGGCTACAACCGGCAAATAAAAAGATGAGACCGATTATCATTCGAGATGATGGCACTGATTTTGCAATTCAGGGTATTGTGCTCGGCGTGATAAAAAATATAAAACCGTCGGTTGAATTTTAATCACTGTTCTCTATTTTATAAATCACATCTTTCCGTTCCACGACGACCTTCCATCCATGCCGTTTTGCCGCCGCATAAAGCTTCCGGTTCGGGTTGAAGCAGATCGGCCGGTCCACAAGTTTCAGGAATGGAATATCGCTTTCGGTATCGCCCACGCCCACGGATCCGCGAAGTGTGACCGACTCCTTTTCGAGTATCCGCCGTACGATTTTCGCCTTGTCGAAAATAAGGTCTGCATATTCAAGCTTGCCGTTAAATCTCTTTTTCGCGGCATCAACTTCATAGACAGTGCCGTACACCTTATCGAACCCTAAGCGCTTTGCAAACGGCTCCACAATCCCTTTCGGAGAATGGGAAACGGCTGCCAGATAGTATCCCTTCTTTTTCAAATCCCTCGCGAGGTCGCGCGTGAAGCGGTAGACGCGATCCTTATGGAGCGCAATCACCATATCGGCGACCCGCAGGAAGTCGCGCGAGCGGACGCCTTTTAAGTTCGCGGTGAATGCCGCGACGACGCTCCCGATGTACTGCTCATAGCTTCCTTTCCTATCAAGCCAATTCTTCCGGGTGCGCCGGTATATCGATGCCGCTCCGCGCTCAAATACGCCCTCGCGGATAAGCGCTTCGACAAGTTCGATAAGCAAGCTTGAGCGGAAGATAGTTCCGTCAATGTCGAATATGGCGAGTTTCTTTTTCATGGCTATTGCTCGGCCGCGTTCCGCTCCCGCACGTACCCGCAGTAGTGGCAATTCGGATCGCTCTTTGGGATGGTTTCGGATCGCAGGCATTTGCCGATGGCATTCACCGTGTTCTCAATCCAAAAATCATCCCCTTCGTAAGGAATCACGATGATCTTAAACTCGAGCTTCCCGTCGAGTGCTTCCTTGCCGGCGTCGCCGTTGCAATACACGAAGTAGCCGACGGGAGAAACCTTGAATCCGTTCTTGCGGAACAGCCATTGGTATACCTCCATCTGCCGCTTGTAGCCCTGCTGGTAGTACCCGTCGAGATTCACTTCATCTTTTTTGGAGGTCGCTTTGTAATCGACGATCATTAGCTCCCCTTGCGGGTTCACCCATATATCGTCGACGCCGCCGCGGATAATGAGGTTAGACTGCTCATGGTAGAACTTGATGCCGTGCCGCAACGAATCACGCCACTCCTCAAGCTTCTCATGCGGATACGGCACGGCGTCAATGCCGAACGCCTTCATAAGCGGATGCGTTGTTCCTTTCGCACGATAACCGTCGAATTCCTTTTTGAGCAATGCGTCGACCGCGTTATTCAGGGAAAAGCCAGGGGTATCCGGCCGCGCGATACCCAGGCGCTTCTCGAGGTAAAAACAGCGGGGGCATTCCGCAAACAATCCGATGCCCGAACGGCTTACCGTGTACGGCTCGGAAGACGCCGGATCGAAGCGGCTGCGGATGCCTTTGGTTGTGTATGGTTTTTCTGGCATGAAAGTTAATGTTAATTAATTTTTAGCATGGGGCGGGAATAAACGCTACGCTGCCTTGCGACCGATGATGGCGACGCGCGAGAATAGCTCTGGACGGATAAATTGCTTCCGTACGTTCTCGACATCCTTCACGGTGAGACCCTCAATGATCTCTAAGCGTTTTTTGGCATGCGTCTCAACGCCCTTCACCGGTTCGCCGTCGGCTATCTTGTTCCAAATCTCCGCTTCATAATCCGCGCTTTGCTCTCCCACGACCACCTCAAACGCATTACGCGATATTTCTCTCAGTTCTTCGAACTCGCGTTTCTGGGTGACCGACTCCGCGAGCACGCGGCGTACGATGCTTTCGACGGTATCGAGTTTCGTCCGATCGACTTCCGCGTACACGTAGAAATATTTCGCCAAGCCATAAACGCAGCTCAGGCCGCTGTAGATGGCATACGCCAGTCCCCGCTTTTCCCTCACTTCGTTCCACAAGCGCGCGTTGGACTGGCCACTCATCATCTTATTGAAGAAAGCGATGGACTCCCATGTCTTCATATCAAGCTTCTCCGGGATTTTACACCCGATAAGCAAGATACTTTTCTCACGGTCCTGGCGCTCGATGGTCTTTTCTTTCGATACCGGCGGCTCGGTGGCCTCATCAGACCACTGCCTCCTTTCAATCTTCTTTAAATTCATGGGGATGCGCTTATCGATCTCCTTCACGAAGCTCGCATGTGCCACGTTTCCGATCGCAATCGCGATAGTGTTCGAAGGAATGTGCCATTTTCTCTTTTCTTTTATGAGATTGTTCCGAGTGATGGTTTTTATCCCCTCAATCGTCCCTCCCCCACACTGGCGGATGGGATTCTCCTTATAGAGGGACTGGCACATCGCATGGCGGGCGACCTGGGTATCGTTGTCATTCCACCGGGCGATCTCAAGGAGGATCGGCTGCTTTTCCTTCTTCAGTTCGGCGACGGGAAACGTTGAATTGAAGTAGATGTCGCAAAGATATTCGCACGCCTGCGGCATTTTTCGATCGATGGCTTCCGCCTCATATGTGGTTGCCAGTTCTCCGGTCGTTGCATTCGAGCCAAAAAGATTTTTGGCTGCGAACGACTGCAGATCCTCAATACTGCGGGTCTTCGTCCCCTTGAGCGCCATATGCTCGAAGCAATGGAACAGTCCTTTCTTGTCCGCGGGATCGTACGCGGAACCTACGCGGGCCACCAATTCCACCTGCACGCTCCTTTTGTTTCTCACATGACAGGAGATGATGCGAAGACCGTCTTTCCTGACCGTTTCGTTTATTTTCATTGGTTTGATTATATATGTTTTAACAAAGCATTCGCTCGATGCTATTTCTCAATCACGTTGCCTCTATCTACTCAGGAATCAGAATGCCTCCGTCTCCAGATTAGCACGACGCCGTTGGTTCTCTATGGGCAGATCCGCGGGCTCTTAGGGGTTTCAGGAATTTTTAAACGGGCGCGTTGAAATCTCTTCTTTGTTATATGTCCTATTTAATTTCTCACCCAATATCTTGCCAATTTCATACTCTAAAGCAACGATGAACGGATGTACTTTCGGATCCTCATATAATGCTTTCACGTCGATTTTTGGGCGCTTCATATTGAAGCCGGGGCGAAAAACATTAATGAGCGTGGTTTCTACTCGTTCGATATCCTTCTTGGTCATCCATGTAGGAGCGGTGGTCCACATGACGAAATGGGTGTCCGTCTTCCGCAAGCTGCGTTCGATCTCATCGCTATAATCTTTTTTCCCGCGCTTAACGCGTTCCTTATATATTTTCTTCGCGGCAGTGGAAGCCCAATATCTTCCATAGACCGTCGCAAAAACAGCGAGGTACTCATTTCTGAATTCCTCTCTAAGGCGGACAAAAAGATTCGACGTCTTTCCCAATGACGCCATGCCTACGTAGATAGGCACATAGTAACCTGCGTCATTAAACTTTCCCCACACATACCATCCCCCTTTTTGCGGAACCTTGGCCTTTTTCAATAGCTCGACCGCCGCTGCCTGATATGGAGTGCTTTTCTCACCCTTGTTCAGGATCGGCGGCAATGCAGGATGCTCCGCCACAAATCCAAATAAAGGAAAGAGGCTGAAATGACCGCTTTCTTGTTTTTCTTCCATATTTTTATTATTGTGTTTATTTTTCTATGCGACCTTTATATTTTCTTCTCATCCCGTAACTTAATCTTTTCTTCCAAAACCAACGTCTTAAGCTTGTCGGCGACATCCTGCGTGAATTTGTCACCCATCTGTTCCGAAGCGACCATCATGAGAGCATTCGTGATCTCCACCTCGTTCTTGCCCTCAATAAGATACTCATCAATTATGGTGCGCATGCGCTCCAACTCCGAGTTGCTGCCCGCACCCTTGATTGCTTTATAGGCGCCATAGGTCACGCCAAAGATGGCGCCGAAGAGGAGGGCGAAGAGACCGAGATTATTTTTGTCGTTGTCAGCCATAAAGAGATGTTCTATTTAGCAGATTCGGATTTTATTTTCGCCTCGATGTCTTTTTTCTTACTTTCGGATTTTCCGATGTCGACATTTGCATTGTTGAGGTCGCGAGTGATGTTAGAAATATCACTACTACTTAACTTGGATACGTTTTGAAGTTTTTTCTGCGCGTCGCTCTTTTTCTGATTAAGATTTTCTAAATCCCTTTTTACCCACTCAAGTTCCCGACTTAAAGAATCTAAATTGCTCATGTTGATTGTTGTTAGTTTATATTTTTGAACGCATCGACCCGTACACCTTTGCTCAAAGCGACCTTTATATCTTGAACGCTCCGCGCATTTTGAAGATCTCTTCGTCGATCTCCTTGCGGGCGTTGGCAAATAAATCCGAACTCATATACATCTCTTGAATGGTCGGCCTCTTTGAATTGTTTGAGGGACGATAATGATCTATCAGTGCGTTTTCAACAAGACGAATATTCTCTTCGGATATCCCGAGAGGTGCTTCCGCCCATACGATGAAATGAGTATCAGTCTTCCTCAATGCCCGTTGCACTCCTTCGCCTTTCTTAAAAAAATCTATCTTATTTTTGCTTGCGCGCTTCCACGCGTCCAGTAATTTCCTCTCCGCAGTCATGGTTGCGTCGCGACCGTACACCGCCGCAAACATCGCGGAGCGTTCTTCGCGTAATTCATAGTGAAGCCGCTTATAAAGACCCCACTCCTTACGGGGAGATGCCTTGCCGACATAAATTGGCTGCCACCACGCAGCGTCATTGAATCTACCCCAAACATACCACCCGCCCTTATCCTTTGGAACATTTGCCGAGGTCAAGAGACGGTCAATCGCTTCTGTATACCACGTGCCTTGATGTCGCTCACTCCTTTCGCGAAGAGGCGGCAACGCAGGAATTGGCTGAACTGCGATTGTGTGCAGCAAAGGAAAAAGATCAAAATGTTTAAAACTTTTTTCGTTCATGGTATTACGTTATATTTCATGCGGGCATCAAAAAACCCACCACCACGGGCGATAGCCTTGCGGCTACCCACACCCCTTTCGAGGTATGACTGGTCACAGCGCTCCCGTTGATGATGGGATCTTTATCTATGACCAGTTTTCCGAACCATGCCGCGCCAATAGGCACGCAGTTTAGGCTCTCGGGTTTAAACCCGTATTCAGTTGTACTTCAATGATGCCCCCGCTTTTACAAGAAGTCCAGACCCAAGGACAAGGCGGCTGATACCGCCTTATCCTTGCTCTTCCCTGCTAGAAACTAATTCCGCGGCTCCGCCGTTCATCGCTTTCCTTCATAATTTTCAGATCCTCTTCACGCTCAAGACGTTTTATATCCTCCGCCGTCTGCGGTTCCGTCTTCATTCCCGCCCATGTCAATCTGCGCGGATACGTAAGCCGCGGATAGGGATTGGGAAAGATGGCGAATGCGATGAGCGCGAGGGCGTCCGGCAAATCATCGTGCAGTTCCATGCCGA
>Ga0182030_10023388_pt1 | contig 11432 bp, 7 predicted proteins | sample 812S3MmetaG_FD_121299 | JGI IMG/M metagenome (GOLD analysis project Ga0182030, IMG submission 121299) | Permafrost microbial communities from Stordalen Mire, Sweden - 812S3M metaG (Illumina Assembly) | ecosystem: Environmental > Terrestrial > Soil > Wetlands > Permafrost | place: Sweden...
CGCGCTTATCGCCTCGCTGATCGCCGTCTTCCTCATCGGCGCTCTGTCGGCCCTCGGCACGAAGCTGTCGAGCGAGTTCGCCGAAGTCGGCGCCGCGCTCAAGTAAGCCGCACAAAAACCAACGCTTTTTACGCCGGCGAGGGCCGCCTCGCCGGCGTTTTCTTTTTGCCCGCTCTGTGGACGAAACTGTCGCGCGCGGGACACGAATCGGCGATTGTAATAAGGGAAGCCTTTTCGGACCTTCCCTCGAACTCGCGGGGTTCAGCGCGTGACCGCCTTCCAAGCCGTCGTTATGGCCGTCCTGCAGGGCGTCACCGAACTGTTCCCCATTTCCAGTCTCGGCCACGCGGTCATCTTGCCCCCCCTCCTGGGGTGGGGCGACATCATCAAGAGGCCGGACTTTCTGCCCTACCTCGTCGTCATGCATCTGGGCACGGCGACCGCGCTGTTCCTCTATTTCTGGCGCGATTGGTTCGCTTTCGGCGGATCGCTGCTCAGCCGATCGAGCCCGCGCTCGGCCGCCGACCGCCGCATTTTCCTCCTCGTCGTTCTCGCGACAATCCCAGCCGTCGTCGTCGGGTTCGCCCTCGAGAAGCGACTCGCCGAGGTCTTTGGCAAGGCCGAGATCGCGGCGTTCTTTCTCATCGCCAACGGCTTCGTCCTCTATTTCTCCGACCAGATCGCCGGCAAAGCGGCCGCCTCGCTCGACGAGCTCAACTGGAAGGGCGCGTTAGCGGTCGGCGTCGCGCAATGCTTCGCCCTGATCCCGGGCTTCTCGCGTTCCGGCTTGACCATCGCCGCCGGCGTCGTCGCCGGCCTCAGCCATGAGGCGTCGGCGCGGTTCTCGTTCCTGATGGCGACGCCGATCATCCTCGGCGCGACCGTCCTGGAAGCGCCGAAACTGATGCATCAGGGCGCGACGCTCGGCGGCGCGGCGATCCTTTCCGGCGTCGTCGCCGGCGTCGTCGCCTTCCTCAGCCTCGCTTTCCTCATGCGTTACTTTAATACGCATGAAATCTCGGCAATGCGGCCGTTCTCCTATTATTGCGCGGCGGCCGGGCTTATCAGCCTGGCGGTGATGGCCATCGCCTGAGGCCGCCCTTGGTGAACGCGGCGCGCCGCCCTACATGACGACGGCGACGGCGCCAAGCCGTGGCCTGACCGAACCGGAAGGCGCAGTCCCTTGACCGTCGTCGTCATGCCGTCCCGATTGTCGAGCGCCGAGCTCGATGAACTCGCTTTCGCCGCGCATTGCCTCGACGGCGGCGGCTTCGCCGCCCGCCTCGCCGAGCGGCTCGGCCGCAGCGTTGAAACGATCGGCCGCAATCTGCCCCAGTCGCTGCGCCGTTTGGGCGGCCGCCTCGCTGAACGCGCGCTCAGGGCCGCTCTCGCCGTCGCGCTGAAAACCATCGACCACGACTCGCCCGCCAAGGCCGCCCGCGGCGCCCACAAAGCCGCGGCGGCGGCTTCGGGAGCGATCGGCGGGGCATTCGGTCCCGTCGCGACTGCGGTCGAGCTGTCGGTCTCGACTGCGATCCTGATGCGCTCGATCGCCCAGATCGCGCGCGAAGAAGGCGAAGATACCGCGCAACCGGAAGGGGCGCTCGCCTGCCTCGAGGTCTTCGCGCTCGGCGGCGAACCCGGCGAGGCGGCGATCGAGGGCGGCTATCTCGCGGTGCGGGCGGCGCTCGCCCGCTCGGTCGCCGAAAGCGCGCGCTTTCTCGCCGGGCACGGCCTCGCCGGCGAAGGCGCGCCGCTCATCGCCCGACTGATCGCCCAGATCGCCGCGCGCTTTGGCGTCGTCGCCGGGGAGAAATTCGCCGCCCAGGCTGTGCCGATCGTCGGCGCGATCGGAGGCGCGGCGGTCAATCTCGCCTTCGCCGAACATTTTCAGACCCTGGCGCGCGGTCACTTCATCGTCCGACGCCTCGAGCGCCGCCATGGACCCGAGGCGGTGCAGTTCGAGTATCGCCGGCTGCGCAGCGAGTCGGCCCGCGCGGCTTGAGTTCCGCTCGCGCAACGGTTGTACGCAGCGCGGCGGCGAGTCGGCGCGGCGCGGCGAACCGCCTCGATCGTAGAGGCGCGCGCTTCGCCTTCGTTCCATGCCGCCAAGCGTCGCGTTCGTCCCTCCGCCCGGCGCCCAGGGTCCGGCGGTCGCGCCTCGGCGGGTCGGATCTTTGGCGGCGCGGCGAGCGTCGGCGAGGCCGTTTGACAGGCCCGCTCACGTCCATGTGAGCGTATAGACCCTTGAGGCGCGGGGGTTTACGCTCTACCGGTCCGCAAGGGCGACCTAGTCCCGTCGCGATTTCCGCCCCGGGGCGGGATGTGGCTCGGCGGATTGGGGACGTGGAATCGAGCCGAGATGCGAGTTCGTCGCTTTGCCGCGCTGATCGCGACGGCCGTTGTCGTCGCCGGCCTCTACGCGGCCTACGACCCCGTCGCGGTCGGAGCGTTGTGGCCAGTCGCCGGGCCGCTCGCCATGCGCCTGCATCGGCTGCTGCCGATCGGATCGGGCGCAGCAGCGGTCGCCGCGCCGAACGCTGCAGCCCCGTCGAAGCCGCCCGTGGTCGTCGTCGTCGGCCACGCCGCGCGCAAGGACCTGCCGTGGAAGCTCGACGAGATCGGCACGGCGCAGGCGATCGCCTCGGTGGCGCTGCGGCCGCATTTCGACGCGACGGTCGACAAGGTGGTGGTCGCTGACGGAGCGGCGGTCAAAGCTGGCGAAACGCTGATCGAGCTCGACGCGCGGCAAGTGCGGGCCCAGATCGACGGGGCCAAGGCGCAGCTCGCCAAGGACCAGGCTGCGCTCGAACAGGCTCAGCGCGACGTGACGCGTTACGCCGATCTCGTCGCCCGCGCCGCGACGCCGCAGCTCAATCTCGACAACGCCAGGACCGCGGAGGCGAGCGGGCGCGCGGCGATCCTCGCCGACCAGGCGGCGATCGAGAACCTCGAGGTGCAGCTCGGCTGGTATACGGTGACCGCGCCAATCTCCGGCCGGGTCGGCGTCGTCGCAATCAAGCAAGGCAACGTCGCCAAGGCCTCCGACAACAGCGCCGCCGGCGTCTTCGCCACCATCAACCAGATTTCGCCGATCTACGTCGCCTTCTCGGTGCAGCAGTCGCTGTTGCCGGCCCTGCACGAGGCGATGGCCGAGGGCGCAACCGTCGAAGCGACGCCGCAGGGTTCGACGCGGCATGCGCCGGGCAAGCTCGCGCTGGTCGACAATTCGGTCGATCCGACGACCGGCACCATCGTCGCGCACGCGATCTTCGACAATGCCGACGAGATCCTGTGGCCCGGGCAATTGTGCGACCTGACGCTGACGATGGGCGCCGAACCGAACGCCGTCGTCGTGCCGCGCGAGGCGGTGCTGATCGGCCAGAGCGGCAATTACGTCTTCACCGTCGTCGACGGCGCCGCGCATCTGCAGCCGGTCGAGGTCGGCCGCACTCAGGAGGGCGAAACAATCGTCCTTAAGGGCCTCGCCGGCGACGAAACGGTGGTGGTGGACGGCGCGCTGTTGCTCACCGAAGGCGCCAAAGTCGCAGCGCGCAACGCCGCCGGCGGAGCGAGCTGACATGACGCTTCCCGAACTCTGCATCCGCCGGCCGGTGATGACCAGCCTGCTGATGCTCTCGTTCGTGGTCTTCGGCCTGTTCGGCTATCGTCAGCTTCCCGTCTCGGCGCTGCCGCGCGTCGACTTCCCGACGATCTCGGTCAGCGCCTCCCTACCCGGCGCCAGCCCCGACACGATGGCTTCGTCGGTCGCCGGCCCGCTCGAACGCGCGTTCGCGACGATCCCGGGCATCAACATGATGACCTCGTCGTCGGCGCTAGGTACGACCAACATCGTCATGCAGTTCGACCTCGATCGCAACATCGACGGGGCGGCGCTCGACGTACAGTCGAACATCTCGGCGACCTTGCGCAAACTGCCGCCGCAGCTCCCCGCGCCGCCGAGCTTCCAGAAGATCAATCCCGCCGACAGCCCGGTGCTGTTCATCGCCTTGGTGTCGAAGACTTTGCCGTTGTCGCAGGTCGACGACTACGCCGAACAGGTCTTCGCCAACCAGATCTCGCAGATTTCCGGCGTCGCCCAAGTGCTGGTGTTCGGCCGGCAGAAGTTCGCGGTGCGCATCGCGGTCGACCCCGACGCAGCGGCGGCGCGCGGGCTCACGCTCGAGCAGGTCAACGCCGCGGTCGCCGCCGCCAATTCGTCGACCCCGGTCGGGGCGCTGCTCGGCAGGCGCCAGAATGTCACCGTCGACGTCACCGGCCAGATGGTTCGCGCGGCGGACTACCAGAACCTGGTCGTCGCCTGGCATAACGGCGCCCCGGTGCGACTGAGCGAGATCGCCAACGTCTACGACTCGGTCGAGAACAAGCAGATCGCTGGCTGGTCGGGCCACGACCCGTCGATCGTGCTCGCCGTCTTTCGCCAGTCGGACGCCAACACTGTCGAGGTGGTCGACAACGTCAAGGCCAAGATTCCCTACTACCAGTCGCAACTGCCGCCGGCGGTCGAGGCGCAAGTGCTCAACGATCGATCGGTGTCGATCCGCCAATCGATCGACGACGTGCAGCTGACCCTCGGCCTGTCGATCTCTCTGGTCGTCGTCGTCATCTTCGTTTTCTTGAAGTCGGCCTCGGCGACGCTGATCCCAGCCCTGGCGCTGCCGGTGTCGCTGATCGGCGCCTGCGCGTTCATGTACGTGTTCGGCTATTCGATCGACAACATCTCGCTGCTGGCGATCACGCTGTCGGTCGGCTTCGTCGTCGACGACGCGATCGTCATGCTGGAGAACATCACCCGTCACATCGAGAGCGGGATGAGGCCGTTCGACGCGGCGCTCAAGGGATCCAAGGAGATCGCCTTCACCATCCTGTCGATCACCTTCTCGCTGGTGGCGGTGTTCATTCCGGTGCTGCTGATGAGCGGCGTCGTCGGTCGCGTGTTTCATGAATTTGCGGTGACGATCACTGTTGCGATCCTCGTCTCCGGCTTCGTTTCGCTGACGCTGACGCCGATGCTGTGCGCGCGAATCCTCTCCGCCCCCAAGCACGGCGCGGCGGCAGGACTGTTCGCGCGCCTCTCCGACTCCTTCGTCGACGGCCTGCTTGCCGCCTATCGCGTCTCGCTCGATTTCGTCCTGCGCCATCGATTCATCGCGCTGTTGCTGACTTTCGCCACCGGCTATATCGCGGTCTCGCTCTACGCTTCGATCCCCAAGGGCTTCTTCCCCGAGGAAGACACCAGCTTCCTGCGCGGCATCACCGAGGCCCAGGCCGACACCAGCTTCCGCGAGATGTCGGCGCGGCAGATCGCTGTGAGCCATTTGATCGAGAGCGACCCGGCGGTCGCGTCGATCACTTCGGCGGTCGGCTTCGGCGGCGCGACGAACCGGGGCTTCCTGTTCATGCGCTTGAAGGACAAGGACAAGCGCGACTCGATGGAAGTCGTGATGAACCGTCTGCGCACGGCGACGGCGACGATCCCCGGCATCCGCACCATCTTGATGCCGGTGCAGAACCTCGACTTCACCGGCGGGCGCATCGCCCGCGCCAAATACCAATACTCGCTGCAGTCCGGCGACATCGACGCGCTCTACGCCAAGGCGCCGGAGATGGAGCAGGCGATGACGCAATTACCCGGCCTGCGCGACGTCAACAGCGACCTGCAGATCAACAACCCGCAGTGGCGGGTCGACATCGACCGCGACAAGGCGGCGGCCTTCGGCATCACCGCCGATGCGGTGCGCACCGCACTCTACGACGCCTTCGGCACGCGCCAGATCTCGACCATCTTCACCGAGGCCGACGACTACGAGGTGATCCTCGAGGCGAGCGACAAATTCCAGGAAGATCCGGGCGCGCTCGGCCGCATTCGGGTCTCGACGCCGACCGGCCAGCTCGTGCCGCTCGACGAGGTTGCGACGATGCGGCGCACGGTTGGACCGCTGCAGATCAACCGCCAGTCGCAGCAGCCCTCGGTGACGATTTCGTTCAATCTCGCGCCCGACATGTCGCTCGGCCAGGCGATCGAGGCCATCCACACGGTCGAGCGCAAGGTCAACCTGCCGGTCAGCATCATCACCGGCTTCGCCGGCAACGCCCAGTTGTTCGAGCAGGCGCTCGCCGGCCAAGGCGCGCTGTTGATGGCGGCGGTGCTGACGATCTACATCCTGCTCGGCGTGCTCTACGAGAGCTACATCCATCCGATCACGATCCTCTCGGGCTTGCCGTCGGCCGGCATCGGCGCGCTGCTGGCGCTGAGCTGGTTCCACCTGGACCTGTCGGTGATCGCGATCATCGGCATTCTGCTGCTGATCGGCATCGTCAAGAAGAACGCGATCATGATGGTCGACTTCGCGCTCGAGCGGCGGCGCGAGGGCGGCATGGAAGCGTTGGCGGCGATCCGCGAGGCGGCGCTGATCCGCTTCCGGCCGATCATCATGACGACTCTCGCCGCCCTGCTCGGCGCGCTGCCGATCGCGCTGGGCACCGGCGCCGGCTCGGAGTTGCGCCAGCCGCTCGGCGTCGCGATCGTCGGCGGCCTGTGCGTCTCGCAACTGTTGACGCTCTACATCACGCCGGTCGTCTACTATTACCTCGACAAGATCGACTCCGCGCTCGCCGGTCGACGCCAGACCGTGCGCAAACCCGCCGCGGCGACATCCGAGAAGCTGGCTGCGGCGGCCGAGTGAGGCGGCGCGCCAGCGTTGCCGGTCGGATTGCGAAGGCGCCGCCATCCTGAGGCGCGGCGGCGCGATCGACGAACCCGCAGGGACGTGAGGAAACGCATGTATCCGCCGGAAATCGAGATCCTCGACGATCGCTTCGCCAAGCTCGCCCTCGATAATGTCCGCCTCGAAAGGCTCCATGCCGGCTGCCGCTGGGCGGAGGGACCCGCCTACCTGCCGGCGGGCAAGCATCTCGTCTGGTCGGACATCCCCAACAACCGGGTGCTGCGCTACGACGAGACCAGCGGCGCAGTCTCGGTCTTCCTTTCGCCGGCCGACAACCACAACGGCCACAGCGTCGATCGCGAGGGGCGGCTCGTCTGCTGCGAACATCGCACGCGCTGCGTCTCGCGCATCGAACATGACGGAACGCGCCGCGTGCTCGCCGACCGCTTCGAGGGCAAACGCCTCAACTCGCCCAACGACGTGGTGGTGAAGTCGGACGGCTCGATCTGGTTCAGCGATCCGACCTACGGCATCGACTCCGAATACGAAGGCGACGCCGCGCCGCAGGAGATCGGCGCCAGCCACGTCTATCGCATTGATCCCGAGGGCGGCGCGGTCACGGCGGCGGCGACCGATTTCGTCAAGCCCAATGGCCTCGCCTTTTCGCCCGACGAGAAGCTGCTCTACATCGCCGACACCGGCGCTTCCCACCTCAGGAACGGCCCACGCCATATCCGCGTCGCCGAAGTCGGCGCCGACGGCCGCTCGCTCGGCCCGGCCAGATTGTTCGCCGAATCCACCGCCGGCCTGTTCGACGGCTTCCGCGTCGACGCAAAAGGCCACGTCTGGACCTCGGCCGCGGATGGCGTGCATGTCTACGCGCCCGATGCGACCCTCATCGGCAAGATCAAGGTTCCGGAAGTGACGGCCAACGTCTGCTTTGGCGGCCCCAAACGCAATCGCCTCTACATCTGCGCGACGAGTTCGCTCTACGCAATCTACGTCAACGCGCGCGGCGCGAGCTGGCCGAGCTGAGGCGCGGCGACCGTTTTCTTACTTTGCTTCATATGGATAGACGCGATTCCTGCCGTGGAGAGCGAGCTTTTGCGCGGCTGCCCGCTAACCACGCGGCGCGCATCCAATTGCTTCAACCCGCCCGACCCCTTTAACGCTTTGTTAGCCAATCGGGCGCGTCGCGCCCGGCGGCAAGCCGTGGAGCGTCGCGCGTGGCCGTCAGAGGCGTCGCCTTCATTGTCGCGTTCGCGTTCGTCTCGGCGCCGCACGGCGCTGCGGCGGGCGAGCGCGGGATCGCGGGCGGATTCGAACTGGCGCCGTTGGTCGCGCCGCGCGCTCCGGCGTCGCGAGCGGTCCCTACGCCTGGCCCCGCGCCGCAGCCGGTCTGCGTGAGGCTGTGCGACGGTTACTTCTTTCCCGTTCCTGCTTCCGCCGGACTGACCGCGGAGACGGACGCAGAGGCCGTCTGTGGCGCTCTGTGTCCCTCGGCGGGCGTCGCGCTCTATTTCCTGCCCGCCCATTCCGACCGGATCGAGGATGCCGCCAATGCCCGCGGCGAACCCTACTCCGCCTTGCCCGCCGCCTTTCGCTATCGCTCCGCCGCCGCGCCAGCCTGCGGCTGCCGCCGCGCCGGCGAGCCGGGACTCGCCTATTGGCGCGACCCGACGTTGAAGAGCGGCGACGCGGTGATGACCGCCGACGGGGTCGTCGTCTTCCGCGGCGGCGGCGGCGCGCCCTACGGCGCCGAGGCGTTCACGCCGGTCGATGCGGCGCCGCTCGGCGCGACGCGGCGGGCCGAACTCGGCGCGCTGACGCCGGCGATTCCGCCCGACGCAACCGAAGCCGACGCCCCGACGATCGGCGAAGCGCGACGCGCGGCGAGCGCGGCGGCGGGCGAGATCCGGTTTCTCGAGGCCCCGGCCGGCGGGGGCGGCTGACCGGGAGGCTTCGTGCCGCGCCGCCAAAGTGTTAACAAGGGCGCGGCGACTCGGCCGGCCGGTCGTGCGGCCGGCGGGAGGACGCGCGTTGGCGGCGCGGGAGGCTCGGAGCGACAAACGCGGATGCGTCGCAGCGTGAAATGGACGATCGCCGCCGCGGCCGTTGCGGCAATGTTGGCCGGCGTCTACCGCTGGCCGATGGCCTCGGTCCGTGTCGCCGCCGAACTCAATCGCGCCACGCCGCCGATCGGCCTGCATTGGCGTGGACCAGCTCGCGTCACATTCGTGCTGTTGCCGTGGCCGACCCTGCGCGTCGTCGGCGTCGATCTTGTCGCCGCCGACGGCCGCAATGTGCTGACCGCGTCCGAGGCGCGGTTCCCGCTGTCGATCTTCGCCCTGATGCGCGGCCGCTTCCTGCCGGTTGGCGCGACCCTCGACAATCCGACCGCCCTCGTCGACCTCGACGCCGCTCCGGCGCTGGCCGAAGAGCGCGCGGTCGCCGAAGACTCGCGTGACGGCGGCTCCGGCGCATGGGCGCACGTGCGCCTGCGCGGCGGCGTCTTGCACGTCGTCAGCGCCTCGCGTCGTCTCGACACGCTGATTGAAAGCCTGGACGGCGGCCTCGATTGGCCGCGCGCCGACGCGCCGTTGCGCGTTGCGCTCGTCGGCGCTTGGCGAGACGAGCGCGTCACGATCCGCGGGCGCGTCGATAATCCGAGCGATGCGCTGAGCCGCCGCGCCACTGGCGTCGCGCTGAGCGTCGCCTCGCGGCCGCTCCAGTTCGAAGCCGACGGGTCATGGGGCGGCGGCGGCGAGTCGAGCTTCGCCGGAACGCTGAGCGCCGAGATCCGCTCGCTCAGCGCGCTGAAGCGGCTCTTGGGCGGCGACGGCGCGCCATTCCTGCTCGGCGATTCCTTTTCTCTGTCCGGCAAGGCCCAGGCCGCCGGCGAAGCCGTGACATTGAGCGAGGCGGCGGTGACCGCTTCCGGACAAAAGTTCGACGGCGCCTTGACCTTCGCCCGCCAGGGCGGCCGCTACGCCGTCTCGGGCACGCTCGCCGCCGATCAGTTCGACCTCGCGGCGCTGACCGGGCCGCCGCCCGCCTTTCTGACGCCCTCGGGCGATTGGAGCCAGATTCCCTTCGCCTATGCGCCGCCGACTGATCTCGACCTCGACTTGCGACTTTCGGCCGCGCGGTTGCAATGGCGCGACTACGCGGTCACAGACGCCGCCGGATCGCTGATGTGCAAGGCGGGCGCCTGCACGGCGACCCTGCACGAAGCCAACGCCTACCAAGGGACGCTGAAAGGACAATTGTCGGCGGCGCGCGGCGCGCGCGGCCTGACGACGCAGGCGACGGTTTCGCTTGCCGACGGCGACCTCGGCGCGGCCTTGGCCGATCTCGGCTGGAGCGGCTTCCACGGGCGCGGCGACGTCGAGGCGGACTTGCGCGCCACCGGCTTCGCCGCCTCGGACTCCATCCTTTCGCTCTCCGGGCAGGCGACCGCGACGCTGACGGCGGGCGCGATCGACGGCGTGAGCGTCGAGGAGGCGTTGCGCCGCAGCCAGCGCCGCCTGGTCGACGTCGCCCGCGATCTCGGCAACGGGGCGACGCATTTCTCCCGCGGACACATGCGCCTGACGGTCGCCAACGGCGCGGCGACGATCGACGACGGACGCATCGAAGGGCCGGGAACGACGATCGATTTCGGCGGTATGATCGACATCGCCAACCGCGCCTGGCAGGCGCAGGCGCGCGCCATCCAGACCGATGCTCAAGGCGCGCCCTCGTCTGACGCGGCGCGGCTGACGATCATCCTCTCCGGCCCTTGGTCGGCGCCCAACGTCTCGGTCGCGCCCGGCGGCTGAACGAGGGCCGACCAAAGTCGAACCGCCGGCGGCGATCGGCGAAGTTGCCGGGACCGGCGATTGGCCCTATCGATTCCGCGCCCCTCCCAACGTGCGGCGAAGCGATGACGAGAGTTCCGCGCAAGTTCTACGAAGCTTTGGCGATCGGCGCGCCGCGACCGCTGCGCGAGCCGCCCGCGCGCGTCGAGCGCATGATCCATTTCGTGCCGCCGCACATCGACAAGTTGCGCGCCAAGATCGGCGCATTGGCCGCGCAGGTCGACGTCGTGCTCGGCAACCTCGAGGACGCGATCCCGATCGAAGCGAAAGTGGCGGCGCGCGAGGGCTTCGTCGCCATGGCGCGCGCGACCGACTTCGGCTCGACCGGCCTGTGGGCGCGCGTCAATGCGCTCAACTCGCCGTGGTTCCTCGACGACATGACGCGGCTCGTCGGCGAAGTCGGCGACAAACTCGACGTCGTCATGCTGCCGAAGGTCGAGGGCCCCTGGGACATCGCCTTCATCGACCAATATCTGGCGCTGCTCGAGGCTCGCCACGGGCTGAAGGAGCCGATCCTCGTCCACGCGATCCTCGAGACGGCGGAAGGCGTCAACAACGTCGAGGCGATCGCCGCCGCTTCGCCGCGGATGCACGGCATGAGCCTCGGGCCGGCCGATCTCGCCGCCTCGAGGGCGATGAAGACGACGCGGGTCGGCGGCGGCCATCCTGACTATCGCGTGCTCGCCGACGCAAACCAAGCCGGGGGCCCGCGCGCAAGCGCCCAGCAGGACCTCTGGCACTACACGATCGCCCGCATGGTCGACGCTTGCGCCGCCAACGGGATCAAGCCGTTCTATGGGCCGTTCGGCGATTTTGCCGACGCCGCCGCCTGCGAGGCGCAATTCCGCAACGCATTCCTGATGGGCTGCGTCGGCGCCTGGAC
>Ga0182030_10023389_pt1 | contig 11431 bp, 8 predicted proteins | sample 812S3MmetaG_FD_121299 | JGI IMG/M metagenome (GOLD analysis project Ga0182030, IMG submission 121299) | Permafrost microbial communities from Stordalen Mire, Sweden - 812S3M metaG (Illumina Assembly) | ecosystem: Environmental > Terrestrial > Soil > Wetlands > Permafrost | place: Sweden...
GTGTCGGCGTGCGCGTCGAAGTGGATCAGCGACACCCGGCCCCAGCCGACGTGCCGGGCCACCACGGTGGCGTCGGGCAGGGTAATGGTGTGGTCGCCGCCCAGGATCACCGGTATCGCGTCGGCCGACGCCACCGCCTGCACGGCCTCCTCTAGCCGCTGCAGCGATTTTTCCGTCTCGCCGGGTGGCATGAGCACGTCGCCGGCGTCCGCGACGCGCAGCTCGGCCAGCGGGTCCACGCCGAGCGCGAGGTGCGGCCGGGACCCGTCGTGCGGCAGGTAATCGGTGCCGCGGATGGCCTGCGGGCCGAACCTGGCCCCCGGCCGGTGCGAGGCGCCGCTGTCGAAGGGCGCGCCGATGAACACGACATCCAGCCCGTCAAGCGCGCCGAGCTCGACCCGCGGCACCCCGAGGAACGTGACGTCGGGCCCGAACATCCCGCGGACCATGCCGTCAGCACTTTCCAGATCGTCCGCCATTGACGACGCCTCCTCGCTAGTCCCGGCCGCCCGCCGCCCTCGCACAATAACAGCGGCCGGCCGGACCGGCGGATGCCGCGGATTAATGCGAGATCTGCTCGGATCGCGTCAACCGGCGCGGCGGGCTTCGCGTCTCACCTAATGAGGCTCGGCGAAAGCGGGACGCCGAGCCTCTTCGCATGCCCGGAGCCGGGTAAGGTTTGCCCCCGTGGGCAGGCACGTGAGCGGGCGCCGTGGATAACATCGATGCGCGCATTATCGCCGCGCTGGTCAGGAACGCCAGGGCGAGCTACGCGGTCATCGGCAACGAGGTCGGGCTGTCCGCTCCCGCGGTGAAGCGGCGGGTCGACCGGCTCAGGGCCGCCGGCGCGATCACCGGCTTCTCCGCCCGGGTGGATCCCGTGGCCATGGGCTGGACGACCGAGGCTTATGTGGAGTTGTTCTGCGGCGGCCGTACCTCTCCGGAGGAGATCGCCGCCGGGGTGCGGCGGTACCCCGAGGTGGTGGACGCGTGCACGGTGACCGGTGATGCGGATGCCCTGGTGCACATCAGGGCCGCCGACGTCCGGCACTTCGAGGACGTGATGGAGCGCATCCGCGCCGAGCCGTTCGTGGTCAGGACCCGGAGCGTGATCGTCCTGTCCCGGTTGGTCGACCGGGTCGACGCCCTGGTGCCGTTGCGCTGACCGGATCGTGTTGATTGCAATTATCAGGACCAGGTAACCAGCTAAAGTCGTGCCCATGTCGGAGTATGAGCAAGATCCGAGCGCGAGTACCGGACGCTTCCGCGCCTTTGTCGAGGGTGGCGGGGACGAAGACGTTCCGCGGTCGCGGCGCTCGCCGGTATCTCCTGCCGTCCTGGTCGTCGTGGCCGTGGCGGTCATCGCGATCGTCATCGTGATCCTGGCCGTGGCCTAGCTGGGTCACCGTAGTACGTCGTTAGCTGGCCGTAGACCTGTAAGACCAGGCGTCCCACGTCTGGTCAGGCGCTCATGACATCCTGTGGGTTATGGCGACTGTGCCCGCCAAGAGCGGCGCCGCGGAAGATGACGAGCGTCACCGGCTGACGGCCATCGAGGGACTGGCCGCGCTGTCTCTCGACGCGCTGTCCTCTGTCGCCTACGGCCCCGAGGCCATCCTGGTTGTACTGGTCGCGGCTGGTGCCACCGCCCTGCACTACTCGTTGCCGATAACGGGTGCGATCGTCGTTCTGCTGGTCGTGCTCGTGGTGTCCTACCGCCAGGTGATCGCCGCGTTTCCCAACGGCGGCGGCGCCTACGCGGTGTCCAAGGCGCACCTGGGCACCCAGGCCAGCCTGGTCGCCGCCGCGTCGCTGATCGTCGACTACGTGCTGAACGCCGCCGTCGGCGTGTCGGCCGGCATCGAGGCCCTCTACTCCACGTTCCCCGTGCTCTACGGCGCCCGGGTCTGGCTGTGCGTAGCCGCGCTCGCCCTCATCACCGGCCTGAACCTGTGGGGCGTCTCGGAGTCCGCGAAGGTCTTCACGGTCCCGACGCTGCTGTTCATCTTGTCGATGGTGGCCGTGATCGTCGGCGGCCTGATCCGTACCCACCCCGCGGTGATGCTCAACCATCAAATCGGCCCGTCCACCGAGGCGGTCGGCGTCATCTTGCTGCTGAAGGCGTTCGCCTCCGGCTGCTCGGCATTGACCGGGGTGGAGGCGATCGCGAACGCCGTGCCGGAGTTCCGCAAGCCGCGGGCGCGCCGCGCGCAGCACACGGAAATGTGGCTCGGCATCCTGCTCGGCACCATGCTGATCGGGCTGGGGATCCTGATCCGCAAATTCCACGTGGTTCCGCACTCCAACATCACGGTGCTCGCCCAGCTCACCGAGGCGTCGCTCGGTCACAACTTCGTCTACACAGCGATCGGGCTCATCACCACGGTGCTGCTCGCGCTGGCCGCCAACACCTCGTTCGGCGGCCTGCCGGTGCTGGCGGCCCTGCTGGCCAAGGACAACTTCCTGCCGCACATGTTCGCGCTGCGCGCGGACCGGCAGGTGCACCGCTACGGCGTCGTCGTGCTGGCCGTCCTGGCCGCCGCTCTGCTGGTGGCGTCCAAAGGCAACACGCAGGCGCTGATTCCGCTGTTCGCCATCGGGGTGTTTGTCGGGTTCACGCTGTCCCAGTTCGGCATGGTCAAGCACTGGAGGATCGAACGGTCCCGCGGCTGGATGACCCGGGCGGCCATCAACGGCTTCGGAGCCGTCCTGACCACGGTGACCACGATTATCGAGCTGGCCACCAAGTTCACCGCGGGCGCGTGGCTGATCGTGCTGGTCATCCCCGGCCTGGTGCTGCTGTTCAACGGGGCGCACCGCACCTACGACCGGATCGGCGCGCTGCTCGGGATCGGCCAGGTGCCGAAGATGCCGTCGAAGCAGAGGTCGCTCGTCGTCGTACCCGTCGCCAGCATCTCGCGGCTCACGGCCGAGGGCATCTCGGTGGCGCTCTCCATCGGCGACGATGTGGTCGCGGTGACCGTGTGCTTCGCCGACCCCGAAGAAGAGGCGGCCGACGCGGCGTTCCACGCCCGCTGGCAGCAATGGCACCCGAGCGTCCCGCTGATCACCCTGCACAGCGCGCGCCGGTCGATCGCCAAGCCGATCGTCAAGTACCTCTGCGAGCTTGAGGCCGAGGAGAAGTATCACCAGCTGGTGGTGCTGATCCCCGAGGTGCAGCCCAAGAACTTCTGGTACTACCTGTTCTTCAACCAGCGGGGCCTGATCCTGGACCGGGCGATCAGGCGCGGTACGGTCAACGTGGTACTCTGCAGGCTCCGTTACCGGCTTGACCAGATCGCGGCCTCCGCTGCGGCCCCTTCTGCCGCTGCTTCCGCGGTCGCGACCCATGCTTCAACGGAGGCTCCGCCGCCAACCGAGTAGGAAACGCGGCTGCCCAGTTCCGCCTAGGCCAGGCGTCGGACGACGATTTGAGGCATTGAGGGTCAGCGTGGTGATCAGCGGATGGCAAGATGACAGCCATGAGAAATGTCGCGGTCATGGCTGACGCGGGTGATACGTGTGTACGCTGACCTGCCGGTCGCTGTGGTGACTGGCGGTAACCGCGGTGTGGGCCGTGAGGTGTGCCGCCAGCTGGCCCTGCTCGGGTTCGCGGTGGTGCTCGGCTCCCGCGACCTGCGCAAGGGGGAGCTGGCCGCGAAGGAGCTTGATCCGGAGGGCACCCGGATCGTGGCCTGTCAGCTTGAGGTGGACAACTCCCTGAGCGTCGCCTCGATGGCCGAGTGGGTGAAGGGGCGGTTCGGGCGCGCCGATGTACTGGTGAACAATGCCTCCACCATGTACGACCGGTGGGCGACGGCCAGCAACGCCGAACTGGGCACGGTCGCGGAGGCGCTTGACGTCAACCTGTTCGGTCCCTGGCGGGTAATTCACTCACTGCTGCCGCTGCTGCGCTCCAGCATGCGCCCGAGGATCGTCAACGTGAGCAGCGAGGGCGGCTCGATCGCCGTGATGACTGGCGGTTCGCCCGCCTACGGGGTATCCAAGGCCGGCCTCAACGCGCTCACCCGGCTGCTCGCCGCGGAGCTGGCCCGGGACGGTATCTTGGTCAACGCGGTCTGCCCGGGCTGGCCCGCCAGCGAGGCCCACCCGGAGGGCCGGTCCCTGGCCCAGGCCGCGGCCAGCGTCATCTGGGCGGTCACGATTCCCAACGGCGGCCCCACCGGCACCCTGACCCGCGACGGCCAGCCTTTTCCCTGGTAGAGCCGCTTCTGCCGGGACCGTTCGGCTAGCTGCTCGCGGGGTCGGGCTCCGGGCCCGGCTGATAGCGGTAGCCCATCCCAGGTTCGGTGATCAGCCAGCGAGGACGGGCCGAGTCAGGTTCGAGTTTGCGGCGCAGCTGCGCCATGTACAGCCGCAGGTTGCCGGTCGCGTCGGCATATCCGGGACCCCACACCTCGGTCAGCAGCTGGTTGCGGGTGAGCAGCTTGCCCGGATTGCGGAGCAGCACCTCGAGCAGGTGCCACTCGGTCGGCGTAAGCCTGATGTCGTCCGGCGCTGCCGCGGCACCGTTGCCGGCTGCCGGGACCGGCGCTTCCCGGGTCACACGCTTGGCGGCCAGGTCGACGATCAGGTGACCGAGCTGGATCCTGGGCTGGTCTTCCGGGGTTCCAGTGCGCCTGAGGGCGGCGCGCATCCGGGCGAGCAGTTCGTCCACTCCGAACGGCTTGGTGATGTAGTCGTCCGCGCCCGCGTCGAGCGCCTCGACCTTGTCGATACTGTCGGTGCGGCCGGACAGCACGATGATGGGCGCCTTCGTCCAGCCGCGCAGCCCCTGGATCACGTCGACGCCGTCCAGGTCGGGCAGGCCCAGGTCGAGGATCACGAGGTCGGGCGGATGACGGCCCGCCACCTCGAGCGCTTCGGTACCGGTGGCCGCGACATGCACGTCGTAGTCGCGAGCCCGCAGGTTGATCCGCAGCGCCCGCAGGATCTGCGGCTCATCGTCGACGACCAGAACCCTCGTCATGGCCCGGTTCCTCCCGCCGCCGTGTCTCCCGCCGCCTCGCGTTCCCGGTGGCCCGGCTCCCACTCGTAGGCCGGTTCGGTGACCACCGGCACCGATATGGTCATGGTCAGCCCCCCGCCTGGGGTGTCCTCCGCGGTGAGCGTTCCGCCCATCGCTTCGGTCAATCCGCGCGACAACGCGAGTCCGAGTCCGACTCCGGTCGTGTTGTCGGTGTCACCCAGGCGCTGGAACGGTACGAACATCCGGTCCCTGTCCTGCTCGGGTATGCCCGGGCCGCGGTCCACGACGCGTAGCTCAACCCGGTCAGCCAGCGCGCTGGCCGTCAGCAACGGCGGTGTGGCCGCCGGGGCATAGCGGAGCGCGTTTTCGGTCAGGTTCACGATGACGCGTTCGAGTATCGCCGGGTCGACGTTGATCTCCGGCAGCGATTCCGGTATGTCGACCGTGATGCCCCTGGCCGCGGGGTCCAGGTTGTCCAGCGCACGGGACACGATCTCTTCCAGCGCGACCGGGCGCGGGAACAACGACAGTGCGCCCGCCTGGAGCCTGCTCATGTCCAGCAGGTTGTCGACGAGGTGAGTCAGCTGGTCCAGCGACTCGTCCGCCGTGGCCAGCAGTTCGTCATGATCCTCGGCGCCCCAGTCCACGTCCCTGGACCGCAGGCTGGTCACGGCCGCCTTCGCGGACGCCAGCGGCGTGCGCAGATCGTGGCTCACGGCCGCGAGCAGCGCGGTCCGCATCCGGTCGGCGGCCGCGATCGGCTTGGCCGCCTGAGCCTCGGCGGTCAGGCGCTGCTGATCGAGCGCGACGGCCGCGTAGGAGGCGAACGCGGACAGGACACGGCGGTCCGCGGCCGGCAGCGGCCGGCCGCGCAGGGCCAGCGAAAGCGTGTCGGCGACTGGCACCTCGACGTCGGCTTCCTCCGGCCGGGTCAGAGCCGGCTCACCGCAGCTGGCGACGGTGTGCCAGCTGCCCGATACGCTCCTGGTCTCGCCCGCGGCGGCGTCGAGGGGCGGCTGGTCGTCGGGCGAGGTGCGCTCGAGCAGCGTTACCGAATCCATGCCGAACGCTTCACGTACCCGCTCAAGCAGCGCACTGAGCCCATGCTGCCCGCGCAGCACGCTGCCGGCCGTGGTGGCGAGCAGCTCAGATTCGGCATTGGCCCGGGCCGCCTGCTTGGTGCGCCGGGCTGCCATGTCGACCACCGAACTGACCAGCAGCGCGACGACGACGAAAACACCGAGCGCGAGGGCGTTATTCGCCTGCGCGATCGTGAACTGGTGGATGGGCGGGGTGAAGTAGTAGTTGAGCAGCAGCGAGCCGGCGATGGCGGCGAGCACGGCGGGAGCGAATCCGCCGACCAGGGCGACCAGGATGACCGCGACCAGGAACATCAGCACGTCGCTGGTGAGGTTGAGCCCGCTGCGCAGGCTCGCCAGCACCACGGTCAGCACCAGGGACAGCGCGGCGGCCAGCCCGTATCCGGCTACCTTCCGGCGCAGGGGGATCGCGCCACGAGGCCGGGGCAGATCCCGGCCCCGGCCCATGTGCCCGTGGGTCACGATGTGCACGTCGATGTCGCCGGAACCCTTGATGGTCCGCGACCCAATGCCGGGCCCGGTAAGCATGACGGTCAGCCACGACCGGCGGCTCGCGCCGAGCACGAGCTGGGTCGCGTTCTCGGCCCGGGCGAAGGCGAGCAGCGCTTCGGGGATATTGTCGCCGACGACCTGGTGATAGCTGCCGCCTACCGACTCGACCAGCCGTCGCTGGCTGGCCAGCGTGGCCGGATCGGCGCCGGTTAGGCCGTCGGACTTGGTGACGTGCACCGCCAGCAGGTCACCGCCTGCGGACCGGGCGGCGATCCTGGCTGCCCGCCTGATCAGCGTCCGGCCTTCCGGGCCGCCGGTGAGCGCGACCACGACCCGCTCCCTGGCCTCCCAGGCACCCTGGATCTTGTGCTCGGTGCGGTATCGCTGCAGGCCCTCGTCGACCTTGTCGGCCAGCCAGAGCAGGGCCAGCTCGCGCAGCGCATCGAGATTCCCGCTGCGGAAATAGTTGGTGAGGGCGGCGTCGATCTTCTCCGGCGGGTAGATGTTCCCGTGCGCCATCCGGCGCCGGAGCGCCTCAGGCGTCATGTCGACCATTTCGACCTGGTCCGCCGCCCGCACGATCGCGTCGGGGACCGTTTCCCGCTGCGGCACGCCAGTGATCTTCTCGACCACGTCGTTGAGGGATTCCAGGTGCTGGATGTTGACGGCGGAGATCACGTCAATCCCGGCGTCGAGAATCTCCTCGACATCCTGCCATCGCTTCTCGTTGCGCGAGCCTGGGACGTTCGTGTGCGCGAGCTCATCCACCAGGGCGATCTCCGGCCGCCGGGCGAGCACGGCGGCCAAGTCCATCTCCTCGAAGCTCGCCCCGCGGTGCTCCAGCCGGGCCCGGGGGATAGTTTCGATGCCGTCGAGCAGCGCGCTGGTCTGCGGGCGTCCGTGCGCCTCGGCGAACGCCACCACGACGTCGGCACCGCGTTCGGCGCGGCGGTGCCCTTCACTGAGCATCGCGTACGTCTTGCCGACCCCCGCCGCGGAGCCGAGATAAATCCGCAGATGCCCGCGTCCGGACCGGCCTGCGTGCTCCGGCGAGCCGCCGGATCCCGCGCCTGCGTGCGGGACCTCTGGTTCTGGCTCGTCCGGGCCGCCGGTCCGCCGCTGGCCGTCGCGGTCAGCCATCTCCGGCCTGTTTCCTTCTTCGCATACCTAGCCAGCTTCTTTCCTTAGCCGCTGACCTCCATTGTGAGGCACAACCGGCAGGTCAGGAATTCCGCATGCCGGAAGCCGGGAGGCCGATGGGGGCCGCGGACCTGAAGAACGCGCTGGACGGCCGCTGCCAGAGAAACACCACCGCGCCGCAGGCGATGAGCCAGCTGATGATGGTCAGCACCTTGGCCGGCCCGATGCCCGGGTGCGAATTGCCCAGCACGGCGAGCAGGCTGAGCGTGTGCAGGCCGAACAGCACCGTACCGGTGATCCTGGCCCAGTTCCTCCCGTTCTTGCAGGCCCGGGCGATCCAGAGCCAGAGCGCGATCTCGACGAGGGACAGCAGGACCAGCACGAACGCCACTCCGCCCACGCTGGTACGGTCCGCGGCGACGGGATGGTTCTTGACGAAGGCGCTGACCACCAGGACGACGCCTATCGCGTAGATCAGCGTGTAGGCGGCCCCCGCGTACATCAGCCTGACGGCGGTGGCCACGCTGCCCGGCAGTTGATAGACGGGCCCTCTCGATCCCAGCTGGTAAGGCTGCGGATAGCCCGCCGGCCCGCCGCTCCCGGGAGACCCGCCGCTCCCGGGAGACCCGCCGCTGCCGGGAGACCCGCCGCTGCCGGGAAGGTAACCGCGAGGCGGGGCGGGTGACGCCTGTGAATCGCCATAACCCTGTGGCGGTGAGTAGCTCTGCGGGCTGGAGTACCTCTGCGAGTACGGGAAGCCCGGTGAACTGAGGTTGCCCGGGCCCGGCGGGGGCAGCGGCTGTTGCGGTCCCGGGCTGCCTCCTGGGTCCGATGGCATGGTGGGCGGATGCACCGCGGTGGCCCGGGAAAACTCCTCGGCTTCAGCTGGCCGCCCGCCCGTTCGCGTCTCCCGCTCGAGGCTGGCCTGATACGCGCCGATGATGCCAGCCACCGACTGCGGCCAGAAGGCCACCGCGGACGGCCCGGTCGCGTGCGTTCCGCTGGCGATCGTGGCGGCCACGGCCCGCAGCGTGGGGCGGGCAGCGGGGTCTTTCGCCAGGCAGGCGGAGACTACCTCGCGCAGCCGCGGCGGCACCGCGTCCAGGACCGGCTCGCCGTGGACGACCCGGTACAGGACGGCGGCCGCGGTCCCGGAGCCGAACGGGCCCGCCCCGGTGGCTGCGTAGGTGATCACGCACCCGAGCTCGAACACGTCGCTCTCAGGTCCCGCGGGCCGGCCCTCGGCCTGCTCGGGCGACATGTAGCCGGGCGTGCCGAAAACCACTCCGGCCGCCGTCAGCACGGTTCCGCCGGCGGCGCGCGAGATCCCGAAGTCGATGACCCGGGGACCGTCGGTGGCCAGCAGCACGTTGGCGGGCTTGAGGTCGCGGTGCACCACCTTGCAGGCGTGTATCGCCTGCAAGGCCTCGACCAGGCCGGCCAGCAGCGGCCACAGGGCCAGCTCGGGCATCGGCCCGTGCTCGGTCACCACCTGCTCGAGCGAGGGGCCTGGGACAAACGCGGTGGCCAGCCACGGCGGGTGCTCGTTCAGCCCGCTGGCCACGACCGGCGCGGTATAGATGCCGCTGACGGCCCGGGCCGCGGCGACTTCCTGCCCGAACCTGCGCAGGAATTCGGTGTCGCGGGCCAGGTCGGGGTGCACGACCTTGATGGCCACCGCGCGGCCGCCGGGCGATAGCCCCAGGTAGACCCGGCCCATCCCGCCCGCGCCGAGCTGGGCTCGCAGCCGGTACTCGCCGATCACGCGCGGGTCGTCTACGGCCAGCGCCTTCATCTATGCCCCCTGGGCTACCTGGTTTAGTCCTGCGCCTCACATTTTGCGGCATAGCGGGCGAGCCGCGTACTGCCGATGCACGGGAATGTCGCCAACCCGTTGAAAGATTTCGCCGTCAGGGCTGGTAGCGGTAGCCCATGCCGGGTTCGGTGAGCAGGTGGCGGGGCCGGGCCGGGTTGTCTTCCAGCTTGCGGCGCAGGCGCGCCATGTGAAAGCGGAGGTAGTTGGTGCGCTGTTGAAATCCCGGCCCCCAGACCTTGATCAGGATCTGCGCCGACCCGACCAGCTGGCCGGGACGATCAAGCAGGACGGCCAGGATGCGCCACTCGGTGGGCGTGAGCCGCAGCGCCGCCCGTTCGCCGCTCTCCGCGTCCGTGCCGTCAGCACCGCCGTCGCCGTCACCGCGGGCCTGCCTGACCTGATGCGCGGCGAGGTCGATCAGCCAGTGGCCGATGGTGACCTGCTGCGGCTGGTCCTGGCCAAGCCCGGCCTCGTCGCGGCGTAGCACGGCGCGCAGCCGGGCCAGCAGCTCGGCCATCGCGAACGGCTTGGTCACGTAGTCGTCGGCGCCGACGTCCAGGGCACCGATTTTGTCGCCCGGGCTAGACCGGCCGGATAGCACGATGATGGGTGCCCGGTACCAGCGGCGCAATTCGACGATGACCTCGGTGCCGTCGATGTCGGGCAGGCCGAGGTCAAGGATGATCGCGTCAGGCGGATGGCTCGCGGCCACGGCCAGCGCCTCCTGACCGGTGCGCGCGGTCACTACGTCATACTGCCGGGCCCGCAGGTTGATGCCCAGCGCGCGGACCAGTTCAGGCTGGTCCTCGACGATGAGAACCTTGCTCGGGCGCCCCGCAACCGGCGCGGCGACCGATCCCCCAACCGGCGCGGCGACCGATCCCCCAACCGGCGCGGCGACCGGTCCCGCGACCGGCCCCGGCCCCGGAACCGGCCCCTCGGGCCCCGGAGTCTGCCCCTCGGGCCCCGGCCGGGGGTCTCCCGGCCGGGGGCCTGAGGTGAGCTCAGCCATGGCCGGCTAGCTGCCGGACTTCGCGGACAGCTCGGCGAGAGCGATGTTCAGCGTGAGCACGTCGACCCGCGGTTCGCCGAGGAATCCGAGCGTGCGGCCCTGGACGAACTTGGCGACCAGCGCGCGGACCTCAGCCACCGGCAGGTGCCTGGCCGCGGCCACCCGGTCGACCTGCATGTACGCGTTCGCAGGCGAGATGTCCGGGTCAAGACCCGAACCCGACGCGGTCACCGCATCGGCTGGGATCTGCGAGACCGGCACGTGGTCGAAGGCGGAGATCGCCTTCTGCTGCGCCTCGATGTCAGCGATCTCGGTCGGGTTGGTCGGTCCGAGGTTGCTCGCCGCCGAGTACGTCGGGTCGCAACCGTAGTCGCCCTTGGGCGCCGGAGACGGGATCGCGTCCGAGGGCCGCGGCTGGAACCACTGCGGCAGCGGGTTGCCCTTGGCGTCCACGAACTCCTGGCACAGCAGGCTGGATCCCACTACGTGGCCGTTGTACGACACCAGCGAGCCGTTGGCCTGGTTGTGGAAGGCCAGCTGGGAGACGCCCAGCATGACCAGCGGGTAGATGAACCCGCAGACCACGGTGAACACCAGCAGGAAACGGAACCCCGCGATGTGCTGCCTGACGATGACGGGAAGGCGGTTCATGCCGGTCACTTTCCGAATCCGGGGATGAGCTGGACGATCAGGTCGATGGCCCAGATGCCTATGAACGGGATGATCAGCCCGCCGAGGCCGTAGACCACCAGGTTCCTGCGCAGCATCGACTGCGAGGAGGCCGGCTTGTACCGCACGCCGCGCAGCGCCAGCGGGATCAGCGCCACGATGATCAGCGCGTTGAAGATGATCGCCGAGGTGATCGCCGACTTCGGGCTGTA
>Ga0182030_10023390_pt1 | contig 11431 bp, 20 predicted proteins | sample 812S3MmetaG_FD_121299 | JGI IMG/M metagenome (GOLD analysis project Ga0182030, IMG submission 121299) | Permafrost microbial communities from Stordalen Mire, Sweden - 812S3M metaG (Illumina Assembly) | ecosystem: Environmental > Terrestrial > Soil > Wetlands > Permafrost | place: Sweden...
ATCTTTGCGCACGTTGAGGAAGAAGTTGGAGCAGATCAGAACGAAGATCGTCATGCTGAAGACTTGGAAAGCGAGACCTGCAATCATGACGTGGACGCCCCTTAAGGAGGCTTGCTTTGTGGTTGCGTTGTTGGCCATACCACCTCCAACGGATTGTAGGACGAGGGAAATAATGTCCGCAGACATGAAGATCGCGGTGTAGGTTCGTGGTCCGATGAGAGAGTTGTGTACTCCATAATGGCGGATGACACGGGCGAGTGTGAGATACATTGCTGCCGTAAAGAAAACGGGCGCAATTGTCAATCCGATAATATTGCTATTTCAAGTCAGCGTATACACTTCGTCGTGCTGTCAGCTGGAGACTCACATCAGGAAGGGGGTCGCAAGGAAAACGTTAAAATGCATCATCATTCTTCCAAAGTAGCCTATACATTCCATGGACAGACCGAGGAACATGCAAGCTGTGAAACTCCATGTGTGGTATGGACATACTAGAATGACTTGGATGACGAGGAAAAGAGCAAAGATGCCGAGGAAGGCTTCATTGGCATAGAGGTTTGGAACGTAGTCAATCGTCGCATACTTCATATCGCAAAGCTTTGGCGTACAATCTGCAAGGTAGGTAATGTTGGACGCGATGCCCGGGGCACCCGTCACAATCGTGTTCGACATGATGAGCGTATGTAGAACAAAATCGATGTGTTTTTGCGCAAAAATAAAAGTGGAATTGAGAAACAGAAATTTGAGAGGGCACAGAACCAAGAGGAATATTCTTACTTATATCGAATAGCACTTGCTTCACTTGTTGCGGGTTATAGGATTTTCAATGGGACCTGCTGGTTTTTGTTGGATTGTGCTTGTGTTGTGTAGGAGCCTTATGCGAGAGGCTGAGGCGATCCTGAATGCGCAATTGACCAATAAGATGTAGCTGACACTTGTGGCTGTTAACACGTTGAAGGACTGAGGAGGATTTATCAGGATCTAATCCGCCACATCCTCAATCCCATCTGGAAACTCTGTCCAATTGCTGTCACAATTAATGGCGTGCATTGTCGCACAGAGGTTAGAGATGCGACGGTTCAAAAAGAGTCGCGCCACAAGAAGCCTCGATCTCCGCCCCCGAATCATACCAATGAGCCGCAGTTTTGAAAGAACACTTTCCTTACTGGCTGAGTCGTTCCAGTCAAGTAGAGTTCGTCAAATGGGACCCATATCTCGCTCCTGAAGGACGTCTCCACCATCAAATAAAATGCTTCATATTATGTTAAGCATTTTCCACCAAATCCAACGGATCCTTGGATGGTATTTTCGGTCGCTGCTGAAAGCCAGCCTGATGTTGTACAAGTATGCGGTATTCGCATTGGGAAAATCTTGCGCCCAGAAATCCGTCAGGTCTTCTATGATACACTCAACTTACCCATCTAGACTCATGTACAATACGGAGCATGACCAATATCGCATCCGTAATAATTCTAAGCTCCAAACTTTGACTCTTTGTAAGGATATCGAACTTCATCATCCTTCCTCAACCATATTTGCTTCTTTTTCTTGCTGGGTACATGCTCGACCCAGACTTGTTTCGCCTTCTCTTTCATGAATTTCCTAATGTATCGTGGATCCCAAAGCTCGCTCGCAACGCCAAGGTCTTTGCAACAGCGCATCAAGGAGTTGGATTTGCAGCCTTCGGTTGCGGTGGGTATACCTTCGGGCGAGAAGTAATCTTGTTCGCCTCGAGCAACAGATACCAATCTGTAAGTCAAAATACATTAGAACAGGTAAGTCTAAAGAATGTCTGATGAAAGCATACCTTCCGTGAGCGACAAGAGCATACTCCCTTGTGATACTTTTGGACGTAACGATCGTCTCACCTCTTGGTGCCAAACCCCATCCGCCAGGACCAAACGCTTTGTTCAGTATCCTCCTGTATTTGATCTCTGGTAAATATATAATCCCATCTGGCTTAACTTCCACGTCATCAAAAGGTATTGGAGCAAGTAACACCTCTGCAGCCTCTTTGGAGAATGGTTGTGCTGACAGACCGTGAAACGATCGTGTCCAGTCCACCTGGCGATTCCCTTCGTCCAAAATCAGTGGTTCGTCTGCGAGACCGGATGTCATATCTTTTATGGGAGATTGGTCTGCTATTGCGTCTGCTTTTGAGGGAGTAGGCTTTAGAGCAGCGGCGGGCTTGCTCGCATAACTTGTCGCTGGAGTCGCTGCATGTTGTGGCGACGAAGCAAATGGTCTCGAGAGTCGTGGTTGTATTGGACCTCTAGAAAATCCTGATCTCAGAAATCGCGATAATTGAATATCTAAGAATGGAGAGCGCGCTGCTCTGGGTATTGCTGTCGTCGCCATAATGTTCGTCCCTGGATGTTCATCCTAGGATGAACATCCCGGGATGAACATCCAGGGACGAACATCCTGTCTTCCAGGCGAGCTTCGACTTCACAAATTAGGAATGACAACCCCACGAAGATTAACCAAAATGAAAGCTGTAGCTTTTCTTCATAGCTCTTTTGAAGAGGGGAATAATCCATATAGTACACTCTATAATACAGTCTTGTACAAGTTCTTAGACACCATATCCAATCCGTGCCAACGCCATTCGTCACGCATCTTTCATCTCAGTTCTCTGATCATTCTGATGCCTCTTCCAACATTTCCTGAAGGTCTCCAGCTATATTTATGGGAACAATCAGCTCTTTAATCCATTGTTTTGAATATGCATTCACGTGATTGAAGAGAAATTAGAACTCGCGAAATTGAAACTCACTTCTTGTCTGCAAAGTCTCCAGTCCTTCTTCTCAAAATAGCAATCATTCATCTTAGTATTCTCCGCTGGTACGCCATAAGTATGAATCCCGAGGACCGACGACTTCGGCAGAAGAAGGCTATATAAACTTACCGGCGCATCCTGTACTGAAAATCCGCTTATCCCTAGAGATAGAATTAGTGCTGGACAGGTCGTTGAAAGGATCCTTCTTACCAGTCATCAGGTTCATCGTCGTTCTCTACCGCAGTAGCAAGCTTCGAATCGCTCTCAGATTTGGACATTTCGTGAGACTTGGTTTGCTGAGCATTCATTGTACTCAGGCGACATTTTGACGGGTCCTCGGTTGCGAAAATGGCGTCAAGGAAAATGAATGTTCTGGTATACTCAGGTATTTGCTTCTTGACTGGAAAAATAAAATCGTTAAAAGTTGAGATAGGTACTGGAAGCACTGTTGAGTCTGTTCGGCATTGTCTATACACACTCCGGCGTTTGCTTTCACCAAATTACGCCGTTATTCCAGTGACTGATACGGTCATTCTCAAGGAGCCATGGACAGCCTCATGTGCACTTCTCGTGTTTCCAGGTGGTGCCGATATGGGTTATTGTCGAGCGCTGAACGGTGAGGGGAACCGACGTATTGAGCAATATGTTCGCCGTGGGGGTTCTTACCTTGGATTCTGCGCCGGGGGCTATTATGGTAGTTCAAGATGCGAATTTGAGGTTGGCAATAAGGTGCTCGAAGTCGTAGGGAATCGGGAACTAGGCTTCTTTCCTGGAACATGTCGAGGGTGTGCTTTCAAAGGTTTTGTGTACCACAGTGAAGCAGGTGCCAAAGCAATCGAGTTGAAAGTGGATAAAGAAGCTTTCAAAAGTGGTATTGTACCCCAAACGTTTCGATCCTACTACAATGGCGGTGGAGTTTTTGTGGATGCTGGTAAATTTGCCGCTATAGGCGTTGAAACTCTTGCCACATATGTTGATCCCCTCGATGTTGATAGTGGTGAAGAAGGAGCGGCTATTGTGTATCGCAAAATAGGAGGAGGAGTTGTCTTGACAGGGACACATCCTGAGTAAGTCAAAAAACTTGCCAATGTCCATCTACTGAGTCTATCTTCAGATTTGCAGCTGTAAATCTCGACCCAAAATGCAATGTCCCCGACTACGATAAGTTGGTAAAATCATTGGCGGATGATGATGAGCCAAGGACCAATTTCTTGAAAGCTTGTCTATCAAAATTGGGCTTGGTAGTCAGCCAGGAGACATCTTCGGTACCATCCCTTTCTCGACTACATCTTTCATCTCTCCATCACTCCCTAGTATCAGAATTACTGGCATCATGGGAAGGAATTATCACTAGAGAGGGCGGAGAAGAATACATAAAAGGAGAGAACGATACGTTCCATCTTGAGAAACAAGATTCTCGATGGTCTTTGAATTCTCTTGTCAAGTCACTCCCATTGCCTGGAACTTCTGGAGGACAAGAGACTAACCAAGTGGATCGTGCTGGGTCCGAGGATAGAATTATCGACTATAATGAGATCACCAAACGTCTCATTCCTCACGAGAACGAATGTCCAGGGTCCAAAGAAACGCCTTATTTCAATCATCATGCATTTTACGCAAATCTACAAAGGTACCAAGAAGATACTAGTGAGGCTGAAGAGTTTGGCAAATATTTAATGTATGGGGAAGTTGTTACGAGTACAAATACAATGCTGGAAAAGTCAGCTCCTCTTTCCAGTATTTATCTTCGCAGCACGCTGATGCAAATAGGAATATAAAGCTCTTGACTAATCTTCCCGACGGTTTTACACTCACAGCAACTACCCAAGTAGCGGGCCGAGGACGAGGTTCCAACGTTTGGGTCTCCCCGGCAGGATCTCTCGTATTTTCCGTCTGTATGCCCCATTCCATGCTCCTCAACACCACCGCCCCCGTAGTCTTCATCCAATACCTCGCCGCAATCGCCATTGTTGAAGGCATCCAATCCTACTCCCCCGGCTACGAAAACCTCCCCGTGAAATTGAAATGGCCAAATGATATCTGTACGTACATTCCCCATCTCCTAACAAAGCTGATTTGGTAGACGCGCTCGACCCTTCCAAACCCGGGAGAAAAGATTACGTCAAAATTGGCGGTATCTTGGTAAATTCTTCTTATTCAAATGGAAACTACAATCTTGTCCTCGGCATTGGCCTGAACACCACCAACGCCGCTCCCACCACCTCCCTAAACGCCCTTCTCCCCTCCCACCTCCCACCCTTCACCCTCGAAAAACTCCTTGCACGTATCCTCACCACCTTCGAATCGATCTACAAATCCTTCTGCCGCACCGGATTCAATCGCAAGCTTGAGGTGATGTATTATAAGCACTGGCTGCACACGGATCAGATTGTGACATTGGAGCAAGAAGGTGGTGCGAGAGCTAGAATAAAAGGGATCACGAGGGATTGGGGGCTTTTGCGGGCGGAGGAGCTGGGGTGGGAGGATAGGGGAACGGGGAAGGTGTGGGAGTTGCAGAGTGATAGCAACAGCTTTGATTTCTTTAAGGGCTTGCTGAAGAGGAAGGTATAAATCTGGACTAGACGTTCTCGGGAGAGCTTGTCCTGCAAGGTATGATGATGAAAGTAATCACGTGTTACTGTCTCTGATAGCAGTTCGGGGTGCGAATACCGTCTTTCGAGCTCCTACAGCAATCCTCCAAGTTCTTGGATCAACGATTTGTTCAATGGAAGCTCCATCAGCGGCATATACTGCTGCGATCCATGAACATCATCCTCCATAAAGCCTCCTGAACAAACCACCTGCCCTTTCCTCGTCCTAGGCAATGTGGCCTTGAACGCCATCGCCTGGTCAAAGAATCCGCACCAAATAATCTCTTTGACCGAGCCCAACTTATACAACTCTGCAATAGTCTCAGAAGTAAGCAAGCCAGATTTCTTCACAGCCTGGTAAATCCATATGTCCTCAAACATAACATCAAATGTAACCTCGAATGGACCGGCATTCTTCGATCGTATAACCGTTGCTATATCCCTCATCGTACGAGGAGAAGAGATATGCGAAATCTTAACATCGAACCTGGGAAGCTTCTCGGCCTGCACTTCGAGTAAAGGTGTGGCATGAATCGCGCTTTTTCTCCTCGTATAATTGTCCATAGCCTTCGAATCAAAGAATTTCTTCCACCTAAACAACGGCTCCGCGGTTTCAAACTCCATCACATCATGCGGCGCATCCTTCTCAACGGCATTTTCTTCCCCAGGCAGCAAGTCCATCAGATGGTATATTGAAAACTCAGCACATTCTCCTATCGGAAGATCCAAAGCCCCTCCTATTCCAAACGCAAAATTCCCAGACGTGCATTTTTGATCCGGATACGCACCATGCACGCAGTATACACGCGCCGATTGCGCAATATCATTCGCCAGCTCCTGCGTCTCAGCCAGTATCTCACCCACAATAAACACTTTCTTCGGCACTACACTCGGATCTTCCAGTCCTGTAAGATGGAAATCCAATTTATACTCAACACCCGTATGCTGTTTCGCCACATACCCTCTACCCGTTTCAAGATACTCGAGGAGTTGCGAAATCAAAATCGGATCACAAAAACTCCCGATGAACAGAGTACGAAATCCAACATTCCTCGCTGCCTCTAGCTTTACTGTATACGGCTCTCCGGTCTCCCTCGTAAATCTAAATCTTGCCCCTCTAACCCGGACCGAGATCCCATCTTGCAACTCATCATATCTCGTCGTCGTAAGATCGAGAACACCACCAGGACCATACAAGAGATCGGGCCTCGACTTTTCATAGAGAGTGTGAGCTGCTACACTTAGAGTCGTGCAAGTTGCGGATGGGGACGTGGGAGAAATGTCGAATGTGCCGTCTGTATAAATTGTTGCGAGGGCGCCGCGGGATTTGGGGGTTGCGCAGAGACCGCCGCATTCGAGGATTTTGCCCATGTGTGTGAAGCCGCCTAGGAGGGTGGAGGGGAGGGAGGTGAAGGGTGTGGGGGTGGTGGAGAGGAGGTGGTGCTGGAAGGCACAGTAGGCGATGTATGGGGCGGGATCGTAGGCGCGGCCAGTGATTAGGATGTCGTAGGTGGGATTAGAGAGCATGGCGGATAAGAGGGGCTCGGGGCCCATTTGGGCAACAATTGTGGGGGAGGTGGTGATGGCTTCCGCCGTGAGGGGTGGAGGTACGGGACCACAAGGATGGATGTGGCCGGCTTGGAGACGGGAGAGGATGGTAGGCTTAGGAATTTGGGAGTATACGGCTAGGATGTTAAGTTTCTTAGTCCTGTGAAGGACAATCAGCATCTTCAGATGAAAGAATTTGGAGGACGTCTTACGAGTTTTCCATAATCTCCTGCACAATCTCCACCATCTCATCAACATGAGCATCACTCCCATCCCCGCCCGCCGACGAAAACAGTAACGGAACCCGATACTTCAATACTGCATCAACCAATTTCTTAAGATCGCGTGTATATGAACTCTTGGGACAGGTCGATTTCCCTGTCGCCAATTTCGACGGTCCACTATCCGTTGACCCCGAATCCAATATAATTGCTGTTGGCACAGAATTCAAAGTCAACTTCTCCAACGCTTGGTCAAACTCCACCTCGTCGAAGCCATATCCTAGCATCCCAACCGGGGTGGCTATTTGACATAAAGGTTGGATGTTTTGTTGTTGAGTGAAATTACGCAGGGAATAAGTTCGTGGGCTCATGCCTGACGAATTCGCCATTTTTGAGGGATTTTGCGGCGAACTTGGGAGTAAGATGGGATTTTCTGACAGTTTGAACCTATTTCCTTATGTCTTCATATATCGACTTCGATATTGTGCCTAGGGCTTCTTTCTGGAGCTTGCTGAGAAGCTGATTAACCGTATGGCTGAATCCACCGGGCAGCCGACGTTTAGAATCAATTGACCAAGGTAAAGCTTAAAGAACTGTCAGATAATCATTACTATGATTTGGACCGTCGTCTTATATAGAATCTCCAACCTGGCTACTAGGTGGCCATCAGCCCCATGCCCGTCCCTAAAATCGCCCTTCCGCTCGTGAAAACTTCCCAATCAAGTATCCTAGCCTGACTATCACCGAGCCCCACAATCTTTCCATCAACTCCCTCGTAACACGCACGTTTGACAGCTGCATCTACCAATCGAATTATAGACCAGAAGAGCGAGCACGTGATAATACCGAGAAACGGCGCCGTGCCCGAGGATCGCTTACTAATGCTAGTACCCCAGTACATGCAATGCGTGAGCGAAAACCGCGCCGAAACGGCCTTTCTTTCGTTCCTCTCTACTATCATAACCAAAGAAACTATGATTTTTTCGTTTGGGGGGAAACATAATGATTGGAACGCCTGGCGAGAAACATAAGGTGGCGAAACGGGCATGTACAACGTGTCGGCAGTCGAAGGTGGGTTTGCTAATTTTGGTAGAGGAGAGTGGAGGGGGGAATTGGCAGTAGTAGTGAGAGCTGATAAAACGCTAGATACGATGTAATTCTGCGGAAACGTTCCCGGCGCCTTGTACGAATTGTCAGAGGTTGAAGAAGGAATGTAGGAGTGATGCTACTTTCAAGAGAACCCCTGTTCGTGGGTAGGTCTAGTAGTACCGTTGTTTCTGCTCCAATGATCAGTAAATTGGTGCGAGAAGTGACGGAATTCATGCTGACATGATTATGTGAAACTTGAAGACGTTTAGAGGAAGTCACGAGACAGTTAGATAGGATCAAGAGGGCGCAAAGCCATCATGAAGAGCATCCTTTATCCCCCGGGTCCTCCCTATATTCAGGACAGCAGTCTGCAACACCGAGTTCCTCGAGGAATGATGGCATTGGCATGTTGCTTGATGCGGCGAATGCGTTTGGATTGGATCAACTAGAGAATGACTATTCTCAAGTATCTTTTCAAACGCTGGAGAACTACCACTTGAATGGTTCAGAGATTTCTGCCTTGTTCAGGAAGTATGAGATCTGTGGCCTTCTGAGCAATCCTATGTCTAATCTTCAGGTAGTTTTGCGGACCACTATCTGCCACATTTCCCGATTCTGGATACGAGAATGACAATTAACATCCTGCATCAAACCAATCCTCTTCTCTTCTGGACAATCATCCTCATCTCATCACGCCATCCAGATGACCTAGCGAAACCATATAAAAACTTACTGGCTAGACAACTGATCGAACCAATCCGGTCTCTTTATACAATCCACGCTCTGTTGATAATATGTCTCTGGCCTCTTCCAGTCCGGAAACAAATCCTGGACTCGAGTTGGAACTATTGCGGATTTGCAGTCAGCGCTGCCATTCGGATGGGACTGCATCAATCCGATGCCACCTGGGAGTATGATTTCAGCCAGTTCTCGACCCAGGATATTGAGATTCGTAGGCGGACGTGGCTTGGTTGTTTTATTGTCAGTACATAGTAGGTTCTCATCCAGTCCCATCTATTGAATAAAAGCCGAGAATAGGATAGTCTGTCCTCAGATTTGGGACTACCAAATGCAATAGGCCCAGCCATGGACCTCGACGCCTCCGCCCGACCCAGTCAAGTCTACGATTCCGGAGATCCTCTAGCCATTCAATTCGAAATAGAACGCCAAGTTGCTCGCTTCTCAGCAACAATGAGCCAACGAAACGGCTCCATTGTTCGCAGCTCACTCATCCACATGTTCGACGCCGACCTCAAAACTCTAGGCGACGAGGTCGTCGTCGTATCCAACCCCCGCCTCGAGATCCTCTTCCTCAGCGCAAAACTAAGTTTATACTCTTTCTCCCTCCTCGGCGACACCGCCTTCAACACCGAAATCCACCACATTGACCCCTCCACCAAAGCGATCTGGTACCTCGGCCTCGAAACCGCTGTTCGACTTGCACATATGTATTCCCAAATCGCAACCATAAATACCAACCCCTCAACTCTCACCCCTACCCAAAACTCCCCACATTACGCCTTCCCCAAACACCACTTCTGGATCCTCATCGCATCGGGATACTACCTCCTCAAATTCCTCTCCATAAACACCCTTACTACACCCTCGGAATCAGAACTCGCGCGCAATACCATCCGTCTCGTGTACTCGACACTACAATCCTGGTCTCGAGCATCCCAAGACGAACCCTCGCGCGTCGCGCGCATTATTTCTTTACTCGCCAACTCCGAACTACAAGGTACATTAGCAGAGTTTAAAAGGTTGAATAGACGGCCTCCGTTGAGTATTATCGCGGATGTGATGGAGATGACGGCGTGGCTGAGAGCGAAGTTGAAGAGGGAGGGGGCGGGGAGGGCGGCGATGAGTACGAGCGAGTTGAATGGGGAGAAGGATGGGGCGCGGGATGCGGGGGAGGAGTTGCAAATGCCGGTTGTCGGGGTGGGAGAGCCAGTGTTGTTGGATGATGAGGCGTTGTGGGAGGGTCTGGATGAGTGGTTGAGATTGGAGGGGGGTTTGGGAAATCTGTTGCTGCCGTATCCGGATGGGGAGTTTGTTGGTGGTTGAGTTGCTTTGGGGTTGGAGTGCATTGGGGGAGTTTGGGAGGGATTCAAAAGTTTAGAGCATCATAATGAGATTGAACAACATGGAAATAATATGCATTAGCTTGTGCTCTAATAAAAAGCGCTGAGACTTACACAGATGAGTAAAGTCGCTTGAGAAGGTGCCTTGAGTCCCACCAATATCCAACCTCCACAAAACCGCAGGATGCTGGCGGGATTACTTTGGCAATTTGAATCATCGTAAGAAAGATGAAATATTTGAAAACGATTGACAACAGCAAAGAATTCGTTAAATGATATTTATATAGCTTCCCAGGCAACCACCCCACACGGCTTTCGGGCCCCGAGCCACGAACTCACTCATCACCCAATAACCTATACCCATGATACCCATCCCCACCATAAGCCTTCTCCCCCTCCATTGTCCACCCCTTTTTCTTCTCCAACCACCCCCCTCCCAAAAACTGCCTAATACATGTATCCGCCGGCTTTCTCTGCGGACTCTCAAGCGGCACCAATTTATAAAAATTCTCATCCATACTCGTCGGCTGACACGCACATTTTCCTTCTCTCTTAGGAGGACAATGATGATTGATATCATGTTGATATCCTATATCCCTAAAGAACCATATCTCACTCTTCGGTACAAACATCGCGACGCTGAGAGTATGGACTGGTGCGTCTCCGAAGCGTTCGTAGTAGAAACCGCCGGCTTTATCGAGCCAGTTGAAATATGCTTCGTTTGCTTCACCGCGCCAGAAGTTTAGAGAGCCAATTTCGAAATTGGAGAAAAATTGGCAGTTATTGTAATCGTTGCCTGTTAGAGGATCGAGGAGCCAGGAGAGGTCGGCTTCTGGATGGAGTAGGTGAGGATGCGATGTTGCGAAGGCGCGGGTGCGCGTCCATAAAGATGGAAAGGAGCGGGCATCGTCGAGAATGTTCATGTTGAAACCGTATTTAAGATTGTTATCGCGCATAAAGCGGAAGACGTCGTAGTCAATATCACAGAAGTAGTGGACCTGGATCCCATCAGCCGTGTAAAATTTCGACCCTAGAGGTCACTCACATCTGGTTCAACCCTCCAATACCAATCATAGTTCTTCAAAATCGGATGTTTGTAGAAGAAACCGCTATTCCAGCGAC
>Ga0182030_10023392_pt1 | contig 11430 bp, 6 predicted proteins | sample 812S3MmetaG_FD_121299 | JGI IMG/M metagenome (GOLD analysis project Ga0182030, IMG submission 121299) | Permafrost microbial communities from Stordalen Mire, Sweden - 812S3M metaG (Illumina Assembly) | ecosystem: Environmental > Terrestrial > Soil > Wetlands > Permafrost | place: Sweden...
CGTCGGCAAGCGCACCGGCACCGCCGCGCTCAACATGGCGATGGACATGCTGGCCGAGCGCCTGATCTCGCAGCAGACCGCCGTGATGCGTGTCGAGCCCCAGCAGCTTGACGAACTCCTCCACCCGATCGTGGACCCGAAGTTTGAGAAGGACGCCAAGCCCCTCGTCAAGGGTCTTCCGGCTGGTCCCGGCGCCGCCTGTGGCGTGCTGATGTTCACCGCCGAGGACGCCGTGGCCTCGCACCGCGCCGGCAAGAAGTGCATCCTGCTGCGCGAAGAAACCAACCCCGAGGACGTGGAAGGCATGCGCGCCGCTGTCGGTATCCTGACCGCCCGTGGCGGCATGACCTCGCACGCGGCGCTCGTCGCCCGCGGCTGGGGCAAGTGCTGCATCGTGGGCGCGGGTGGCCTGCATGTGGACGCCAAAAGCAAGACCGCCAAGATCGCGGGCTCCGACATCGTCCTCAAGGAAGGCGACGTCGTCACGCTCAACGGTTCCAAGGGCCACGTCTACACCGGCTCCATGCCGATGATGGACGCGACCGAAAATCCCCGCTTCCAGAAGTTCATGTCCATGGCCGACAAGTTCCGCACCATGGGCGTGCGCACCAACGCCGACACACCAGCGGACGCCAAGGTTGCCCGCGCCTACGGCGCCGAGGGCATCGGCCTCTTCCGCACGGAACACATGTTCTATGGTGAGGGCAGCGACGCAGCGCTCTTCCTGCTCCGCAAGATGATCCTCAGCACGACGCTCGACGAACGCCGCAAGGCCCTCAACGAGCTGATCGTCTTCGTCAAGCGCGACATCAAGGCCACCCTGGAAGCGATGGAAGGCCTGCCGGTCACCATCCGCCTTCTCGACCCGCCGCTGCACGAGTTCGTGCCGCAAGGCGCCGAGAAGCAGGCCGAGCTGGCTGCCGCCCTGGGCATCACCGCCGAGGGTATCAAAAAACGCGGCGAAGACCTGCACGAGAACAACCCGATGATGGGTCACCGCGGCGTCCGCCTCGGCATCACCTATCCGGAAGTGACCGAGATGCAGGTGCGCGCCATCTTCGAAGCCGCCGTCGAGTTGATCAAGGAAGGCAAGAAATGCCGCCCCGAGATCATGGTCCCCGTGACCTGCGACGTGAACGAACTCAAGAACCAGAAGGCGCTTTGCCAGAAGGTTCATGACGAGGTTTGCGCCAAGTACGGCGTGAAGAAGATTGACTACCTCTACGGCACGATGATCGAGATTCCGCGCGCCTGCCTGCTCGCAGACCGCATGGCGCAGGAGGCGTCGTTCTTCTCCTTCGGCACCAACGATCTCACGCAGATGGGCTTCGGCTTCAGCCGTGACGACATCGGCGGCTTCATGCAGGACTACCTGGACAAGAAGATTCTGCCTGCCGATCCGTTCCAGACCATCGACCAGGACGGCATTGGCCAGCTCATCCAGATGGCCGTGCAGAAGGGCCGCGCCACGCGTCCCGATCTCAAGGTCGGTATCTGCGGCGAACAAGGTGGCGATCCCGCCTCCGTGAAATTCTGCTTCAAGACCGGACTGAGCTACGTCTCGTGCAGCCCGTACCGCGTGCCGATCGCACGCCTCTCGGCCGCACAAGCCGCCATCAGCGCCGCCAAGAAGTAATCGCAGCTTCCTTAAATCAAAAAACGGCGGACCGGTCTCCGGCCCGCCGTTTTTCTTTTTTGATGCAAGCGCCGTCTCTGTACGTCGGGCATTGCTATTGCAAAACATGAAGATACGAAAACAAATTGCCGTCTTGGCAAAACAAGTGGTAACCTTGCCTTTAACCAAGGCTCAGCCCCGCAGATGTCGATTCACCTGCAAAACCGTCTGGCCTCATAATAAAGAGTTGGGCCAAGTTAAACAGAAATGCGAACCCTCCGTACAATCATCCTTATAGGCGCAACTGCATTATTCCTTTGCTACGCCATTGGGTCCTTTCAGAAAAAGGTTGCCTTGCGCGACTACCCACCGCGATCAAATCGGTCGTTCGAGCAACTTGTTCATACGTGGATCAAGCCAGGCACGACACAAGGTGATGCCATACATGCGCTTCAAGACCATCTCTTTCATGTATACACCAACACGTATCCCCTAATCGTGGTTTGCGTGGACGCCACCGTGAAACTCGAAAACGTGTCGGCTCACCGCCAAACCGAAGTTGCAACTTTGGCCTTCCCCTTGTCAATAAGCTACGATTGGACCGTTCAACTAAGACTCGATGCAAGCAACAGGGTAAGGACTGTCACGGCGGCATACACTTCGCGAAGCTGCCTTGACCTATAGTCAAAGAGGCCCAACCAAGGCCTGATCCGTCACGGATTACTGCGGCGGATAGGCATGACGTGCGGCGGTCCGGTTGCAGCGATTTTACAATTCCAACTACCCGTTTTCGACGCCTCGATTTTTCCGTGATTGACGCCGTTTGTAACTACCGGTTTCTGACGCCGCGCTTCCGCAGCACTTCTGTTTCCTGTTTTCTGAATTCTGTCTTCTGTTTTTGCGGCGTCAAAAACGGGTAGTTGAAATCGCCAAAAATGCAGGCAAAATCGCCCAAAATGGAGGCGTCAGAAACTGGTAGTTGGCGTTTTCGCGAATCACGTCAATGCGGGCTACTTCGGCAATCATTGATCGAAATGAAGCCGGGGAAACCCAGCCCTTGCATGAGGGATTCCCATTTCCCGAGACTTGCCACACCGCGATTTTTCTCCCAAATTTGGGCCGACCACGTGATGGTGCCGCTTTCGAGGAGTTCGAAAATCTTGTCGCGTGTGACCGGGCCGCCCGGCTGGCCGTCGCCTTCGAGATAGAAGAAAAGCCTTTCCAGAGTTTGCCCGGCGGAGTCGGAAGCCACCACATGCGCGTCCCATTTTTGGCAACTGGCGTGCAACAAGGCGACGGCAGCAGGCAGCGATTGTGCCGTGCCCTCGACTTTTTCGGTTGGCACGAGCGTGTTGTGGTCCACGGCTGAAAGCACCTCGAACAAACTTTCCTTTTGCCGGATGAGCAGCAAAACCTGAAGTCCGTTGGAGAACGAACGTCCGGCGGACGACCTCAAGATATCCCGGTGGCGTTGGCGTGACGATCTTCCACATAAAAGCTTTCGACTCAGAAGACCGGCGACATGAGGGCGCAGAAATTTTCGATGATCTTGCGGTGGATGGGACGGGCGCGCCAGGCGGCGGGTTCGATTTCGTTGGCGCGGGCAAAGTCGGCGAGCACGATTTGCTTCATCGTTGCCGTGAAGGTTTCGTCGAGCACGACGAGGTTGGTTTCGTAATTCAGGCGCAGGCTGCGGGAATCCACGTTGGCGCTGCCGACAAAGGAGATGCCGTCATCCACCAGCAGTGCCTTGCCGTGCAGCATGGGCGGCGGCAGTTCGAAAATGCGCACGCCGGAATCGAGCAGGCTTTCGTACAGCGCATGGGAGGCGTGGTCCACGTGCGGGTGGTTGCTTTTCGCGGGCACCAGAATCTTGATGTCCACGCCACGCATGGCAGCGGTGCGCAGGGCGCGGCGGATTTCATTGGGCGGAACAAAATAGGGCGAGACGATCAGCACCTGGCGGCGGGCGCAGACAATCGCCTCGAACCACGCGTCCATGAGGGTTTCGCTTTCGGACGCGGTGGGGCCGTTGTTGAGCAGGCGCACGGGCGCGTGGCCGGTGGTGGTGGGCGGCGGGAAGAAACAGGGCGCGAGAAGTTTTCGCGGATCCTCGTCGGTCATGTAAAACCAGTCGCGCAAAAAGGAGTATTGCAGTTCCATCACGGCCGGGCCTTCGACGCGGAAATGGTAGTCATGCGTCGGCTCATGATTGGGACGGGCGAGGTAGACATCGTAGAAATTCATGCCGCCGGTGTAGCCGATGACACCATCCACGACGAGAATCTTGCGGTGGTTGCGGAGATTGAGTTGGAATTGGTTTTTGAGAAAATTGGCCTGTGTAAAAGGCACGATCCAAAAATTGGGGTGGCCGGAATAATGGCGGAAAAATCCGCGCAGGCGCGCGTGCGCGGAGCCGAAGGCGTCGTACAACACGCGCACTTGGACGCCGGCGGCGGCGCGCTCGGCGAGCGCGGCCATGAGTTTGCGGCCAGTCTCGTCGGCACCGATGATGTAGGACTGGAGATGGATGTGATGTTTGGCGTTTTGGATCGCGGCAAAAATATCCGGGTAGGCTTCGCTGGCATCCACCAGCGGGCGCACGGTGTTGCCGCCCAACAGCGGATGGTCGGGCATGATGCGGTCGAGAAAGGCGTTGAGGCTTTGCGCGGCGACGTCCGTGGGCTGGGTGAGCAGCGCGGCGCGGATGCCGCGCCAATAGGCGAGGGGCTGCGTGACGCGCTCGTGGTGGTCGCGGCTGGAACGGAAGGTCTGGTCGGAGTGGAGCTTCTGCCAGCTTTTTTCACGGGCGCGGTTGATGCCGAGTGTCAGGTAGGAAACCGCGCCGAGAATCGGCACGGCCCAGGTGAAGAAAAGCCAGGCAATGGTGGCGCGCGGGTCGCGCGGATGCAGCATAAGGTGCAGCGCCACGGCGCAGAACAAAAACAAATGCACCACGACGCCCACGGTCCATGTGAAATTCTGCAGCAGCGTGTCATTAATGGAATCGAACGGGAGCATCACCAGTTTCCTTGCCGTCGCCCCGGGCTACTTCCTTGGGAAAAGCCAGGCGGCTGGCGCGACGCCAACGTATCACGGTCGCGGCGGACTGTGAAGAGGGGATTGGCGCGGTTTGGGCGGTTTCTGAAAAAAACGCGTAGTTGTATCCGTGGTATTGCCGATGCGACGGTGGCAGAGTATAGTTTGCGTGTTTTAATTGGTGCTGACCGGAAAACCGGTTTTCACAGAAGCAAGGAGTGATGCGATGAAGACGATGTGCAGAATGGTAGTGGGCGCGATGGCGATTTTTGTGCTGGCGAGCGGCGTCATGGCGGGCGACTGGCCGCAGTGGCGTGGCGCGGATCGTGACGGCATTAACAAGGAGAAGGGCTTGCTGTCGGATTGGACGCAGACGCCGAAGCAACTGTGGCTGGTCACGACACCGGGCGCGGGTTATGCGGCGCCGTCCGTGGCTGGCGGCGTGGTGTATGTCACGGGTTCCAGCGGTTCGGGCAAGGCACACACCGGCACGCTGTTTGCGCTGAATGCCAAGGATGGCTCGGTAAAATGGACGTGCGAATACGGCCCCGAATGGAATTCCAATTACGATCTTGCACGCACCACGCCGACGGTTGCCGATGATCGCGTCTACCTGATCAGCGGCATGAACAACGTGATTTGCGTGGATGCCAAGAATGGCAAGATCGCCTGGTCGGTTAATTTGCTGGAGCGTTTCAATGGGCGCAACATTGGCTGGGGCATTGCGGAATCGCCGCTGCTTGTCGGCAAGACGATCATCTGCCATCCCGGCGGGCCGGACGCGGCCGTGGCGGCTCTTGACTGCGAAACCGGCGCGACGGTCTGGACGACCAAGGGCTTGAGCGACGCCAGCGCCTATTGCTCGCCCGCGCTGCTCACGCTCGGCGGTAAAAAGCAGATCGTGACGCAGACGGCGGACAACGTGGTGGGCATTGACCCGGAGAACGGCGCGGTGCTTTGGAAGCATCCGCACCGCAACAAATACGCGGTGCATCCCAACACGCCGGTGGCGGTGGCGCCGGACATGGTGGTGGTTTCGTCTGGTTATGGGTATGGCGCAGAAGGCTTGCAGATTTCCGCGAGCGGCGTCAAGCAGGTGTGGAAAAACAAGGAGCAGGACGATCATTTTCACGGCATGGTGCTGGTCGGGAAACGACTCTACCTGACGCCGTCGAGCGGACCGCTGCTCTGCGTCAATCCCGAGACCGGTGTCGTGCTGGCGCGCGCCGAGGGCGTGGGCCGCGCATCCATTATTGCCACGGAGGCGGGCATCGTGGGTTATGACGAGAAGAAGGGACAGGTCACGCTCGTGAAACTGGACGGCGACCAGATGCAGGTGGCTGGTTCCATTCCCGTGAAGTTTGGCAGCCAGCAGCATTGGTCCTCGCCGGTGATCGCCAACGGTGTGCTGTACATCCGCCACGGCGACGCGCTGGCGGCGTATGATTTGAAGGCTGGCCAGTAAGAGAGTTTTTTCGCCGCCGGGCTGAATTACTGCCGGATGGCGGCGACGCGGCGGGTGTCGGTGGAAGGTTCCACGCGGCGGAAAAGCTCGATGATGGTTTCGGCCGGAAGCTGGCGCGTCAGCGCATCCTGAATGTCTGCGTTTTGCAGCGTTCGTCCGAGGTGCGCCAGCAAGCGCAGGTGCACGCCGGGCGCGTGGCTCAACAGCAGGAAAAGCGTGCGCACGGGCAGGCCGTCCGGCGCGTCAAAATCCACGGGTTGCGCGAGAAAGGCGATGGCAAGGACGGATTCGGGAAGTTGCAGCGCGGCGGCATTTTTCGCGTGAGGGATGGCGATGCCCTGACCGGTGGCGGTGGAGGCGATGGCTTCGCGTTGCAGGATTTCCTCGATCACAAAGTCGCGGTTCACGCCAGCGGGAAGCGGCATGTTCTCAACGGCCTTGGCGATGGCATCTGCCTTGTCCGTTGCCACCAGGCCATATTGTATGCCGCCCTTGGCCAGCAAGGCGGCGACAGGAGCTAGTTCGGCTGCTTCCATGTGCGCGTAGTGTCCACGGAACGGCATGGCGCGTCAAGTGTCTTGCGTGCAAAATTTCACGTGTTTGGAGGCGCGAAAAGATTTGCTTTCCATGCTTGCGCTGGCGGCGCGAATTTTGGATGCTGTCCCTGCGCCATGGAAAAGAAAACTTCGTACACTTTCAAACTCACGCCAGCCCAGCAGACGACCTTGCAGGAGATGCTGGCCGTCGGCAATTACCGGCCTGTCGTCGTGCCGCACACCATCATGGCCGTGGAGGCGCAGGATTGCCGCGTGAATCTGTACACCAGCGGCAAATGCCTGATCCAGGGCAAAGGCGCGGAGGATTTCGTGGTCTTCTTCATGGAGCCGAACGTGCTCGGCGGCGCGACCATCGGCTACGAGACCATCATCAACCCCGAGTCGGTCAGCGCGCACATGGGCGTGGACGAAAGCGGCAAGGGCGATTTCTTCGGGCCGCTGGTGGTTTCCGCCGCGTACACCGACCCGGACCTGGCGCGCTCGATGAAAGCCATGGGCGTGAAAGACTGCAAATTGCTAGGCGACAAGCAAGTTTTGGCCATCGGCTCCAAGTTGCGCGAACTGCTCGGCGTGAAACGCTACGCGCTGGTTTCCATCGGCCCGGAGGCGTACAACCGGCTTTACGCAAAAATAAAAAACGTCAACCGGCTGCTCGCGTGGGCGCATGCGCGCACGATCGAAAATTTGCTGGAAGGCGTGCCGGATTGCCCGCGCGTGGTGGCCGACCAGTTCGGAGCCAAGCACGTCATCGAACGCGCGCTGATGTCGAAAGGCCGCTCCATCAAACTGGAGCAGCACCACAAGGCGGAGTCCGACATCGCCGTGGCGGCGGCGTCCATTCTGGCGCGCGAAGGATTTCTGCGTGCTTTGTACCGCATGAGCACGACGTTTGGCGTGACCGTGCCCAAGGGCGCGTCCGAGCAGGTGCGCAACGCCGCCGTGGAACTGGTGCGCAAGGACGGACCGGGCGTGCTGCTCCGCGCCGTCAAGTGCCACTTCAAAACCACCGACCAGGTTCTCGCCGCCTGCGGCACCTCCCGCGCCGCGCTCGGCCCCGACGGCCAGGCGCAATCCCGCGCCGCTGAAAAAGAAGCGGCGGAAGCGCGGGGATAATCAACTAGGCGATTTTGACGCCTGGCTGCGCGGTGAAAAAAGCACGATTGAAACTACCGGTTTTTGACGCCTCGAAAATCGCGTCCGGAATTCAGGATTCAGCCGGCAGAATGGTTGCAAAATGGAGGCGTCGAAAACGGGTAGTTGGCGACAGCGCCGAAAGACAAAATTTGAAGGCGTCAGAAACTGGCAGTTGCAAAAGGATTGTCTGACATCGGGCTGGTTTCAAGGCGCGGGAAACTGGTATCATGGCAACAACTTTTACGGAGAGATGGTCATGGCAGAAAAGAACGCGTCCATCATCACGGATGTCGAGCAGGCGTATCCGGATTGCCTGCGCGACGAATCGCGTCGCACGGGACATGCGGATGGCATTGCGTTTCCCGTGTCCGCGACCGATGTTTGCGACGTGTTGAAATATGCGGACGGGAAGGGGATGGCGGTGACGGTGCAGGGCGCGCGTACCGGCGTGGCGGGTGGCGCCGTGCCGGACGGCGGGCTGGTCTTGAGCTTGGAACGGATGGACCGGATTCTCGGCGTGCGCTTTGATGATGCCGGGCAGGCGTTGATCCGCGTGCAACCGGGCTTGAAGCTTTCGGCGTTGCGGAATGCTCTCGAGGGCGGAGCTGTAGATCAATCCGACTGGTCGGACACCAGCCGCGAGACGTTGACATGCCTGTTGGGCGAGCGCTGGATGTTCACGCCCGATCCCACCGAGGCTTCGGCGACGCTGGGCGGCATGGTGGCCTGCAATGCCTCGGGCGCCTGTTCCTTTGCGTATGGCGCGACGCGCGAGCACGTGCAATCGCTGGTCGTGGCGCTGGCGGATGGCGACGTGATCGAGTTGGAGCGCCATGTCGCGTTTGCTCGTGGCCTTCATTTTGAATTGACCACGCGTGGCGGTCGGAAGCTGGCCGGCGAATTGCCCAAGTACGCGATGCCGGATGTGAAGAATGCGTCGGGCTACCATGTCCAGCCGGACATGGACTTGCTGGACCTTTTCATTGGCAGCGAAGGCACGCTGGGCGTGATCGTGGAGATGGAGTTGATTCTCCATCCGCGCCCGCCGGTGACGTGGGGCATGATGTGTTTTCTCGGCGACGAGGTGCATGCCCTGGATTTGGTGGAGTGGTCCCGCAATTCGGCGCAGCACGGCACGGCCAGGCCGGTAGCGGTGGAGTACTTTGACCACAATGTCTTGGAAATGTTGCGGCAGGCACGGCAGGCCGGCACGCGGTTGCCTGTTTTAAAACCGGCGTGGCGTCAGGCTGTTTATATTGAATATTCCGCTGCCACCGAGGAAAAGGCCGCTGCACTGGGGACGGCGGTGGCGCATTGGCTGTCGGCGAGGAGCATCTCGGCGGATGATTCGTGGGTGGCGGCTCGCGAGGATGATCTGGCCCGGTTGAAGGCTTTTCGTCATGCGGCTCCCGAGCAGGTGAATTTGCGCATCGCCGAGCGCCAGCGGATTCATCCGGGGCTGACCAAGCTGGGAACGGACCTGGCGGTGCCGGATGCGTATTTGCGTTCCATCATGGCCATGTACCGGCATGACCTCGCCGAGGCGCGGTTGGAATACGTGATTTTTGGACATATCGGCAATAATCATCTGCACGTGAACATCCTGCCGCGCGACGCCGATGAATATGAAAAGGGCCGGGCCTTGTACGAGGCGTGGGCGCGCCAGGTGGTGGCTTGGGGCGGCAGCGTTTCGGCGGAGCATGGCGTCGGCAAGCTCAAAACCAGCCTGTTGCTGGTGATGTATGGTCTCGACGGCGTGGCGCAGATGCGGGCCGTGAAAAAGGTTTTCGACCCGGATGGCCGACTCAACCCCGGCGATCTTTTTGAGATGAAGACCATGCAGGCGTAAGCGTTTTTACATGCACGAACAAAATGAATGGTAATGTCCAGGTACGACAGCAATTCTTCCCCAAGTTTGAGCGAACACGGGGTCGTCTGGAGCTGCAATGTGTATAAATTGCCCCAATACAATTTTATAAATCGATGTTACCGGTGGAGGAAGTAATATGGCCATGTCGAATGCTTATGAGGTTGAGCGATATTGTGATGATGCTTACCGATGCGATTTGCTAACGCAAAAGTCGATTACTGCGATGGCCAAGAACACGCAGCGATTCCTAGGTGCAATGATATTAGTTTTTCTCATGAGTCTTTTTGCTACAGTTGTTAAATGGTTAAACGTTGCAAAAGTCGGAGGCATTGTTTTCTTGTTTTGTTTGCTCTACGGCTTGTTTTTAGGAATACGCACGCGATACAGGACGTTAAAGTGCTCTCAATGTGGAAAGAAAATGACGAAGGTGAGGTCACCAGTAATGAACGGTAGGGCTCATGGAACCTTTCAAATTTGTCCATCATGCAAGGTGTACGTATATACTTACTGTGTGGAAGGTTCTGTCGGACCTTGAAGAGTCGCAAGGGTCGAAATTTATACATATTGCTGGATTTCCCTTTTAAAACGTATGTTTTTGCATCTTCTTTTCGGCGTATCGCAGATTTCCAACTACCGGATTCTGACACCGCCGCTGCATGTGATTCCTGTTCCTCGTGGTGATTTTTCTTCCCAATTCCAACTACCCGTTTTTGACGCCGCGAAATAAGGATTCAGAATTCAGGATTCAGTTGTCAGAATTTTGGGAAAACCGAGGCGTCGAAAAGCGGTAGTTGATTTCACCGCCGCAACGCCGCAAATGAAGGCGTCAAAAACAGGGAGTTGGTAAATCGCGGCGCCTAGATGACATCAGGTTACGCGTATCGGAAAGGCACCTTGACAATTCAGGCGGTTTTGTCATAATCGCCGCTCGTTTGCTTCAGACAGGACTACTACATGGCAAAAAAATTTCACATTACCGGCATGGGCATGGCCCTACCCAAGCGCATTGTTGACAACCACGAACTGGCCAAGACGCTGGACACGACCGACGAGTGGATTGTCTCGCACACGGGTATCCGATCCCGTCATATTTGTGGTTCGGACGAGACCACGGGTACGCTGGCGGCACAGGCGGCGCGCATTGCACTGGAAAATGCCGGGGTGAAGGCGGAAGAGCTGGGTACCATTATTGTGGCCACGAGCACGCCGGACTTTTGCGGATTCCCATCCACGGCATGCCTGGTGCAACGTGACATTGGCGCGGTAAATGCCAGCGCCATGGACATTCGTGCGGCTTGCACGGGATTCATTTATGGCATGGATACGGCACGCGCGCTGATGCATTTGGATCCCCGCCCGGCACTGGTGGTGGCGGGCGATGCCATGTCGCGCATCGTGGACTGGACCGACCGCAATACCTGCGTTCTTTTTGGCGACGGCGCCGGCGCGGCCGTGTTGCAGGTCAGCGATCAGCCGGGAGGCATTACCCATTCGATTTTGCGTGCGGACGGTCATGGCGCGGCATCGTTGTACCGCGAGGATGGCAGCCGTCATGCGCAGCCGGGTGCGCAAGGCGCGTGGGCGGCGCCATATTTGCGGATGAACGGGCGTCAGGTTTTCAACTTTGCGGTCAAGGCCTTCGAGGAAGTCATCCGTGACCTTTGCACGAAGGCGTCGGTTTCTTTGGAAGATGTGAAGTGGATCGTCCCGCATCAGGCCAACGTGCGCATTCTGGAGGCAACGGCGCGGC
>Ga0182030_10023393_pt1 | contig 11427 bp, 10 predicted proteins | sample 812S3MmetaG_FD_121299 | JGI IMG/M metagenome (GOLD analysis project Ga0182030, IMG submission 121299) | Permafrost microbial communities from Stordalen Mire, Sweden - 812S3M metaG (Illumina Assembly) | ecosystem: Environmental > Terrestrial > Soil > Wetlands > Permafrost | place: Sweden...
CCGAGAAAACCTTCGGACGCTTTTCAAACTGGCGGGTTAATCCGCTCATAACAGCCGTAAGAACAATGACTCATGAAATGTTAACGATTTTAACCATCATGCGGCCCACTGCCGTGGACGGCAAGTGGCAAAAACGGGATCCGCCCGCGACTCCGGCCGGCCGGCCGGAACCCGGAAAATCCGCCATTTACGCTGTGAATCTGCCCGAGAGGACTTGTATTTTGCGGCTGTCAGCGTAAATTCATTTGTATGAAGAACGATGTCGTGCCGATCCAGATCCGCGGCATACTCCCTGCCAATAGCGGCTGCGCATTGTTCGTCGGTAACGACGAGAAGGTTTTTGTCATCAACGTTGAACCGCAAATGGGCGCCGTCATCGGCATGTTCCTCCGCGAAACCCCCAAGGAACGCCCCCTGACCCACGATCTCATCAACCGCATGTTTCAAGGCTTCGGCATCAACGTCGAGCGCGTCATTATCACGGACTTGAAGAACTCCACCTATTTCGCACGCATCATCCTCCAACAGCAAAACGAAATCGCCCGCAAAATTGTCGAGTTGGATGCCCGCCCCAGCGATTGCCTGGCCCTCGCCGCCGCCCAGAAAAAGCCCATCTTCGTCTCCGCCGCGCTCTTCGCCCAGGTGGAAGATATGAGCGAAGTTCTCAACAAAATGAACGAGTCTGGCGGCGACCTGGAATCCGAGTGAAATGGCCGGCGTAAAAACTCACCCGCTGGCGCTGGTTTGTGGCGATGACGACTTCGCCGTAAAACATCGGGCCAGACAACTTTTTACGGAATGGTCCGCCGAACTGGGGGGCCAGGATCACGAGATCATCGACGCCGCCGTGGGCAACAGCGGCGAAGCCCTGACGGCGCTGGGTCGGCTCCGCGAAGCGCTTCAGACCCTCCCCTTCTTTGGCGGCGGCAAAGCCGTCTGGCTCCGCGACTGCAATTTTCTGGGCGAGGAGCGCACCGCCAGTTCCCAGGCGGTCACCGAGGCGCTGGCCGATCTCGCAGCCGGGTTAAAGTCGTTTCCTTGGGAAAACGTCCGTCTCCTCATCAGCGCCGGCAAGGTCGACAAGCGCAAGGCCTTCTACAAAACCCTTGAAAAGATCGCCACCGTCGAGAACTTCTCCGCCTGGTCCCAGGATGACAAGGATTGGACCGACCGCGCGGAAATGGCTGCCCACGACGCCCTCCGCAAACGCCAGAAGGACATCTCCGACACCGCCCTGGCCGAACTCGTCAGCCGCGCCGGCATCAACGCCCGGCAGTTGGAAAACGAAATCGAAAAACTCACTCTTTTCGTGGGCGACCGGAAAAAAATCGAGCTGGCCGACGTTGCGGCCATTTGTTCCCGCAACAAGACTGCCAAGGCCTTCGCCTTGGGTGACGCCTTGGGCGACCGCGATCTCCCCCGCCTGTTGAAGCGCTTGGACGAGGAACTCTGGGAAACCAAGTTTGACAAGGACAAATCCGAAATCGGCCTGCTCTACGGCCTGATCGGCAAGGTCCGCGCCCTGCTGCTTCTCAAGGAAATGCTCCGGGAGGGCTGGATCAAGCCGGAAATGGATTACAACCGATTTAAACTTCAACTTGCCGCCGTCCCGGCCGATAAACTACCTGCGGACCGGAAGTTTAATCCGCTCGCGCTGAATCCATATGTGCTTTACAAAGCCTTGCCGCAGGTGAAAAAATACAGCTCGCCGGAATTGGTCCGGGCGATGGACGTGCTGTTGCGCTGCAACCAGCGACTGGTCTCCAGCGGACTGGATGAAACGTTGGTGTTGCAACAAGCCCTGGTGCAAATTGTAACACCTGGTGCAGCCGCTTGAAATTCTATTAGGAACCAAGATGTCATCTGCGAACCTGTCAGTTCTTGTCGGAAAAAACTTTGCCTGCATCAAAATCTGCGGGCGGGCCAACTTTGCGTCCAGCCCGGATTTCAAAACGCTGCTAAGTGAGCTGGCCCAGAAGGGCTTCGCCCATTTCATCATTGATCTGGGGGAATGCGTGCTCATGGACAGCACATTCTTGGGCGTCTTGTCGGGGTTTGGCATGAAATTGAACCCGAATGGCGCCCCGGCCCAGCGCGGCATCGAGCTTCACAACGCCTCACCCCGCGTCGGCGAGTTGCTCGAAAACCTGGGCGCGGCTCACCTTTTCAAGGCCACCAACGGCCCCCTCCAATTGCCCGACGACCTCACCTGCTGCACACCCGAGTCTAAAAACCCCACCCACGAGGAAATCACCCGCACCAGCCTCGAAGCCCATCAGACCCTCATGGCCATGAATCCCGAAAACGTGGCCCGCTTCAAGGACGTGGCCCAATTCCTTGCCGAGGACCTCAAAAGCCTCGAAAAAGCCTCGTAGCCAAAAAAAACGGCGGCTTGATGGCCGCCGTTCTGGTTTCAGAAAATGACCGCTCAGCCAGCCGGGGCTGGAGCCGGCGTGCCCAGACCGGGCAGTTTCGGCGGCACGGGTTTGGGCGGATTCTCCGGCAACGGAGTTCCGGCCGGGGCCCCGAGCATCGGCGACACGTTGGCGGGCGGTTTTGGCGGCGGCGTGAACTTTCCCGTGCGCACGATTTCCTCCACCTGCGCTCCATCCAGGGTCTCGTACTCCAGCAGGCTGCTGGCCACCAATTCGAGCTTCTCGCGATTGGTCTCAATCAATTGTTTCGCGGTCTGGAAGGCGCCATCCACAATGCGCTTCACTTCCGTGTCAATCTCCTGCGCCGTGGCCTCGCTGTAATCCTTCGTTCGCATCATGTCACGGCCCAGGAAGACGTACTCCTGCGCCTCGCCGTAGAGCACGTTGCCGAGCTTCTCGCTCATGCCCCAGTGCATCACCATCGCCTTGGCCAGTTGCGTGGCCTGCTGGATGTCCATCGCCGCACCGCTCGAAATATCATCCGTCACGTATTCCTCCGCAATGCGCCCGGCCATGGTCATGATGATGGTGTCAATCGCCTGCTTCCGGCGCATGTTCAACATGTCCTCCTTCGGCAGCGACATCGTCACGCCCAGCGCCCGGCCACGGGGAATGATGGTCACCTTGTGCAGCGGATGGGTGTGCTTGAGCAGCACGTTGACCAGCGCATGGCCGGCCTCGTGCCACGCCGTGGCCCGCTTTTCCTCGTCGCTCATCGCCATGCTCCGGCGCTCGCGGCCCCACCGGACCTTGTCGCGCGCCTCTTCCAGCTCCGCCTGACCGACGCCCTTCTTGTTCGTCCGGGCCGCCAGCAACGCGGCCTCATTCAGCAAATTCGCCAGTTCAGCGCCGGAATAGCCCGGCGTGCCGCGCGCGATGATGGACAAATCCACCTCCGGCAACAGCTTCACGTTCTTGGCGTGCACCTTCAAAATACCCTCGCGGCCCCGCACGTCCGGCAAGTTCACGGTCACCTGCCGGTCAAAACGCCCTGGCCGCAGCAATGCCGGGTCCAGCACGTCCGGACGGTTCGTGGCCGCGATGATGATGATGCCTTCCTGCGTGTCAAAGCCGTCCATCTCCACCAACAGCGCGTTCAGGGTTTGCTCGCGCTCGTCGTTGCCGCCGCCCAAGCCGTGTCCGCGCGAGCGGCCCACGGCATCAATTTCATCGATGAAAATCAAACACGGCGTGCTCTTGCGGGCCTGTTCAAACATGTCGCGCACGCGGCTGGCGCCCACGCCCACGAACATTTCCACGAAGTCCGAGCCGCTGATGCTGAAAAACGCGGCGTCCGCCTCTCCGGCAATCGCCTTGGCCAGCAGCGTTTTGCCGGTTCCCGGCGGCCCCACCATCAACACGCCCTTCGGAATGCGTCCGCCCAGGCGCTGGAACTTCTTGGGGTCCTTCAAGAACTCCACCAACTCCGAAACTTCCTCGATGGCCTCGTCCACGCCGGCCACATCCTTGAACGTCGTCTTATTGCGGTCCTTGGCCAGCATCCGGGCCTTGCTCTTGCCAAAGCTCAACGCGCCCTTGCCGGCCGCCTTGATCTGCCGGATGAAAAAAAACCAGAACAACACGCCCAAAATCAGAAACGGCGCAATCCCCCACAACAGGTTCATCACCACCACGTTCGGCGCGCTGTTGGCAATCTTGGGCGAATGCGTCAACAGGTTCAGCTCGTCCGGCGTCAGCCACGCGTTGTGCACCTCGAACGGGACCTCTTCCGTGGTTGCCTTGCCCGTCTTGTCCAGCCGGTAATACGTGCCGGTGATTTCCTCCAGCGGCAGCGCCTGCTGGTTCACGACCACCGTGGCGCCGGCAATCTGGTTCGAGGCGAACTTGTCCAGAAACTCGGACTGCCGGATCGGGTTGGCTGGCGCCGCGATCTTCTGCTTCATCAGGAACAACACCGCCACTGCCATGATAATCGCCGCCCAAGCCAGCAGCGGAAACACGGGTATCTTGTTAAAGCCGTTGCCGGGCGGTTTCTTCTGGCCGCCGTTCTCTTTCAAATTTGAGTCGTCATCAAACATTTTGATTGCGCCAAACTATCACGCCATTGCGCCTTTCGCAATCCATGAATTCCATTATCATGGGTTAACATGAATATCGGCCGGTTGTCACTTGCGTCCAACTTGTTCCTTTCGCCCTTGGCGGGCTACACCAACCTGCCCTTCCGCCTCGTCGTGCGCGAACTGGGCGGCGTGGGCCTGTGCACCACCGACTTGGTAAACGCCCGCTCCCTCCTCGAACAGCGCGAACAGGCCTTCAAGCTCATCGAAACCCGGCCCGCCGATTCCCCCCTGGCCGTCCAACTCTTCGGTTCGGTCCCCGCGGAAATGCGCGACGCCGCCCTGATCGTGCAGGACCGCGGCGCCGCCTCCGTGGACATCAACATGGGCTGCCCGGTGAAAAAGGTCTGCAAGATCGGCGGTGGCTCCGCCATGATGACCGAACTGGCCAAAACCGCCGCCCTCGTCCGCGGCATGGTGGCCGCCGTCAAAATCCCCGTTACCGCCAAAATGCGCCTGGGCTGGGATGATGAAAACCTCACCGCCCCTGACTTGGCCCGCGCCCTCGAAGACGCCGGCGTGGCCGCCATTTTTGTCCATGGCCGCACCCGGGAACAAGGCTTCGGCGGCACCGTCAACCTCGCTGGCATCCGCAAAGTTGTCGAAGCCGTCAAGACCATCCCCGTGATTGGTAATGGGGACGTCGTCACGCCCGAGGCAGCGCGAAAAATGCTCGCGGAAACGGGCTGCGCCGGCGTCAGCATCGGCCGCGGAGCCTTCTACGACCCGTGGATTTTCAAACGGATCGGGCAGCTTCTCGAAACCGGTATGGTTCCGCCCGAGCCCGCCTTTGCCGAGCGCATCCGGGTGATGCGCCGGCATCTGGACCTGATGGTTGAAGTGTTCGGCGAGGAACTGGGCTGCCGCACGTTCCGCAAGGTCGCCCCCTGGTACGCCAAACGCTTCGGACCCTGCCACGAATTCAACCAGCACGTCGTCCGCGTCAGCACCAAGCTGCAGTTCGAGGAGGTCCTGCAAAATTACTTCCGCTGGCGCGAACAATTCCTGGACAACCAGGGCGAACTCCAACCGCGCTTCCAGCCCGCGCCGTTGGTCGCCTCTTTCATGCGCGAACCGGCCGCCGCTTCCCGGGAGTCCATCCCGGTGCCCAAGGGACCGGTCGAAACCTGGTGAACCTCGGAGAGGGCCCCTGCCCCTCCCAGATTGGCTTTGAATTTCGGCGCGCTTGCAGCGAGAGTGGCCGCATGAGATTCAAAGCCTTCATGGCGCTCTGGCTGGCCGCAGCGGTGGCTTCCGCCATGGATCCTGCTTCCATCTACCACCCCGGCTGGATTGACCTGAACAAGGACGGTCAAAAGAACGTGTATGAGGACCCGGCCCGACCCGTGGACCGGCGCGTGAATGATCTGCTCCAGCGCATGACGCTGGACGAAAAAATCGGCCAGCTTTGGCAGGTGGACCTGCCTCACACCCTCGACCCGCAAGTGGTGGCCCGCGTGCGCGACGGCGTGGTCGGCTCCTTCCTGGGCAGCGACGCCACGGTCGAGACGCCCATCATGCGGAACCAATTGCAGCACATTGCCCTTGAGCAAAGCCGGCTCGGCATCCCGCAGATTTTTGGCCACGACGTGATCCATGGTTTCCGGACGATTTTTCCAATTCCGCTGGGCCAGGCCTGCGCTTGGGAACCCGAACTGTTTGCGCAGACCGATACCATCGCCGCGCGCGAGGCCGCCGCCGCCGGCATTGACTGGACCTTTGCGCCGATGGTGGATCTGGCCCGCGATCCGCGCTGGGGCCGCATCGCCGAAAGCTTTGGCGAAGACCCGTGGCTGGGTGCGGTCTACGGAGCCGCCTGCGTGCGCGGATTCCAAGGGGGTGACGCGGCCGCGACGAACCGCGTGGCTGCGTGCGTCAAACACTATGCGGGCTACGGCGCGGCCGAAGGCGGCCGGGATTACAACACCACCGAAATCTCCGAGTTCACCCTGCGCAATTTTTATCTGCCGCAGTTCAAGGCCGGGGTGGACGCCGGCGCGCTGACCATCATGAGCAGCTTCAACTGCCTGTCCGGGGTTCCCGCCAGCGCCAACCGGCATATCCTCACCGAGATTCTCAGGAACGAATGGAAGTTTCGCGGCTTGGTGGTGAGCGATTATGAAGCGGTGGGCGAACTGGTGGATCATGGCGTGGCCGCGGATGATGCCCAGGCGGCACGGCTCGCCCTGACGGCCGGCGTGGACATCGAAATGATTTCCAGAACCTATCATGACACGCTCAAACAGCAGGTCCTGCGCGGAATCATTCCGCTGGCCGTGGTGGATGAAGCCGTCCGCCGCGTCCTCACCGTCAAATTCAAAAAGGGCCTTTTTGACCGCCCCTATACCGATGCGTCGCTCTATCCCTATGCCTATCTGCACACCGACGCCCGGGAGCTTTCTCGCGAGGCGGCCGCCAAATCCTGCGTGTTGCTCAAGGATGAGAACCAAGCGCTGCCGCTGTCGCCCCGCGCCCGGAAAATCGTGCTCATTGGCCCGCTGGCGCAACGGGCCGAGGAGTTGGTCGGCCCCTGGCACTCGCGGGCGCATGCCAACGAGCTCATTTCCCTGGCCGATGCCCTGCGCCGGCAAGCGGGCCCGGGCTTCGAACTTGCGGTTGCCCGGGGTTGCGCCCTGTATGAGCCGGGGGTGATCAAGGTTCCCCGCGACATCACCAACTTTTTGCCGCTCAAGGAGGATCCCACGGGCGCCCATGAGATTGCGGAGGCCGTGGCGCTCGCGAAAACCGCCGACGTCGTCGTGCTCGCCCTGGGCGAACCGCTGGATTGGAGCGGGGAAGACGGCAGCCGTAGCGACCTCGGCCTGCCCGGGATGCAGCCACAGCTCTTTGACGCCATCGCCGCCACGGGCAAACCGGTGGTGGTGGTGCTGTTCAATGGCCGGCCGCTGGCGATTCCGCAACTCCAGGAAAAAGCGGCCGCGATTCTGGAAGCGTGGTTCCCCGGAACTGAAGGCGCCGATGGTGTCGCCGATGTCTTGTTCGGCAAGGTGGGTCCCTCGGGCCGATTGACGGCCACGTTCCCGCGCAGCGTGGGTCAGGTGCCGTTTTATTATAACCACTTCAACACCGGGCGGCCCGGTTTCGGCGAGTACAAGGGCAATTACGTGGACATTCCCACCATTCCCCTCTATCCGTTCGGCTTCGGTTTGGACTACACGACTTTTGACTTTGGAAACGCGCAGTTGGACACGAACCAAATTCCGCTGAACGGAAGCCTCACCATGCAGGCGCAGATCAAAAATTCAGGCAAACGCGCCGGCACGACGGTGGCGCAACTGTATATCCGCGCGCTGGCCGCCTCGGCCGGGCCGCGCCCCGTGCGCGAGCTGAAAGGTTTTCAAAAGATCCCGCTCGAACCCGGCGAATCTCGCCTGGTGACCTTCCACCTGTCGGCCCGGGAACTCGGCTATTACGACGCGCAGGGGCACTGGCTGGTCGAACCGGGAAAGTATCAAGTGTGGATCAGCCAGGACTCGGCCTCCGGCGAGCCGGCGGCATTCGCGCTGGTAAAATGACCGCCGGCCCCGGCCCCGATATTTCACAGTCGAGCCCGTAGCGCAGACTTCCAAGTCTGCTGTATCGCGGGTTTCCAAACCCGCAGGCTCTCCCCATTTCCAACACTCTCGACATTGCGACGCCCTGTCGATTGGGAAATCGGCGACACAGCAGGTTTGGAAACCTGCGCTACGCCCGATTTTTCCGCGCCCGTCAAAGCAGCTATGAAGTATCCGGGCCAGGTCAAAACGCGTTCTTGAAGTGGGCGGATTGCGAAAGGAACTTCCGGGGATTCTGGTAAACGACCTTGTCAATCGCCGCGGCCAGATGGCCGCGCCTCTTCATTTCCAGCGCGGTTTTGGGCACCGCCAACGGATCGCTCACGCCCCAGTCGCAGGCGCTGTTCAGCCACAGCCGTTCCCCGGCGTACGTTTCGAGCATGTCAATTGCCCGCGCCGGCGTGCATTTGGTCTGCGGATACAGCGTCATGCCCGCCCACATGCCGGCGTCCAACACCATCCCGATCGTGTGTTCCTCCACATGATCAATGATCACGCGTTCCGGGCGGATCCGCCGGTCATTCTTCAAGGCGTCCAGAATCAGGCGCGTGCCCTTCCATTTGTCTTCCAAGTGCGGCGTGTGGACCAGGATGAGCTGGCGGTGCGTGGCGGCCAGCTCGATCTGCATTTCCAGGACCTGGAGCTCGTTGCGGGAGTTCTTGTTCAGGCCGATTTCGCCAACGCCCAGGACATTCGGGCGGCCCAGGAATTCCGGCACCAGCGCGATGACTTCCGCGGCCAGTTTCACGTCCTCGGCCTCCTTGGAATTGATGCACAGCCAGCAGAAGTGTTTCAGGCCGAACTTGGCCGCGCGCTTCGGCTCGTGCTCGGTCAACTGGCAGAAATAATCGGCAAAGCCCGCGGGCGCGCTCCGGTCATAGCCCGCCCAGAAGGCGGGTTCACAGACGGCCACGCAGCCCGCCACGGCCATGCGTTCGTAATCGTCCGTCACCCGGCTGACCATGTGGGCATGCGGCTCAATGTATTTCATCGGCGCCCGCGCTCCGCACCGCGGGGGGCGCCGCAGGCGCCTTTGGTTTCCGCCCGGGCCACCGGTTGGGTGGTCAGGTCACTGAAAGCCAGCAGCACCTTCCGGGCGCGGTCGCGCTTGCGACCTTCCAGGGCGGCGAGCGCCGAGCGAAAGTGGCGCATCCGGAAATCTTCCGGGCCGCCGGCCCGTTCCATGCGGTCAAGAAACGCGGCGAGTTCGACGAGCTGGTGCCGCGCATCGAGGAAATAGAGGTCGAGGACTTGCTGCCGGTTCATACGTTGCAGGGGGAATATAGAGTGGAAACGCGGCCCGGCAACCGCAAATAAAAACTACCCGCCGGCGGCTTCTCTGGGCCACCGGCGGGTAATCCAACCCTAATCCAAACCAACCTGAACCAAATTATGAAACAAATTACTCAGTCGTATTCCGCCAGCGTCAGCAAGCCGTTGGGATCGTTCGCGCCGGTGCCCTTGAGGAAGATGATGTGCTGATAGCCCAGGCCGCGCAGGCCGATAAACCACCCCATCGTGCGGTCGCGGAATTCATGGCCCAACTGGGGCTCGGAATAATTCTCCAGGATGACCACCGCGGTCTGGTGCTGGGAGAAATTCTTGGCCTGATCCAAAAGTTTGCCATTGTCCTCCTGCTTGACGGTGGTGGGGGACAGCACCGAACAGGTGGTGCCGTCCAGGGACTCGACGATGAGCGCCGAATTGTCGGTGTTGTGATACGCTTGCCGCGGGGCCGGCGTGGTACAAGAGGACAGCAGAAAGGGGAGTGCGGCTGTGAGCAGTAAGATCGTCTTTTTCATGTAAGCTAGGTGTTTCAGTTGCGGCGGAATGGCGTTCTTATTTATTTCCCATTCACACCAAGACCTTTCGCAAGTCTGGTGCCACAATTCGAAGGGAGAAAAAGCGGAAATCCCTGGGCCGCCATCGGAAGATTTTTCCCGACCCGATGCGTGAAATCCAAGTTTTAAAAAAACGGCCGGAAAAATTTCGCCGGCCTGTCCGGTAAATCGGCAAGCTTTGCCGATATTGTCCGCTCCCCAGCAAAAAATGGAGTTCCTAAAAGGGGACACGGTGCCCGTTTTTGAGGCATCAGCTGAGCTTGGGAAAGAACTCGTGCGCCGTGCGGCAGGTGGCGGCGCTCAACTCCTCGGCCGTACAGCGCTTGACCTGCGCAACCGTGTCCGAGATTTCCTTGACGTAGGCGGGCTCGCAGCGCTGGCCACGGTACGGCACGGGGGCCAGGTAAGGGCAGTCGGTTTCGAGCATGAACCGCCCCAAGGGGGCGGCCGCCACGGCGTCGCGAATATTCTGGCCATTCTTGAACGTGACAATCCCGGTAAAGCTCACGAGCCAGCCGAGGCTGAGAATTTTTTCCAACCGGGGAATGGATTCGCCGAAGCAATGAAAGACGCCCCGGGTCTGTTTTGCGTAGGGCTGGATCTGGTCGAACAGGTCGTCGAAAGAACTTCGCTGGTGAATGATGCAATTGAGACCGGTTTCCACCGCGAGTTCGAGCTGCTGCTGGAAGATCTCCGCTTGCTTGCGCCGGTACTCAGCATCATCAGCCGTCGTGCCGCCCTGGGAGCTGGGCAGCCGGTAGTAATCCAGACCGCATTCGCCGATGGCGACGACTTTGGGATGGCGCGCCAACTCGCGCAGTTCGGAGCGCACGTCGGCGGGCGCGCGGGGGGTTTCGGTGGGATGCCAGCCGATGGCGGCATAGATCAGGGGGTGCTTTTCCGCGAGCGCGATGGCGCTGCGGCTGCTGGCGAGATCCGTGGCGATGGAAATGATTTTTCGGATGCCGGCCTGCTCGGCGCGGGCCAGAACTTCGGCGAAGTCTGACTGGTATTGGTCGTCGTCCAGATGCGCGTGCGTGTCGTAAAATTCAGCCATAATCGGGCGAATCGTAGAATGCGTGGGCGGCGGTGGCAAACCGGAAGCCCATGGCGCAATGGCCGGCCGTCACCGGGCGGGGGTGCGATTATTTTTTATTTTCGCCGGGATCGGTTTTGCCGAGGGTCTTCAATTCCTCCTCGATCTGCGTCTTGGCCGGGTAGTCCGGCGCTTCGGCCAGAAGTTTTTCATCGTCGGCGATGGCATCGGCCGTGCGGCCCTGCGCCAGAAGTTTTTCTTCGAGAATCCGGCGCACCCGGATGCGTTGCTCCGGGGAAGGTTTGAGAGTTAGCACGGTCTGCCAGGCGTCAATGGCGGAACTGGGCTTGCCAATGGCATCGTAGAGCTCGGCGAGCTTCTCGGTGAGGACGGCGCTCCGGGCGGTGACGGGGAGTTGTTCGAGCAGCCGGGACATGGGCACTTCGCGCATGCCGCGGGCGA
>Ga0182030_10023396_pt1 | contig 11426 bp, 9 predicted proteins | sample 812S3MmetaG_FD_121299 | JGI IMG/M metagenome (GOLD analysis project Ga0182030, IMG submission 121299) | Permafrost microbial communities from Stordalen Mire, Sweden - 812S3M metaG (Illumina Assembly) | ecosystem: Environmental > Terrestrial > Soil > Wetlands > Permafrost | place: Sweden...
CAGGCTCGCCGAATTGGCGGCCAGGTCGAAATGCTTTCGCGCAAACGCGGTGCCATTCCTTCCGAGGCTCGAGGCTAGGGCGGGATCCTTGAACAGGCGCTCGCAACAATCCGCGATGTTGTCCGGTGTCCCGCTCGAGAGGAACAACGCCTCGACCCCGTCGCGCATCGCAAGCGCCACATTGGTCGGCGGGAGCACGACAGGACGGCCGGAGGCGAGGAATTCGGGCAGCTTGGAGGGAAGCCGGTAGTCGTTGAACGGGCCGGGCCTGCCCGGCTGGACGAGCACATCCGCGATGCCGAGCAGCCTGGGCAGCCTCGCCTTCGCCACGAATCCCAGGTCGAGCACATGGGCCTTCAGGTCAGCCGAAAGGCCCTCGAGGAACTCCGGCCTGTTGAATCCTGTCCGGACAAGCCGGGTCGGAATGCCCCTCTGGTTCAGAAGCCTGACGGCCACGTAGAGCTCCCGCATCTCGGGCTCGTTTGCGAATGTGTTGCTTCCCGTGAAGACGATGAGTTTCTCTTCGTCCCGGATTCCGAGGTCCCTGCGGAGAGCCGGGTCACCGACACAGAGCCTGAGGTAGTCCGGATCAACCCCCGGCGAAAGCACCGAGCAGGGAACATCGGCGGGGACCAGTTCCCTCAGACGCTCGACGATCACCGTCGCAGCGTCTGCAAGCCTCAGGAACGTCCTGTGCCTGACCGGGTGGGGGAGACTGTCGGACATGATCGAGTCGAGCTCCCCAAGCCCCATCGACCTGAGCTCCTCGATCGGGCGCCTTGCGTACCCGGATATCAGGTTTTCCTCATTATCCTCCAGATGGATGATAAGCCTCGCGCTGCGGCGGGCCGCCTTTTGGTAGGCGACGACAAACTTGCGGACGCACTCCCTGGGCGTCCAGGCGTGGATGATGTCGGCCGTCCCCCGGTCAGGGAAGAATGCCGGCTGCACAAGAAGCTCCTCGTAGAGCGCGGCGATGAAGACTGGGTTCGAGACGGATGAAAGCGTGTCCCGTCCGGAGGGCACGGCCACCACGCACGCGTGGCCCTGGGCGGACAGGGTGTTCGCGAAACCGCCGATGTGGTTCAGGCTGTTGGTGGTGAAATCGCCGTAGTTGACGAAGAGGATGTTCACCGGCGTGGGTGCTGCGTGCAGACCTCAGTAGGGCATCAAGGTGCTCGCGGCTTTGCTGACGGCGCTCGATTTCGGCTTGGGGAGGTTGTCAAAGCCGCCCGCGAACCTGAGGACCACGGCATCCCAGGGGGTTGCGCCCCGCTGCGACCGGTTGGGCGACATGCTCCATTCCATGATTGCGGTGGCGAGGACACAGGGATCGGCGATTGGCAGTTCGGCAAACGTGTTTGCGTAGGCGACGACCCGAATGTCGGGTGAGTCCAGGCGGCCCTGGAATTCCGTCAGCGCGGCCTCGTCGGCGCCGGCGCTGGAGTCAGGCGCGAAAGCCTTGCGGGCCCGCTCGGCCTCGGCCGTCAGGCCGGCCTCCGCATAAAGACCGATTACCTTTAGCTCGCAGGCCCGTCTGGCCGCGCCCGCGAGGCCGTTGTCGCGGATATATGTCCCTATGGCGCCGATCTTTCCGGAATCGAAAAGGTACTGAAGATAGGCCACGTGCGCTTCCGCGGAAGCGCCTGACTCAGGCACAGTGCCAGTGGACGCATCCCAGACGGAAAGAAGGGGAGCGGCCGCCGCGGGATCCCCGCTGAATAGGTCTGCGGCCACAGCCGGCACCTGGTCGCGCAAAGATACGTTTTGAACGATGAAGTGACTCGACTTGATGGATTGATCGATCGCGATATGGAACCGTTCCATTCGCCGGATCAGCAGTTCGCGCTCGATGACGCCCCTCAAGGCGGCCTTCCGAACGTCTGCCTGGGGATGGGCTGCCACAAATGCGTAAAGTTCCGAGCGAGGCTTCCCCTGCAGGGCCATCGCTTCGGCCAGAATGGAATTGAATCCCGCGGCCTCCCGCTCCAGCCGCGGCGTCGTCTTCGTCAATTTCTCTACAGTCTCCGGATGGTCATCAAAGGCGGCCACGCGGAATATCGTGGAAAGCAACTGTGCCCGGCGGTTGTCGGGTACCGGGAACCGCAGGGCTTCGGCCCAGCGCTGCCGATGGGCCAGAACCTCGACGATTTCGAGGCGCGCCCTGTCCCGGATCGCGTCGCTTCTCGTCGTGTCGCGGCTGAACAGGAATATGGCGCAATTGACGTCCTCGAACGCGCCGAGCTGCTTCTCCTCCAGGTTGTAGAGGACGCGCTCCTTGAAATAATCGAGAGCGTAGGGACCGAGCTTTAATTCTCCCCTCGCCAATTTCTTGGCGGTCAGGGAGTCCGGATAGACCAGAAGAATGCGGTCGATGTTCGACTGGGCGCGCTTCCAGTAGAACTGGAGGTAGGCGTAGGAGTAGCTTCCCTCCTGCATGTTAGTCACATAGTCGTTCGCTCTCTCATAGAGCCTAGCGGCCTCGTCATTTCCAACGGCCGCCGACGAGCCGTCAAGATTGGCGCCCTCAAGGGGCGCCAGGATGCTCGCGGCGGCGAGTGATAGGCTCAGCAGGCGTATCCGGATGGACATGAAATAAGAGGGCGGACCCTCTAAATTGCAGGAGTCCGCCCGATAGGTAAATGACGAAGTGGGGCCGTCAGAACTTGTAACCGCAATCCGCCGCGTCCTTTGTGAAAGTCTTTACGGTGTCGAGCGAGAGCTCGGCCAAGTCCATTCCGAGCAACTTCGCACCCTTCGCCAGAATGTCATGGGGTACGGTGATGATGGCGCAGCCGCACTCCTCGGCCTGGAAGATGTTGAGGACTTCCCGGGTGCTGGCCCAGAGAAGCTCCGCCTTCGGATGGTCGTGCAGTAGCGCGGTCGAGGCGCGCATGAGCGGAACCGGGTCCACGCCCGTGTCGGCGATCCTACCCGCGAAGACGGAGACGAAAGAGGGAACGTCGGGATTCAGAGCCTCCGCGACACCCGCCACCTGTTTCAATGTCAGGATGGCGGTGATGTTGAGCTTCACGCCCTGCTTCGCGAGCTCCCTGACCAGGGGTAGCGAGGATTCGCCGCGCGAATTTGTTATGGGAATCTTCGTATAGACGTTCTTGGCGAGGGCGGAGATTTTGAGCGCCTGGCGCTTCATGTCGGTGAAGTCGTCCGTAAACACCTCGAGCGAGAGGGGCTTTGCCGTCACGCTCTTCAGGATGTCCTTTGCAAACGCCTCGTAGTCCTTGATTCCGGCCTTTTTCATGAGGCTCGGATTCGTTGTCAGCCCCTTGATGTAGGGCTTTGCGTAAAGTTCGAGGATGCCGGCCTTGTCGGCTCCGTCGGCAAAGAGTTGGATCTTGAGATCGTTGAGGGACTTCATGGGTTTTTGTTCGCTTTAATTGAGTTCGGTGTCGGGGAATCCGGCAAGGAGATTAGACAACTCTCCCCCCTTGGCCCGCCATCCCGAGGATCAGGGAAACGGCCTCTTCGAATGACTTTACCATATGGTCAGGAGCGGACTTAAGCTCCTCGGAATACCCGTAATCGATGAACACCGTCCTCACGCCGGCGCGCTTGCCGCACTCAACGTCGCGCCAGCGGTCGCCGACCATCCAGGACTTCGACAGTTCTATGCCCAGGGCCTTGGCGGCGTCGAGCAGCATCCCCGGCTCCGGCTTGCGCCTTAGCGACTGTTCGCCGCGCCCGGGATCGTAGCACGCCTCGATCCGGTCGATCGCTGGGACCAATTCCCGCAGCCGCCCGTGCATGGCGTCCATGACGGCCTCGGAGATTGTGCCTCGGCCCACCTCAGGCTGATTGGTGACTACGACAAGGACGAAGCCGGCCGCCTTGAGGGCACTGCAGGACTTGGGCACCCCTTCGAAAAGCCTGAAATCCTCGAACCGTTCGGGGGCGTACGGCTTGCCGTCCCGGACTATCTGGACGTTGAGCACACCGTCCCGGTCGAGGAACACTGCCGGACGGAGCAGCATGCTCCTAGGGCCGGGCCGTGACCGACTCCCACTTGGTCTGGTTCACCTTCAGGTCGGGGTGGGAAACAAACAGATGCCAGATGACTGCCTGGAAAGCCTCGCTGTGGGGCGTCACGTTATTTGGGTTCACGGTGGGCACAATGACACAGGCGTCTGCGACCTTGGCCGTGTAGCCCCCGTCCTTGCCGATTATCCCAATTATCTTTGCGCCCACCTGCTTCGCTAGCTGCATCGCGGCGACCAGGTTGGGGGAGACGTTTTTCTCGAGGTTGCCCCCGCCCACTGAGAGGATGAAGAGGCAGTCCTTGCTCCCGAGCTTGCTCGTGCGGAGCCATTCGACGAACACGCTCGCCCAACCGTCGTCGTTCGTCCGCGCCGTCAGCTCCGAGACATTGTCCGTCGGGGCGTATGTCTCTATTCCGGTGATCTTGCGGAAGTCGTTCACCGCGTGGGACGCATTGGCGGAGCTTCCGCCGACGCCGAGCATGAACAGCCGGCCTCCGTGCTCCCTCACGGCGCGCAATACGGCGACGCAATTTTCGCAGTCGGCCGGGTTGATTTTGGCCACGATCTCGGCCGTTTCCTTCAGGTGCTGTGCTGAGTACGACATGTGAATAGAAAATGCGACTGGGGGCGCCGAACGCGAGGGCAATGAGGCTCTAATGGGGATTTCTAAGGAGCCGGTCGAGCTCCGCGAGTCCGGCGTGGGAGCCCACCTCATAAAACCGCCTGGCAACCTCGTATCCTGCAAGCTCATTTCGCGCAAGAAGGGCCTTCTGCACCTCGGCAAGGTCCACGACCTCCTCCCTGGGGAACCCGTCGAAGGCGGCCCTGCGAAAGACGCCAAGGCCGTAGTCGATGTGCCGCATGGCGGTGACCCTGTTCTTCTTGTCGTAGGCCCTTATGGCGCCTTCTTCGAAGCAAACGTTGCTCGAGTCGAACTGTCCGCGGTTTTCAAAGACCGTCATCAGGCCGAGTTTTCCCGAACCAAGAAAACTGTGTCCGATTGCGAGGTAGTCGATCGGAAGGTAGCTGTCGCCGTATAAAACATAGAAGGCGTCGCCCAGCTTCGGGAGCGCCCGGATAAGCGCCCCTCCCGTGCCCAGGAGCTTCGGGCCGTCGAACGAGTATTCGATCCTGACCCCCCATTTTGTGCCGTCGCCGTAACGCTCGGCGATCTGCTCGCCAAGGTAGCCCACGCACAGGACGATGTGGACAAGCCCGGATTCCTTCAGCAGCCGGATCTGGTGCGAAAAAAAGGGCTCTCCGGCTACCTCCACGAGAAGCTTTGGCACTTTTTCCGTAATCGGCTTTAGCCGCGTAGCCATTCCGCCCGCGAGGATCGCGACGGGCAGGTCGCTTGCTGAAATCATGATGCGACCTTGGGAACGCCGACGGCGGCTTCCCGCCTGAAGGAGGCAAAGATCGCGACCACGGCCTTGTGCAGGATGATGCTGATCAGGAGCGTCAACAGCAGGGAGCAGATTATGCCGATCGCCAGTTCGCCATTGCTAGGCTCGATCCCGATCCAGACCCGAAAGACATAAAAATTGTAGTCCCGCATGAGCGGCTGGTGAAAAAGGAAAATCTCGTACGAATAGATTCCGATAAATGAGAATGCGGCCAGGAGGAATCTCCCTTCCGGGGCCTTCTTAAGATACTGGGCCGCGAGCAAGAAGGCTGCCGTCATGGCGAGGCCCGCGACGGCATAGAAGGTGATGATTCCCTTGAACCAGCCGAGATATGTGATGGCGATCAGGCCCGCTACGAGCAGGCGCGACGGCTTGAGGTTTGACTTTTGCGAGGTCCAGATTTGGCCGGCAATCAACCCGATAAAGAAGCTCGGTATCCGCACCGCGAGTTGAATCAGGCCGCCGGCGTGGGAGGCCGCCATATAGGCCATGGCGGCGCCGACGGTGAGGAGCATGCCGAATCCCAGGATGTGGGAGAGGTCGGCGAGGCGGGCACGCACAACCAAAAAAACCAGATACATCGCCAGGATCATTGAAATGAACCAGAACGAGTCGCTGATGTCCGAGAAATACACGCCTCTGGAGAATCCATGAAGGCCCAGTACATGCAGGACGATTGTCGTCACCGAGTAGTTGGATCCGAAGAACCAGTCGTTCATGATGACATAGAAGGCGAGCGCCACCCAATACGATGGGAAGATCCGCAGAAGCCTCCGCTTCAAGTACGTTCCCACTGGAATATCGCGCGAGGTGAGGACAAGTGTGAAGCCACTGATTATCAGAAAGATATCAACGCCCACTTCGCCATGCAGCCAATTTTCCCACCCGAGGACGCCTCCGATGTGATAGAGGAGCACAAGAACCATGGCGAACCCCTTGAGCTCATCCACCAACTCAAGCCGAAGGCCCTTGTGTATAGGGGACGGGTTGAGGATTTCCATCGGGTACTCTAGTTCTGCGTGACGACTTTTGTGCCCTCAAAATCAAACCGAAAGCGGACCTCCTGGAGACCCTTTGCCCTCATGGCGTGGCGCAGGCGCTTCTTGTCGCCAGCATAGAACATGAGAAACCCGCCGCCGCCCGCCCCGATGAGCTTTCCGCCCAGGGCCCCGTTGGCCATCGCGTGGTCGTACCACTGGTTGATCTGATCGTTGCTCATGCCCGAGCTGCGCGCCTTCTTGCGCTGCCAGTGGACATCCATGAGCATCGCGAACTCCTCGAGATCGCCAGATTCGAGGCACTTGAGGGACTTGTAGCCTAGGTCCTTGGTGAAGTGGAGATTGTCCAGCATGGACGAGTCGTTCTTCTTGGACCGGTCGTTCTGGTCCTTCAGTATCGACGAAGCGCTCCTTGAGTATCCGGTGAAGAACAGGAGGAGGTTGTCCTCAAGGTTGAAGAGCGTCTCCTCCGAAATCTTGCAGGGCCGGTACTCGACGCGCCCGTCCTTGTGGAACGTGAATGCGGTTATTCCCCCCACGGCGGCAATGTACTGGTCCTGCTTCCCGATGGGTTCGCCGAGCTTGTTTATTTCGATGTCGCAGGCCTGCTCCGCGAGCTCGGCCGGGGACACCGAGTTCTTGTTATACGCGTGAAGCGCCTTCAGGAGCGCGGTGGTGAAGCTGCCCGATGATCCGAGCCCAGTCCCCCCCGGTATGTCGGCCATCGAGGTCAGCTCGATGTGGGGATCGGTCACCCCGGTCATTTTGAGGGCCTCGCGCACTATCGGGTGCTCGATCTGGTCCACCGAGCCGACGCGCTCCAGCTTGGAGTATTTCACAATGATCTCCTTCTGAAAGGTCGTGTGCTTCGTTATGTACACGTATTTGTCTATGGCCGCGGCGACCAGAAATCCGCCGTGCTCGGAATAGTAGCTGGGCAGGTCGGTGCCCCCACCTCCGAGAGAAACGCGCAAGGGCGAGCGTGTGATGATCATGAAGTCGGGAAGCCGCTCTTCTTATAGATCGCCGCGACTATTTCGAGCGTCTTTATGCCCTCGCGCAGCCCGGGAGAGGGTGAGCGGCCAAGGCGGATATCGTCCGCGAAGGCGGCGGTTTCGGCCGCCCAGGACTGGTCACCTCCCGCGAACTCCCAGTTGGTCGTCTCTGGCGGCCCCATTTGAGGGAGCATTCGGTAATGCGTGAGCCGCTCGGTTCCATAGCTTCCGCCCAGGCCGTCGATCGACAACTTGCCGTCGCGGCCATATATCTCGAACGAGAACATGTTCTTCCACTCGGTGCAGCTCACGTGCAGCCACGCGGTCTGGCCTGCCTTCGTCCTGAGGCTAAGGAATGCGTTGTCGTCGACCTTCATGTCCCAGAAGTAGGTGGCGGCGTGGCCGTCGACCGTCGCGAAATCCCCGAGGAACCAAGCCGCCAGGTCGATCAGGTGGACGCCCTGGTCGATCAGTTCGCCTCCTCCGGACAACTTGGGGTCGGCGCGCCACTCGCGGTCGTAGCCTTTGCGCCCACCATGACCATATCGGCCGCGGATGAACATCAGGGGGCCAAGGGCGCCCGAGTCCACGATTTCCCGCGCCTTGAGGAGGCCCGGGTGAAACCGGTGGTTATAGCCGATTCGCACGAGCGCGTGCCTCCTGGTGGCCTCGTCCTCAAGCCCGCGCAGCCCGGTCGCCCCAAGGGCACCCGGCTTCTCGATGAGGGCGTGCTTACCCGCAAGGACTGCGGCCAGCGCGATGGGGGCAAGCGAGGCATTCAGCGTGGACACTATGACAGCGTTGACAGCTTCGTCCGCTATCGCCTCCCGGTAATCGGTGGCACATCGGCATCCGGGGATGGTCTTTGCGAGGTCGGCGGCCCGGGCCCCGTCCAAATCGCAGGCGAAGCCTATCCGGACACCCGGCACAGTGGACAGGGCAGCCGCCCGTTTTTTACCAATGAGTCCGCAGCCAATTATTGCGAAAGTGATTGGTCGGTCTGCGGATTGTGCTGGAGGCATTGGGCTGAAAGCTGCCTCTTAATCCTTCTCAGGGAAGCCGTCCGCGAGCAAGGGGATTTGTCTTCGGAGATTGCGGTGCTGGGCCGGTCAATGGGCGCCGTTCAGCTTCGCCTTACCTGAAGCGCCGGCCAATAAATGGCGGAGGATCCATGAGGCGGCCATCGCGGGGACAACCCCGGCACTGCTCAGGAAGGACAGCCAGAACAGCAGCCTGAGGCCGGTCGGAGGGACATAGGACAGCCTGACGCTGGATTTTCCGGCAGGCACGGCAACGCATACGAATCCGTCGGGCGACTTGCTGACAAGCGCCGGCGCATCGTCCACCCAGGCAGCGTAGCCGGGTTGATACATTCTCGGCGTCTCAAGCCATGCCGGAGCCCGGCTTTGGATGCTGGCGGCGTAGGGAATCCAGGAAATGACCCTGATTGGAAGCGCCGAAGGATCGTATTCCAGCAGGCGCACCTCGTTGGCGAACTGAAGCCCTTGGTCCAGCGTTAGCGGCGGCGATGGGAAAAAACGGATCCGAAGCTCCTCCGGGGCTCCCTTTGTGGTCCAAATCGGGATGACACTTGAGTGATCTCCGCCAACGCCGAATGCCTTCGCCCCCCCGTGCTCAGGAAGCCCGTATTCGCGGAAGAAATCGCGTCCGGTGATCTGAAGCACCCCGATGGCATCCTCCGGGCGTTGGACAACGAGCTGGAGCAGATACGGCAGCCCAGGCTCGATGTGCAGGGGACTCTCCAGTTCAATGAAGTCCGAATCGCCGTGGCGCCGCTTTACGAACCATCCTGAGGCAACCCGCCGGCCAGAGGTTAGCGCTGCATCGGCGTTCGCGATCATCGGCGCAAATGAGTCCCTTGAGAGAAGATGGTTCTCGAGCTGGGGATCCGTGACTCCGTGCGTGAACGTGCTCGGAAGGCGGGGAAACATCCCGTAGGAATACCGGGTCAGCTGCAGATTTTCGGGGCTCAGCTTGTCTATCATGGCGGTCGGATCCAGGGCTATCACCCTGGCTTCGGCGGCGAATTTGCCCGCCTCCGGGAGGCTCCAGACGCAACCGATTGCGACCAGAATCGCCAGAAGCCGTCCCCGCCGCGATCTTTCGGCCAGGCCCGTCCCGGAGACGGCGGCCACGGCGAAGACAGTAGCCGCCGCCATGGGCAGATACAGCCTTGGAGCCGCCCAGTTGCCCGTCGGGTTCCGGATAAATGCGGGCACGATCTTCCACGCCAAAAAGCTGATCACCGGAATCGGCAGGAGTAAGACTGCCAAGAACGCAGCCTCGACAAGCAAAACTCTGATATCGAGGCGTGCATTGCGAAACTCATAATATAGGCAGAAGAAAAGGAGCGCCCATAGTCCATAGCCAAATTGAAAGTCGCCCGGCGATCTTCCGACGGCACTCATTGGAAGTACTGTGCCCGGGAATGCATCCCGGATGACTTCGACGATCACGCCTGGCAAAGCCAACTGGACCGCGCTCATGTGCTGACCTTGCTGGGGAGGGTAGAAGAGGACCGAGCCGATGGGATACGCTGCGATGGCCCCGAATATGAGGCACGCCTGGAGTGCAACGCCCCACTGCACACTCCGTCCCCGGCAAGCGGAGACTCGTGCCACTTGAGCGCATCCTGCGAGCAGCAAGGCCCAAAGGGCGATCGGGGGATGGGCCCACCAACAGAGCCCCAGCGACACGCCGAGCAACAATAGCGCCTGCCGCTCCCGCTCCGGCCGGAATGAGAAAACTGTTCCGAGGAAAATCAGCGGAATGAGCGGCAGCGTGGTCCACGACATGTAGAGGTCGCCGTTGTAGGCGATGCCAAGGACTCCCGGGCAAGCCATGAAAAGAACCGTCAATCCTACGGCGAGCCAGCGCCGCCCGGGGAGAAGCGCGCGGAGGCATAGGTATGCGCTGACGGTCCCCGTAACCGCCACGGCCGTCAGCATGAGATTCAGGAGGGCCACGGGGCCCAGGCTATGCAGCGAAACCGTGTCCAGCAGGGCGCCGATATAGTTGAATGCCGGCGCAATTCTGACGGGCGAAATGGCGCCGTTGAACTGAAATGCGCTCTGGCCCGCCCAAACCGGGAAAACGCCAGAGCGCACCTGTTCCATCGTGTCCGCCAGCACGGCGCCGTACCAGCCGGCATCTGCGCCTCCCTGCAGGTAGGGAGCGAGGAATCCCCGCATCAGCCAGAAGGGCAGTGCAAGTACGATTGCGATTCGCATTACGCCCTCGGCCCGCGGACTTCGGTTCCGCTCGATCCACGCAAGGGCCATACGCGCCCAAGCCAGAAATGGCGACCAGTCCCATGAGGCGATCCACGCGATTCCGATCCATATCGGGCCGAGCCAAAGGCATTTCGCGGAAAGGTTCCAAAAGTAGAGCCACGCAATCCCGACGGCCGCGAGCAGGACCAGGCGGCGCGACATTCCGGATAGAAACGCCCGGGTGCGGGTGAGTGCCTTGTTCTGCGGACGCGACGGGAGCATTATCGCGGCGAAGAGGGCGCATGCCACGGCGGGAAATGGGAGAGTCGTGATGAACCGGCCGACAGTTCCCACGGCGACGCAGAAACTTAAGGCGTCGGCGACCTCGAGCCGGTGCCGGCGGAGCCACGACAGTGCGATCTTGGCAAATGCTTCAGCAGTCGACACTCGATATAGCATTTCGGAATCAAAAGGGGCGCTGCGAGCCCATTCTTCCGCATTTCAACGGGTTCTTGGCCCGGGCCGAGGGGTATTGGAGCTTGTCAGCGAATGGCATACGCCCCCTTCTATGGGCACATGCAAACAACGGACATGGCGCGGAGGATACTGCGCTACGCTGTCGTTGGCGTGACGGTAATGGCGGTATTCACAAGTTTGAACTGGTTGCTGGGCCTGCGATTTGGAAAGGATCTGTCATTCATCCTGGCCTATCCGCCCGCAGTCGGGCTGCATTTTTGGCTGAACAAGCACTGGACGTTCGGGTGCCGGCGAACCGACGCCAAACGGCAGATATCGG
>Ga0182030_10023397_pt1 | contig 11426 bp, 9 predicted proteins | sample 812S3MmetaG_FD_121299 | JGI IMG/M metagenome (GOLD analysis project Ga0182030, IMG submission 121299) | Permafrost microbial communities from Stordalen Mire, Sweden - 812S3M metaG (Illumina Assembly) | ecosystem: Environmental > Terrestrial > Soil > Wetlands > Permafrost | place: Sweden...
AACGAGGAATAGTTGGACACCTCGGCTTTTACCTGCCGTGGGCTGTCGCTTCAGGGGTACTCACCTCCATTGCGTCGGGGCTCATGAGCACATTCAAGCCGGACACATCTACGGGGAAATGGGTAGGATATCTGCTACTAGGTGGATTTGGCCGCGGTTTTGGTATTCAAATTGTAAGGGCAAGATCTGTCCTTGCACCGAAACTCTAAACTAACAATTGGCAGCCAATGGTTGCGGTGCAAAACCATCTCAAGCCTGAGCAAAACTCAACCGCAATGGCGATCTTAGTCTTCTCGCAGAACTTCGGTGGCGCATTATTTCTCAGCTTTGCCGACCTGGCTCTGACGACGGCTCTAAGAGAAGGCCTCGCGAAATTCGCGCCAACAGTCAATATCCAAGCGGTTTTGAGCGCGGGCGCGTCGGGCTTTCGAAGTGTTATACCTACGTCTTCGATTGAGGGCGTTGTACTTGCCTATAATCTGGCCATCAAACGCGAGTTCTACATCGCGGCCGCCCTAAGTGTTGCAACGTTCGTGTTCGCGTAGGGGATGGGGTGGAAAAGTGCCAAGAAGGAGAAAGCAAAGACGGCCACGACTGAGGCATGACAAGATAGTAGAAGTTTCAGACATAGAGACTAGTGCTGATGGGTACTTTTGGGGGGGCAAGATGATCCCTCTTTCCCTTTCCCCCCATTTCCAGACTTGGATATTGGGTACCCGGAGGTTAGCAAGAACCTTGACGGGCGTTTACCCAACCCCTTTAACAATCGCTAGACGGATATCCAGGTGAAATCCTAGCTTTAACATGTATTACATACTAGTGTACTTTTGTTGTGTAGTATATATATATATACTATTTGACTTGGATTTTCGAAACCTCGCGAGTTCTAAATGGCTTGCTCCTTGCACATTCAAGCTCATTTGAAATGTCTTTGTGAGCTGGCCTACAATCAATTCAATGACATTTTATATCAAACTTAATACTGTCTAACAAGAGAGTCTAAGCTCCTGAGATAATATCTCATCACGGTATCACAGCACGTGAGCCATCAGCACGTGAATTCGCCTCATCCTCTCACCTGTACCTTCAGTACTAGTAGACCTTGATGGTCACTCCGGAACGCACGTAGTCCACAAAGTATTAACCTACCTACGACTATTCCTTCGGGTTCGCCTGCCACGTCTACAAATACGTTCACAGCTTCCCGATCGAAATCATCATGCCATTTTCGAGGATTCTTCGAATCGGAGACGACGAGAGCATCCTATGGGTACTATAGGTAGTATCGCGCATGCCCCGAAAACCGGGGGCAGCCCCTTGTGACTGACCAGGAACGTGAACCCTGACCGAGTTGCTACGCCTGCACGCTACGCGACTTACAGCATCTATGAAGGGAATGGCGATTTTTGCCTCCTCCATGGAATCAGGGGGTCAATGGTTGGGTGTGATGAAGATTAGCTGAGATAAATAGGAAACGCAAGTTAAGCTAGAACGGTGGCCGGATTTGGTACGGTGAGATGATATGAGCACACCGAGGAAAAGAAAGCTTTGATGATTAGATGTGCGATGAGGTAGATTAGAGATAAGGAGAAGAAAGCGTTTACTTGTAGAGTTGATCGGCGTAAGGGACTTGATTTACACGATTCACGTCCAACCGTACTTTAGTTGTATCACGGATGTACGTACAAAGCCGTTGAAGGTGTGATACTGTACACCTCGATTATGATGTGAGGCGAGCTAAAAAGTGGCTTTCTCAAGTTCGTTATCGCGTAGGATTCGCGTATCAACTGTTATCGGCCAAAGCGGTCCTGGTAGTCATTTTGGTGTACTCCGACCACCCTACTCAAAAGTGACCATCACGAGTCATCCAGCTTGGAATCCGTATGTGACTCTCAGTCACTTCACTTCACTTCCCATTTCTCTTTCTTAATCATCCCGCCGCTGAGCACACCTTCATCTTACCCCCCTTCCCCCCATCACACCGTCGACTCACCATAAACTTTAATTCATTCACAACACCCAGACTGCTGCTCTGTCGATTCATTCATTTGCAACTCGACTGCCGCAGCTCCTCATTCGTTAGGTAACTTGGTCTGGCATCCAACCGACAGCCAGCCTTGTCCTGGTACCATACTGCCTTCCCCAGAATCAACCACGAATCAGGCACCCTGCATCGAACTAATTAACCATATCGTGAGGCGTTCTTTTCGACGTTCTGCCTGACAAAGGTTTGGTTTGGTTCGCTTTGGCTGCCTATCACGCATTCGTCCTCACGACAACCATCTTCTGCAAGCAACCATCGAATACCTCCCAACAACAAAAGTGTACATGCGGAACGCAATAACCTCGAATCTTTATCCTCACCTTACTTGGTAACACTCGAGTTGGATATACAGGGGGGTTTTGAAGGAAGATCGTTCAGAGCTTGAACTCGCCCATATGGCGGCTCAACCGCCCCCGTCCTCGTCGTCTTCTAGGCGGTCGAGGACGGGCGACAAGGCCGTTGGATCATTCACTATTGAAGATGAAATAGGCAAAGGTAGCTTTGCTACGGTTTATAGAGGTACTCATAAGGTATGTTGGATATGCTAAGCTGGGGCATCCTGATTGATGGATTTCCCCTCATATTCCATCTACGACGAGTAACCCTGGCTATCGTCAATCTGCATAGATCAGTGGTACTGACAATTATTTCTGCAGGCTACCGGAGCTCTCGTCGCCATCAAATCGGTCAATTTGTCAAAACTCAACAAAAAACTCAAGGATAACCTCTACTGCGAGATCGAGATCCTAAAAGGTCTACATCATCCTCATATCGTTGCCCTGATCGACTGCCGAGAATCAGCAACACATATACATTTGGTGATGGAATTCTGCGAATTAGGGGATCTATCGTATTTCATCAAGAGGAGGGATAAGTTGGGCGATAATCCAGCATTGCGAGATATGGTTAGGAAATATCCCATGCCAGCTCATGGAGGTTTACCCGAAGTTATCGTCCGACATTTTCTCAAACAGTTGGCTAGTGCAATGGAGTTTTTGAGGGATCGGAATTTCATACACCGGGACGTCAAGCCACAAAACTTACTTTTGCTGCCGTCTCCTCAATACTTGGCAAAGTCAAAAGACGCACCCTTGGTCATGACTGCGAGTCAAGAACCACTTGTTCCCAGAGTTGGCCTGACTTCACTACCAATGTTAAAAATCGCGGATTTTGGATTTGCTCGGTCGTTACCTGCGACATCATTGGCCGAAACCTTATGCGGCTCTCCTCTCTACATGGCGCCAGAAATACTCAGATACGAAAAGTATGATGCGAAGGCAGATTTATGGTCAGTAGGTACAGTACTGTACGAGATGATGGTTGGCAAACCACCATTCCGTGCAACAAACCATGTTGAGTTACTCCGAAAAATCGAGCAGAGTGAGGATCAGATTCGATTTCCCAAGGAAGTCATTATTAGCTCAGGCATGAAGGATTTAATTAAGGGCTTATTGAAGCGAACACCAGTTGAACGACTTCCATTCGAGGACTTTTTCCGAAATGGAGTTGTAGTTGACCCGATCCCAGGGTTAGTGGGCGACGATAGACCAAGAGAAATTCGGGTAGCTACCTCCAAAGCAGACGAATCAGCTCCAATATCTCGACAATCCTCCACAAGAAGTAAGCAGATTGCTGGCTCAGAGAAGGAGTCGAAGCATGCAACTGGATCACCATACTCTTCATCACCTCGGGAGAGACCTATTCCGTCATCACCAAGACAGCAGCTTGCAGACACGCTGCGACAGCAGGCAGGCACTCCCCCACGGCAGACACCTCAACCTCGGCCAAGCTCCCGTGAGCAGAAACGGCCAACTCCAGTACAATCTTCTACAGCTCCAAATGCGGAAACCGTACATGGCCGTCGGCCATCTCGAACTTTTAATCCCGTCTCAGGCCAAAGACAAACCCCTTCAAGACAAAACTCACTTGACGAAGCCCCGAGGCGGAAACCATCTGTAGCTGATCAGGAAAGAGAGGCAATCGCAGAAGCCGAGCAGGCAGTTCGTGACGCACGAGAGTATGTCTTAGTCGAGAAACGCGCGGTTGAGGTCAATGCCTTTGCCGATGAGATGGCAGCCAATCCTCGATTATCGGGAGCCCAGCACTCATCTCCTCGAGCAGGGCAAATCACTCGACGAGCTACAACTCAGGGTAACCCCGCTTCAGCTACTGGCGCAGTTCCAGCATCACCGTCACGTGTTGTGCAAATTGCTCAGGGTAGAGGACGACCAGAAGCAGTGCCACAACGCCAGAACTCCTATGGGAAATCATATGGCAGCAGCCCCTCCACTACTTCAGCCATTGCAAAAGCTCTCCATGGTGCTAGTGTGAGAGTATTTGGAGTGGGTTGGTCACCTCATCTAATTGGAAAAGGCGTGTCACCTCCACCACTTTACAGCGCATTTCCGACCTACCCCACTCCTCAAGGCACAATTGGACTCATTGGGGATGGGAAGCCCACGGGACCTATCGATGAGGATCAGAAGGCCGTAAACGTTATCGAAGAATCTGCGACTCGAAGTGATGTAGTCTATGGTTTTGCAGAGGTCAAGTACAAACAACTCATCCCATTAGCACCTTCGATGGATCATGGTTTAGGAGGACCTGCTGCTGATCGAGCCGGAGATTCGATTACTGATGATGAGGGTCTGACAGTGGAAGCTATCGTAGCTCTTTCTGAAGAGGCCCTTGTCTTATACGTCAAGGCGTTGTCACTGCTTGCTAAGTCGATGGATATAGCTGGAGCTTGGTGGTTGCGAAGAAGCAATCGTGTCGAGACCGCCGGCGGGAGCTCTTTGCCAAGAAGCGAATCAGCTACCAGCATTGCAACAGGCAACAGAATTAACAGCGCCGTTCAGTGGGTTCGCAGCCGCTTCAACGAAGTTCTAGAGAAGGCTGAGTTTGTGAGATTGAAGCTGGTCGAGGCTCAGAAACAACTTCCCGAAGATCACCCAGGCCATCCAAGTAATCACACCAGTAGCTCAAAAATCGGCGGTGCATCATCTACTGATGGTGTTGTATTAAGCTCAGGTATCACTGCTGAGAAGTTGATGTATGATCGTGCTTTGGAGATGAGTCGCTCAGCTGCTATTAATGAGATCGCGAACGAAGATCTCGCTGGTTGTGAGATTTCATATATCACTGCTATCAGAATGCTGGAAGCTGTCCTGGAGAACGATGATGATATTTCCCCTCAACGAACACGAGCTGCAAGCTTGAAGGAAGGCAATGATATCAAGTCAGAGGATGACGCCCCTGTCAATGGCATCAGACTGAATGATAGGCAGTCTGTATTGAAAGGTGACTTTCCCTTACCATTTTACTACCTTCTATTCTTTTTCAATTTCCCCTATATTTTTCATATTTCAGCGGAATCTTTTTGACACAAATTTCAGTGGTATCTATGATCCGCACTCGCTTAACCGCCCTCCGCAAGAAAATGGCCTTAATCGCCAAGCACCAATCCCTTCCACCATCATCACCTCGTCCAGCAAGCTATAGCGGCGGCACTACACCTACAGTCACGAACACTCCCCCTCACTGAACCCTCTACTAACAATTTATGCATTACGAAATTACGCCCCATCCACAGAGCGCTTCCTGAAGAAAGCTGGACTGGTCTCCAGCCTAAGCATTACACAGTGCATGTACGCAAGCAAGCAAGCATCCTCGGCGTTTACAATTTTTCCTGGGAGCATCCCATCCTCTTGATTTTTGCAAAGGATGACGTAACAACTTCCTCTTCTTGTCTTATTGTTTAGATTCACAATTTTCTTTTCCGAATTTTTACTTCTTTGTATGTGTTGTGAGCTTGGATGACGGCGTTATTCGGCATTGAATTTTACCGGCGCGGAGTGTTCATCGGTTTGCAATTGGGACTTGACTCTGAGGGGAGAGCGTTTATGGCTTGGCGCTGGCTTGTGAATACCCCTGTTACTTGCATGGACCTGGGCTTCTATCTTTCTTCTTTGGTGATTGGCATGCATACATTGCATCGATGGAAGGGCATTTAGGAAGAAGAGTCTAGGAATGATAGTACGTAGAACAGGATTGACTGGACACCCAGTAATATCCCAGGAGCGAGGGATTACTACAGAATGGAACTAGGATATGGACATGGGATTCGGTTGGGTTGGCAAGGAGCATGTGGAGTTGTATTTATCAGAATTGGTTGCATGAGAATGCATGGTATGATATGAGGGCGCTGTCCACGTCTTAACTAGTCAATGGAGATGCTCAGTAAATCATCATTGCGTGACAGTAACTCATTTGACATCCTTTGAAGCCGTGTTCATAGTTTACTACACAAGTGTGTCCAATCTTTGTTTGATAAATATCCTGCTTGTGTCATCTGTTCAAAATACAGTCTATCTCTCCGACGTAAGATCAATCTGGCGTTTTCTGGCTGTGCCACTACCGTTATCATCGCCACAGCTATTATGGTTAACACAGCCATGGTCTTGATGGTAGCCATTGGCAAATATATTGGCTTTGCCAATATCCTTGTGCTCGGTACCTCGATCGTTATCCTTGCCGCTATAGCCGTTATCAACCAAGGTATGATCCTGCAGAGGCGGACGATCAACCAAAGCGTGTTCCTGCGGAAGATCTCGATCAGCCAAAGCATGCTCCTGCGGAGGTGGACGATCGGGAGCATGCCAAAGTTGAACCTTAGCCCTTGAACATGTTCTCTCGACGCCAGGTAGTCGAAACTTAACACCAATGATTGTTCTAATTTGGATCTTTGTTCCGGCACATATCATGCTTTCTTGCTCCGGGTCATCCAGCGCATGAAACCTAGGATCGAATTCGTCTCCTGGATTTGGACTGATTTCCTCGAATGTGCCAGTGTAAGCAGCAAACTTAGTATTCAGATCGCTTGCTAATTTCGCGATCTGGCAATGGAAGCCGTGGATTCTGTCATTGCTGCCGGCTAAGGGTGCCATTGCTGCGTTGAGTTGGCGGATATATTGTGCCTGGCTAGTCTGGATACGATCTGTGAAAGGCGTTGGCTCCTCTCGCATGGTTCGGATACGTGAATCTTGGATTAGAAGATCTGCGATGTCTGAGGAAAATGCTGAAGAGAACAGTCAGCATTGGAAACCCTTTTCTTAATTCTGAAATGGTTCCGGGCGATGGGCCTAATTCCGACCTGTTCTGTCTCACGGGAATTCGGTGAAGGAAAACTTACAATACGCTAAGCACTTTCTCATGGAAGACAGATCATCAAATGCCGACGGAAATTTGAAGATGAATTCTCCGAGGATGAAAGATAATATACTTGACGTCCAAGTGGCGGTGTCCAAGTCCTGCAGCCGCAGGTTCGTAACCTGGTCTTTAACCAGAACACCAGGTAGCATGTTGAGCATCCGCCGCAAGACGTGGATCAGCTGATTTGCTGGCTCGGTCTCATCACGAATACAAGGGATCTGCAAAAAGGGCGTTTGTAGTTGCAATGCGGAAGTATGAGTTTGTGCTGTGTCGATATATTGTAATATCCAACCAGAAAATTCATGCAGATCATCGCCGATTTCCTTGTCTGTAAGGGCATAACGTCCGAACCTAGTAGGTATGTCGGATGTTGATTCTATAGCATGCCGAATCTGTTTTCTTCCTGCGCATTCGGGACAGTACCAGAACCCGTTCCTCTGCTTGGACTCTTCAATGTCTTGGGGTTGGATGCCACAATATTTCTCGAGATATTCAGGAGTGAACCATTCCCGAGAACATGGCGTGCCGTTACAGACAAGTTCAAGTTGGCCGTTACCCAAATCTCTATCAGGCTTTGAGATCTGCTCTTGGAGTTTGCGATGAACCGATGATACGGCGTTGTCGTATTCTCGATAACATATGCGTTTGTTCTTGAGTGATGACATTAAGACGCCGCTGGGAGGAATTTGACGTTCGGGATTATCATTTTCGGGGGGAACACTCTCCTCGACATCGGTCCAAGTCTGATCAGACGCTGGAATTGTGTTATTTTCTCGATCCCGCTCCTCTGCAGAAATAGCGCTTTCGCCAACACCGTTCCAATTAAGTTCCACTAAATCATTTCGAATAGCATTTTCTTCAGGAGGAAGACTCTCTTCAATCTCGACCCGAGCCTGCTCATCTAGGACAAGGGATGGACGTGCAAACCGCCTAGGTACCTTGCGACTATGTTTTCGATCTTGGTTGACATGGTTCGACGGCTGCTTGCGCTTTATTCCTCGATTGACTATCTTGCTATCAGGCCTTCTCGGCCTGGCGGATATCCCTATCGTCGATAGAGAACACGCTTCGCCTTTGCTGAGACAAGGCCCGCAAGACTCACCAATAGAATGACGACTGCCACTTAGGTCACATTTCCTCTCTTTGATCTCACATTGTTGACAGCCAGATGGCAATGTCTTACTCTGCCATGACCAGTGGCGCGCGGCGAGGCCGCTGTCATTTTCTTGAGCCTGGTGACGTGGTGTTCGTGGAAGTAGTCTTGGAAAGCTACCGCATTCTGCTGGTGAAGGCTGCTTAACAAGGCCGGCGGTACGTGCTTGGCGAAATTTTGTTTCCCATTTTTCGCGCTCTCTGTGAGGCCGACCTTTATCATCCCAAAATTTCGGCATCAAACGTTTGCGCTCCTTGATCGGAAGTTGTGAGATCTGGACAATTTGCTCTTCTGTATATCCTTGCTCCATGATCTTTGGGACAATCGAGTCGTCTGTGCATATTGCTTGGCTCGAAGGACACACCTCTGGTGTCAATGTCTCGCTCAAGGGGGAGTCCCTGAAATCATCCATTTAAATGCTTAGCAGATGTCGTTCTGGTATGCAAGTGCTCGACAGGCTGTTTTATCCCAATCGCTCACTTGTAATTAACGAACGGAGAGGTGGGTAGGAGAGAACTTGGGGGGATGGAGTAGACCCTGAAAAAGGGTTGGTTGTCAAGCCAGAAATTATTAGTGTCTGAGAAAGTCACAATTACCTTTCTGCCTCACCGAAATAAACAAGTAGAGATGGCGAGGGTTTGAGACGCGCTCAAAAGTATTGTGCATTTCGTTCCTGGAGTCAGACCAATCGCGGACGTCCCACTTACCCCTGTAACCAACAGTTGGAACTCGATATGGCAGGTGGGTGGTAAGGCTCTTGGGCTAGGCGAAACGCTGTGTTGCCCTCATAAAATGGTCGCCAGACCCGGTCATCGCGTTTCGCTTTCTCTCTGGAGATTCGAATGAGAGGGTGGATTTCAGGTTCTTACTTGTAGTGCTGGTTTCTTTGCGCTGAAGTTCTGCTCGTACTATTTTCTACTTGTTGTTCTTAGCTCCACTGCTACTTGCCAGTCTCAAGTCGAACTCGAAAATTGAGCCCATTATGCCAGGTTCACGATTCCGCCGTGTGAGGCAGCCTACACGTCAATGTACGTTTATTACAACTCCCTGTGTCGTTATTGAACGTCGCTGACGACTTCTTAGCCGCCTCGGGATCTAAAGCAAGATTGATCGTTGGTATTGACCTTGCAACGACACGATGCTGTATTTCTACAATAATTATAACGAAGAACAAAACTCGACACCTACCTGAAATTTTCATAGGGTTTCGGGATTCCCCTCATTCTCATCGAGACATGCCGCTCACGGCTCTTTACTACACTGCTACAGGTGTCCCGGTAACAGGCTATATCTTAGAGAGCATGTTAGATACACCAAACGAGGTCGATCCAGACCGTCTGTTTCGTGTTTGGAAATTGTTATTCCACGATAACCAAGAAGACCCTGAGATAATACGTATCCAAGCTTGCATGCAGGCGCAGCTCAATAAGCTGGGAAAGACTCGAAGCGACCTTCTCAGAGACTGGGTTGCGTTGACCTATGCGGCCCTATTTCAAGAGACTAGTGATGGACGTACGATACTCACCACCTCCAACGATGCTCGAGAAATGGAAATCGAGGTTGTGGTTGCAGTACCTCCTGGAAGATCAGTGATCGCACACGAGGAAGTTTTGCAGGCTTTCGTGCAGGGGCCGATAAGTAAGAAACAAGTTTCTCTTGTTTCTGAGCCAGAAGCTTTGTTTCGATCGTGGATCGCAGAAGGCGAGGACTCGCATCGCTGGAAGGTGAATTGTTTTGACGCCACTTACACCATGGCTTGAGTCGCTAATACCTTGATATAGACCACTCAGACATATTTGGTTGCAGACGGTGGTGGCTTAACATGCGTGAGTCCTGTGTTGCATTGACTGACGCCGGCTAAATCTGATAGTGTTTTGTTCGCTACCGTCTGGATAAGCTGCACCCCCTTGGCTTCACGCAGGAGTTTGAAAGTGAAAGTGAGTGTCTCCATTAAAGCCAGCTCCATGATCAATCGTGTACTGACTAGAGAGTTAATAGGCATAATTTGCGGAGCTGAAACGATCTCTAGCTTTTTTGAAGAGTACCTCTCTCCGCTTCACACATTTTATTTACATCCACCGATGGATTGAGACAGCTCGCTATTATTTTCTTTTGCTAACTACTTTACAGATTAGCCAAGCCTAGGATTCCACCTTCCTTTGACCAGAACCGAGCATTGATTCAGCTAAAACGCCAATTCGACGAGGGCTTCAAATTGAGCTTCGGCAGGCAGGCGGTGGGTACCCCTTACGTGTTCAAAGCTCCTTGGGACTGGAATTCAACACTGCGATTCTCTTAGTAAGCCTTAACTCTCCACTCCCCAACCAGGTTAGACCGGAAGATTTGTTAATAAAAGCCCATAGTGCGGAAATTGAGGGATGTTTCCAATACTGTGTGTCACAAATTATTAGCGGCATCGAACGTCAATTGAAGCGTGGCTTGCCTGTAAATGTAGGTCAACATGCCACTCGCCCATGAAACCGAATTTAATCAAGAGACAGTGCCTCGTTCTTGGCGGAGGTCTCTTTCTTAATCCCTACGTAATAACAAGAATTGAGGCGAAGTTTCCACAATTCAAAGGGAACATCATTCGGCTCTCATGGGAGTAAGTATTACTATCTGATGATGACGACAAGTTTTTGTTTAATCGGATATCAGCAAAGTGCACGTCGCTAGAGGAGCTGTGCTCACCCGACTCCACGGTGGTGAATTCATCATACGCCGTCCTATTACTCGAAGTAAAGCTATCACTACTTGGTTGCCTCTGACTGCTGAAATTCGTCAACGGTCTAATTTTTACGATATGTTGGTAATCAAGAAGGGCAGAGATGGACTAGAGTATTTCTACGCGGCCCAATGGTTAGCAAAAGGGGCAAGTTTAAAGTTTTCGACGTAGAAAGGACAAGGTGCTAATCCTGGAAGTAGGGCGATGAAGTTCATCTCCAGCACGCTGGGGATAAGTACGAGGTTGAATCGGAAGCGACATTTGAGACAGCCAGGACTCGACAGTTGACAATC
>Ga0182030_10023398_pt1 | contig 11426 bp, 4 predicted proteins | sample 812S3MmetaG_FD_121299 | JGI IMG/M metagenome (GOLD analysis project Ga0182030, IMG submission 121299) | Permafrost microbial communities from Stordalen Mire, Sweden - 812S3M metaG (Illumina Assembly) | ecosystem: Environmental > Terrestrial > Soil > Wetlands > Permafrost | place: Sweden...
ATTTTAATACAAAAATTAAAAAATTAAAAAAAATTCTGTTTTATAAAAAAAAAAAAAAAAAAAATAAAAACATAGAAAACCCAAAGTCTTAAAAAAAAAAAAAAAATTTTTTTTAAAAAAAAAAAAAAAAAAAAAAAAATTTTTGTTTCTTTTGGAAGTTGGATCATCACACAGGAGCAGCCAATTTGGGACCTCTGTAAAAGTACTATTGAATTTGTAGAAAATATGATGATTATGGGGGAAACACTTTCTTAGCTTCATACAAACGTATATACTGTCCCAGATGTCTGAATTGTATTTGGATACCTCGCCCTTCTCCCATCCGGTGCATCGAGTCATCGTCTGTTCCTCCTTCTTACACCCCCACCCCCCCTCTCTTCCTCCTCTTCCTACCTATCTTCTGTATAAGCTCCCACTAATACCAGACTTCCTCTCGTCCTAACGGAACTATCAATGGAAGAAACTGACAAAGTAAACAAAGATATGATTTCTACCCACCAAAACGTACAATCGGTTCCGGTAAGTGTCCGCCCACTTTTCTAATCTTTTTAAGTAAGATCTAATAGAATAGCAAGCCCTTCACCCTACTATATTACTTTTTTCTTCTAATTCTCCTTCTTTGTATCAATTATATAATAGATTATATACCAAAAACGAATTATAGAGAGACTATATCTACTAAAAGAGCTCTTATTTAGGTCCAGTATTTAAAAGAACATAGTCTGTCTTAGATTTCTTAGCTGAAGAATCTATTCTATTTTATAGTAAAAGATATTATTTACTATTAACACAAAGCCAATAATAATAGCTTTAAATTCCTTTCTCAAAGTAATACTTAATCTAAACTAGATATTTAGGTAGAATACAAGCTTTTATAATATATAGTAAATAATATAAAGGCTACTTTGTATGTTCTAATAATACTATCTAAATTTAGAAAGCAACTAGATTAGAATTTAGTATGAAAAATCCTTTGTAAATATAACAAAAAGAAAAGAAAGCCTTAAAAGAAGTCTTTTATTAGTTCTATTAATAAAATAAAGTAATTAGTATGATCTAAGTAGCAAAAAAAGGATAAGAGAAATTGGAATAAGGTATATTAATCAGATAAAGTAATATTTTATATTGGGGAAAATAGGAATATATACTATATAATATATAGATCTAGATCTAGAAAAGAGTGGCTAGATAAAAATCTAGTTCTTAGTTTTAAGTCTAGATATATTGTAATAGAAGTATAATTCTGCTATTGTAAGGACAAAATAGATCTACTGATAATCGTTTCTAAGGATAGTACTATAATAGTGAAATACTATCTAGAAACTGTGAAAAAGTATTTTGTTTTGTTTTATAGAAGAATAAAAAGAAAATATAGGAATAAAGTAGTGGTATAGAAAGATAATATTTTTTGATATACTACTAAAGTAGTTAGGACTTATTAAAAGAGAATAAAGATTTTTCTAGTATAGTAGCCTATTCAAAGTTCAGATTTATTTTTAATTAAAAATCTTTAGAGGTAGATTAAGTATACTATTAGAAAACAAAGATATAGGATTATGAATATAAGAATAATAGAGAAAGTATTAAAGAAGTTGTAATCTACTATAGATAGGAAATTACTTACTAAACTTAATAAATTTATAGAAAGACAGCTGATACTAGTAATTAAGAACAAAGGAAAAACAACAAAGTATTAAATACACTTTAATTTAAGCTAGAAATAAAGAGATTAGGCCCTGTGGTTGAAAAGTTATAATATTTTATATAAAAGGTGGTGTCCGCACGTGATAGGCGGAGACTTACCGGAACCGATTGTACATATGAACGCGAATTCTACAGCTATTGCTAAACCAATATGGACGTGAGAAAAGTAATGTGAAATGATCATACCCGCTAGTTGTCTGCCAATACTCATGGGATAAAGTGATGTACTAAATATGCAGGTACAATTTGCGTGATGAAGCAGGCTGGGGAGGGTGGCGGAGGGTAAAGTGCCTCTTTCCAAGATATGAAATTCAGGAGCCGGAATGGATTTTCAAGGATTGACTGTGCGTCTGACTCCTTAGAGAGGAAAAAGATGAATGAAAATATTGTCTAAATCCTAAAAAAATCTGCATGACAAACAATGACGACAAGTCAGTCGAGGCCATAAGTTCTATTAATCAGGCACATTCCCTTGAAAACAATGAAATATAAACCCCCTTCCCTACGCGGACGTAAACATCCCCCTCTCGCCAAAAACCTCAATACTCATATGTAATTAAATAAGTAAATTCTTCTAACAAACACCAACAGGCGAGCAAAGTAGTTTGCTTCAGGTCAAATTGGTGTTAAGAGGAGGCGTTCGGTTAACTAACATCAATGGGCGAGCAAAGGAAAAGCTTCAGGTCAAAATTGGTGTTAGAGGGTAATGGAGGACCCGCATACGAATACGATACGGCAAGGAGATGTAGGCAGATCGCACCGGGCTGAACTCCTTTTTTGGATTTTTTTTTTTAGGTAGAAGGGGAAATTTTTTGGTGTTTTTGGAGAGGGGGTTCTGGGGAGAGCTCGCTTATTTTAAGGGGAAGGGGCGTTTTGCCAAGGAATTACTCGACCTCAGTCGATCCTGCCTTGTTTTTTAATCAACTGTTCTTTGATTTGTTTCCAGAGTGTTTGTGATCTGATTTGAGGAGGAGCTATTGGTCGAGGTCCCGCATTTGCAGGCTGCGACAACACTTGCTGTATTTAGGAACCGGTATCTGTCTTTGACCAAATCGACACGAATGGCTTGCAGGTTGCCGTCTGTTTCTAGTACAGGGAACGTATACATCCACAAGCAGTGGCAGAGGTGAACAGAATGCAAACATGCGAATGAGAATAGATGATACTATGGTTTTAATTTAATCAGGTGATAATCAACTTACCCTCCAGTTTCTGCGAGGAGTCGGACGTTACTAGCAAAAGTCCGGGGCGAGACCCGGACGCCGAAAATTATATTATGATAATATTCGCCTCTAGGCTAAAAGGCTAGTCATGCAAACTGCGTATGCCCAGAAATCCCGGGTCGTTATCATCTAGCATCTAGTCACCTAGGAAGCTCCCGTCTCACCCGCAACTCTCTCCTAGGTATCTTACTATCTTGGAACAAACAGACATCGGACGAGGACAACAACCAGGAACAACGACTCTTGATCGAAATATTTGTTTATTTTAATATCGTAGAATATCCATAACTATATAGGCGCGGGGGGATACAAAGATCGCCAGGTTTGGTATCGAGTGCTCCAAATTCTGCCAGAGAATTGCGTCTTCTTATCTCCCCGCTCTATGGTTAGAGATCCAGACCCGCCCAAAATGACGGCATCATGCAGAACCCACTTGTCACCTCTCTTCTAAACCACCAACGCATGAATAATACCATCCCCGTCTTCACCTAGCTCTTGGCTAGTCTTGGCAAATTTCTATGCGGTGGCGCAAATCAAGCATTTCTGATCGACGGGGGTGCCAGCAGGCACGTTATCATCGCCTCGTCCATCCAAGTCAGGATGGATATCGGCATCACTAGCCATTTCCTCACCGCTATTACTCCAATCATGCGAATTGCAACGCTGCAAGATGAAAACATAAAAAGTCGTTATATCATTTGTTTTCCTAAGCTAGAAAAGTTCCTCCGAACAATATAGACAAATGAGAAGCTTTCGATCGTGTGGGGAAGACAAAAAAAGAGATTCGTAACCACGTTTCCCGTCCCGTTTCGCATATCTTATCCCTTCCATTCCCTCCGAGATACCGTACCCAACTCAAAACACTAATGTACCCATTCCTAAGGCGCCTCCTTGTCCCCCGCAAATCCAACACTCGTATCCTATCATCTCATGCCATTGTATCCGTATCGTTCGTTTCGGACCTAATATTCGTGTACTAGGTAGGTCTAGCCGCAGACGTTACAATTACAAGCTTGCGTTGAGGCAGGTCACTTGCATTGCTTAATGATAACGTTTTTGAGCTGTGCACAATGGATAAAATCAGTTATCATTCTTTAAAATAATGCGCAAGGAACTTTTGCTGCTTGCTTGCTGAAGTGAATCTAATCTTTCTTTCTTTCATTCATTCTTGCTTGCTGACTTGAATCCCTCCCTTGCCTGACGAAAATAGATAGATGGTGAACGCCCCCCCCAAAGAAAATGTGAATTGACAATATGAATATCTTTCAGGCAGGAGTCGCGCGATCAAGAAGGCGTGATACCATTGAACGTGAGACCCATATGATCATAGCTCGTAATTCATAGTTCGTGAGATCGTGAAGTGTAAATTACGAGACAGAAGTGGACAAGTGCAGCGATGAGAGGGTGTTGTACAGTGCAAGATTCTCATCTCCCACTGTAGCCTACAGGTGGTGCTGGTAAAGCGCCTGTAGAGTAGGGATTGGAATCAGCGTAGCGCGGGCCATAGCGAGGTCCAGCAGGTGCTTGAGGGCTGTAGGCAGGATCATAATTATCCCTTCGACTGGGACGCCCATCACCGCTGCTGCTACCATTGGAAGAAGATTTCTTCTGTCGCTCAAGTCGCTTCAAGTGACGTTCGGCTTTCTTCTCTCTGAACTCTTTGCATTCGTGTCGCATCTCGTTCGCTTCCTTGATTTCCGAAATAGCTCCTTTGATTCCGAGTGCTGCGATACCGACTGATGCGGCATCCTGTAAAGTAGCCTTCGCTTTGAGTTTTCGCGCTTCCTCCGGACTCATCTCTCCCTCCTGTACTGCTTTGTGTCGAGCCTCACGCTTCTCCATGCTCTGATAGATATTGTGCGCCGCATGAATAGTTGCAACGGTTGCCAGACCGGCTGTGATAAGCTGCTTACCTTTCATCTTCTTAATTTTCTTCTCGTCCCCAGACGAAGATCCGTAACTCGATTCGGAATCAGATTGCTTTCCCTCAGCAATCCTCCTATTTTTCCGTCCATCCTTCGCTCGAGCATCTCCACCTCCCCGCCTTGAGCCTACGTCGCTTCCACGCGAATCCGCATATCGTGGATCACCGTAAACTTCGCCACGGCCACCGCGATTACGTGGGCGATCATAATCGTCGTCGGATCCGCGACGACTACGTCGACGATCATCATCATCATCAGATCCTCGTCGGCTTCGTCTGTGGATAGTAGTTTCTTCGACCTCTCTCATATCCCCACGTCGACGGTCATGATCGTCAGCAGCGGCAGCTGCACCTCCTATTCCAAGCGAGGCAAGTCCCTTTCTCGCATAATCAGAGACACTCTTGCTTCTCTTGTGCTTGTCGCGTTTCGGAGAAGGACTGCGGCTATCATAAGAGTCTGGGCTGCCTCTTCGATCACGGGAACGAGAACGGTCCAAAAGTTTCTTGCCAGCAAGGGCTCCAATACCCGCAGTCGCAAGTGCAGCAAGACCAGCACCGCTACCACCTCCACCACCATCCCCTCCTCTGGAGCGAGATCGTGCTCTGGAGCGAGAGCGTGATCTGCGGTCATCTTCGGCTACGTTGTTTCTCGAACCGTTAATCAAGCGATTACCAGCCAAACCTCCAACAACGGCCTCTAGGATGTGACGTTTGGTGTGGTGGTCGGGGTTTCGATCAGCAGCAGCATCAATACCACCAGCACCGATGGCTGCAGTAAGAATGCGCTTTCCCTTGGCTCCTCCCCATCCTCCTGGTTCTTTTCGGACTCGGAAAGCTTCCGTGGCACCAGCCAAGAGAGCTGCCTTTGCAGCTTGTTGAAATTTGGCGGGTCCTTCTGGTGATTTTCCACGACGAGATTTGCCAGATTTGCCACTATCCGGGCTTCCGTGTCGGCCACGGCTCTTGTCTCTGCTCGATCCTTTCGCTGCGCCAGCTGCGGCACCTAAGCCGGCAAGTCCTAAAGCGCCTTCAACGATGGACTTTCGGCGACTCTTCTTTGGCTTCTCTTCTTCTGATGCGGAATCATAATACTCCGCAACCTCGCCGTTCTTCCCTCGGTGGGCGATGTAAGTCTTCTCTTTCACGCCTTTCTTGCCAGCATGCTTGGCGTAAAGCTCCGCTCCTTCGTATCCTGCAAATGCACCTGCAGCTCCGACTGCAGCTGTCGCAAGAGGATTTCGAGCAACCGGGCGATCTCCACCAGCTTGTCTTCGGTCCCAGATTTCCTTCCCACCCACAGCCAAAGCTGCTCCTCCAACCGCAGCTATAATTTTCTGGTTGCGTGAGAGGGAACGACGACGCGGCTCGACCTCTTGTTCGAGATAGGTAGAGCTTTTGCGACTGCGTCGGTCGTCGAGGTCATTGTATGAGCGTCGAGGTTCATCGCGATATCCCCCGTAAGCTGAACGTTCGGCTGAACGAGCACGAACCGGGCCGTACCCATCTCTAACAGCGAGAGAACGTTGTCCGTATCCTGGTGGTGGGAAGTCTCTTCTTACTTCTTCGACGGAAAGATCGCTATCTTCGCGCACGGGTTGGCGAACAAGAGCGCCTGCAACTCCAGCAGGTGCTCTTACGTAGGTTTCTTGGGTTTCGACATATCGTGGCTCACGATCATCTCTGCGATCGCGATCATGATGCGATCTATGAGACCTTCGTGGAGGCTCGTCGTAATTATCGTACGGGTCTCGAGTCGACATGACTGCTGTTGATGAAGCTTCAGTCAGTATTAATTGAATTGATTGATCGTGATTGCCGTGCGATCGAGGCACTAGTTTAGGCTCGACTCGTTATCTCGAGGCCGTTAAATCGTATAAATCAGATAAACCGTAAGCTTAAAAATTCGTAATCGCTGAGATAAATGAATGGTGAAGGTTGTTGGAAGGAAGACGGTTTGTAGCTTACAGTTCTTGATGACGACGAAGGAGGGACAGGATGGAGGGGGGGCGAGATGCGGTGAAGAGGTGGCTGGGGGATTTCGAAGGAGCCAACGGAAAGAAGGCTGTGGTCACTAGGGAATGAAACAGATCCCGATTTCGTTGCCTTCGATTCTCAATTGTTGGGCATTCATTTGGGCTGTTAGTTGTTACTGGGCACCTGCAAGGTTGAATCCACTTTTGCTCTCAAACCCGTAATTCTACTCGGTATTGCGAAGGATATCTGGTCTTGTTCCTGCTTGGCCTCTATTTGACAGCTGAAAGGCCTCATCATCATGCATAGCCCAAAGTCGATACCGAAGTGTTTTCACACCACACCATCTCTTCCCTTCCGAGTGAGGCCGTGTTCTGCAAGGGTTTTGCCCACATTGAAAAGACAGCCCATCTTGTAGCCTCTATTCAGATTTTCAGGGTCTTCCAAGATGGCGGACCTCGTCATCCCATGCTATTCTACCTACTATGGATGAGAGGCCCCTTTAGCCTGACCACAATATCTCATGCCACGGCAATGCCCTCTGACGGGCGGCAACTAACCAAGGCTTGTATCCGGCCAGGAACAGGATGAGGTTGCTGCGCCTCACTCTACGACTCCTTACTCCAAGGCTGAGAATATTACGAAGCGGGCAAGACTGTCAGATGCCAGAGGCAGCCGCCCATAAGGTGATAATGGAGTGGAATGGAATGGAAAGAGTACGGCCTCGCCTTGAGGTGATTCCAATTTCAACCCTTTTCCACCTCAAGAAGGCCGAAGTAAATGGCGGGGTCGTGAACACATATGATGTCAGCGATCACGTGATATTTTCATCGTCCTTTCTTCCACTTCAGGTACCTAGAAGGCAGTATACTTGTAACGTCCATAGATGATCCAAAGAATGGGGTCAGCATACGGTCGATGCTCAAATCTGAACGCGTTGTTTGATCGAAGTTCTGATAGTCAGGTTTTCTCATATCGCTCTTTAGCTATATAGGTACACTCTGCGGCAACATGCGAGGTTTCTCGCTTCTGAAAATATCAAAGAGATTTCAGAACCAAGTTTCAACGCATGTTTTGCACAAATGGCAAGTTGGTTCGAACATGATCGCCGCAGGCATTCTACCATGGTTCGTGCGTTGTCGTTCTTGAAGAGCTCCCTCCGTGATTGAGATTGGTTGGTAGATTGCTCTGTATCTTGATAGCACCCTGGTTGAAATTCATCATGAGATGCAAATATGACGCCTCAAAGAAGCTGTCATAGCCTTGGAATGAACCTCTTTGACAACTTGTATAAATCTTATTCTGTACCTTCAATTGTTTCTCGCATTTTGAAGCAATAAGGTTTACCATTTACCATTTTCAACAACGTCTGGTGCCTTATCCGCTTCAGAATGTTCTCATCAGTGTTCACCCTGGCCCTTTTGAGCACAACCGCAGTTGGGCTCATTCATGAACAACGCCAAGCCACAGATGCTCCTCAGTTTACAGCTGCAGCTGATCAACTGATCTCTCAATATATCCCGTCGAGTATACTCACAGAGCTCGAATCGAGAGTCAGCTCTGCAGCGAGCGCCGCCAATGTTGCGGGAGAGCCATTGTCTTTGATTTATGATGCCTTCCTCGCCATGAGCATGCCAAGTTGGTTCATTTCCGCCGTACCAACCTCGTGGTCTTCACAAGTAGCAGCACTCCAGTCCGATGTCAACGCCCTCAGACCGACGGCGTCACCTGGTGGAACTCTTGTTCCTATCGTAATTGCCGTCACGACAACCGATTCCTCTGGCAAAACAATTACTACGAGTGAAACTTCCTCAGCTACATCGGTAACTGGAACAACAGTTACTTCCACTGAAGCGAGCGGGCAGACTACTACGACGTATGTTGTCCACTTTCGGACTTTCATCCCGTGACTAACTTCAAAACAGCTCTGGTGTTGTTATATCCGGCGGAAGCGTGTATTCATCATTGACTACTCAGGTTATTGGAGGAGTCACCTCGGTTTTCTCTGCCGCTGTCACTGGAGTGACCAGTATAGCGGGACAGGTAAGCAGTGGTATTGATACAGCCGCAAGCAAAGTGAGCACGGCAGCCACAGGAGCTTCAGGTATTGTGAGTTCAGCGGTTAGCAAAGTGAGCAGTGTTGCATCCGGGGCTTCAAGTTCTGTAAGCAGTGCCACGTCGTCTGCTGGTGGTGCAGGTGTTCCAACTGCAGTTTCAGGTGCCGCAGCTGGTGTTATTGGAATGGTTGGATTAATGATAGCCTTGTGATGGTTGAAAGAGTTTGAGCGCGTTATTAGGGAAGGCAGGTTTTTTTGATGTGCTGCGAATGAATGTATATAGGGGTTTCTGGTCGAACAATTATTTAATGAATAATAATGCAAATCTAGGGTCTTGAACTATAAATGTCATTGGCCATTCGGCGAGCTGAAAAGTGAGCAAGTGAGAAAGTGAAACAGTGAAACTGGGCCTTTGCATAGGTCAATTAAAAAGATAAGCGGAAGTCTTCATTAATTCCATTGTTTATACATACCATTGTTAGGATACTATTGTTAGGGAATAACTAGAGGCTCGACCCGTTCCGATCAGGGAAGAGCATACGCTAACACTCCCCCTTTCCCATATCTGAGGTTGTAAACTATATATCTCACCCCCTCAAAACACTGCTTCGTAATGGACGAGAACTAGAAATACGAATTGCCAAACAAGCTTCTTCATAATGCCGCATTCCGAGTCGTACCATTCGGTGAGAGAATATTGTCTCGCTCTATGCGGAAATTCGTGGCTCAGCGAGGGTCTTGGCTAGTTCTGAGAGCTGAGCCGCCCCCATCACGCTGCAGTGACAAAACTTTCGACATTTTCTCAAACAAACCTATCTCAACACTCTTCTCCATCTTTCTTGTGTCAATTCGAATGATGCACATTAGAAAATACACTATATACAATCCTCATTCCTCCTGAGGTTCGTTCTTCAACAAGAATTCACGAATTATCTCTCAGCCTCGCGATGAGCTTCGATAGCCTTAATCAGAACGTCTTCGGACTCACGGCACTGATAGTGTCTCTTGTAGCTCTCATAACGACAGTACTACAAGTTCTACAGCAGTACTTCTCAAGTGCAGATGGATACCGAAGATGTGCGGAATCGGTGATGGGACTATGGTCGAGGGGAACACATAGACGACTTCGAATGTACGAATTCCGAGTCGAGGTTGTTTTCGAAACCCCTGTTATATTCCTCGCTTCTCCAGATAATATTCGTGGCCCTATTCCGGGACGACAAATATACTACATGGATGGGACACCCGAATCATACCGCGAAACACAAGTTCTACCCGAAGTTGATCAGAAGAAGGCAGATGAGCAAGCTTGGGGACGGGTACACACTGTCGATGATGAGAAGGCCTCTTGGGTGAACCTACTCGTGGCATTACAACGAGAAGAGAAGGAATCTAGAAAATGGGATGAAGATCAGCGAAACAAGACTCCACCTCCTGCTGCAGCCGGAAGCTTGCCCAAAGCTCCCGAATACAGACTTGCTGTAGGTTTACAAAGCAAGACCAGATCCTGGGACTTTATGCCGGCCGCAATCACAAGACCATATGCAACTTCAGCAATATGCCATTTGGTTGAGTTAACATCAATGCTTGGTATGTATTGGAAGGTTTTCGATCAGATCCGGTGGAACCTCAGGGCCGAAGGCAATGGCTTCATCTTAACGTCTACTACCGTTCATGGACTTGGAGTTATGATCATCTTCTCAACCACAGGGAAATCAAGGTTTCAGGATAATAGGGTGATACCATGCAACGAAGTCAAGGAATTAGCTTTCGGCACTGTGCCCAATATTTTCGATGATACGGTCTACCTGGAGCGTGAGAAAAATGCCCAGAGTCTTCAATTGAGCTTTGGAGAGAAAGATGAAGTCGAAGCAACTCTAGAATCTTTAGGATGTCAAGCGGAAACATTAAAGAAGTATGCCAAGGACCACAAGCACATCTTCTCAGGTAAATAACTTCCTTGGTTTGTATTTCGCCAACCCTGACATTTATTGTAGTATCCTTCGAAATCATTGGCATGATCGGGAAATGCTTTCGAATCCGAGGCAGCAGCTTCAGAATGATACCCAATCCCACTGACGATCACTGGCTCAAAAAGCTCGGACCTAACGCCAAGGCATCGTGGAAGATCACCCGTCTGATGGAGGTCTTTCAGGACAAGTTGAAAGAACTTTCAGACGCTGAAGGGTTCGGTTTCAAGCATGAAATCAGCGCCATCTCTAGGCAGTGGAAGAATATCTCTAGTCTCGAATGCAAGGACGAAGCAAATATCAGTATACAGTGCCGGGAAGCCATCCACGACGCTCTCGATGAAAGAACGGACTATCTCTTACAACTTAACCAAGCCGAAGTTCTCAGCGTGCTCGTTGCGCACATCACCAAAGTCGTCGATATTCTCGACGATCCAAATTCCCCCCTTAACACCATCGTTCTCGCCAACAAAGAGGACGCCTTACTCAGCCATTACTTCTACGAGATCCGGCCCGCTGTAATCGGTAACCTGGACTCGAATAAGAAGCCCCTTTCCAACAGCCAAAAAGAGATGAG
>Ga0182030_10023399_pt1 | contig 11425 bp, 3 predicted proteins | sample 812S3MmetaG_FD_121299 | JGI IMG/M metagenome (GOLD analysis project Ga0182030, IMG submission 121299) | Permafrost microbial communities from Stordalen Mire, Sweden - 812S3M metaG (Illumina Assembly) | ecosystem: Environmental > Terrestrial > Soil > Wetlands > Permafrost | place: Sweden...
TCGGTTAACAGCTTGATGAAAAACCCGCCCACCACCGGCCGGGCATGCATCCCACCACTGTGAATGTCGTCGGTCATGTAGGAATCCGCTATGGGATCACGCACGGTGGTGTGATCCAGATAATCGTAAATGGGTGCGACGATCGCCTCGAAATCAGATTGATTATCCGCCAAGGTCGCGCTCCAGATGGACCAGTCAGTTTTGGTCAGATGCGTACGCGAATCCAGCGGCAACCCATAACGTTGCATCACGGTTTTGTAGTAGGCGACCTCTTCTTGAGCGACCGAGGGCGGAAAAACGTTCAGGCCCAGAATGCGGTCCCAAGCCAGATTATATTTTTGGCTCCAAGTATTCGGTTTGTCGAACGCCAGCCGGGAATGATCGCCATCGGCGGACACCTTCACCCAGTGCTCCGCATCCACCTTCGCCAGTTGGGCATAACGCTCCGCGTCCGCGGTGTCGCCGCGCATTTTGCAAAGATTGCCGTACGCGGCCAAACCCAGGATGGCTTTCACGGACAGGTTCGCATTATGCGCCAAGTGGCCCATGAAATCATCGGTGCAAAGCTGTTCCTCGGGGTCGAGACCGTAGTTTTCCAGGTACTTGGCCCATTGGGTCAACTGCGGCCACCACGGCGTCACAAAATCAGCATTGCCGTCCGCCTGCGCAATGGCGTCGCAAAGGATGAGCATGTTGCCGCTCTCTTCCACGGGCATGCCTTCGCCGCCATCGTCCGTGCCCCGGGCGATTGGATAGGTCCCCAGATCATGCGGCGCATTGGGAAACCGCCAATGGCTCGAAGCGGCGTAGGAAAGAATGGGGACCAGGGAGGCCTTGGCCAATGCCGGGCTCAAGCAAATCCAGATGGGGTCCATCGGGAAAAAGACGTCCACCGTCGCGATGTCACCGTTGCTGGTATCCTCTTTGGTAAAAAAAAGCGGCTGTTTATTCGCATCGGCCGCCAGCCCGCAGGCCGCCATGCATTCGCGATAAGCCAGCGCACAAATCTGGGCGTAACGGTCGCCGCCAATCCGGGTCATGTCCGCCATCAGATCCCGGTCAAATTTCTCACAACGCACCCGCAGGGCAGGATAATCCTTCGCCGCGACCTGCAGCAGTTCCGCCGGTTCCATGCCGTTGCGGCGCCAATAGGGACGCAGATCGCGTCCAAAATACTTGATGGCGTAAATCTCGTCATACGCCACGATGACCTGCCGTTCCACCGCTTTCGCGCCGACCCGGCCCAGGTCAAAAACGAATGCCAGCACGGGGGTGTTGTCGCTGACCGCCCGCGGCATCTGCGGATCATCAACCGCCGGCAAACTCCCGTTTTGCACAAAGCCCTGAAGCAAAACCTGGTTCGCGCCGATGGCGGCCTTGCAGTGTTTGGTGGCGGCGGCGGCATACGCGTAGCCCCAATTGATGCGGTGGTCGTCCCCGGCAGAGCCGAGCACCGGCTGCTCCTGCGTGCCCACGCGCAAGGTGGTGAGACTGCCGGCTGCTCCCCGCGACCACTCAACCCGTTCGCTGTTCTCATTGACCGCCAATTCAGAACTGGTGCTGTCGTAAATGGAAACTTCATGCTTCGCGCCATCCACGGACCGCACGTCCCAGGTCAGATAGCTTAACGGGCGGGAAAACACGTCCAAATCGTGGGGCAATGCGGCGGTCATGAAGGTGAGGGTGACGTGAACGCCCGCTGCTTCAAGTTCGTAGATGCTGCGCGTGGGCAACACTTGCAGGGAAACCTGTCGGAAGGCCGGCACCGCTTTCGGTTCCGCGCCCATCAGCCGGTAAGTCTGACCATCGATACGAATCAGACTGGCCAGCGAGTGGTCGCGATGCGTCCAGTGAATGGTGTTTCTTTCCGTCAGGGTGTCGGCATCCGACCAGATGCTCAAGTACGGATCAAACGTCACCAGCGGTACGGCGGGCGGGCGCAAAGTTTCCGCCGTCAGCGTGTTCGTGAGGCCCCACGAACAAATACACAGCAGGAGGGCGAAATTCGAGACTCGCAGGAAAATATGTTTCATGACGAACCTGGCATCGAAGCCATTTGATCTGCCCGCCCACAAGCGGCTATTGTTCAAGCGTGCCGAAACTTGGCGTCAGCGCCGCAACGGAGGAGGCACCTTCGGTTCCATTGTCATTGTTCCATTTCGCCATCCAATCCGGATTTGTGGGATCAATGACCGAGTTGCGCTTGGCGGATTCGACGTGACCATCCGCGAAAAGGAGATCCGTGTTGTAGTTATGCCGGTTGCAGGGAACCTGCGAGTGCCACGTGAAATTCTGGGTTTGCACCCATGCGGTCGGGGGGGTGGTATTGGCAGCAAATATAATCTGTCCCGTCGGAGTATCGGACCGGACATCGGCAATTGCGATCATGTTCGCTGGGCTTTTTATCTGGCTGTCCTTTACCGGGGAGGACCCCACATCCGCGCCCATCCCCAGCACAGGACTGGATTGCTGCACAAGACCCCAATCGTTATAGCCCAACGAAAAACGAGTCCCGCCATTGCCATCATCGCCGCAGAGAATGCCGTAGGGGTCAAACTTGTTATTTTCACCGATTACACCTTTGATTGTCGGATTGTTCGTGGGATCCCAAGCGCTTTGCGACAGGGCCGCCGGACAAAAGAAGGCATTCCGATTATTGCCCATGAAGTTCAAAAGCCGGGGCTGCCACACATAATAGTGAGGGCCGGGCGTCAGCTTCGTAAGACATTGGGGATATTGGGCGAAATCTCCCACATACATGGTCAGCGCGAGGCCGATCTGGCGCATGTTGTTGATGCAACTGGCCTGCTTGGCTTTCTGTTTGGCCTTGCTCAAGGCCGGCAACAGCATGGCCGCCAGAATCGCGATAATTGCGATGACGACCAAAAGCTCGATCAGCGTGAACGCCTGGAGAGACTTGCCAGCGCGCCCGCGGCATCCACTTGGCCCAAATTGACGAAATTTTTCTTTCATTTGTCCGCTAAGTTCTACAACGACCACATCTTGACGTGTTTGTCGTCCATGGATCGTGTATCAATGTAACCCGTAAACACCATCTGTCATGTGGCATAAAGTGGCCACACCTATCGCCCGGATGCATCAATTGTGCTAATCAACGTAAAGCCCGATTCAAATTCAGACACGCCGCTAATTCCGCCTCGTTATTGCGGGCCGTGCGATAGGGTGATATGCGTTGAGCGGGAACGGCGCGCGGCGTTTACGCCGCTTCAACTTACGACAACCAAGGCGCGCAAAATCGTTCAAGGCCCGAGCGGATGTGGACGCTGGAGCGGGCTGAAGGCCGTGCGCCGGCTGCGTGCCGCGACTGGCGCGCGGCGTTTACGCCGCTTTAATCCACGACAACCAGGCCGCGCAAAATCGTTCAAGGCCCGCGTCGATGCGGACGCTGAAGCGGGCTGAAGCCCGCGCGCCGTCACCCGTATTGTGCGGGCCTTTAATAAATGAGTTCATTGGTACGTCCGGCATTCCGAAGCCCTCGGGGAGCCGTTCGGGAGCATAAGTTTAGCTGGAGCCGGCACCGGATCCGCCCGGAAAATGATCCGCCCCGGCGAAATGACTTTGAAGCGAAACCTGATTCGGCTATCAATCGGGCATGAAAGCGTCCCGAAAGACGAAGCGCGCGCTCAATCCGAAGAATCCACAAAAAATCGGGCCGGCTTCCGCTTCAGCCCACCTGACCGGACGCAAATTGTGGGGCTTTCGATTGCTGGTCGCGATTGGGATTCCGTTGGTGTTCCTCGGCCTGACGGAAGGCATTTTGCGACTGACCGGCTTTGGCCATTCCACGGGTTTTTTTCTGCCTTCCCACCGCGATGGGCAGCCGGTTTTCGTCCAAAACAACCAGTTTGGCTGGCGCTTTTTTGGACCCGCCATGGCCCGGGAACCTGAACCCCTATGCATTCCCCGGGTTAAAAACTCACAGACGGTTCGCGTCATCGTTTTGGGGGAATCAGCCGCGCAGGGTGATCCGCAGCCGCGCTTTGGGTTGCCGCGAATGTTGCAAGCCCTGCTGGAGTTGCGTCATCCCGGCACCCATTTTGAAGTCGTTAACGCGGCGATCGTGGCGATCAATTCAAACGTCATCCTCCCCCTTGCCCGTGATTGCGCCGCCACGGACGCTGATATTTGGGTCATCTACATGGGCAACAATGAAGTGGTGGGACCGTTCGGCGCCGGCACCGTCTTCGGTCAACAGGCTTTGCCACTGCCGCTGATCCGTGCCAGTCTGGCCTTGAAAACCACGCGCATCGGTCAACTCGTAGACACCTTGCGCTGGGAACTGCAAAAGCCGCCGGCGGACAAAAGCGAATGGGGCGGCATGGAGATGTTTCTCGATCAGCAGGTCCGCGCCGATGACCCGCGCATGGGTGTGGTCTATGATCATTTTACGCGGAACCTCTCAGACATTATCGGCGCGGGAAGACACTGCAACGCGGGAATTGTCGTCAGCACGGTGGCGGTGAACTTGAAAGATTCCGCGCCGTTCGGCTCGGAGCACCGTCGAGGCTTGACGGATGCGGATAAGGTCAAATGGGAGATTCTTTATAAAAACGGCGTGGCGGCGCAGGCCGGTGGCAAAATTGGGGAAGCGGCCGAATGGTTTCGCGAAACAGCGCAGATTGACGATGATTATGCGGATCTCCGTTTTCGCCAGGGCGGCTGCGCGCTGTTGCTGGGCCAGACCGCCGACGCGCAAAAACAGTTCGCGGCCGCCCGCGACCTGGACACCCTGCGGTTTCGTTGCGACAGCCGGTTGAACGACTTGATCCGCCAGACGGTTTCAAATGACCACGACCCGCAGATTGCCTTGGCGGATGCCGAACAGACTTTTGCGAACCAAAGCCCGGAAGGCTTGCCAGGCCAAAATTTATTCTATGAGCATGTGCATCTGAATTTCGACGGCAATTATCTGCTCGCGCGCACCCTGGCTCCCAGCATCGAAAAGATGTTGCCCGAAAATATTGCCCCGCGAGTTGCCGCCAGCCAGCCCTGGCCATCCGAAGCCGATTGCGCGCGGCGATTGGCTTGGACCGCTTGGGATGAACAGGATGCTTTGGCCGAGATTTTTTCCCGCCTGCCCAGGCCGCCGTTCACCGGCCAGCTCAATCATGAGGCCCAGGTCCAAAGCCTCAAAAGCGCCTTGGACAGATTAATCCCGGCCACCCAATCCGCGGGCATCAAGGCGGCGCAAAACGCATGTGGAAACGCCCTGGCGACGGGGGCTGATGATCCCCTGCTGCGCGAACAGTTGGCGGTACTGGACCAATTAACCGACAATTTGGCGGACGCAGCAACCAACGCGCAGCGCGCGGCCGATTTGCTCCCCAGCAGTCCGGAGAATTGGTCGCAACTGGGGATTATTCTGGCGAAACAGCACCAGTATGAGGATGCGGTGGCGGCGTTTCGTCGCGCCTTCCAGTTGAATCCCGAGGATGTGTGGGCCTTGCAGAATCTCGCGCAGTCGCTCAAGGACCTCGGACGGCGGGAGGACGCGATGCGGGAATACCGGCATGCCTTGGCCGTCAAACCGCGCTTTGGCCTGGCCTGGCTGGGTCTGGGCCAGATTTATGAGGACTTGGGGAGCAAAGCCGAAGCGGACGATTGTTATCGCAAGGCGCTGGTAAACCGGATCGAACGCGCCCCGGAATTGACCACCCTGGCACGCTTTTGTGTAAGCCACGGCTGGCGTGAAGCGGCCGTCACGAATTATGACGATATCATAAAACTGACTCCTTCGGACGCAATGCCCTATCTTGAGGCGGGCCAAAACCTTGCCGCCTTGGGCCGTCATGCGGAAGCGGAACAACGTTATTCCGAGGCGATCCGATTATCGCCGGATTTGATGCAGGCGCATTTCCTCCTGGGCATGGAATTGGGCCGGGACGGCCATCCCGCTGACGCCGCGGCGCAATTTCGCGAAGCCGTGCGCATCATGCCGGATCTGCCCGAGGCACGATTAAATCTTGGCGTGGCGCTTGAAAACGCAGGCAATTATTCCGAAGCCCTCGCGCAGTTTGACCGGGTGCTGGCACAAAATCCCGCGAATGCCATGGCGCTGGCTCACGCACAAGTCCTGCGCCAAAAGCTCTCCGTGAAGCAGCCTTAATGATGGTAACGAGACGCTGAGAGATTTCGAGCGTTTCTTGGATACGGACGGTGAAGCGGGCTGAAGCCCGCGCGCCGTCTCCGCGCCGCGGCTGGCGCGCGGCGTTTACGCCGCTTCAACTCACGCCATCCAAGACGCGCAAAATCGTTCAACGCCCACGTCGGTACGGACGCTGAAGCGGGCTGAAGCCCGCGCGCCGGCTCCGCGCCGCGGCTGGCGCGCGGCGTTCACGCCGCTTCAACTCACCACAGCCAAGACGCGCGCAAAAAAACGACCGGGGTCTTGTGACCCCGGTCGTCTGACAGGCTTCCGGCATTCTGCCGGTTGAAGCTTTGGTTTTACGGAGTAACCAGCAGCCTGAAGAACTGACTCTTGTTCGTGGCCGGGACGCTGTACGGACTCACGGCGGCGCTGTTCGTCACCCAGGGTCCGAGCAAGTTGGTGGTTTGCAGAAGCGTTCCGGTTTGCCAGGTCAGGACGACGTCTGCGCCGGAGCGCTCAATCGCAATTGATTGCGGACCGGCAATGGCAACACCATTAGTAAGACCTCCCACTTGAGCGGCAGTGAGCGCTTGATCAAACACGGCCACATGGGCGATGCTGGCGTCCGGCAGCAAGCGCGCCGTGGCGTAATCCGGCGAACCACCGATCCAAACGTCCAAGTTGTCGCCGGGGGGCGTCGCCAACACGGTGCTGGTGCCCGTTAATACCCCGTCCACATAGACGGCGTCGTTGTTGGGCTGGTTGGGTACGCCGTTGTAGGTATAGACCACCATATGCCAGTTACCATCATTAACGCTGTTGGTACTGACGGCATCGTTGAGGCCGGGGCCATCATTGCCACGGAAAAAACCGCTGGAATCGAGGGCGGTGTGCCAGGAACTGTCACCATGGCCGACCACCCCATCAAAGCCCGGGGTGACGAACAATTGGACCCAAGCCATGACCGTAACCGGGCCGGTGGTATTGAACGCAGCTCCCGGGATGTCCACGTAGGCCGAAAGGAAGTTCGCCGCAAGGCTGGAATTTCCGAAGAACCCATTGCCCGGGCCCGACTGGCCCAAGTTAATAGTGGAACTCGGAGCACTGGATAATGTATAGGTGCCGTTATGGCCGCCAACCACGTCATAAGCGACGGTGCCGCTGGTTTCCTCCAACGGCCAGTAGCCAATCGGATCCAGGGCCAAAATCGCCTGGTCATACGTGGAGGGGACAACGACGGTGAGGTTCAATGCGGAACTCAGGGTCGTGCTGACTTTGTTGCTGACCAAGACGGTGTAACTGCCCGTATCGGCCGCTTGCAAGTTGGGAATGGTCAGTGTAGGCACGGTGGTGACACTGATTGGCGTTGGGCTGGCGCTGTTAAACCAGTAATAGGTAAAGGGCGCCGTGCCAATAGTGGCCACACTGACACTCAACGTCGCGCCCGCCAGCAGATTTTCGGACGCCGGCGGCTCCTGGGTGAACACCGGCGGGCTGTTCTGGATGGAGATGGTCGGACTGGTTCCGGTCGCCCCATTGATGGTGGCGCTAATGGTGGCGCTGCCCGTGGCGATGGCGGTGACCACGCCATTGCTATCCACCGTAAGCACCCCAACGTTGCTGCTGCTCCAGTTCGTTACCGCATACGTCGCGAGAACACCGGAGGCATTCACGAAATTCGCGAGGACCGAAGCCGGCTGGCTTTGACCTTGGACCATGTTATAATTGGTAACCGTGATGCCCATCGAAACGGGGGTCAGATTGGTGACCACGACCCCAGAACCGGCAATCGCGCTGACCGCCAGATACAAGGGGGAAACCGCCCCATCCCAGATCCGGAATTCGTAGACGGTACCCGAGAACTGCTGATCGCCGAACACGTCGTTACCCAGCATGTTTTCGGTCGTGCCGCCGGCGCCACCAATGGTGCCAGGAATATAAGTGGTGTTGGGATACGTCACCGTGGCATTCAATACGCCATTGGTATAAACGTCGCCTACCAATGTGTCTTGGTTGAAGGTATAGGTAACGTATTCCTCCGTGCCTGACGGGAATGCAGACGTGGTGACGTCGTCAATTTCGCCGCCATTCGGCTCCACGGCCACATCCAAGTTGTTAATGCCTCGCTGGGGGAACGGGCACATCTCAAAGTTCTGGTTGTCGTTGCTCCCAAAGTCCCAAACCGTCGCCCATTGATTTGCTTGGTTCTGTGTCACCCAACATTCAACCGTGATCGAGGCGGTATTGGTCAGAATTCCGCTAGGCAAAGCCACATAGCCAGAATACCCAAATCCACCAGCGGTATTGCCGGGCAAAATAAGCCCGTTGTTGATGGTGGCGGCGGCACCGGTTTTCGGCGGCACGACGGTTCCATTGGCCCCACCGATTGAGTCCGAAGCATCGCTGACGAAGCTGTAGCGGTGTTCAAGAATCGCTTGAGAGACGCTCAAGGTTACAGAGGCGTTGGTGGATCCAAGGTTGTTCACAACCGACACCGTGTAAGTCCCCGCTTGACCCAAGGCAAGGTTGGTCAAAACCAGGGACGTATTCGTCGCACCCGTGATCGGCGCCGAATTAAACTCCCATTGATAGCTCAAATTTCCGCCGAGAGCCAGGGAGGAAAAGGTCACGGAATCACCCACGACCGCAATGAGATTCGCAGGTTTCAGTGAAAAGATTGGCGCAGTTGTCGCAACGGTGATGGTCGGGCTGGTGGCGGTCACCCCGTCGACCGTGGCGCTGACGGTGGCGTTACCGCCGTTGACTGCGGTGATCAAACCGCTGCTGGTCACCGTAAGAACACTTGGATTGCTGCTGATCCAGTTGGTGGCAGCGGCGGTCAGCGGCACATTGGCGGCCTGCACGAAACTTCCGACGACCGCGGCCTGCTGGGTGCCAGCGCCAATCATGCTCGTGGATACCGAGATGCTCAGCGAGGTGGGCGTCAGATTATTCACTACCACACTGGGACCGGCGACTGCGCTGGCCGCCAGATAGGCGGGGCTGACGGCGCCATTCCAAATACGAAGCTCGTAGATGGTGCCGTTAAACTGCTGATCCCCATAAATATCATTCCCCAAATAGTTGTTGACCGTGCCGCCTGGGAGGCCATAGGTGCCGGGAAGATAGGCAATGCTGGGATACGTCGCAGTGGCGATCAAGGTTCCGTTGGTATAAAGACTGCCCAACAGGGTGGACCCGTTTACAGTGACGGCAACATATTGCTCTGAACCATTCGGGAAGGTCGAGCCGGACGATATATTGATATTGTTACGGTTGGGGAAGTTGGGCACCTCGATATGGCCGTTGTTGTCGGCCGGGTCGGGAATCAGGGCAAAATTGTAGGCCTGATTGTTGATGCCGAAATCCCATGCCTCCGCCCACTGATTACCATTATTCTGGGTCAGCCAGCATTCAACCGTGATTGAGGTGGTGTTGGTAATCACGCCCTGAGGGAGCGCCACATAACCGGAATAACCATTCCCACCGTGCGTATTCCCGGGCAGCATCAGGCCGTTATTGATGGTGGCGACCGCTCCGCCGTTTGGCGGCACTATCGCGCCATTCGCACCGCCCACTGAGTCGGAAGCGTCACTGATAAAGCTATAGCGATGCAGCAGAGTCTGCGGCGTGACGGTGATGGTACCGCTGGTCGCGACCGTTCCGGCGAACGTGCCGCTGATTTGGGCTGATCCAATGCCAACGGCATTGATCACACCGTTGCTATTCACAGTGAGAACGTGCGAATTGCTGCTGGTCCAGTTGGTGACGTCGTCGGTGACAGTCACATTATTGACTTGCGGGAATTGGGCCACAACAACGGCTTGCTCCGCACCGGATATCGCCAGGCTGGTTCCTGCGGTAAGGCTGACCGAGGTGGGCGTCAGGTTGTTGATGACCACGCTGGGTCCCGCCACCGCGCTGGCCTCTTGATATAGATGTGAAACCACCCCATTCCAAATCCGGAATTCGTAGATGGTGCCTTGGAATTGCGTATCCGGCCATGGATCCTGTCCCAAATAATTGTTCGCCGTGTTAAAGGTGCCGGGGGTATAAGAACTGTTGGGAACTGTGACCGAGGCAATCTGGTTGCCATTGACAGAAAGGGCGCCCACCAAAGTGCTGGCATTAAAGGTCACCACCACGTATTGTTCGGAACCGATCGCCATCGCGTTTCCCGAATTAGCGTCAGACTCGTTCCCGTTTTTGAACGCCGCGGCCATATTCTCGTTGTCATTCCCCGAGGCTGGAATAAACCCAACGTATTGGCCGGTGCCGTTGTTGAAATTCCAAAGCTCGGCAAAGTTGTTTTCCACATTCTCCGTCGCCCAGCACTCAATGGTCAAATTGGTGGTGGCGTTCAGAATTCCGGTGGGCAGGGTCACGTATCCGGAATGCCCCGGGCCCCCGCCGCCCGGGAGAATCAAACCGTTGGCAATCGTGGCGTTGGTGCCCCCGTTGGCCCCCACCAACGTCCCAGTGGCGCCGCCCACCGAATCGGAGGCATCGTTGACGAAGCTGTAGCGATGCTGCAGCGTTTGGGCCGAAAGCGCGCCGGGCAAGGCAAGACAGCTCAGGGCGACGAGACCATTGATCGCAGCGCGGGCAAATGCGTGCGGCGAGCGGATTCCTTTAATTTTTGATTTCATGGCAGGGGGAGTTTTGATTCTCATTCTTGTTTGTGTCAGGCGGTTACTGATGCGTTCCATCCAAATCAAATGCGTACGTCAAAGACTGAAATTGGAAATTCTACAGCCTATTGGGCGCAACAGAATTGTGAACATGGCGCCAAAATAGCCCCGTTCCCCCGGGTTGTCATGTGGCATAAAGTGGCCACACATGCTATAAGCTTTCATTATCTTGGTTAAGGACCGACCAAGACCCGAAAAAACTCAACTCCATTCGTCGCCGGAACCGGGTACGGGGAAACGGCCGAGGCGTTGGTAATCCACGGTCCGGCCAAATTCGTGGCCTGGAGAAGAGTTCCCGTCGGCCAATCGAGCACGACGCCGGATTCGGAGCGGATCACGCCCAGAATCACCGGCCCGGTATAGACCCCGTTGCAAAGACCCTGCACTTGAACCGCGGTCAACGCCCGGCCGAAAATGGCCGCGTTGGCGATGTTGGCCCGCAGCAACCGCGCCGTTCCATAATCGGGCGAGCCGCCAATCCAAACATCCAGGGTGTCCCCGGCCGGGGTCGCGGCCACATTGTTATAGGCCGCAATCACCCCATCCACATACAAGGAGCCGTTGTAATTTTGGCCGGAAACTCCCGTATAGGTATAGGCCACCATATGCCAGTTTCCGTCGTTAA
>Ga0182030_10023400_pt1 | contig 11425 bp, 8 predicted proteins | sample 812S3MmetaG_FD_121299 | JGI IMG/M metagenome (GOLD analysis project Ga0182030, IMG submission 121299) | Permafrost microbial communities from Stordalen Mire, Sweden - 812S3M metaG (Illumina Assembly) | ecosystem: Environmental > Terrestrial > Soil > Wetlands > Permafrost | place: Sweden...
CAGCCGTGCTACCCCGGCTTCGCTGTTCCCAACCTGGTGGACGACTTCTACGCAGCCGGGCCCACCGACCCCACCGACGAGTACACTCCCATCGGCTGCGACCCCGAGGCCCTGCAACACGCCAACCCGGCTTTTTGGATGGCCGCGAACGTTGGCGATCCCGCCCCTGAAACCGCCGCCGCCGACTATTCCAACGATCTGGCACGCCGGCTTCACTTCTCGGTCTCGGCCCCGGTTCCCCGGTTCGTCATCCTCAATCTTCGCGACTATCCCGCCTGGAAGATCACCGTCAACGGCGTCCTTGTCCCCAGCCGTCCCCACCGCGGCGACGGACTGATCGCCCTGCCCATCGCCGGCGGCATCTCGAAGATCGACATCGCCTACGCCCAGACCCCGGACCAGACCGCCGGCTGGATCATTTCAGCCCTTTCGGCCATTGCGCTCCTGGCCGCCCTGCGCAGGCGCCGGCAGGGTGCATGAGCTTTGGGACCAAGCCGACCCATGCGCCCTGTGAAGCGCCGGCCTGCGTGGAGTGGAAGGACGGGTCAGGGGTTTCGTGTGTTCCTGAGGGCCTGTGACGAGAGCCCGAAGAGCCGAAAGACTTCCCTCGGTGGCTAAAGCCAGCTTTATATTTTCTGCGTCTTACGGCACGACTCAAGTCGTGCCCTTTCAAGACGTGACTTTCACCAGGTGCTCCCGAGGCCCTAGTTGGTTCCAGGGTGGCCGGTGGCGGGGATGGAGGAAGACCGCGAGACGGTGAAGGAGTTGAAGAAGCGGGTTACGTCCTGCTCACGGCGCGCGCTCATGGAGGGAAAGGCGGCGGTGAGCATGTAGAGGCGGCCGCCGGCATAGATCAGGCGGCAATCCATCATCCCGCCGCCCGCATTGCGGGCGGTAAAGACCCGCGACGGGAAGCCGCCGAGGGCGCTGTTCGCCTCGTTTACCAGGGAGGTCTGGGTGCGGGCCAGGGCCTCGTCCCGCGCCCCGTCCAGAACCTTCTCCGGGGAGCGGTTGTTGGCGCGGGCCACGGGCGGATCGTCGGCCCAGGAGACGGAAAAAGTGGTGTCAGGCGAAGGATTGGCGTAAATCATGTCGATCTGATCCGAGCCCCCGCTGTCGTTGTAGGCCGGAAGCTGAATTTCCCTCAGATCGGCTGGCATCTCCACCTTGAATCCGTCGCTGGGGCGGCTGACCGTCTGCCAGGTGATGCGCGCCGGGCGGGCGGAGGGTTCGGCCGGGTTGGCGCTTGCGGTATCGAGGAACGCCGTCTCCTGGGAGCCGGCCAGCCCCAGCTCATGCCGATGAAGGTACGCATAGGCGCCGCCCAGAATTGCAAGTCCCAGAAGGACCAGATACAGCCATCGCTTCACACTGTAAAGAGTGCCTATCAAGCAGCAAAGATGCAATAGATTCTTGACTTTCTGCGCACGCAGAGTGCCGTTTCTCTAACCGCTCCCCGGGCGGCCCCGCGGGGTCCGATCCGGCCGACATTGAAAGAGGTATCGGGGCGTGCAACCTTTCTTGCGGTCAGGCATCTGAACTTATAACAAGCAGAGGCTTCCCCGATGTATAACCCTTCCTTGAAAGGTACCCACTCCTTTTGAAGGTCCTGTATGGACCTCTTCTCTATTTCCCCCCCTGGCCCCCCTCCATCCAATGCCTCTCAAGCGGGCCTGCCGGAAGGCAGGCCCAATTCATTTCAGAGTGCGGCTACCCTGTACTAGCTCCACCAGACCGCAGGGACTCCGGCTTCGCTCAAAAATCAAGAAACGTTTAAAATGAAAGCGGTATGAGCCCTTCCTCCGCTAAAAAACCGCCCAGCGGTCCGCGACCCGACACGCAAATCGAGGCCGCTCAAATTGAGACCGTTGACGCCCTGTTTGAACAGGCTGGGCTGGTGCGCAGCCGGCGCGGCAAGGCGGCGGGAGTGCTCAAGCGGATGCGCTTCGAGCGGGCGGCGCAGGCGGAATTGACGCCGCCCAGGCCGGTACCCAGCGTGGCCGCGAACGGCGCGGAGTGGCTGGCGGCGCCGGGCTGGGGCGAGTTGAGCTGGCTTTGGCACGGATTCAGCACCCGCAGAGGCGGATTGAGCCGGGTTTACTGCGGGGACGATGGGCCGGGCGAACTGAACCTGGGCTTCACGGCCGAGGACGAACGGGAAACGGTGGAGCGCAACCGGCGGCTGCTGGCCGAGGCGGTCAGCGGCGACCCGGCCACGCCGCTGGTGACCATTCGGCAGATTCATTCGAGCTTGCTGTTGGTTGCCGGCCCCCAGAGTCCGCACCGCGAACGGCCCGCAAAGGGCGATGGCGTGATGACCGACGAGCCGGGGCTGCTGCTGGGCGTGCAGACCGCCGACTGCATCCCGGTGCTGGTGGCCGACCGCAAGCGGCGCGCCGTGGCCGCCTTCCACGCCGGCTGGCGGGGAACCGTGAACCGCATCGTCGAAGCCGGCATCGGCCGCATGAGGCTGGAGTTCGGCTCCCGGCCCGAGGATCTGATGGCCGCCATCGGCCCCGGCGTCGGCCCCTGCTGCTACGCGGTGGGAGAAGAGGTTCTGTCCAGCTTCGAGTCGCAGTTTGCCTACGGCCGCGAACTCTTCCGCGAGGTCTACGATGCCGACCCGGTGCGCCAGCGCTACCCGATGCTGTTCCTCACCCAGAGAGCGCCGGGCCACTCGTCCATCGGTCCCAGCCTGCACCTGGACCTGGTGGAGGCCAATCGCCGCCAACTGCTCGCCGCGGGCCTCAAACCAGGCGCCATTGAGCGCATCGGCGGCTGCACCAGTTGCCATACGGATCTGTTCTTCTCACACCGCGCCTCAGAGGGCCACGCCGGACGCATGTTGAGCGTCATCGGGATTCGCAGCCGGGAGAAGACCTCGGCCAAGTAAGCCGCCGCGGCTCCCTCACCGCCAATTCAAGAAACGATACAGCATTTTCGATGCGGCAACCCCGGGCTATACTTCGATGGGCTTTTCGTCAACGCTTGCCTCAGTGATGTAACTGGACATCGCCTGCGCCAGTTGCGAGTCCACTTCGTCGGCAATGACCATCACGTAAAGCAGCAGCACGCCGGGCTCCGTGTCCTCCACATGCAACTGAAGCGTCTGGAAGATGGACACCTGGAGCATGCGCGATTCTTCAACGATCATGGCGGCGGAGTAGCCCTGGTCGCGTCGCAGGCATCCATGGTTATGTGCAGCCGGCGAGGTGAGGGCATGTGTGCCCAGGGGCAGCGGGTTGCGCAGCCGGGCCACCAGGTCGTGGAACATCGCGGGCAAGTGAGCGCATCGCTCGTCGCGGCTCAATGGAACCGTTGCCAGGTCCAGCCCCGACTCCACGCGGTCATACCAATTATTGATGGTGAGTTGCGATTCACGTTCCAGGACGGTTGCGACATCGAATTTTTGCGGCATTTGGAACGCTCCGGTATTTGAACGAAAAACCATGGTGACTGAAGCCAGCATTTCACCCAAGCGGCCGCAGGGATGTTCAGGACTGCTCAGAAAGGCGCCACAGCGGCAAAGAACTTCAACGACGATTGGGCTGAAGGCGGGTTCACACCGCGACCAGGAGCTTGGCGAACTCATCGGCGGGGACCGGCTTGCTGAAGTAGTAGCCCTGCGCCTCGTCGCATTCGTTGGCGCGCAGAAAGGCCAGCTCATCGGCGGTTTCAACTCCCTCGGCAATGACTCGCAAGCCGATGGCCCGGCCCATGCCGATGATTGCGCTCACAATGATCGAGTCGTCGGGGGCCACGTAGATCTTATGGAGAAACGATTGGTCGATCTTGAGCGCGTCAAGAGGGAACCGGCGAAGATAGCTCAAGCTGGAGTAGCCGGTTCCGAAGTCGTCCACGGCCACCCGAATCCCTCTCTCGCGAACCGCTCTGAGGGTGGATGCGGCGACCTCGGCATTCCGCATAAGAACGCTTTCGGTAACTTCCAGTTCGAGGGTGTGCGGATCCAGGCCGGTCGTCCGCAGAACTGAAAACAGGTCTTCGAGAAAACTCTTGTCCCGGAACTGGATCATCGAGACGTTGACCGCCATGGTTCCGGCGTCCAGGCCCTCGACCTTCCAGGACTGGGCCTGGAGGCAGGCTTCCCGCAGAACCCAGGCGCCGATGGGCAGAATGAGGCCCGAGTCTTCGGCCACCGGAATGAACCGGGCGGGAGAGAGCGGTCCCTGCGTGGGGTGCGTCCACCGGATCAGCGCTTCCGCCCCCACAATTGCCCCGGTCTTGACGTTGACCTTGGGCTGGTAGTGCAGCTCAAACTCACGGTGTTCCAATGCGTGCCGCAGGCCCTCCTCAAGGTATTGCCGCTCCACGGCGCTCACATTCATCTCCGGCGTGAAGAACCGAAACGTCTCGCGCCCGTTTTCCTTGGCCTGGTACATGGCGGTGTCCGCGTTCTTGATCAGAGTCTCGGCATCCGGCCCGTCGTCGGGATAGACGCTCACTCCCACGCTGGCCGTCACATGAAGATCGAGTTCACCGATGCGGTGAGCGTTCGCCACCGCCTGCAGCAATCTTCTGGCCGTAATGGCAGCCTGATTGGGCTGTTCCATTTCCTGCAGCACAATGATGAACTCATCGCCTCCATTGCGGCTCACGGTGTCCGGAGAGCGTACGCAGGCCAGCAGCCGCTTGGCCACCGATTGAAGCAGCTTGTCGCCCACCGAGTGGCCGAGCGAATCGTTGATGTGCTTGAAGCCATCCAAATCCATGAAAAGCACAGCGATTTTGCCCGCGTGCCGGCGGGCCAGCGCGATGGCCTGGTCAATGCGGTCATTCAGAAGCAGGCGGTTGGGTAAACCGGTGAGAGCGTCATGCTCTGCCGTATGGGCTAAGTGAGCCATCTGCTCGTTGACCTTGACCAGGTGGCTTTCGGCATCCTTGCGAACGGTGAGGTCGCGGCTGATTTTGGAGAACCCACGCAGCTTTCCGGAGGAGTCGCGCAAAGCCGTCAACGCCACTTCCCCGATGAATCTTGAACCATCCTGCCGGACTTGGGGGACTTCCCTTTGATACCGCTCGTCCCTGGCAGCCAGGCGCAGAATCTCCTGTGGCCGCTGCCTTTGGACTTCTTCAGGAGGAAACAACCGTGAAAAATTCTGACCCACAATCTCTTCCGCTGCGAACCCGTGCATCCGTTCGGCGCCGGCATTCCAACTGACAATTGTGCCTGCCGGATCCAGCAAAAGAACCGCGTAGTCCTGGATGCCGTCGAGGAGCGATCGATATTTCTCTTCGCTGTCGCGCAGCGCCACCTCAGCCAGATTGCGCTTGGCCGCATCCCGATAAAAACTCCATCCGGTGAGCGCCGCGATCAGCAAGCCGATGGAGGCTGCGGCGACCAGCAGACCCTTGACCACGCCCAGACGCCATTTGGAGTCTGCATCCCGCAACACCAGCAAGCGCAGCTCTTCGCCTCGCAGGTCGCGGACCGACCTCTGAAACTGGTCGTCGAGCACATCGTCCGCACCGTTTCTGCCGGCGTCCGCCAGGCCGTCTGCAGTGTGCGTGCTCTGCTGGCGGACGATGCTTTCAGCGCGCAGTATTTTCTGGGACGTCAGCCATTCGAGGCCGGGAAGGCGGAGCTGCTGAGATGGGTTATCCGCCGTCAATTCGCGAAGAGTCGCCTGGTCCTGCTCCAGGGATCGCTTGCTGGCGTCGTAGGACTGAAGATAGAAAGCCTGGGCCGTCAACCCGTATTCACGGGAATTCGAATCCACCCCATCCACTGCCAGCAGCAAATCCTGGAGGGTTTCAAGAACACTGTGAGTATGGCGCACCCAGACTTCGCTCTCATCGGAAAAGGCCATGCCGCGAAAGGAAGCGACTGCCACGACCATCAGGCAGAGAATCGCGGACCCGAGAGCGAGTTGTACTCTCCGGTCGGGGAAGGATGTCAACTTCATTGAAACTCCCTAGCTCATGTGTTTGTACCCCCCATCATTCAATAAGTTTGCAAGAATTGTTGAGCCGAATAGCGCACTTTTGGCCGATTCCACGGGGGGATGAAACTTGGGGCGCCCCACCTTCGGCCGGGTGCCCCACCTTCGGCGCAGCATCATCGCGCCTAAGGTGGGATACCTATACCTACGGTTCTTTATTGCCTTTTACCGGTGGGTGGCCCCGGTCTGGGCAAAAAGGCCGGGCGCCCTCGGGGCGCCGCGTTCTTGTTCTTGCGGCCAGGGTGGAATTGCCAACTCATTCTTTATTTTGTTGAACTTGCATTCCTGCTTCCTATCTGTCCCTTGACCGCATGAATCGGTAATGGGGTGGTAGCGCCGGCCTCCTGGCCGGCTGTAGCGCGGACGTCCTCGCCCGCGCTCGTCCCTGCGACGATTACCAAATCATGCACTCTGACCACGAGTCCGGGTGGTAGGATGGGCGGACAATCTCAACGGACTTCTGGAAGGGACTCTGCCATGACCGTCACCGGGGCTGAAGGGCGAAGCCTGGGGCAAACCTGGAAAACGTGGCCGCGGGCCGGCGTGGTGCTGCTGGGAGCGTTGTTGCTGGCTTGGCCGGCGCTCTATAACGGCTTTCCGCTGCTGTATCCGGACTCGATGACCTATCTGGGCGATGGCCGCGTGGTGGCGCGGGCGGTGTTTTTACATCGGCTTTCGGATTTCTACGGGGTGCGGTCGTTCTTTTACAGCCTCGTCATTCTGCCCCTGCACTGGAACCTCTCGCCCTGGCCGGTGGTGGCCCTGCAATGCCTGCTGGCGGCCTTTGTGCTGCGGCTGGTGGCGCGCTCGGTTGCCCCGCGGCTGACGGCGGCCCGTTACCTGCTGCTGGTCCTGGGGCTGAGCCTGCTGACCAGCGTCAGCTGGTATGCGGACTTCATCATGCCGGACATTCTGGGGCCGGTTCTCTACCTGATCGTCTATCTGCTGGTGTTTGCTCCGGAGACGCTCACGCGCACTGAGCGGTGGGCGCTTTATCCCATTGCCTGGTGGGCTGTCACCTCCCACGCCAGCCACCTGCTGCTGGCCGGCCTGCTCGTGGTGCTGCTGGCGCTCTATGCCGCCGTGGCGCGCGAGGGCTTTCGCGCTCGGATGCGGGCTTTGGGCGGGGTGGCGGCGATGGTGGCGCTGGCCGGGACGGCGCAGATGGCCCTGCACGGCTACCTCTATGGGAAGCCCTCGCTCAACGGCGAGCGCCCGCCCTACCTGATGGCTCGCCTGGTGGCCGACGGGCCGGGACGCTGGTACCTTGAGAAGCATTGCCCCCAGGCGCAGTGGGTCCTCTGCGGCCACCTGAAGGAACTTTCCGACGATCCGGACGAGTTTTTGTGGGGGGCCGACGGGGTGTACGAGACGCTCACCAACGAAGAGCAGCAGCGGCTGGCGAGCGAGGAGCTGCCTTTCGTTCTGGCCACGGTGCGGGCTTATCCGCGGGAGCAGCTGGAGCGCTCGGGGGCCAACTTCCGCGAGCAACTGCTGGCCTTCGGGTTGTATGGGTTCGATCCCAGCCCGTGGATCCTGTCGGAGTTCGACGGGGTGCTGCCCAGGGCGCGGGCCAGCTACGTCCAGAGCCGGCAGGCGCGGGGCGCTCTGCCGCTGGATCTGCTGGCGGCTGTCCAGCACTGGGTGGTGGTGGCGTCGCTGGCGGCAATTGCGGGGCTGATTCCGTTTCTGTGGCGGCGGCACGCGCCGCCTCTGGCGGGGCTGGCGTTCGTCATTGGGACCATGGTGGTGGCCAACGCCGCGGTGACCGGCGTTCTGTCGGTGGTGGACGATCGCTACGAGTGCCGCGTGATCTGGCTGATTCCGCTTCTAGCCGGAGCAATGCTGCTGGATCTGCTTCATCGGCGGGATGCGTGCAGGGCGGCGGGTGTAGCCCATGCGCCCGCCGAAACTTCAGCCTGAGGCGGCGCAGCCTGAGCGCTAGCAAGAAACAAGAATGTAGGTTCGACAAAAAGACGGAAGGGAAAGTGTGTGCGATCCCACCCATTCCGCAAAGAGCGCGGAATGGGTGGGGCACCCAGAGTTTCATCCATCGAGGGTCGGAAACGCCGGTGCGGGACTGTTACTGGATTGACCGGCCTGCCTCGGAAAGCCGGGACAGGACCGGAGGGCGAGGATGGCGAACCGGGCAGGCGCCGTGCTCAGGAAGCTTTGGCCGCCTCCTGGGGATTGACCAGGTCGCGCAGTTCCTTGGAAGGTTTGAAGTACGGCACGCGCTTGGCTGGGACGTCCACGCGCTCGCCGGTCTTGGGGTTGCGTCCGATGCGGGGGTTGCGCTGGCGGATGCGGAAGGAGCCGAAGCCGCGAATTTCAATCTTGTCCCCGCCCTGCAGGGCCCCGATTACCGATTCAAAAATGGTTTCTACGATGACCTCGCCATCGCGGCGAGTCAGGTCGCCCAGGCGGGTCACCTTTTCCACCAAGTCTGCCTTTGTCATATGCTCTAGGCCTCCGCTCACAGCATAACTGGATTTTGCACCATGCGTCGCGAAAAAGGAATCCCCAGGGCGAGAATTGAGCCTTTTCCATCAGCAAGTTGAGGGAACGAGAGGGACGCGGGAGACGGGCTGGGTGAACCCCGCCCTGGGGCGTTATGATGTCCAGAGTCTTTCCCTGGAGCCAGGCCGGATTGGATGGGGCGGGCGGGGCAGCGGCCGGTGACGTGACGCATTATCCGAAGTACAGTATCGTGATCCCTGCTTTCAACGAGAGCGCGCGCATTCCGGCGACGCTGAACTCTGTGGTTTCCTGCGTTCGCTCGAAAGGCTGGTCGGCCGAGGTGATCGTGGTGAACGACGGCTCGACGGACGGAACGGCCGAGCTGGTGCGGGCATTTGCCCGCCATGCGCCCGAAGTGCGGCTGATCGAGAATCCCGGCAATCGCGGCAAGGGCTACAGCGTGCGCGCCGGGATGCTGCAGGCGCTGGGCGAAGTGGTGTTGTTCACCGACTCCGACCTGTCGGCGCCCATCGAAGAGGCCGAGCGGCTGTTTGCGGCCATCGAGGGGGGCGCGGACATCGCCATCGGCAGCCGCTGGCTGGAGAAGGGCCGCCAGACCCACCGCCAGCCGCTTTACCGCCAGTTCTTCGGCCGCTGCTTCAACGCCGTGACGCGGGGCGTCATGGGTCTGCATTTTGCCGACACGCAGTGCGGCTTCAAGGCTTTTACCCGCAACGCGGCGCAGACCGTCTTCCAGTTGCAGACCATCGAGCGCTGGGGCTTCGACCCGGAGATTCTGTTTATCGCCCTCAAGCGCGGCTATCGCATTGTGGAGGTGCCGGTGAGCTGGGCCCACGATGCCCGCACCCGCATGAGCTACATCAGGGACGGGATGAAGATGCTGGAAGAGATCGCCATCATCCGCTGGAACGCCCTGACCGGGCACTATAACAAACAAATTGATGCGGCGCGGCGCAGCGGGCGGGCGTAGCAGGAAGCGGATAAAGGGGCAGCGAAACGGGCAGAAGCCGCAGCGGGATAGGGCGCGCCTGTATCAGCAGGCAGTGGCCAGGATGTGGCCCTCTGTCGCATAGGCCAGCAGCTTGCTGCCGCGGGTGATGACGCGATAGCCGTAGAACCGGGCAAGCCAAATTAGAGTTCCGCATCCCAGATTTCGCCCGAGGGATCGGTGAGATCGGCCCCCGGCGGGATCGTGACAGTGCCGCGCATGGCGCCCCGTAGATCGGGGCAGTTCCGGGACTTCTGCTCAAGGCGCGTCCGCGCGTCTTCTCCCGCGACATGCTCCCCATGGTCCAGAGAGGCCAGTCTTGTCCCAAGTTCCTGGTTGAAGGCGGCAAGCTGCGAGGCTCGCGTCCGGTCATATTCTTCCAAAAGACGCAGAGCTTCCCGGACGACTTCGCTGGCCGAGTTGTAACGGCCGGATTCGACCTTGGCGGCGACGAAGCGATCCAGTTCAGGGGTCAGCGAGACATTCATGGGAAGGATCTCCGGTCTCCAATGCTGGTCCAGATAACAAGCTTTGTCAATCCTTGTTATCCGTGACGAAGCTCTCCCGGCCTCAAAATCGGGAGTCCGATCGGGATCCCGAATGCGAAGAATCTCATTCTGACCTGTAGGGCCGGCTTACGCCGTCGCCGCGTCGGCCACCGATTGCAGGCCGCGGGCTTCGATCTCGAACTCGCGAATCTTGTATTTCTGGATCTTGCCGGAGAGGGTGGCCGGGAAGTCGTCCACAAAGCGGACGTGCTCGGGGATCTTGTAGTAGGCGATCTGGCCCTGGCAGAAGGTTCTTATTTCTTCCTCGGTCGCTTCGACGCCGGGCCGCAGGCGCACCCAGGCCATGACGATCTCGCCCAGCCGGGCGTTGGGAATGCCGACCACCTGCACTTCGTCCACTTTGGGGTGGGTGTAGAGGAACTCCTCCACCTCGCGGGGATAGATGTTTTCTCCGCCGCGAATGATCACATCGCGGGAGCGGCCGGTGAGGTGGATGCAGCCGTCTTCGTGCATGATGCCCAGGTCGCCGGTGTGCAGCCAGCCGTCCGGATGGATGACCTGCGCGGTGCCCTCGGGGTCGCCGTCGTAGCCCTTCATGACCACGTAGCCGCGGGCGCAGACCTCGCCCTGTTCGCCGATGGGCATGGTTTGCCCGGTGATGGTGGAGACAATCTGGATTTCGGTCTGGGGCATGGCGCGGCCCACGGTGTTCACGCGAATCTCGATGGTGTCGTCGGCGTCGCTCATGGTGACCACGGGCGAGGTTTCGGTCTGGCCGTAGGCGATGACCAGCTCGCCGCAGTGCATTTCGTTGAGCACCCGCTTCATCAACTCCACCGGGCAGGGCGCGCCGCTCATCATGCCGGTGCGCAGGCTGGTGAGGTCGTAGGTGGAGAACTCCGGCAGCGCCATCTCGGCCACATACATGGCGGGAACCCCGTAGACCGAGGTGCCGCGCTCGTCGTGGATGGCCCGGAGCGTGGCCCGAGGGTCGAAGGTCCAGTTGGGCAAAACGATGGCCGCGCCGGTGTTGATGGAGGTCATGGTGCCGATGACGCAGCCGTAGCAATGGAACAGGGGCACGGGCAGGACGATGATGTCCCGCTCGGTGTAGTGGAAGCCCTGGGCCAGAAACTGGCCGTTGTTCACAATGTTGTGGTGCGAGAGCATGACGCCCTTGGGCAGGCCGGTGGTGCCGGAGGTGAACTGGATGTTGGCCACGTCGTCGTTGGCCACGTGGGCGGGGAGCTGGCCCGAGGCCTGCTTGAGCGCCGGCCACTCCGGCGAGTCGAAATAAATGGTGTGCTGGAGTTCGAGCGAGAGGCCATGGCGGGCGCGGCCCAGGATCTCCTCGTAGTCGGCGCGCTTGTCCTTGTGCCACAGGAACAGGGCCTTCATGAGCGACCGTTGCAGCGTGAACTGGAGTTCGTGGGAGCAGCAGGCCGGATTCACGTTGACCAGCACCGATCCAGCCCGCGCGCAACCCA
>Ga0182030_10023403_pt1 | contig 11423 bp, 17 predicted proteins | sample 812S3MmetaG_FD_121299 | JGI IMG/M metagenome (GOLD analysis project Ga0182030, IMG submission 121299) | Permafrost microbial communities from Stordalen Mire, Sweden - 812S3M metaG (Illumina Assembly) | ecosystem: Environmental > Terrestrial > Soil > Wetlands > Permafrost | place: Sweden...
ACCCTAGACTGCTAATATTGCGTTGCACCAAAAGGGTGTCTCGCTTTAGGAGGAATCACAGTGGCGAAACTGATCTCATTCGATGAAGAGGCCCGCCGGGCGCTAGAGCGCGGCATGAACAAGCTGGCCGACGCCGTTCGCGTCACGCTTGGACCTAAAGGCCGCAATGTGGTCTTGGACAAGAAGTGGGGAGCTCCCACCATCACGAACGACGGTGTCTCGATCGCGAAGGACATCGACCTCGAGGACCCGTTCGAGCGCATTGGCGCCGAATTGGTGAAAGAAGTCGCCAAGAAGACCGACGAAGTTGCCGGTGACGGCACCACGACGGCTACCGTTCTGGCCTGGGCGATGGTTCGCGAGGGCCTTAAGAACGTGGCCGCCGGCGCTAACCCGATGTCACTCAAGAAGGGCATCGAAACCGCCGTGGAAGCCGCTGTCGCGTCGCTGCACGATCTCGCCAAGCCGGCCGACACCAAGGAGCAGATCGCCCAAGTGGCGTCAATCTCCGCTGCCGATGACGAGATCGGTGCGATGATCGCCGACGCCATCGACAAGGTTGGCAAAGACGGCGTTATCACCGTCGAGGAGAGTCAGTCCTTCGGCATGGAGATGGACCTCGTCGAAGGAATGCGATTTGACAAGGGCTTCATTGCTCCGTACTTCGCCACCGACACCGAGCGCATGGAAGCCGTTCTCGAGAATGCCTACATCCTCTTGGTCTCGAACAAGATCACGTCGGTGCGCGACGTACTCCCGGTCCTCGAGAAGGTCATGCAGTCCGGCCGTCCTTTGTTAATCATCGCTGAGGACATTGAGGGCGAAGCGCTCGCGACCCTCGTCGTGAACAAGATTCGCGGCACGTTCAAGTCAGTCGCCGTAAAGGCTCCCGGTTTTGGCGAACGTCGCAAGGCCATGCTCCAGGACATCGCGATCCTGACCGGCGCCACCGTCATCTCTGAAGAGATCGGTCTCAAGCTCGAGACGGCTGACGTCGAGATGCTGGGGAGCGCCCGAAAGATCGTGGTCACGAAGGATGAGACGACGATTGTCGAAGGATCCGGTTCCGAGGACGACATCAAGGGACGAATCAACCAGATCAAGGCCGAGATCGAGAACACCGACTCGGACTACGACCGTGAAAAGCTGCAGGAGCGTCTGGCCAAGCTGTCCGGCGGCGTGGCCGTCATCAAGGTCGGCGCAGCGACCGAAGTCGAACTGAAAGAGAAGAAGCACCGCATCGAAGACGCGGTGTCGACGACCAAGGCCGCCATCGAAGAGGGCGTGGTACCCGGCGGTGGCGTCGCCCTTCTGCGCAGCCAGGTTCGAATCCTCGAAGCGGCCGACAAGCTCAGCGGTGACGAAGCGACGGGTGCGCGCATGGTCGCCAAGGCCGTCGAAGCGCCACTTAACCAGATAGCGGTCAACGCGGGTCTCGAAGGCGGCGTCATCGTCGACAAGGTACGCAATCTGAAGAAGGCGACCGAAGGACTCAACGCGGCGACCGGTGATTACGAGGACCTCATCAAGGCCGGCGTCATCGACGCGGCGAAGGTGACTCGCTCGGCGTTGCAGAATGCGGCGTCGATTGCGGCGCTCTTCTTGACGACCGAGTGCGTGATCGTCGACAAGCCCGAAGAGAAGGTCGCGGCCATGCCCGGCGGTGGGATGGACGACTACTAAACCGTCCGCATCTCAAACGTTGTAGAGCCGTGGGGCCTCTAGGCCCCACGGTTTCTCATTTGGGCAAGTCCACGCTGAGCTTTCGTGGACAGGTCGTAGCATTGCGTCATGACTCCAGAACCACTCGCGCCATCTCGTGGGCTCAATGTGTTGCACCTCTTTTGTCACCCCGGCGCCGACGTGGACGCCGGCGCGCTGCGAAAGGCCCTCGATGACGCGCGCGCCAACGGACTGCAGGTCGTAAGCGTCGCGATCATGGGAGCGAAGGCCGACGTCTGTTTCATGATTCTCGGAGAAGACCTCTGGGCGTTGCGCCAACTTCAATCGAAGATCCAAGCGGCCGGATTCCTCGTGGCCGAGAGTTACGTCTCCGTCACTGAAGTGAGCGAGTACGCCGCCGGCATGCCCGAGCAGATGTTGCAGGACCGTCTCTTTCCGACGTTGCCGCCCGAGGGTAAACGAGCCTTCTGCTTCTACCCGATGTCGAAGCGACGCGACGAGTCCAACAATTGGTACGCCCTCGACTACGACGAGCGCGAACGCCTCATGCGTCAACACGGCGCACTGGGTCGAGAGTTCAAGGGCCGCATCCTCCAGGTCATCACCGGTTCGACGGGCCTCGATGACTGGGAGTGGGGTGTCACGCTCTTCGGCGTGCACGTCGATGACCTAAAGGAGTGCGTGTACACGATGCGCTACGACGAAGCCTCGACGCTCTACGCCGAGTTCGGCGCGTTCTATACGGGACTCGTGGGCACGCTCGACGAAGTTCTCGACGCCACCCTGGCCTAGGACGCGTTGCTAGCGTCGTCAACGTGGAACCCATTCCCGAAAAGACCCTCCTGCGCTGGGCCGAGTCGTTGGCCGGCGTCGCGCGAACCGGCCTTGGTTTCACCGAGAGTCAGTATGAGCGCGAGCGTTTCGAAGAGATCATGAAGATCGCCGGCGACATCAAGTCGGCGGCCGAAGCGGGATTGGACGGCGTACTCGACGCCGACGGGTACGTCATCGAATGGATGAAGGAAGTCGGAACGGGCATCGCGGGATACCAGACGCCGAAGGTTGCGGTCGGAGCGGCGGTGACGAATGATCGCGGCGAGTTGCTCTTGATCCAGCGCGCCGACTCCGGGGTCTGGTTGTACCCGACGGGCTGGTGCGACGTCGGTTACTCCGCCCCTGAAGTGGTCGTGAAAGAAGTGTTGGAAGAGACCGGCATCGAAGCTGAACCGGTACGACTCATCGGCGTCCTCGACGGCATGCGTCTCGGCTCGTCACGTATTCCGCTGTACTCATTGCTATTTTTCTGTCGCGCTGTCGGAGGGGAGATCAAGATTCACCCGCTCGAATGCACCGACGCCGGTTGGTTCACGCGTGACAACCTGCCCTCGCCCATCATCGGCGCCGAACGCTGGGCCGGACCGATCTTTGCGGCCATTGACGGCGAACACCGCGACGTCTTTTACGACGACCTTCGTCGACCGGTATGGAGAGGGGAACCATGAGCGTGCACGTCGAGATCGCCGACGAGGCAACCCCCGAGCTGATCGAAGGCCTGAACGAACTCCTGCCTCAACTCTCGACGAACGTCGCACCTCTGACGAGCGCGGACGTCGAGGCACTTGTCGCGTCGCCGGTTACGGTCCTTTTCGTCGCCCGCAACGAAGGGCGAATCGTCGGTTCGTTGACGCTGGTCGTCTTTGCTATTCCCACCGGAGTGCGAGCCTGGATTGAAGACGTAGTTGTTGACGCAACCGCGCGCGGAGCGGGTGTGGGAGAAGCGTTGACCAACGCGGCAATCGAAGAGTCACGGCGCCGCCACGTGCGATCGCTGGACCTCACGACGAGGCCCTCGCGCGAGGCGGCCAATCGACTGTACGCGCGACTTGGGTTTGAGCTTCGCGAGACAAATGTCTATCGTTTTTCCATAGAGAACTGACGCGACAACCATTCTGAGTTCGCCGGACGCGATCCCGATTCGTGACGTAGATTCTTGTAGACATTGGGTTGTGGAAGAAGCAACGCCAGAGGTTCCGATACTTGACCCCGTTGTAGTGAAGGCATTGGAGAATCTCACTTCCTTCGTTTTCCGGCCCCGCAGGTTCTCCGGTCTTCGCCTGGAAAAGCGCAGCAAGAGCCTGGCGGACCCTGGCGCTCGCGCCGGAGCAGTTCACACCTTCAAACACCTGAAGCACCACGGCTACTCCTATGAACCGACTGCTGTTGCTCTCTGGGCCACGACTCATGGTTGGAGGGCCGACGACGCCGACGAGTTGAGTACTTATGCGGCGGGTGTTCTCGCCGGAGAGCGATACCACACTTATCCCGACCCGTTCGGAATGACTGCCATCGACCGATGGCGTGCGGGAGCGCAAGGCAAGAACTGATCATGCGTCGTGGTCGGAGATTCGTTCATAACTGTCATCGAAGGATCATCCTGGAGTGATTGATTCTGGACCGAGACACCTCCGACCATTGGGTGGTTGTGAAAGTGCGAAACATCATCCGAATAATCGAAGACGACGGGTGGGTAAATGTTCGGACCAGAGGTAGTCATCGACAGTTTCATCATCCCGTCAAACCCGGTACAGTGACCGTGTCTGGTAAGCCGAGTAAAGATCTTCCGATCTTCATCGAGATAAGCATTTTCCGCCAAGCTGGAATAGCGAGGAGACGTTAATGGCTGATTACGTGATAATCATTGAAAAGGCCGCAGACAACTACGCCGCGATGGTTCCCGACCTACCGGGATGCATCGGCGCCGCTGACACCATCGAAGAACTCGAAGAGCTCATGCGCGAAGCGGTTGAGTTCCATATCGAGGGAATGCGCTTGCACGGCGAAGAGGTTCCACCACCAAGCACGCGTGTCTCAACGGTCCGGGTGGCTTCGTAGGTGGGCGCGTAGTGACTTTTATCATCGGCCGATAGACAAATGTGTACAGATTGAGCCTCTAAGAGATTCGTACACTTGCCGGTAGCGTCATGACATGTCTTCGATCGTTCGAGCAGTGATGATCTTTGCTCAAGAGCCCAAGGTGGTCGCTTCTTGGTGGGCGGATCTCCTGGAGTGTCCAAAGGAGCGCGTGTCGTTCGAAGAAGGATTCGCTTGGTTCGATGTCGGCGACACCGAATTCGGTTTCCATCTCTCCGATGCGGAGAATAATCCTGTTGGTGGCAGTCCGGTGGTTTATCTACGGGTCGAAGACCTTTCGGCAGCAGTTACTCGGGCCGAGTCGATAGGTGCGCGTTTGCACCGAGGACCACTTGCGATTGACGCGTCGCGTTCGATTGCTCAACTGGTCGACCCATATGGCAACGTCTTTGGTCTCGACGGACCCGTGGACTCTCTTAAAGAGCTCTTAGGTAGCCCTTAGCGGTCTTCCAGAGCAGCCACTTACGATGTCTCGAAAACCAATCGGGTGCGAGGAATGTCATTGACGATTCGAACGAGCTTTGGGAGGCACAAGATCCGAAACTTCATCGCGCTTGGCGTAGTACTTGTCATCATTCTGGCGTTCGCGGTGCCGTACGTCTACATCCACTTCATCGAGGGGCCGCCGCCAGCGAAACTCTCGCTTCCGACGGCGAGCACCCCCAAGACGGCAACCGGTGCGCCAACGACTGCGGTGAGCGGAACCTTGAACGTCGGTACGGGCTCCGTCGTTGGTTACCGCGTCAGTGAGGTTCTCATTGGCCAGGACTCAACGGCGGTGGGTCGCACGTCGAAGGTCTGGGGCTCGATCGAAGTGAGTGGCACGAACATCACGAAGGCCATCTTCAGCGCGAACATGGCGTCGGTCGTCAGTGACCAGTCAGAGCGCAACGCTCAATTCGATGGTCGAATCATGGACGTCTCGCAGTACCCGACGGCGACGTTCAACTTGTCGTCGCCGATCAAACTCGGAAAGTTACCGAATCCAGGCACGGTGGCCAAAGCCAGCGTCACCGGTGAGCTCACCATGCACGGCGCCACCGAGCCCGTCACGTTCACCGTCTCGATCGAGAGAACCGAGAGTGGACTTTTCGCACTTGCTGAGATCCCCATCAAGTTCAGCACCTGGAACATCGCGAACCCGAGCGTCGGTGGGTTTGTCACGACGGCCGACCACGGAACCCTCGAAGTCCTCCTCAGCATGACCTCCGCAAAGGGCAACAAGCCCTCGAGCGGTGGCACCTCAAGCGGCGGCGGTGGTGGTGGTGCTCCCATTACGGTACCGTCGACGACCGTCCCCGGGTTGAAACTGCCGTCGAGCTGAGCAGAACTCTAAGAACGTCAATTTCAAAGAAACCCGAAGACGAATGGCATACTTGGAGCATGAAAACGGTCTCAAAATACTCGATCATCGCGGGAATGTTGATCGTGTGGGTGGTTGTCACGCCCTATATGTGGCGAGATCTCCGACGACGGCCTCGCGAAAGTGTCCGCGGCCCCAAGTGGCTGTGGTGGATTGCCAGTACCAACTTGACCGGTTCGATTGTCTATTGGCTGTTCGGTCGGATGAAGACGACCTAATCCCTGGTTGAGCCTTTTCGGACCCACGTCACGACATTGCCACGACTAGGGACTTTACCTTCGCCAATTACCATTTCTAGGTGGAGGTTCTCGAGTTAATTGGTGACGACGTTGAGTCTGTGGTGGCTCTCTGGGCCAATACCGGACTGTCTCGGCCATGGAATAATCCTGTCGAAGACTTTCGTCGAGCAATCGAAGGACCGACGTCGGCCGTCTTGGGCATCAAGAAGGACGGTGAGCTAATCGGGACCGTGATGGTTGGTAGCGATGGTCATCGAGGTTGGGTGTACTACCTCTCTGTGAGCACCTCTCATCAGCGCGTTGGTCTGGGATCAGAACTCATGAGGGGCGCCGAAGAGTGGCTACGCCAAAAGGGCGCCGTGAAGGTCCAACTGATGGTTCGAAGCGAGAACGAATCGGCGATGACTTTTTATGAACGTGCGGGCTACGAACCCAGTGACGTCAACGTTCTCTCGCGGTGGCTCTCGGGTTAATCCCTCGTCAATCGCTACGCGCGCGCGATGGTCACGTCATCGGCAGTACGAGTGACACGCCTTCGATGCTCGCCGATAGCGTCCTCGTTGTGGGTCAAATTGTCAGCCAGGTGTTGCAAGAGTTACTTGATGAAGAGCTCGGGGCCGATCCCACAACAGTGCGCGGCCTCACGAATCATCTTCCCATGGCCCTGGTGGCCAAGGAAGGTCTCGGCGCCGACGCCGACGAACTCATTCGCTTCGCCGCTGCGTACGCCACTCGGATCACTGTGCTTGACGATCCTTCGACGCGCCTCGACGAAAACTCGTGGCGCACTGCGATTGGCAACTACGCAGCCGCCGCCGATCTAAGGAATTACTTCGTTCGACAGGTCGCTGATGAAGGAACCGACGAAGCCTTAAAGAAGCACTTGCCCGCACTCGTTGCGGGCGTTGGCGGGGCCGCTTTTCACGGAGTCATCAGGCTCGCGTACGCAATCGAGGTTTCGTCGCCATCTCGCGTCGCGGCCGGCTTGGCGTACCTCGCCGAAGTGGGGGGTCCACTGAGAACGTTGGTGCCGGGATCGCTCGGGCCCCAAGATCCGATGACGATTCTGGTCGCCATTTCAAAGTCGACAGATTTGCCAACTCCACCAAAGTTGAAGAGCATTGACGAAGCGATGCGAGCTGTCGCGAACAATGACCTCTTTGACGCCGCGGTCGCTTCGCTCGAAGTCACGGAACATACCGATCGAGATCTGGCTCAGGCGGCGCTCCACCTCTACGCGTCGACTGACGATTTCACCGCTCTTCATGGAGTGACTGGGGTGGAGGCGATCAACTCAATACGTCCCTGGATTGACGACGATGAACTGTTCAGTCGATTCGCCTTTCAAGCACTCGCTGCGGCGTACCTCTCAATTGGTGCTCCGCCTCTGTGGTCACGGGACCAACTCGACGAGTTTGTGGGTCACAATGAAATTGACCCGAAAGAAGTGCTGTTGAGTGCTGCGTTCAGCACAGATGAGCATGTCTCGAAGTTGGTGTACACCGCGCAGCGTTCATGGGCGAAGACCAACGAGCCGCTCTACCTTGCGGTAGCGGCGAGGAAGGCATTTCCGATTCCCTAGTTCGGTTCGATGCGGCGCGTGCCTGTTCGCCGCGGGCGTCGATCATCGCTTGTAAAGTTCCGAAGATGATTGAAGTCTCGAAGTTCCGGTTGCTGAGCGGCGTGGGTGCTGAACAGTTTTTAGAGAAGAACGCTGAATTTCAACAGCTTTTCGTATACCAGCAGGAGGGCCTTGTTCGCCGCACTGTCGCGAGCGGTCTCGATGGCGAATGGGTGTCGTTCACGTGGTGGCGCTCTATGAAGGACGCGAGACAATCGGTGACCGCAGCATTGACATCATCCGTCGCCCTTGAATTCAGTTCTCTGCTCGACACGTCGTCAATTGCAACGGAGTACTTCAAAGAATTACCTGGCTAGGGTCAACTACTGCTGCACCAGCGTTATGAAGTTGCCCTCGGGGTCTTCAATGGCTGCCAGTGTCTGGCCATTCTCCAGATCAAACGGCGAGATCGTCTCTTTTCCTCCGAATTGGGTCGCTCTGTCGATCGTTGAGCGCAGGTTGCCTACTTGGATATAGAGCGAGACGCCGGGAATCGCACCGGGCTGAATATGGCCCGCCGGACCCGGTTCCGGGCCCCCGACGCCCGCGGGGATGTTCATGATCGGACCTTCGCCAATGTCCCAGTTGAACAGGGCGGAGTAGAAGGAACGCTGGCGTTCGGGATCGACTGCCACGATGGACCAGTGAACTACTGGCCGCGCCCAATCTGAGATCATGGGGCCACGATAGTGAATTGCGAATCAGTTCGGCAATCGCGCGAAATAACCTGTCCGGATGGGTCTTGATCTAGTCAGTGTCATCGTGAGGGAGTACGACGAGGCGATCGATTTCTTCGTGGATGTACTCGGATGCGTCGTAGAGGACGACTCGCCATCGCTGGACGGAGATGGACAACCAAAAAGATGGGTCGTCGTGCGTCCGCGGGGCTCAGGCTGTGCCATCCTGCTCGCTCAGGCCCGAGGCGAAGAGCAAGAGGCACTGATAGGGCGACAGTTCGCCGGACGCGTCGGACTCTTCTTGCGCGTTGAGGATTTCTATGCGTCCTATACGCACATGATGGAGCGCGGCGTCGAATTCCTTACCGTGCCGCGCACCGAGTCGTACGGTCAGGTCGCGGTGTTCAAGGATCTGTACGGCAACAAGTGGGACCTCCTCGGAGCCGCATAGGGCGGGGGAGAACCGTGTGGGGGAGGAGCGTCAGATTTGATGAGTAGGCGCGACATGGTGGTCACGCAGACCTACTTCGAGAATCGATCGAAATCGTAGTCATTCATTGATCAGAGAGTGCTCGGCTGATCATTTCGATGAGCGCGGACTGTTGGCGCGATGTGGTGACGGGGAGTCGAGTGAAAGGCTGGTCTTCGTGTGTGCGGACGTCGACGAAGAGCCCCTCGGGGTCCTCGTGGAAGTGAACGAAGGCCTTGGACTTTCGGTAGAAAACGCCCGGTCTCTTTTCGACGAGTCCGTCCATTGAACGAATCCGTGTAAGCAGTGACGTCAATACCTTCAAGGTCTCTTCTGATGCGTGTTTCATCGAGGCGAGTGTAGTTCTACGTTCTACGAAATCGGCGTGAGTGTTTGATTTGTCATCGACTCTTCACCTACGAGTTCGTCCGACGACGGGCAGTAACTTTAAACTCGTGTGGTGACCAGTCGTCGCCCCGGGGAAGGTCGCTACGCGCAACTGGAACGCGAACAGCGTTGGTTGCTGACAGGACTGCCGCCCGGACTCACCAACGAACGAGAGATAGTCGACCATTACTGGATTGGAACGACGCTTCGCCTTCGGGTCATTCAAAACCGTGATGAAGTCATTTACAAGCTCAGTCAGAAAATTCGGCTCAACGGCGAGGACCCGGAGTTGGTGAAGGCCACCAACGTCTATCTCAGCGAAGCCGAGTTCCACGCACTCTCCGTGACTCCCGCGGCAATCGTCTCCAAGAGCCGTTGGGACGCGACGTCCCATGGCGTGCGCTTCGCCGTCGATGAGTTCAAGGGCCGACATTCGGGTCTCGTGCTCGCCGAGATCGAACTGCGTGAAGACGAACCTCGAGTTCGTGGCCCGGAGAATGCGCTGGCCGAGGTAACGAATACGAATGAGTACTCCGGAGGTTGGCTAGCGGTGGCGTCTGAGGCAGACCTGCGTCGAATTCTAAATCAGGAGTAATCCTCGGTTACTCATTCGTTCGACGCTGAGTTGAAGACTCAAGGAGTCGCGACGACGAGAACGGGTGAGCCGTCACAGATGGGTTGATTGCTCGGGCTCCCGTAGCGTTCACGAACATCGTTCCCGGCAAAGCTCCACGCCACCACTACGATGGCGCGCGGGGCGACCGACGTCGACGGCGCCCAAGGTGATGAGTACTTGGAGGCACGATGGACCACGTGGAGAACTGCAATGAACTGGAGCTCGAGGTCGCACGATTCTCGAACGTCATGTCGTCACTCTCGCTGGACGAAGATGTCGCGTCGTGCCCAGGTTGGACGGTGTTCGATCTCGCTGAGCACTTGGGAGTGATCCACCGTTGGGCTGAGGAGCTGGTCCGTCTTCGCTCGCCGGTTCGCATTTCGCGCGAGTCGTCAGCCACGGAGAAGGCCGTGGTGAGTCCGAAGTGGATCGGTGACGGCGGGGAACTGTTGGTCGCAACACTGTTGGCCGCAGACCCGGATGACGAGATGTGGGCGTGGGGACTCGATCAACATGTTCGATTTTGGTCTCGTCGTCAGTTACACGAAACGCTCGTTCACCGAATGGACCTTGAACTCGCGGCACATACGGATCCGCGCGCCGAGGATGCCGTCGCCATTGACGCGATCGACGAGTACCTCTCCAACGTCGAGAAAGTCGCGAGGCATTCGCCCGGCTTGTCACTACTTCGCGGGCACGGAGAGATGTTGGCCTTTCGAGTGAGGGGCGTCGACGCATTCTGGTCAATCACCTTTGGTGAGGACGGTTTCAGCGTGTCGAACACTGAAGGCAGGTTCGACGCCGAACTCGTCGGATCGCCCGTTGACGTACTTCTCGTCATCTTGCGGCGACAGGCAGTGGATCCGGGGAAGGTCGAGATAATGGGCGACCGTCAACTGGTCGACTTCTGGTTGACGCACTCTGCTTTCGAGTGACTCGAATCATTGGAGACCCTTACCTTCGGCCAAAAGTTGAATGAAGTTCAGGTCGCAGCGCAGGCGGTACATTCGGATGACCCTGCGGGCAACGCTGTGCCACAGCTCTTGCAGAAGGTTTCGGGCCGATCCTTCGACCCGCAATCGTGAAAGAGCGCCCGATTTCCCGGTGTTGCTTCGCCGCACCACGCACAAAACTGTGCCCCCGCTTTTTTGTTCGCGGGGACTCTTGATGGCGCCGGTCCCGCTCCCGGCCCGGCCCCCGAAGCGGGCATGCCTCGAGGCACAGCGACCGGTTCAGGCGCAACCGGTGGGCTCGATGCCGGACCAGTGGGGGCGCGAACTGGTTGGGACGCAATCGGCCCGTCGTCATCACGATCAAGTCGTGATCCTGATTCAGGCCAGCGTGAGAAAGCGAACAAGAGGTAAAAGCCGAAATTGAGAAGCGCGCTGACTTGGTCCAAGTGCCAGAACAAACCGACGGTGGAGATGCCAATGAATC
>Ga0182030_10023405_pt1 | contig 11423 bp, 7 predicted proteins | sample 812S3MmetaG_FD_121299 | JGI IMG/M metagenome (GOLD analysis project Ga0182030, IMG submission 121299) | Permafrost microbial communities from Stordalen Mire, Sweden - 812S3M metaG (Illumina Assembly) | ecosystem: Environmental > Terrestrial > Soil > Wetlands > Permafrost | place: Sweden...
AAACTTGCCCGAGAGGCAGCGGAGCTGGTGCGCGACACCGAATCGCCGTTGCTGTTCAACCACTCGACTCGTGTGTATTATTTTAGCTCGCTTGCAGGAAAAAGGCGGGGATTGAAGTTCGATCCCGAGCTGCTTTACATTGGCGCAAATTGGTCGCCGCCGCCGGAGCGGCAGCACCTCTGTGAACTGGAATACCGCAAGGCGTTCGCGGTGCGATTTCTTAGCCCTTCCACCGCGAACCTCGGATGACATTGCAGAAATTCATGCGCTGGAACTGTGGATCCTTGTCCGCTAGTACAGGCGACACTCCTGAGTTCATCCTGTTGATAGAGTGACTGTGGTCTGCTTCATGCCACGGACGCCGTCGCTCGACTGAGCGTTGACAAACGGCCCAGGGGACTAATTCCCAACCGCCTCATCATCGAGATTAACGTCGTCCGCTTCAAGCCCAGGCGGGCGGCAGCGCCGTTCGGACCGCCTACTACGCCTTCCGTTCGGAGAAGAGTCTGAAGGATGTGCGAGCGGTCCGCTTCTTCCAAAGTCGTGGGCGCGGATTCCTTCGCCGCGCGGGGGATCTCGGGCAGCGAGCCATTCAGCACGGGGCCATGTGAGAGAATTACCGAACGCTCGACAAAGTTCTGCAATTCGCGGACGTTCCCCGGCCAGGGATGACGCGCAAGTGCCTCCATGAATTCCTCTGCAATTGCCGTGATCGGCTTTTGCACGCGATCGGCGTACATCGTCGCAAAATGATGGACCAACAAGTGGATATCCTCGAGGCGGTCACGCAGCGCCGGCAGTTCAATGGGGAATACGCTCAGCCTATAGAAGAGGTCGGCACGAAACTGTCTTTCGTCTATCATTTCAGGCAGATTCCTATGGGAGGCACAAACCACACGCACGTTGGTTTGAATCGTTGCGGTTCCGCCTAGACGCTCGAACTGTCTTTCTTGGAGGACACGAAGAATTTTTGGCTGCAACTCCAGCGGGAGGTCACCGATCTCGTCCAGGAATAGGGTGCCTTTGTTCGCCCGCTCAAACCGTCCAATGCTACGCGTGAAAGCCCCCGTGTAGGCGCCGCGCTCGTGCCCGAACAGTTCGCTTTCCAGCAATCCCGCTGGAATGGCGGCGCAATTCACCTTCACAAACGGGCCCTTCGAGCGGTCGCTGTATTTGTGAATGGCTTCCGCAATCAGTTCCTTGCCCGTCCCTGTTTCCCCATTGATTAGAACGGTGGCGTCGGTCGGGGCCACGATGCGCACCATCTCGAGTACGCGCCGGAGAGCGGCGCTGTTGCCGACAATGCGGGGTAATCCGATGCCGCGGAGTTCGTTGGTATCGAGCGCGATTTTCGCCGTCGTTGCATCCTTGATCTGCAAGGATGCATCATGATTGTCTGCCGGTATTTCAGTTGCCCAAATTGCTGGTGCCGCCATTGTCTGCTCCTTTCGTTTCTGCGCTGTACTTCCGACGCTCAGGCGGCGCGACCGAGTAGGTCACGGCTTGGCGCTTGCATCTCCTCAAGATCAAGATTGTTGTCTACGGCTTCCTGGCACCGTATGCAGAATGCCACCCACGGCACGGCGGCAAGCCGCTTCGGGTGGATGTCGTCATCGCACTGCTGGCACGTCCCAAAGCGGCCTTCCTGGATACGATGGAGCGCCGCATGGGCGTTGCGAAGTTGCGTAAATTCACGGTCGAGGTTAGAAACCGCGAGTGCGCGTTCGGAAGCCGCCTGGATCTCTTCCAGCTGATCGGCGCTTCTCTCAATCGTAATCCCGTCGCGGTGGCGGGTGAAGCGCTCCAGTTCAGCGACCTTGGCCGTCAGAATCGCTCGAAATCGTTCCAGTTCGCTCTTGGTCATTGGTCCGCCCTACTTTTTCCTTGTGCCCGTAAACGCTTTTCGCTTCCGTTCTTATGCATGATTGTGGAACTGTTCGCGCTTTCGGCCAACCCCAGATGGTCGGACGGTGGGTTGGTTAGATGGTGCCGTCTGGCACTAGCACTAAAGGGGGGAGAAACCCTTACCGAAAGGTGGGGGAAACCCTTACCGGCCTTCTGGAAAATTGACGTGCTTCCTGCCGAAGAGACGGGCATCGATGGACCATGCGCCAGGTCCGATCATCGCCAGAGCCACGCCGAGGACCGTCAGTATGATCGAAATCCAAGGATCGCCGGAATGCGTGGAATACCGCGAGTAAGCGACCCACGCCTTAACGATGGCTGCCAGCGTTCCCGCCACGGGAGTCCACAAACCGATCAGAAGAAGTGTCCCCGCGACAGCTCCAATAATTTGCAGGACGACGAGGGTCGCTGGAGGGGGCGTAAACACGCCGGCAATCCCAAAATGGATGAGCGCAACGGCTATAAGCATACGCAGGAGCAAAAGACCTACGCCGGGCCAACCAGTCGCGAACGTCGAGAATAGCCGCTGCAAAATACTCCCGTCTACAGGGTAAGAAATCCGCAACGCAATTCAAAGGTAAGAAAGTGGGGCCGGGCGATCCCACTTTTAGGTGACCCTCTCACATCTCCCGCGAACCCGGGCACAACGGTGTGCGATCCCAACCCGCGCGCGACGGATCACCGGGCGAACTGTGCACTATAGTTCGATGATTCCGCGTTTCAGCCCTATCGTGACGGCGTGGGTCCGGTCGTTAGCGCCGAGCTTGGCGAGTATATTCGTGACGTGGCTCTTGACCGTGTCCTCTGCAATGGAGAGCTGGCCGGCGATCGCTTTATTCGCGTTCCCGGTCGCGATCAGCCGGAGCACATCAATCTCGCGCGAGGTCAAGTCGTCCTCCGCGGCATGCTCCGCCAACTGGGCGGCGACCTCCGGGGGGATTCGCTTTTGGCCCGCATGGACCGCACGGATCGTGTCCAGGAGTTCTCTGCGCACGTGGCCCTTCAATAGGTAACCCTGCGCACCAGCTTTAAGGGCCCGCAACACCTGGACATCGCCCGCGTACGTCGTCAGGACGATGATTCGGGCGCCGTGAAACTCGCTTCGAATGCCGATGATTGCCTCAATGCCGTTCATGGCCGGCATCTGGAGATCCATCAGCGTCACGTCTGGCCGGTGCATGCGGAACTTTTCGATCGCGTCCTGTCCGTTGGAGGCTTCCGCGACCAGCTTCATATCCGATTCGGCGTTGACCAGTGCAGCGATTCCTTCGCGGAGCAGAGCATGGTCGTCCACCGACAGAACCTTAATCATCCGTTCGCCGCCTTCTTACGAAATAGCCCACGAACGGTTCCGCCCGGAGATCTTGCGTAGGCAATCGACCCAGGGATGCTCAACTCGATTTCCGTGCCTGCTCCGGTTCCAGTCCATACGTCCAGCTTCCCACCGATGCGCTTGGCGCGCTCGCGCATTCCAGGCACACCGTAATGCCCAGCGCGTCCTTCTGCGACGACTTCCGGATCGATGCCCGTTCCGTCGTCCCGGATGCGCAACTGGAACAAACTTCCGCTATACCGGATATCCGCTTCGATGTTGCGGGCCTGTGCGTGGCGGAAAGCATTTCGTACCGCCTCCCGGGCAATCGCGTAGACCTCGTCGCGCAGGATCGGATGCAGGTCCTGGGGCGGGCCCTCCACGACTACGTCGAACTTCGCGGAGTGAAGAGTCGAATCACGGAAGGAAAGTTCTTCGCCGAGTGCTCTCACGGCCTGCGCCAGCTCGTTGGTGATCGCGGCAGAGGAACGTAAACCCTGTATCGCATCCCGGCCCTCGGCGATGGCCTGATCCGTGCGTTCGAGAGCGTTATCGAGAGCTTCAATTGCCTCGTCGGGGCGCCAGGGGAGCATGTTGCGAACCGCCTGAAATCGGAACACCACCCCCTGAAAACTCTGCAACAGAGTGTCGTGCAGTTCGCGGGCGATGCGCGTTCGTTCTCGCAGCCGCTCCTCAAACCGCAGGTTGAGCTGCTCCGCCATTTGGCGGACGCGCAGACGCCACAGGAGCCACACGATCAGCCCAACGGCCAAGGCACAGGCCGCCCGGAACGGCCCGGTCGCCCACCAGGGCGGCAGGATCGCGATGTGAACTTCGGCGCCTTTCTCCGTCCAGTTCCCGCGGCTGCTGCGGGCTTCGACGCGAAAAATATAGTCTCCCGGCGCAAGGGTCGGGTAGCGTGTCAAGCGTTGCGTGTTTGCAACTTCAGTCCAGCCGCTGTCGAGTCCCTCGAGCCTATAACGATAGCGGGTGCGTTCCGGATCGGCGTAACTGAGGGCGGTGAATTCGAACGACAAGGTGTTTTGACTGTGGGAGAGCGTCAGAGCTTTCGTGATAGAGATCGATTCTTTCAGCGGCGAGTTTGGTCCGACGGGCACGGGTTTATCGGAGATCAGAAAATTGGTGAGGACCACGCGAGGAATAAAGAGCTTCTCATCCACCGCGTCGGGAGACAATGCAGTCAATCCACTATAAGAGCCGAAGAATATCTGCCCCGAGCTGCCTTTCCAGGCTCCCGTGAGGTCGTCAAGGACTCCATCGGAACGATAGTAGTTATAGAAAGTCTCCGATCGCCGTCTGAAGTGGGAGAGTCCGTAACTTGTCGTGATCCACAGGTCGCCCTTTGCGTCTTCGACGACGCCGTTGATGCTGTCGCCTGGCAAGCCATCCCGCTCCCGGTAAACTGTAAACTTCCCGGTTGCGGCATCCAGCCGGTTCAGACCGTCCAAGGTTCCCGCCCAAATCGTTCCTGACCGATCCACAAGAATCGAGGTTACCGCATCATTGCTCAGACTGCCCGCCGCGGCGGAATGCCGGAAGATCGTGAACTTGCCCGTCGCGGGGTCAAAGCGCTGCACGCCGCCATTCCTGCACCCGATCCACAATATCCCCGCCGCATCCTCGGCGATGGCGTTTATTTCGACAACGCCCTCGCCGCCGGTTTTGTACTCCCGAAACCGGTTGGTTGCCGGATCGAACGAGCACAAGCTTTCTCGGGCCCCAGCCCACAACGTTCCCAGATGATCAACGAAGAGAGCCCGCACCTCATTATTGCTGCCACAGCCCGGAGAACTCGCCGCTCCCGGGCGGTACACCGCTGACCGTCGTGTGGCCGGGTTAAAGCGAAACAGGCTTCCGCCGATCGTACCGATCCAGAATTGGCCCGAGCGGTCCTCGGCGATCGCGCTCACCTCAGTATTGTCACCGAGCGGCTGCATGGTGTAGCGGCCGGTTTTCAAATCGATGTGGTTTATCGCGCCCATGGTTCCCGCCCAGATCTCACCGCGGCTGTCCTCAAACGCGGTGAAGACATATTCCGGGTCGAAAGGGCCGCCGGTTCCAGGCCGGCGTCGGTAGCGGCGGAACGGAGGCGTATGGTCGGAAAGTCGAGCCACGCCGGCGTTGGCCGTGCCCACCCAGATGCCATCCTCGGGGTCCTCGAAAAGCGACAACACCCAGTCGGCAGGCAGGCTGCTCGGATCGGTAGGATCGTTGCGGTAACGGACAAATCGCTCGCGATCACGGTCGAGCTGAAGGAGGCCATGCTCAGTCCCTATCCAGAGTGCTCCATACCGGTCTTCGAGAATCGCCGCCGCCGAATTGAGATCGGGGCCGCTGGCCGGCGACAGGAAGGTGAGCGCGGTACGCTGGCGATCGACGAACGCGAGACCATCCCGCGCGGAGACGATCCAGACAGTGCCCGAATGGTCCTCAAGAAGTCGAACGTACGCATTTCCTTTGGTGGTTGGATGGTGAAGCGGATTGCTCAGAAGAAGATGCTTCGTCGCCCTGCCGGTTTGCCGGTCAAAAACATCCACGCTCGCGTTCGTAGCCACCCAGAATGTACCGTCTTTCATTTCGAGGGTCGCGCGCACGTAGTTGGTACTCAAACTTGCCGGGTCGCTGTCGTTGTGCAGGAAGCGGGCGGTCTCTCCATTCGCCGGGTTGTACCGGGTCAGACCTCGGCTGGTGGCCAGCCAGATCATTCCGCTGCGATCCTGATTGACGTTTCTTACCACTCCCTGAAGCACTCCGGGCGCGAACTGCAGATGGCTAAAGCGCTCGGTTTCCGGATCGTACCTGTACAGAGATTCATCCGCTCCAATCCAGATTTTGCCCGAGCGATCCTTAAATAAGGCATAGCGATCCACCCCCGGAGTGAGGGAAGCGCCGAGGCAACAGTTCCGGAACGAAACGGCGCCGTTGTCGCCGCCGGGCACGGGACTATAGGACCGAAGCTGGTACCCGTCGTGGCGATCGAGTCCGTCCCCGGTGGCAAACCACAGGAATCCCTGATTATCTTCTGCGATTTGACCCACCCAAGCGTGAGAGGCCTCCCTTCCCGCTGATATGGGGACAAATACGCGGTCGGTCGCATCGCTGATCGGCAGTCTGATACCGCTGTTGGAGGGTTGGTCTTCCGCGGAAAGCAAACAGACGTCTAAAAAGTCCCAAAGTACAAAACCGCAAAGTACAATACGAATGACTCGCGCTGCGTGGTTGCCCATATCACCACAGAACCTTGAGTGCGAATTGAAGTTGCCGTGAGGTAGTGGACGTCGAAGTCAGGTTCCCGGCCGAGGGGATCGACGCCAGAGCCTGCGTGAACAACTGAAGGCTCGTCGAGGTTGGCGGGCTGAAGTTGGTGTGATTCAACGCGTTGAAAGCTTCGAAACGGAACTGGACGTTGAAGGTCTCCGAAACTCGGAGCACGCGGAAATTCTTAAACAGCGAAGCGTCCCAGTCAGCGAGACCTGGACCGCGCCCGACGTTACGTCCTGCGTCGCCCAAGCGTGTCGCGGGACTCGGAACTGCAAAACAAGAGAGTTTGATATAGTCCGTCGGGTTCCCTGGGTTGACTGGATTGGCACAGCCAGGCTGACTCAAACGGTCGGGGAAATCGTAAGGGATACTGCTGTTCAAACCCAATGCATCGCCGGCGATAGTCGGCGTAAAGGGCAGCCCAGACGAGAGCGTCAACAGCGTGCCAAGTTGCCAACCTTTCGCAAACTCCCTGAACGGTTTCCATCCGGTTCCCGGGCTCGGCACTTCCCACGTTCCGCTCACCACCAGGTTTTGCGGTACGTCGAATTCCGACACCGCTTTCAGCAAGCGGGGATCGAACACCGGAAGGTTCGAAAGGGTATTCGTGTATGCGGTCATGAGTGAGTTCGAGCCAGTGTCGAGACTCTTGGACCAGGTATACGATCCTTGAACTAGCAGGCCGTGGCTGAGGCGCTTCTGTAACCGCAGCGGGAGAGCGCTATAGGTCGACGAAACCTGCCACAATACGGCGGTGACGTTGCCCCAACCGGGCCAGGGCTTGACCCCACTGCCTCGCGGCGTTGGCCATACATACACCTGCGGCGTCTCCTCAGCGGGTGGCACGGTATTGATGTCCCCGACGACCAATGGCAGATGCACGCCATGAGATCCTGCGTAGCCGACTTCCAACAGCAGGCTCGGCGTGAGCTGCCGCTGTATGCTGAGATTCCACTGGAGCACGTAACTACGTTTCGGATTCTGCTGGATGAAGTCCGCCCGCGGGCCGCCCGCTGCCAGGGACTGATAGAGCCCGTCAGGAAAGGACCCCACCGGAACTGAAGTGCTGGAACCCTGCAGGTTGAAGGGCGCGCTAATCACGGAGAGCAGCGAGAACTGGCTGGTGAGCGGCAAGTTATCATACTGGCCGAAGGCGGCCCGGACCGATGTTTTACCATCTCCGAACGGGTCCCAGGCAGCGCCCACGCGGGGCGAAAAGTTTCGCAAAGTTGGATTGTTGAAATATGGCGACCCAATCTTGAGCTGTTGCGACCCCAATACCAGGGTCCCCAGCCGGTCGTGCTCCTCGGTCGGTACCGTAGCCATCTCATACCGCACCCCGAGATTCAGAGTCAGGTTGCGCAGCACCCGCCAGTCGTCTTGCAAATAGGCGCCAACTACGGATTGGCGCAATCCCTCCGGAATGCTCGTGCCCGGGATAGTTGCCTGGAATGACGAGGGTTGATCCGTCAGGAACGATGCCAGCGAACCGAAACTCGCCGTTCCGTTGGTGTTGCCCGTTTCCAGGGTGTTTGATTGGATTCGCTCGAACGCGAAGCCAGTCCTGAGGGAATGACTTCCTCTGGTAATCGATAGATCGTCATCCACTTGATAAGAGGTGTATGCAAAAACGTAATCGCCCATTGTCCCGAGACCACCAGGATAGGTCGTGAATCCCGCGATTGATATCTGCCCCACATCCCGTCCTGGCACGAATCCGTAAGACGGATCGTCCGCGAGCGGATTGATCGTGGAGAGTGATTGCACCTGCTCAGCGACGATGCGATTGAACCCGATGCGCGCGAAATTGACCACCGTTGGCGAGAAGATGTGACTTTCCTCGATACTGGCGGTCTGGCGTTGCGAAAACGTCCCCAGAAGAACGCCATCGAACACATCCGGCCCGGTTGTCTGACCTTTGTCGAACAGATAGGTCGCATGAATTCCATCCTGGTCCGAAAAGCGGTGATCGACGCGCGAGGTAACAAAATTCTCCGCCGTATTGTTCTGCGACGCGAAGGTATACGTTCCGGCGTCGCCCTTGATCGGCCCATTGGGTAAGGGAAAGAAGGCGAGGAATGGAGCCGCAAGAGGGCTTACCGTGACCGGTCCTGCAACCAACTGGCCGATGCGTGCCGCCGGCGAGGGCACCGTGTCTACAGTAGTCACTCCCAAACCCTGGCGAATACCCTCGTAGTCGAAGAAAAAGAATGTTCTCTGGCGTTTGATGGGACCACCAAGGGATCCGCCGAACTGGTTACGCTTAAATGGCGGCACGGAGTGGCCGTCAAAGAAGTTGCGCGCGTCCAGCGCGCTGTTGCGCATAAATTCGTACAGCGAGCCATGGAACTGGTTCGTTCCCGCACGAGTGACGGCGGCGATGACACCCCCCGAAGTCTTTCCGTAGTCGGCCGGTGCGTTGCCTGTGACCACGGAGAACTCCTGAATAGCGTCCACGCCGAGGCTGATACCGAGAACGCTGGCGGGTCCCCCACCGTCGTAGTCATTCACGCTCACGCCGTCCAGCCGGTAACTGGACTGCTGGGGCCGAGCGCCGCCGATCGCCATCATCGTCCCAAGCCCGCGGTTTCCGCGCGAGTTGCTCAGCGCGGGAGCATTCTCGGTCAGAACGATGGAAACCTCCGGCTGCAACGCTGCCAGAGTCGTCCAGTCGCGGCCGTTCAGGGGAAGTTCCCGCACGACTTCGCCACGATTCACCGCGCCGGTTTGCGAAGTGGCCAAGTCGACTGCTGCGGCTTGCGACACAACCGTTACTTTCTGTTCGGACTTTCCCAGAACCAGCCGCACATTGATCACACTCTCCGATCCCACCTGCACGTCGATGTTGGTGCGCTCCGCAGTTGAAAAGCCCGGGGCTTTGACCGTCACATTATATCTGCCGACCGGCAGATTCGGCCCATCGTAGAGGCCGGCGCTGCTGCTTACAAGCCTCCAGATTTCGCTGGTGCTCACTTCTTCGATAATGATATCTGCCCTTGGCACTGAGGCGCCAGAGGGATCGGAAACCGTACCGCGAATCGCTCCCCCGGATGTCTGGGCGCAGGCCGTCGCCGCCGTCATGAACACCAACATTATCGAAACCCAGCGCGCTGGCGGCGGGAAACACCTATTCATATTGTTTGCTCCGATCCGATTTCCCGTTTTGCAGTGATCCACGCGCGGACATACGCAGGGCAATTCTTCAGTGTGATGCTGTTTGCTTCGCAGCGCACCAGGAAGGTGATGGCATCTTCATTCGCCAGCGTTACGTCTTTTAGGTCCAGGACTATCCGACGCCCCTTCGCTTCCGAGTCAATTAGTGATTCCAGCTCGACTATCGAGTCTTGGTCCATTTGGCCGCTCATCGCAAAGACCACTTCCCCGTTTGCCGACCTTTGAATTCTCAGCATTCTACTCTCTCAGTTCTGAGTGGGATCCAAGTCGATTCTTGCCATGTCCAATTTCGTCGCATTTGTAAAGCAAGCCAAAAGCCTATCGTATATCATTGAAAGGATGTAACTTGAACCACATGTAAAATTGGCCAAATTAGCCAATTGACCAACCTTGTACAATTTGGAAATCTGCCGAGCGATGCGAACCGCCCGGCAAGCTCCTTGAGGATGGCTGGTTTAGAAGCGATTCTTGTTGATCTTCAGCGATCTAATTTTGTGCTCCAGAGTGGATCGCGGTATGCCGAGCTTGGCAGCCGCACCGGAGGGTCCGTACACGCGTCCTCCGCTTTCGCTCAGCGCAGCCTCTATGATTGCTTTCTCCTCAGCAACGGGCCTCTTAAACAGGCCGGGTTCCGGGTTCCGCTCGGCTGCCGGAGGTTGTCGGGAAAGCCAACTCTCATCGACCGAGAAATTCTCTGTTTCACATACGATGACAGATCGCTCGATCACGTTCTGCAACTCGCGAATATTACCCGGCCAGGCGTACGACTGAAGCAGCTCAAGACTTCTCTTGTCCACTGCCTGAAAGCTCTTTCCTACCTTCCTTGCAAAACGATCAAGGAAGTACTCGACCAGCAGAGGGATGTCTTCTTTTCGTGCCCGCAAAGGAGGCATCTCAATGGGAAAGACGTTGAGTCGGTAGAAAAGATCGCTCCTAAACAGGCCTGCGGCGATCGCAGCCTCCAAGTCACGGTTCGTAGCCGCGATCACGCGAACATCAGTTCGGATCGCTCCACTCCCACCGACACGCTCAAATTCGTGTTCCTGCAGAACACGCAAGAGAGCGATCTGGGTTTCGGCGGGAAGCTCTCCGATTTCGTCCAGGAAGATCGTGCCACCTTCGGCCAGCTCAAAGCGCCCTAAGCGCCGCTGAGTTGCCCCCGTAAACGCGCCCTTCTCATGGCCGAACAATTCTGAACCGATCAAGTCGCGCGGGATGGCTGCGCAGTTCACACTCACAAATGCGCGTGCGGAGCGCCGGGAACGCCTGTGAATGGCCCGGGCAACGAGCTCCTTCCCGGTGCCGGTCTCGCCTGTGATCAGAACGCCCGAGTCGGCTGGCGCGACCTTGGCGACACGCGCAAGGACAGCCTGCAAAGCCGGCGAGTTGCCCACGATCTCGTCGAGCATGGACGTTTTGTCGATTTCTTCCCGGAGCGCGATGTTCTCTTTGTAGAGCCGGTCCCGCAATTTCTTGATTTCATCAAAAGCCTGCCGGAGGTCGGTTTCGGCACGTTTGCGCTCGGTGATGTCACGGATAGCGCTTGAGACCAGCATGCCTTCCTCCGTCTCCAGCGGGCTAAGGCTGATCTCCACCGGAAATTCATGACCGTCCTTGTGCAAGCCATATAGCTCCAGGCCCGCCCCCATGGGACGTACTCGAGGCTCAGCGGAAAAGTCCCCTCGGTGGCCCGGGTGCTGACCACGGAAGCGCTCTGGCACCAGCACCTCAATTTCTCGTTCCAGCAGCT
>Ga0182030_10023407_pt1 | contig 11422 bp, 9 predicted proteins | sample 812S3MmetaG_FD_121299 | JGI IMG/M metagenome (GOLD analysis project Ga0182030, IMG submission 121299) | Permafrost microbial communities from Stordalen Mire, Sweden - 812S3M metaG (Illumina Assembly) | ecosystem: Environmental > Terrestrial > Soil > Wetlands > Permafrost | place: Sweden...
CAGGGCGACCCCGGTGAGAGTCGTTTCTACCTCTCGCTCGAAGACGACTTGTTGCGCCTCTTCGCGACCGGTGCTGTCTCGTGGGTGATGGACCGCACCATGCCCGACGACGAGGCCATCGAAGCCAAGATGGTCTCTAAAGCCATCGAGCGCGCGCAGAACACCGTTGAGGGTCGCAACGCCGAGATCCGCAAGGACGTGCTCAAGTACGACGAGGTCATGAACGAGCAGCGCAAGGTCATCTACGGACGTCGCCAACAGGTGATTGATGGTGAGGACATTCATGACGCCACCATTGAAATGATTGAGGAACGTTTGGCCCAGGCCATCGACGAACGACTCGAGGCGCAATTCGCCGAAGAGTGGGACATCAACGCCCTCATGATGGAGCTGCAAAATTACTACCCGACCCGACTCACCGCTGAGGCGTTAGATGTCTACGAGGACCGCGAAGAGATCGTCGCCCTCGCGGTGGACGACGCTCTGTCGCTCTACGAGGAGAAGTGTGAGAACTATCCCGGTGGCATTGATATGGCGAAGGAGATTGAGCGCGACGTCATGTTGCAATTGCTCGACCAACGTTGGCGTGAACACCTCTCGGACATGGACTACTTGCGCGACGGCATCCACTGGCGCCAAGTCGCACAACAGGACCCTCTCTCCGCGTGGCAAAAAGAGGGCTACATCATGTTCGAACACTTGCTCAACGAGGTGGACAAGGACTTCGTACGGTACATCACGCACGTCGAGGCAACGGAGCCCGCTCTCGAGGAGTCCAACAGCGATGAAGGACTCGAAAATGCCGTCACGAACGCCGAAGTAGTAGCTCCCGGCGCCACCGAGCTCGTGGCGCACGATGCGCCCAAGGCGATCGCCACCAAGCAACTCAAAACAGAGCGCGACAAGATTGGGCGCAACGATCCCTGCTGGTGTGGTTCGGGACGTAAGTTCAAGCAGTGCCATGGCCGACCCTAAGGCGGAGAACGCGCTGCGCGATGCGGTCGGCACGCTCGAAGAGCTGGAAGACCGTTGGAGCGCAGCGCGAGCGTACCTAAAGATCGACGAAGGTCGCCTGCGCCACGAGATCCTGAGTGCCGAGGTGGCCGATCCGCACCTCTGGGACGACCAGGACCGAGCCCGCGAGGTGACCACCGAACTCGGCCGGCTCAGCAATGACCTCGAAGCGTTTGACGAACTTCGAAGCGCCCTCGATGACGGCATTGTCTTGGCCGATTTCTCTCGCGAGGCCCTGGCAACGGGTGAGGCGGACTGGTCCTTGCTCAATGAACTCACCGAAACGGTCGAAAAACTCGAAAAGTCGCTCGAAGCACTCGAGATGCTCAGCTTGTTGAGCGGGCCCTACGACGAGAACGACGCCATTGCCGAATTGCACGCGGGCGCCGGGGGCACCGACGCGCAGGACTGGACCGAAATGTTACTGCGGATGTACTCGCGCTGGGCCGAACGACGCGGCTTCGGTGTGGAGATCGATGAGGTCACCGAAGGTCAAGAGGCCGGTCTCTTGTCGACGACGTTCATCGTCAAGGGCCGCTACGCCTACGGCTGGCTGTCAACCGAGCGAGGTGTGCATCGCCTGGTGCGTATAAGCCCCTTCGATTCCCAAGCGCGACGCCAGACGAGTTTCGCCAGCATCGACATCACGCCGTTGCTCGCCGAAGACTCGGGAGAAGTCGAGATCGACGAGAAGGATCTACGCGTGGACACCTTTCGCTCCTCGGGCGCCGGCGGCCAGCACGTCAACACCACTGATTCGGCCATCCGCATCACGCACCTGCCCTCGGGCATAGTGGTGAGTTGCCAGAACGAACGCAGCCAGCATCAGAATCGCGCTCGCGCGATGCAGATCTTGGTCGCCAAACTCGCCGAAAAAGCCCGCGTCGAACGACAGGCGCAGATGGACTCGTTGAGCGGCGCTCGCAGTGATAACGCCTGGGGATCACAGATTCGTAGTTACGTCCAGGCGCCCTATCAGTTGGTGAAGGATCACCGCACCGACTACGAAACGGGCAACGTCGAAGCGGTACTTGATGGCGACCTTGACGGCTTTATGGAGGCTGAACTGCGTCGACAGCGAGCGCGCTCGTAAGTCTGGTGACCATAGAAACAGCGTCGTTTCAGTGGCACCGAATCAACATTTAGCCAAACTAGAATGACCTGTACGTATGTCAGCGCCTGCGCACTGATTCCAATCAGCCCGAAGGGGGTGTTGCCATGATTCGCTTTGAGAATGTTTCAAAGACCTACAAGAACGGCACCTCGGCGCTGAAGGACATCACCCTCGACATCGAAAAGGGCGAATTCGTCTTCTTGGTCGGGGCCTCGGGCTCCGGCAAAACCACTTTTCTGCGGCTCTTGCTGCGCGAGGAACTGCCCGATCGCGGTCGCATCCTCGAAGCGGGGCGCGACATCGGCGAATTGCCCCGCTGGCGAGTGCCGTACTTGCGTCGCAATATTGGCTGCGTTTTCCAGGATTTTCGCTTACTGCCCAACAAGAACGTCTTCGAGAACGTGGCGTTCGCGCTCGAAGTGATTGGACGTCCCCACTCGACGGTTGAATCCCAAGTGCCACAAATCCTTGAACTTGTGGGTCTCACTGACAAGTCCAAGAACCTGCCGAGCGAACTCTCTGGTGGCGAGCAACAGCGCGTGGCCATCGCGCGCGCGTTCGTGAACCGTCCGCTCATCCTGCTCGCCGACGAACCGACGGGCAACCTCGACCCGACGAACTCTGAATCCATCATGGCCCTGCTCGAGCGAATCAATCGCACGGGCACCACGGTCGTCATGGCGACACACGACAAAGGTTTGGTGGACCGGATGCGACGCCGCGTGGTTGAACTGGACCGCGGCGAGATGATCCGCGACCAGGTGCGCGGGGTCTACGGCATCGAAGAGGCGGGAGCCCAGTAATGCGCGTCTATTTTCGTTACGCCTTCAAAGAGACGCTGAGCAACCTCTGGCGCAACCGCATGATGACGGTCGCGGCCGTACTGACCGTCGCGGTCTCGCTCTCACTGGTGGGTGGGGCGTTACTCCTCAAGCAGAGTGCTGCCCAGGCCTCCTTTCAATGGCAACAGGGGACTCGCGTCACGGTCTGGATGCAGCCCACCGCGTCGACGGGCGAGATTGCTTCAATAAAGACCCAGCTGGCGGGCCTGCACATCGTCAAGGATTGCGAATACTTCACCCAGGCCCAGGACTTCAAGGAGGCCAAGGCCTTGCTGTCGCTGGCCGAGTCCTCGGTGCTGACGGTGTCCGAGGTGCCCTCGTCGTACCAGTGCATCCCCGTGGTGCCCACGGACGCGTTTGTGGTGCAATCAACGCTCTCGCACGAGCCGGGCGTCTACGAGGTCACCGCGCCCAACCAACAGATCCGTGAGATGAACAAGGTGATCCGTGTCATGCAGATCATCTTCCTCGCGCTGGCGGCAATCCTTTTCTTCTCGGCCACCGTCCTCATCCTCAACACGATTCGCATGGCCATCTTCTCTCGGCGTCGCGAGGTGTCGGTGATGAAACTCGTGGGAGCCACCAACTGGTTCATCCGGATTCCCTACATCACTGAAGGCTTCATCCAGGGCCTGCTCGGCTCCATCGTTGCCATTGGCCTCGTCACGGCCCTGCATACGTGGTACCCGCTGCCGGTGCAGTTCAAACTGAGCACCGGTGACTTGATTGGTTCCAACGCGGTGGTCTTGATCATGGGCGTCGTTATTGGATCGGTGGGGTCAGCTATCGCCATCCGCCGGTTCCTCGACGTCTAGTTTCCGGTCTCGTTAAAGTCAATCGCCGCAGAATTCACGCAGTAGCGAAGCCCCGTTTGCGTTGGTCCGTCGTTGAAGACGTGACCCAGGTGACCGCCGCACCTGGCGCAGAGGATCTCGGTTCGACGACGTAGCAGTGATCGGTCGGTGCGTTCGACGATGGTACCCGGCTCGCACGCATCAAAACTCGGCCAACCGCAGCCCGAATCGAACTTCTGTGCGGACGTAAACAGGGGCTGGCCGCAGCCACCACACGAGAAGACGCCCTGTGCGTCCACGTGCAGGAGCGAACCGCTGAACGGGGCTTCGGTGGCGGCTTGGCGAAGCACGGCGTAGCGCTCAGGACCGAGCTTTTCGCGCCACTCTTCCTTGGTCTTTTCAATTTCGTACGTCATGAACTCAATGTACTGTCCGCTTTTGGCGGGCGAACGTTACAAAAAGTGAGCGTGCGGCGATTCGGGAATGATCCGCGGGAACTCGGGCTTGTCATCGAGCAGGCGCAGGAAAGCCCCCGACAATCCTTCGGGGTCTAATCCCAGTTCGGCCAAAAGTGCGTCGGGCTTGTCGTGCTCGAGGAACGCCCTAGGCACGCCAAGTATGCGGGTGGTGGGAAAGGGTCGATCGAGTTCCTGGGCCCGATTACGTAGCGCCGAGACCATGAGTGTGCCGGCGCCACCGTGTCGGGTGCCGTCTTCAACCGTGACGACCCGCTGGTGGCCTAACGCGTCGTCGATCATCGCGGGGTCGGGTGGCAGGACCCGTACGTCGTAGAGCGTGACCTTGAGGCTCTCCTCATCGAGAAGTTCGAGGGCCTTGTAGGCGCTCGGTGCCATGTTGCCCACGGCCAAGACGCAGAGTGAACCGTCGCCACGCACGACCTCGCGCGCCAGCAGCCCCTCGCCAACCTTGCCGTCGAAGGGTTTGGGCAACGTTTTGGGGAAACGAATGGCGGTGGGCGTTGACATTGACAGGGCCGTGGCGAGCATGCCGGGAATCTCTTCGGCGGTCGAAGGGGCAAAAATGGTGACGTTGGGAATCGCGAGACACAACGCGATGTCCAAGAGTCCGTGGTGGCTGGGACCATCGTCGCCCGTGATGCCGGCGCTCTTAAAGACAAAGACCACGGGGAGGTTGAGCAGGCCCACGTCGAGGTGGGCCTGATCGAAAGCGCGCGAGAAGAATGTTGAGTACATCGCGACCACCGGTTTAAGTCCACCCATCGCCATACCGGCCGCTGCGGTCACCGCGTGTTGCTCGGCGATGCCGACGTCAAAGAAACGCTTCGGGAAGCGCTCCTGGAAGTCGAGCAGTCCCATGGGGCCCGCCATGGCCGCGGTGATGGCGACGATGCGTTCGTCGGCGCTGGCCATCGTGAGCAGGGAGTTGGCGAAGGTGTCAATGAAGGACTGAGCGGCTACCACTTCATCGTTCACGCGCGGCGGCAACTTGTAGTCGTGCAACTTGAGTTCGTCACTCACGGCGGGCCCGTAACCGCGCCCCTTTTCAGTGAGCACGTGAATCACGATGGGCCCGTCCCACAGGGACGCGCTGCGGATTGCCGTTTCGAGCGATTCCACGTTGTGGCCGTCAATCGGTCCCACGTAGCGCACGCCCAGGGTCTCAAAGAACGTGTGGGGTGTGACCATCTCGCGCATGACCGACGTGAAGCCGTGCATACCGAGGTACGCGGCCTGACCCACCGCGGGGATCTTGGGTACGGTGCCGCGAATGCGTTCACGAAGTTGGACGTAGGTGCGGTTGAGACGCAGCGACGTCAGTGACTCGGAGAGTTTGGAAATCGTCGGTGCGTAACTGCGGCCGTTGTCGTTGAGCACGATGACGACGCGCTGGTTGGAGTGACCGAGATTATTAAGGGCCTCGTAGGCCATGCCCCCGGTCAAAGACCCGTCGCCCACGATGGCCACGACGTGTCGATTACCCCCGTGACCAATGAGCTCCTTGCGTTGTTCCAACGCGACCGAGAGCCCGTGGGAGTAGGAGAGCGCGGTTGACGCGTGGCTGGACTCGATCCAGTCGTGCTCGCTCTCCGAACGGTTGGGGTAACCCGAGAGGCCACCGCGCTGGCGCAGGGACTTGAAGCCTTCGCGTCGACCGGTGAGCAGTTTGTGCACGTAGGCCTGGTGGCCCGTGTCCCAAAGCAGTATGTCCTTGGGTGATTCGAAGACTCGGTGCAGCGCGAGCGTGAGTTCTACGACGCCGAGATTCGATCCCAGGTGGCCGCCCGTCGTGGTGACCGTCGAAATAATGAATTCACGAATCTCGGTGCTCAATTGGTTCAACTCGTCATAGCTGAGTCCCTGTAAGTCGGCGGGGCTTTCAATCGACGGCAGAATCACCTATGTAGCCTACCGTCCGTCATTTTGCCCCCTGGAGTCGAACGTTTGTACGGGACCGGTACGCTCTCAGGCATGTCAAATCTCGTAGAACAGGACGTCCTTCAACGCGTGCTCGGAGCCGCTCTCGAGCGTGGTGGCGAGTTTGCCGAGGTCTTTGTCGAGGACCGCACAACGTCCTCGGCCATGCTTGATCAGCGTCGCGTGGAAGAACTCAGTTCGGGCCGTGATCGCGGTGCCGGCATACGCGTGGTCTTTGGCGAAACGACGGGCTTCGCCCACACCGCCGACCTTTCCGAGCGCGGACTCTTGGCCGCCGCCCAGGCGGCGGCGGCCGTTGCGCGCGAGGGCGGCGGCGGCGTTCGAGAGATCAAACTCAGTGACCTCGTGGACTATCCATCGCGGGCTACCACCGCGCCGGGTGACGTGGCCAAGGCCAGCAAAATTGAACTGCTATTGCACGCTGATGACGTGGCGCGGTCCGAAGGTGCGTCCATTACCCAGGTGCAAGTCGCGCTGGGTGATTCCACGCGTCACTTCGTGGTCGCCAATTCTGACGGCGTGTACGCCGCGGACCATCAGGTGCGAACTCGATTTAACGTGTCCTGCGTCGCGACGGGCGATGGCGGCATGCAGACGGGTTATCGTCCCATCGCCGGTACTCGCGGCTTTGAACTTCTCACGCCCGACGCCGTGGGCGAGGCGGCGCGCGGCGCGGCCCATCAGGCCATCACCAAACTCGACGCTCGTCCCGCGCCGTCGGGTGAATTGCCCGTGGTGCTCGCCGGCGGTTCAGGGGGAATATTGTTCCACGAAGCCTGCGGCCACGGCCTCGAGGCCGACGCCATCATGAAGCAGGCATCGGTGTACGCGGGCAAGGTAGGTCAATTGGTAGCGAGCCCACTCGTGACCCTGGTTGACGACGGCACCGTGGCCGGCGAGTGGGGTTACCTGGCCGTGGACGACGAGGGACGTCCGGGCTCGCGCAACGTGCTGATCGAGAACGGAATCCTGACTGACTACATGTGGGACTACCTACGGGCGCGCAAAGAAGGCCGACACTCCTCGGGCAACGGTCGCCGGCAGAGTTACCAGCACCTGCCCATGGTGCGTATGACCAACACCTATCTCCTCGAAGGTGAAAGCGACGCTGACGAAATAGTGGCCCAGACGCCACTGGGTGTCTACGTGGCCCAACTGGGCGGGGGACAGGTAAACACGGCCACCGGCGACTTCGTCTTTGGCATGACCGCGGCCTTCTTGATCGAAAACGGCAAGATCACGGCGCCGCTGCGTGATTGCAACCTCATTGGCAACGGGCCCGACGTGCTCGCCCGTGTGGACGCCGTGGCGACCGACTTTTCGATGATGCCGGGCACCTGCGGCAAGGACGGACAGAGCGTGCCGGTCGGCTGCGGGCAGGCAACCATGCGCCTTAGCGGCATGACCATCGGTGGTACGGCCTCATGAGCGACCTCTTAGAGCAGGCCGACCGAATTCTCGAGTCCGCCAAGGGCTCAGATCAAATTGAGATTTATCTTTCGCGGGGCGTCGACACTGAAGTCCGGGCCTACGAGGGCGAGATTGAACAGTTGTCCACGGCCGCGTCGGCCGGCATCGGTATTCGAGTTCTACGCGACGGCGAGTCGGGTGCCAAGGTGGGCACGGCCTGGGCCGGATCACTAGATCCCTCGGCGATCGAAGACGCGCTTCGCGAGGCGCGCGACAACGTTCGTTTCGCCACCGAGGACGAATTCGTGGCCTTCGCACTACCCGACGGGGTTACGCCCGCGACGTTGACGTTGACGGATCGCTCGGTCACGACAACGCCATTGGACGACAAAATTGCGATGGCCATTGACTTAGAGCGCATCGTGCGGAGCGGCGACCCACGAATCCGCCAGGTTGAATCGGCTGATTACTCGGACTACGTTGCCGAAGCCGCAATCGTGTCGACTCTGGGCGTACGCGCGACGTACGCGCGCTCGGGGGCCTACGTGTCGGTCGAGGCGATTGCCAGTGACGGCACGAACGATCAGACGGGCTGGGGACTCAGTGCTGGGCGGGCGCCGGGCGAACTTGATATTGACAAGGCCGCTCACGACGCCCTCTCCCGAGCCACCCGCATGCTGGGTGCGGTCAAGCCCGCGTCCATGAAGTGCACCGCCGTCTTTGATCCGCGCAGCGCCGCGACCCTGCTCGCCATCATCGGTGGGTCGCTCAGTGGTGAGGCCGTAGTGCGCGGACGTTCCTTCTTCGCGAATCGAATTGGCGAAGATGTGGCGGCAACGTCTTTTACTCTGGTTGATGATCCAACGGATCCCCGCCATTTCTCGGCCTCCGTCTTTGACGGTGAGGGCCTGGCGTGTCGTAAAAACGTGATGATTGAAAATGGCCAACTGAAGTCCTTTGTCTACGACACGGTGTCCGCGCGCCGCGCGGGCACCAGTTCTACGGGCAGCGCGGTGAGAGGCGGCATCGCCGGCTCGCCCTCGGCCGGATGTCGAGCCCTGCACCTGCTGCCCGGAGAACTTACGCAGGCGGAAATTTTCGAGCGAGTCGGCAATGGAGTCTTCGTGGTGTCACTCACCGGCGTGCATTCGGGCGTCAATCCAGTCTCGGGTGACTTTTCGGTGGGCATCACCGGTCTCATGATTCGCGACGGTCAACTCTGCGAACCAGTGCGCGAAATAACGGTCGCGTCAACCTTGCAGCGAATGCTGCTCGATATCAGTTACGTGGGCGCGGACGTTGAGTGGCTCCCGGGTAGTGCCGCCGGCCAGTCGCTGGCCATCGAGGGGATCTCGGTTTCGGGCTCTTAATCCGAGGAGGTGCTCGACGGCGTCTTTGACGAACTGGATCTCGAGCCCTTAGTGGATTCAGAACTCTTGGTGGGTGCTGGTGTTACCGCTGCGGGCGCGCTCTTGGTGGTCTCGGACGTCGTGGCGGGGCTCGAGGACTCTGAAGACGAAGATTCCGACGTCGAAGTTGAGGACGGCGACGCCGTTGCCTTGGCGCCGCGGCTGTCGTTCTTGTAGAAACCGCTGCCCTTAAAGACAATGCCGACGGCGGAATAGACCTTGCGCAGTTCGCCCTGGCAGAGGGGACAAACGGTGAGCGAGGGATCGGAGAACTTTTGTACGGCCTCGACGTGCTCGTGGCACGAAAGGCACTCGTATTCGTAGGTTGGCATTGGCAAACTCCATTACTGCACAGCGACCAGGGCAGTGTACCGCCCTCCTCCGGCCCGCCAGTCAGGACCTCAGTAACATGGCGCGGTGGACGACTTCCACCAATTACACCGAACGCCGCACGAGGGGGCCTTCTCGCGCGATCTAGGGCCCTCTGAGGTCAGTGCACGTCGTGCCCTTGCACGATGTCGCATCACCATGTCCGCGTCAACGACGAACAGCGTGGCAACGAACGCAACGAATAAGGGTGATGTGCTCGCCACGGCGCGAGTCGCTGGTATTCAGGCGGCCAAACACGCGGCCTCGATGCTGCCAATGTCGCACCCGGTGCTCGTGGGCAACGTCTACGTCAATTTCGCCATTGCCGATACCTACATCGACGTTGAAGCCAGCGTTGACACCGTGGACCGAACGGGCGTGGAAATGGAAGCGTTGACGGCGGTCACGGTCGCGGCACTCACGATCTACGACATGTGCAAGTCCATTGACCGCACGATGACCATTGGCGACGTGGCACTCTGGGAGAAATCGGGCGGTCGCTCGGGCACGTGGCGACGCGAAGAGGCCCTCAGTGAAGCCAACGACCAGAAAAACAACGGCTAAGACGCGTCTTAGCCGTGTGAAAATCGACGGCTCACGGGTACCCTCTTGGTAACGATGACGGGAGATTCATGAGCGGTACCAGTGGCACCAACGATCAGAGTCGCGAGCGCATTGTCGCGCTCGTGCTGTTGTTGCAAAGTGTGTTTCCCGAATCGGCGCTGAGCCAGGAAGAAATCGTTCGCAACCTCGAGATCGATGCCTACCCCGAGAGCTCCAAGGGTCCCCAGAAGGTTCGCGCCTATCAGGGTGGCGACACCGCCATTCGACAGAAGTTCGAACGTGACAAGGCTCGGATCCGTGACCTGGGCTTTGACATCGAGACCGTGACGTCGATTGATGGCGTGGTGGGTTACCGCATCGATCCCGCGAGCGGTTACGCGCCCTCGTTGGAGTTCAGCGCCGAGGAAGAACGCGTCGTGCAGATGGCCCTTCGTTTTTGCGGTTTCGGGGCCTCGGGCGTCTTCAGCCTCTTCAACGACGGGCCGGCGGGCGAGGGTGGTCTGGAATTCACGAACTACTACACCCCCGTACTGCGAGCTCTGCACCTTCATCGAGCCCTCAGTTTTGATTACCAGTCCTCGACCAACAAGAACCGACTGGTTGAGCCACTAACCATCGGACTGTTCCGCGGCGCCGCGTACCTTATTGCCCGCGTGAAGGGCACGGACGAGGTGAAGGGTTACCGCTTTACGCGTATGACGTCAATGCCGCTCGTCTTGCCCGATCACTTTGACGTCGACGAAGCGACCCAAGAAGTAGCGAAGGCGTGGCGTCCGGAATTTTCGCGCTCACCCAGCCCCATTGACATAGTGGTGACCACGAACGAGAACTACGCCGACCTGCTGGCGCGCCAGTTCCCACGGGCGTTGGCCGCACAGAAAAAGCGCGGTGTCGTTGAAGTGGGTATTTCCTTTGAGAGCCCGCGCGGCGCCCTGCGATTCCTGCTTGAGGCCGCCGACCGGGTGCGGTTGCAGAGTCCAAAATTACTCAAGAACGAGTTGTCCGAGTGGTTGCGTGACGTGAACCGCGGTAAAGTGCCCGCTATTGGTGACCTGCATTTTGAGGGACCCACCACCAACGATGTCCTGGGCCAGACCCTGCAGTTGCTGCACGCGGTCTACCACTCCGAAGATGGGCTGCGCATCAGCGAACTGGCCAACCGCTTCTCCATGGACCCGGGCCTCGTGCGACGCACCATGGACCGGCTGGTCTCGTTCATGCCCATGAACGGCCAGTACGGCTACCCGGCCCACGTCATCAAGGAATGTGACGATTGGGACAACGAGGCCACGGATGACTCAACGTACCGGGCCGAGGAGTTTGACTGGACCGGCGCGGTCGACAACTCGCCGCTGCTCTGGCGTGACCTCTTTGAACTCAACATTGCCCTGCGCGAGGCCTCAAGGATTTACAGCGATCCCGCGCTGCAGTCGGCAATTGACAAGATCGAAGCCACGACCCAGGCCTTCGTGCAGGTCGAATTCACCGC
>Ga0182030_10023408_pt1 | contig 11422 bp, 7 predicted proteins | sample 812S3MmetaG_FD_121299 | JGI IMG/M metagenome (GOLD analysis project Ga0182030, IMG submission 121299) | Permafrost microbial communities from Stordalen Mire, Sweden - 812S3M metaG (Illumina Assembly) | ecosystem: Environmental > Terrestrial > Soil > Wetlands > Permafrost | place: Sweden...
TTGATATTTAATTGAAAAGGGACCTAGGACTCTAGCCCACTAGGACTCGCCCACGACCATCGGGCTACCTTTGAGTGGTAGAGAACGAGTTGAGATCGTGGACGCTGACACCCCTTCAATCCAAAGCAGCCCTTGGCTCATCCAAGGTGGCATGGGCATCGCCATCTCCGGATGGCCGTTGGCCAGAGCGGTGGCGAAGGCCGGTCAGGTGGGCGTCGTGTCGGGAACGGCCATCGACAACGTCTTCGTGCGGCGCCTCCAGGACGTCGGTGTCGACGACGAGCTGCAAACCGTGTTCGACGCCTTCCCCGTGCAGTCGATAGTCGAGGACGTGGTGAAGAAGTTCGCCTCGAAGCGACGAGCGCCTTCGGCGCCCTACCGGACGATCCCGATGTTGACCCATCGAAGCGCCCCCTCCTCGCAAGACCTCCTGGTGCTCTCGGCCTTCGTCGAGGTCGCGCTCGCGAAACTCGGCCACCAGGGTCTCGTGGGCATCAACCTGCTCACCAAGGTGCAGATCCCCACGCTCGCGAGCCTCTTCGGAGCGATGCTGGCTGACGTGGACTACGTGATGATGGGCGCAGGGGTGCCCACCCACATCCCCGGACTGTTGGATCAACTGGCGAAGGGCGAACGAGCCGAGCTCGCCCTCACCATCGTGGGGCCCACGCCGGCGGGCAAGGCGCCCCTGATGCGCTTCGACCCGTCACGATACGAGGCCACCAGGGAGCTGCACCGGCCCAAATTTGTGGGCATCGTGTCCTCGCACGTCCTGGCGACCGCCCTCTCCAAGCGCAGCAGCGGCAAGGTCGACGGCTTCGTCGTCGAGCGACCGACGGCGGGAGGGCACAACGCCCCGCCGCGCGGTCAGTTCGCGCTCGACCCCGACGGCAATCCCGAATACGGCGAGCGCGACCGGGTCGACTACGGCGTGATGCGCGGCCTCGGCGTGCCCTTCTGGATCGGCGGCGGCGTGACGAGCCGCGAGCGTGTGCTCGAAGCCCTCGAGCTGGGCGCCGCCGGCGTGCAGGTCGGGACGCTCTTCGCCTACTGCCGGGAATCGGGAATGGAGGCGCACCTGCGAAGCGAGATCATCGCCGAGGCGCAGCGCGACGAACTGAAGGTGGCGACCTCCATGGTCGCCTCCTCCACGGGCTATCCCTTCAAGGTGGCGCTGGTGCCCGGCACCATCGCGGACAAGGACCTGTACGAGGCGAGGGAGCGAAAGTGCGACCTCGGTTACCTGCGCGATCCCTACGTCAAGGAAAACGGCACCATCGGCTACCGCTGCGCCGCCGAGCCCATCACCGCCTACGTCCGCAAGGGCGGCCTCGCGCAGGACACCGTGGGCACCACGTGCCTGTGCAACGGCCTCATGGCGACGTGCGGCCTCGCCCAGGTCCGCAGCGACGGTCACCCGGAACTGCCGCTCGTCACGAGCGGCGACAATTTGAACGAGATCCGCCTCGTCGCGGCGGGTCGCGACAGTTATGGCGCCCAGGACGTCATTGCGTACCTCAGCCCGTTCTCGAACGCCGCGTCGCCCGCGGGCGTCGTGTCGACGTGAGGGTTGCTTCCAGGGCGTAACCTTCTATGCATCGTCGTGCCTTCCCCCAATCGTCCCGCTCCTGGCTTATGAGATCGCCCGTGCGCGACGCACGCCCCGGAGCGACCCCGTGACGGATCAGGTGATCGTGATCACCGGCGCCAGTGACGGCATCGGCGCCGCAGCGGCGCGCCGGTTTCGCGCCCAGGGGGAACACGTGATTCTCGTGGGTCGCTCGCCCGAGAAGACTCAGCAGATCGCGCACGAGCTCGATTCGCCGTTCTACGTCGCAGACTTCGCCGACCTCGATCAGGTCAGGTTGCTCGCCGAGCGAATTCAAGCCGATGCGCCGCGCATCGACGTGCTCGCCAACAATGCCGGAGGGATAATGGGCGGACGCCTCATCACCGTCGACGGCAACGAGCTCACGACTCAGGTGAACCACCTCGCTCCGTTCCTGCTCACTACTCTGCTTCTCGAGACGCTCATCGCATCCAAGGCGTCGGTGATCACGACGTCGAGTGCGGCCCACTTGCGCGCGGGCACCCTCGACCTCAACGACCTGACGTTGGAACACGGCTACAGCGCGATGCACGCCTACGCCAAGGCCAAGCTCATGAACATCCTCTTCACGAGAGAACTCCACGCGCGCTTTCACTCATCCGGCCTCAATTCGGCGGCCTTTCATCCCGGCGTCGTTCGCACCAGCTTCTCCAAGGAGTTCGGTGGAAACGCCCGCTACCTCTACTCGAGCTTCCTGAGCAGGCTGCTGCGCTCTCCCGAGAAGGGCGCCGAGACCCTGGTGTGGCTGTCGACGGCCGAAGCGAACGCGGAGTGGAAGTCCGGCGAGTACTACAAGGACAAGAAGGTAGCGCGCACGTCCAAGCAGTCCCAGATTCCCGGTCTGGCCGCCAGTCTCTGGGACGTCTCGATGAGCATCACCAAGCTGGCGTAGCCGACACCGAGGCTTCAACGTGTCGCCGTTCACGTGGGCACCGGCGACGTCGCTGCGCGCGAGACGCCGGCGTCGACTCTCCATCACAAGGGTAAGGTGAAAGACAATGACTATCGCGGGTCCGTGGCGACCGAGCGACGCGACGATCGAGTCGCGGCGACGCGGCGGGAGGAAGAACCATGAATGAAGCGGCGATGTGGAGGCTCATTCACGCGGAACGGGCACGTCTCGCCCAGACCCTGAGTACCCTGACCCCCGAGCAATGGACGCACGCGACGCTCTGCGAGGACTGGAACGTCCAGCTAACCACCGCGCACGTGCTGGCCGGCGCGGAACAGACGACGGGTAACTTCGTGCGCCGCTTCGCCGCCAGCTCCTTTCGCTTCAACGTGATGACCGGGGCCGACGCCCAGCGACTCGGCGCCCTGGCTCCCGAAATGCTCGTCACTCGTCTGCTCGCCACCGTCACGACCACCAATCACCCGCCGGCGCCCATTGGCGCAATGCTCGGAGAGATCGTGGCCCACCAGGAGGACATCTGTCAGCCCCTGGACCTCAGCAGCGGCGTAGCGGATGAGGCGGTCGTCGCCACCCTGGAGTTCTTCGCCAACGCGGGGTTTCCCCTCGGTGCCAAGAAGAGGGTCGCCGGCCTGGCGCTCGGCGCCAGCGACCTCAACTGGACCCACGGCTCCGGTCCCAAGGTTGAAGGGCCGGGCAAACTACTGATGCTCGCGATGGTGGGCCGCCCATCCGCGTTGACGAACCTCTCGGGCGACGGCGTCGCCGAGCTCACCCGTCGCCTGAAGTAAGCGAGGGCGCTTCATGGCAACGCCACCGCCGTCGGACCTCTCTACGCTCCGGTGCCAGCCGCGTTACAAGCCCTCGGATCCCAGGGCTCCATCGCGGGGTTCGTGGGGTTCGGGGCGCTAAAGTCGCTGTTCGCACCAACGCCGGGCGGGTCATAGATCGTCGTCGTGGTGCCCGAGGCCGACGTGGTTGTCGTCGACTTCTTCTTGGCCGACTTCTTCTCGTTGGTCGTCGTGGTGGACTTGCTCTTGACGGTCGTCACCGTCGACGCCACCGCGACGGGCGGCCTCACCGAGAGATCGGTGCCCGTCTCGACCGTGACGACGTCACCCTTGGTCACTTGGGAGGGGTCGTAACCGAGAATCACCGGTCCGCGCAGTTGCGCCTGCACGGCCTGGGCGGCCGCCAGCGCGGCGCTGTTCCAGTCACCGTTGGCGGGAGGCGGTGGCCCGCCGTACCAAACGACGGTCTCGCTCACCGAACCAGGCGGGGTCAGCGAACCGGTGGTCGTGACGTCAAAACCCAGCCGGGCGAGTTGCGTGCTGACGACGCCGGCCGCACTCGCCACGCCCGTGCCATCCTCCACTGAGATGGCGACGTTTCGCGGCTGCGGCAGGGCTTTATCGGTGAAGGAGCTGTGCCCCTTGGCCACTCCAAAGATCTCGTTCACGGTGTCGACACCCGTCGGCTGCACCGGGAACTCCACGTCGCCGTACTCGTAGCCCTCATAGGGATAGCTGCCGACCTCCACCTCCAGGGTCGGGAACGTCAGTTGGGGCACGTTGGCGATCTTGGTACGGGCGAAGGTCCGAGCGAGGCTCACCATCTCGTGTTCGCTGAAGCCGCTGTCGACGGTGAGGTCGGGCAGCACCGACGTCGCCAGGCGCTGGTCGACGACGGGGTTATCGAGACCCCGCGCCGCCACCTGGGCCGCGAGGACCCGCAAGAACTCGTGCGTCCGGCGAATTCGGGCGAGGTCCGAGAGCGCCTCCTGGGGCCAGGTGTGCGGATAGTGGTTGGATGGCGTGGGTTGAATCTGCAGGTGACGCGCCCGCACGACCTGCAGGGCTCGCACGCCGTTGAGCAGATAGCATCCCCGACGCTCGATGTTGAGGCCGGAGTAGGCGTCGTAGATGGGTACCGGAAAGTACATCCTCACGCCGCCCAGCGCGTTCACGACGTTGGCGAAGGTGTCAAAGTTGAGCTCCACGTAATGATTGATCGGGATCGCGAAGTCCTCCTCGATCGCGGCCACCAATTGGCTCGGGCCCTCGTAGAGGGCGGCGTCGATCTTGTTGGCCCCCTCGATGCGGGCGTTGGGGATGAAGAGGTCGCGCGGTATCGACAGCAGTGACACGGCGCCCGTTGCCGGATCCAGGTGGATGATCATGTCGATGTCGCTGTTGACGCCGGTCACGCCCTGCGAGCACAGACCGTACGCCGCGCTCTGCTGCTTCAGTCCGCACCTCGTCGTCGAACCGATGAGCAGGATGTTCTCCGTCGCACCGGGCTTCACCGTTTGGATGTGGTGGACCACCACACGCTTGACGAGCGACCCGAGATAGTAATAGTCGGCCACCACACCACCAACCACCAGGACGATGACCAGTGCGACGGTGATGATCCCTCGCCGGATCCAGATAAATCGCCGAGAGCGCACCTTGCGATGCGCGCCACGCTCGCGGCGACGTCCGGCGGATCCGTCCAACGTTGGCCCAACGCTTTCGCGCGCGGAGTCTTCGCCCGAAGGTGTGGGGCCCGGAGTGATCTCATCGCTGGGCATCGACCAATGTTAGCGAGCGTCTCTTAAGGCTCGCGTTGGTCGATATTGCCTCTGACGGGTGGCTCGCGTCGCTGCTCAAGGTGAACGGCCGGCTGCTCACTGGGCTTCGTGACCTACATAGGAAGCACGTGGAACACCGAGCGAATTCTTAACAAAAGGGTTCAGTCTCGGCGGGGCGCTACGATTCGCAGACGTTGCCGTCGGTGCAACTACGAACGTGAGAGGCAATTGGTCGCATGAGAGCGCCACGGGTATTCCAGTGCGACGAACGGTTGACGACGTGAGACGAGCGACCCGTTTGCGCGCAACTCGACGACTGAGCGCCATCGCGGTTCTCGCCATGGTCGTGTCGCAGGTAGCCCTCGTCCCCGCGTCGCAAGCCTCACGCGACGTCAACGCCGAGGCGATACTCACCAAGCCTCTCAATCCGCGAAGCGACTGCCCCTGGGTGAAGGAGTCACTTCGCCACAAGGCGTCCCCGTCATCGCTCGCCGGGCAGGTCCTGTCAAGGATGACGCTCTCAGAGAAGTCCGGCTTCGTCGTGCTGGAGTCCGGCGACGGAATCCAAGACTTCAACAACGGGGTTCCGTCGTTGTGCATTCCGCCGCTCACGCTCACCGACGGTCCCGACGGTCTCGCCGGTCAACTCAACGGCGTCACACGTTTGCCGGCCGCCATCGGCGTGGGCGCCACGTTCAATCCCGCCATTGCTCTCGATGACGGGCGGGTCGAGGGGCGCGAGGCACGAACCAAGGGCGTCGATGTCGTCCAGGCGCCCGACCTGAACCTGGCGCGCGCACCACTGAGCGGACGGCTCTTCGAGTCCTTCGGCGAGGACCCCTATCTCACCGGCGTGATGGGTGTCTCAACGATCGAGGGAATTCAGTCCGAGGGCGTCATGGCCCTCGCCAAGCATTTCTCGGCCTACACCCAAGAGACGGCCCGCACCCGCCTCGATCAGCTCGTGCCCCAGCGGGCGCTCGTGGAACTGTACGACGCGCCCTTCGAGATGGCGGTGCAACAGGCCCACGTAGCGGGACTGATGTGCTCGGTGGGAATGCTGGACGGCGTCAGCGATTGCGCCGATCCCGACCTCTACCAGGCACTGACGTCGTGGGGCTTCAAGGGCTTCATCCGCTCGGACAATCGGGCGGCGCCTGACGCCGTACAGGCATTCAAGGTCGGCCTGGACATCATCAAGCCGCGATCAGCGAGCGACATCGCTCAGTTGGTTCGAACGCGAGCACTGCCGGTCAGCTCGCTCAACAGGGCGGTGCGAGCAATCTTGACCGAGATGTTCGCCTTCGGACTCATCGCCCATACTCGCCACCCCAACGTCAACCGGGTCGCCACGTCATCCGCTCATCGCCGCGTCGCGCTCGTCGCCGCCGAAGAGAGCGTGGTGCTGCTAAAGAACAGCGACGACGTGCTGCCGCTACTGCGCAACACCGCGTCGGTCGCCGTGATTGGCACCGACGGGTCGTCGCAGAGTGTGAACACCGGAGGGGGAAGCTCACTCGTTCGGTCCGCGGCGGTGGTCGCACCGCTCAACGCTCTGCGCCAATCGCTCGGTCGAGACGTCATCGTGCGCTACGCGCCCGGCGGGACGGCCGCGCTCACGTTCACTCGCTTCAGCAGCTCCACCGTCGTCACGGCCAAGCCGGTGTCATTGGAGAGGCGCATCAACCCCCAGCACCACCCGTCCAGAACCGCCAAGGCCGACCGTTTTAAGAGCCCGGCGAGTGACGTGACGGCCGGCGACGAGACCGCGGCGCAGCCCGGAACCGGCGAGGGCTGGAGCCAGTGGCACACCGAGCTTCGGGTTCAAAAGACCGGAACGTACGAGGTCTCCCTGCAGCAGATCGGCGACACGTGGCTCTACCTCGACGGACGAACGATCCTCTCCTCGCCCGGGCTGCACGCGCCGAGCGACTTGACGACCGCCGTGCAGCTCCACGCCGGCGTCGACTACCAAGTGTCGGCCAGGTGGTTCGATGTGCCCCGCCACGTTTCACCCAGCTTCGGGATCGTCAACGTGTCCAGCCAAATCAATGCCGCCGTCGCTCTCGCCCGGCGCTCCCAGGTCGCCATCGTCTTCGCTGGCGACTTCACGAGTGAGGGATCCGACCGATCGACCTTGAACCTTCCCGGCGACCAAGACGCCTTGATCAGCGCGGTGGCGGCGGCCAATCCGCGCACCATCGTGGTGCTCAACACCGGCGGTGCGGTGCTCATGCCGTGGCTCAAGAACGTGGCCGCGGTGCTCGAGGCGTGGTACCCGGGGAGCGAGGATGGTGCGGCGATCGCGGCCGTACTGGCGGGCGACGTCGATCCTTCGGGCCGACTGCCGATCACGTTCCCCTCCAGCCTCTCGGCGCAACCCACGTCGACTCCCGCGAGCTTTCCGGGCATCAACGCCGTCGTGCGCTACGGCACGTCCACCTCGGCCCTCGATATTGGTTATCGCTGGTACCAGGCGAAGAACGTGACGCCGCTCTTCCCCTTCGGTTACGGCCTGGACTACACGACCTTCTCGCTTTCGCGGCCGGTCCTGTCGAGCACGTCGTCCGGCTACGCCATTCACGTGATGGTGACCAACACCGGCCGTCGAGCGGGCGCCGACGTGGTCCAGGTCTACCTGCACGACCCTCTCGCCGCCCAAGAGCCGCCCGACCAGCTACGCGGTTTTGCGAGGGTCGTGCTGGCCCCTTCCACCTCTCGAGATGTCACGGTGGCGATCGCCGCGTCGCAGCTGCAGGAATTCCTCAACGGCACGATGCAGACGATGCCGGGCGAGTACCGTTTCGACGTAGGTCAATCTTCCAACGATCTTGCGCTGCACCTGGCGTTCAGGGCGTCCTGACGTAACAGGACAACGCCTCGCCGATCAGGTCAGGGAGCCGTTCAAAGAAAACTCCATCCGGTCCCCCTGGTATCACACTTCAATACCGGGAGAACCGGATGGAGCTCGTCGTCAACGTTTCGTTACCTCGGGGGTGCTACTTGCCGATCGTGACGGAGGACGCGTCCAGCGTCGTGAGGTCCGCGTCGACCGTGCCCTGAGCGGTGATGTACGAACCGACCGTGACGTCGGCCAGAGTGGCCGGCTGACCACCCTTGGTGTACGTCGTGGCGGCGGTGACATTGATGGTGCGCGAGAATCCCTTACCGGCGGTGATCGTGATGGTGGAGGATGTGACCGCAGTGACGTGGCCGGACAACGTGGCGAGCAAGATATCGACGCTCACCGCCGTCGTGGGGTTGACGGAGTTGACGCTGACGTCGGCGTCATCGCCCATCACGAGGGAGGCGAAAGTCAGAACCGTCGAGCCCTCGCTGAACGTGGTCGAGGGCGTCACGGTGAAGTTCGTCGTTACGCCATTCGATCGCTGCAACGTGAACGAGCTCGTCGAGACGGCGGTCACGAGGCCGTGAACGGTCTCGGCGTGGCCGCTGTTCTTGATCGTCACGGCTGTGGCGTCCAGGGTCGTGAGGTTGGTGCCAATGGTGCCGACCGCCGCGATGACCGAGCCAACGACGATGTCCGACAAGGTTGCGGGCGAGCCGCCCTCGGTGTAGGTGGTCGTCGCGCTCACCTGAACGGTACGGCTGAATCCCTGACCGCCCATGATGGTGATCGTGTCACCGTTGATGGCGGTGACGGGACCAGCCAACGTGGCCTGGACGATGTTGATCTTGAGCGCCGTAAGCGGAGCCGTGGAGTTGACGGTCACGTCGACGGTGTCGCCCACCGCGAGCGATGCGGGCGTCATCGTGCTTGGACCCTCGGTGATGATCGTCGAGGGCGTGATCGTGAAGGTCGTCGTCTTGCCGTCGTTACGGTTGACCGTGACTGACGTCGTGGTGACTGCGTTCACGAGGCCTCGATAGGTGATCGAGTGTCCGGCCTGACGTATGTCGACCTTGGAGGCGTCGAGCGACGTCTGGTTCGGGTCGATCAGGCCCACGGCCACGATGTCCGATCCCACGGTGACGTCCGCCAGAGTCGCGGGCTGTCCGCCCTCGGTGTAGACGGTAGTGGCACTCACGACAACCGTACGGCTAAAGCCTTTGGCCGCCATGATCGTGATCGAACTGGCGGTGACGGCGGTCACGCTGCCGGCCAACGCCGTGAGGTCGATGTTGATCTTGAGCGCAGTACCGGGAGCCGAGGAGCTCACCTCGACGTCCACGTGGTCGCCGACCACGAGTGACGCGATGGTCAGGACGTTCTTGCCCTGGCTGAAGGTGGTTGTCGGCGTAATCGTAAACAACGCTGTAGCAGTGTTAGCGCGCTGCACGGTCACCGAGGTGCTGGAGACGGCGGTCACGACACCCTGGTAGACGATGGCGTGGGTCGTTGAGCCGATCCGCACGCTGAGAGCGTCCAGGGTTGTGAGGTTCGCGTCAATGGTGCCCTTCGCGAAGATCGGAGCGCCCACGGTGACGTCCGCCAGTGTGGCGGGCTGTCCGCCCTGGGTGAACGTCGTGGTGGCGCTCACCAGGATCTCACGTGCGAAGCCCTGAGGGCCGGCGATCGTGATCAGGTTGCCCACGACCGATGACACCTTGCCGGCCAGTTGGGCCAACTCGATGTTGATCTTGAGCGCGGTCGTCGGGGCGGATTGATCCAGGCGGATGTTGATCCGGTCACCAACGACGAGCGACGCTGCAGTTGTGGGTGTCGAACCCTCGGTGAACGTCGTGCTCGGAGTGATCGTGTAGGTCGTGGTCTTGCCGTCCCAACGGTCCACGGTGACCGACGTGGTAGTCACCGCGGTCACGAGACCGCCCTCGCCGATGCGCGCGTACTCGAAGCGCGAATGCCTCGAACTCGAAACGTCATGATGTGAAGCGCGGTGGGCGGTCGATGTGGACGCCGACGCCAGTCCGGCCGCGCTGACCATCAGAGCCATGGCGATGCCTACGGAACTAGCGGCTTTCGCGGCTAACTTCATCTTGCTCGAATACATGGTGTTCCTTCCCTTGAAGACGTTCAAGATATTCTCGAACAATCAAAAGTATTGCCAGCGACTTTGTGAAGACCTTGTGAAAGAGCGGTGCATCGACTTATTGTTCGCGCGGGCGTGGGGGCGTTCAATTGCGGATTTCGTAAGGCGAATGGGGCCGGCTATGAGGAAGACGGGCTCACGTCTTCTTGTCCCGGCTACATCACGTGAAGAAGGACTCGAGCCCGTTGGCCCTCTGCGAATTGCTCGACGAGGAGTTGGACAGCGCCCCGACGACGAAGCGACGACTGACGATTCACCCGCCCACGGCACTGGCACGTCGCACGACTCATTCACACTGCTCACCGTCAGTGGGACCGAACCGGTGATCTCCTGTACCTGGCCGTCGCAGCGCGCGAGGACGGTCTCCTCCCGAGGGTTCCGCCTCGACACCCGTAGGAATCGACGCCCACTGTGCATCGCCCCACGGGCCCTACGATTCTCACCCGCACACAACAATGACCCGCCTTCGCGGGTCATTGTTGTTCACCTATCTAAGCGGGGGGGACTTTGCCTAGAGAGTGGCGATTCGCATCAAGGGTTGGCCTCAGTGAGATACCCGCGAAGATCCCGTGGTGACGGGCACCTTCTTCTCGACTCGTTCGAACGAGGGGGTGACGAAGCTGGTGGCCTTGGGAGCGGCGACCTTGGTCGTTGGACCAACGTCGACCGGGCCGCGGCTCGACATCCTGGCGGCGCGACGCTGGCGATAGCCCGAGATGAGACCGTCAACACCGATCCAGCTCGACGTCCTCCACATGGCAAGGATCACGATGGCGAACAGTGCGTAGAACGCGCACACGCTCGCGGTGCCCGACATGACGTAGGTGAAGAGCAATAGCAAACTACCGGCGCAGGCGAGCGGGGTGAGGAAGCCGAGCGCCAAAGCGACACCGATGGCGAACTCTGCGAGCGCCACGACAATGGCAATCCAGCCCGCGTTCGGCACCACGAAGCTGTGCAGGAACGTTGCCCACCAGCTGTACGCGGCGGCGCCGTGAGCGGCGAACCCAGCGACGCCGGCACCGCCGTTGTGCATGAACGACGGGTTCTCCGCGCCCCAAATCTTGGCGACTCCGGCCTGCAGCCACATGACACCGAGCCAGATACGCATCGCGTTCCATACCAGTGCCGCGCTCTTCGAGCGCTGCAACCACTCAAGGCTTCGCGGAGTCTTTACGTTTGAAGGATTTCCGATTAACTTCTCCAGGGTTTCCATGAGACGTCCTACTTTCTTGTCCTGTGTAACTCCATCTTGTAGTCATTTTGTACAGAAGGAACACGATTCACTAGGGTCCAAGGTCTCAACGTCGCGCGTGAAA
>Ga0182030_10023409_pt1 | contig 11422 bp, 8 predicted proteins | sample 812S3MmetaG_FD_121299 | JGI IMG/M metagenome (GOLD analysis project Ga0182030, IMG submission 121299) | Permafrost microbial communities from Stordalen Mire, Sweden - 812S3M metaG (Illumina Assembly) | ecosystem: Environmental > Terrestrial > Soil > Wetlands > Permafrost | place: Sweden...
CTAAAGGATTTGTCATCGCGAGCGAAGTGAGGGATCAGTTTTCTTGCCTTCTCCGGTGAAGAGCAGATTCCTCGCACCCAGAAACGGGCGCTCGTAATGACAATTCTGCAAGAGATGGGATCTTTTCACAGTCCTGAGACTATAAGCCGCAAGTCTCAATAAGGTATGGATCGCTGATTGTTAACCTTGCGTGAATTACACTCATACGACCCGCGTTGTATAGTGTCGCAAGCGGTCTTTTCGCTTCTAAACCGTAGCCTAACCTGCGACCATCGCCAAGCCCCCTGGAATTTTGCCAGTTGAAGGGTCTAGCGGCTGGCTGATACTTTCGAAGTTATCGCTCTTGAGGTGAAGTAATGAAAGCAACGCAAACTTTGCATGACCTGGGCCAGAGTCTTTGGCTCGACAATATCACGCGCGACTTGCTGGATACGGGAACGCTAAAGCGCTACATCGACGAGCTGTCGGTGACGGGACTCACGTCGAATCCGACGATTTTCGACCAAGCTATCAGCAAGAGTGCCTCGTACGATGCATCGATCCAGGAAAAAGCCAGCCAGGAGAAATCCTGCGAGGCCTTGTTCTTCGATCTGGCGCTAGAAGATCTTACTCGTGCCGCCGATCTATTCCGTCCGACTTACGAGCGAACCAAGGGTGTCGATGGCTGGGTGTCGTTGGAAGTTTCTCCGGCGCTGGCTTATGAGGCCGCGAAGAGTCTGTCGGTGGCCAAAGATCTGCACGCCCGCGCTGCTCGTCCCAACCTTTTTATCAAGATACCCGGCACGCAACAAGGATTGACCGCTATCGAAGAGGCCATCTTTGCCGGCGTTTCGGTCAACGTGACGCTGCTGTTCTCGCGCGAGCAATATCTGGCGGCGGCCGAGGCTTACCTGCGCGGCATCGAGCGCCGGATCGCTGCCGGTCTGAAGACCAATGTCGGCTCGGTAGCGTCGGTATTCATCAGCCGTTGGGACGTCGCCGTGACGAACAAAGTGCCGGACGAACTGCGCGACAAGTTGGGCATCGCCATCGCCCAGCGCACCTACAAGGCTTATTACGATTTGCTGGCAACGCCGCGGTGGAGGGCCATCGCCAGCGCGGGCTACAATCCGCAGCGCCTCTTGTTGGCCAGCACTGGGACCAAAGATCCCCGAGCTTCCGACATTCTCTATGTCAAGGCGCTGGCTGCTCCCAACACCGTAAACACCATGCCCGAGGGAACGCTGAAGGCATTTGCCGATCATGGTGAGGTGGGCGCTGCTATGCCGACCGACGGCGGCGATTGCGAGCAGGTATTGGCCCAGTTCGGCAAAGCCGGCGTTGATGTGATTGCCCTGGCAGCGCAGCTTCAGGAAGAAGGCGCGAAGTCGTTCGTCAAGTCCTGGGACGACTTGATGAGGGTGATCGAGGCCAAGAGTGCGGTGCTGACTAAGGTCATCTGAGTTTTTTCTTCGGCCCCATGTTGCTTGCTCGCGAAAGCGCCATTCCGGCATCAACGTGTGCTGGCACGGGGCCCGGCAATTTCTGTCAAAAGAGGAGTGATGGAATGCAACTTGGAATGGTGGGACTGGGACGGATGGGCGCCAACATGGTGCGGCGGCTCATGAACGCAGGGCACGAGTGCGTGGTCTTCGACATGTTTCCCAAGGCGGTGGAGGAGTTAGTCAAAGAGAAAGCGGTTGGATCTTCCTCCTTGCAGGATTTCGCCAAGAAGCTTAACCAGCCGCGCGCCATCTGGCTGATGGTTCCCGCTGCTGCCGTGGATGAAACCATCGCGGGCATCGTGCCGCATCTGGAGCCCGGTGACATCCTGATTGACGGCGGCAATTCGTATTACATTGACGACATCCGTCGCGCCAAGGACCTGGCAACCAAGCAGATTCACTACGTCGATGTCGGCACCAGCGGCGGCGTCTGGGGACTGGAGCGCGGATATTGCATGATGATCGGGGGTCCGCCAGCGGCGGTGCAGCATCTCGATCCCATCTTCAAAACGCTGGCGCCGGGCAAGGGCAACATCGACCGCACGCCGGGCCGCGAGAAGATGGGCGGCACGGCCGAAGAAGGTTATCTGCATTGCGGACCGAACGGCGGTGGACATTTCGTCAAGATGGTGCACAACGGCATCGAGTACGGCATCATGGCAGCTTATGCCGAAGGGCTGAACATTCTGAACTCCGCCAATGTCGGTAAACAGAAACACGAGATCGATGCCGAGACCACCCCGCTGCGCGATCCCGAACATTATCAGTATGACTTCAATCTGCCCGACGTGACCGAGGTTTGGCGGCGCGGCAGCGTCATCGCTTCCTGGCTGCTGGATTTGACGGCATCTGCGTTGGCTACTGATCCTCAGCTGTCGAAATTTGCCGGCCGCGTCTCCGACTCGGGCGAAGGGCGCTGGACCATCAAGGCCGGCATTGACGAAGCGGTGCCGACACCGGTGCTCACGACCGCGCTCTATGAGCGCTTCAGCTCGCGAGGATTGGCAGACTTCGCGGACAAGCTTTTGTCGGCGATGCGCTATGAGTTCGGTGGACATCTGGAGAAGGCGGCAGGGAAATAGCCGTATGTTTTTTGGCGGCTGGAAGGAGGAGTACAGCTTTCTAGGCCGCGAAAAGACGCGAGTTTTGAAGTCTCTTGAAGGGGCAGACCTTTAGCTGCGCCGTAACAAGCCCTTTATTCTTGTCATCACGAGCGGGCTTTCAAGCCCGCGAGGGACCTGCTGTTCACACTTCTGGCGAGCTACTAGCTTACCGGGAAAACAGGAGACACAATGCAGATTGAAATCCTTGCCGATGCCGATGCAGTCGCCAAGAAGGCGGCTACAACCATCGCCGCCGACGCCCGGGCCGCAGTGGCTGCGCGCGGACGCTTCGTCATGGCAGTCAGCGGAGGTCATACCCCGTGGGTCATGCTTCGTGAGCTGGCCAACGAGGAAGTTCCTTGGGCCAACGTGCACGTCTTCCAAGTCGATGAACGCATCGCGCCGGCCGGAGATCCCGATCGCAACCTCACTCACCTGCGCGCCAGCCTGTTGGAACACGTTCCGCTTCCGCCGGAACAGATTTACGCGATGCCGGTGGAAGCGCCCGACCTGGAGGCGGCGGCGAAGCAATATGCGCACACCCTCGAACAAATTGCCGGCAAGCCGCCGGTGCTTGACCTGGCGCACTTGGGGCTCGGTCCCGACGGCCATACGGCCTCGCTCGTGCCCAACGATCCCGTCCTCAAGGTCACCGACGCCGATGTCGGGTTGACCGGTATTTACATGGGACGGCGCCGGATGACGCTGACCTATCCCGTGCTCAACCGCTCGCGGCGAATTCTGTGGTTGGTGGCCGGTGCGGAGAAGGCTCCTGTATTTCCACGACTCAAAGCTGCCGATCCTACGATCCCGGCCGGACGCATCAGTCAGACGCAGGCGCTGCTGCTCGCCGATAAGGCGGCGGCGGGGCAGTAGCAGTCCGGCCAGATGGCGGGCCGGGGAAACCAAAAGGCGAATATTCCGGGGCGAGTATTCCGGATGGCCAGAGCTGCTGAGAAGAACTCGCGTTTGGAACCGCGTTGGCAGTTGCAATTGATCCGCATGTAAATCGCCGATGAATTTTTCTCGAACCTCGGTATCAAATGGCTTCTTGGATGGCTCTCCTGCTTCCGTTCGTCGGCGATTGGTGATAGCTTCATTCTCATCCAGACCGTCGTGAACCCGTCGTTTCTGCCGATTACCATCTTGTCAGGAGACCACTGTCTTGCCCACGACCGCAGCCAGCAACAATAACATCTATGACCTGATTGTCGTGGGCAGCGGCCCGGCCGGACAGAAGGCGGCAATCTGCGCTGCCAAGATGCGCAAGAAAGTCGCTGTGGTCGAACGCAAGCGTACCATCGGCGGGGTTTGCGTCCACACCGGAACTACCCCCAGCAAGACTTTTCGCGAAGCCATTCTCTACCTCAGCGGACTGCGGCAGCGCACGTTCTACGGACGCGGCTACGCGTTGAAGGAAAATATCTCGATGCAGGACCTGGTCTTCCGCGCCGACTCGGTGATGGCGCGCGAGATTGAGGTGATCAAGGCGCAACTGCGGCGCAACCGGGTCACGGTCTATGAAGGCAATGCGCGCTTCCTCGACCCGCACAGCATGGAAGTGGCCAGTGATGAAGGCTACACGCTACTGCGCGGAACTAACTTTGTGATTGCCTGCGGCACGCGGCCGGCGCACAGCGCCGATATTCCCATCGATGGCAAGCGCATCTTCGACTCCGACCAGGTCCACGAGCTGGAAGAGCTGCCGCGAGAGTTGATCGTAGTGGGCGCGGGGATTATTGGACTGGAATATGCCTCGATGTTCGCCGCGCTGGGAGTGAAGGTCACGTTGCTCGATCAGCGGTCTATACTGCTTGATTTTGTCGATCACGAGATTGTTGAGAGCCTATGTTTTCAGCTGCGGCAACTGGGCACGGTGTTTCGCCTCGGCGAAAAAGTTGTGCAGGTGGGAATTGACGATGATCGCGACCGCGTCTTTGCCAAGCTGGAGAGCGGGAAAACGGTGCATGGCGCCGCTTTGCTCTACGCGGTCGGACGCCAGGCGAACAGCGACCAGCTTAATTTGGAATCGATTGGGCTGGTGCCTGACAGTCGCGGCAAGATCATCGTTGACGAAAATTTCAAGACATCGATTCCGCACATCTATGCCGCCGGCGACGTGATCGGCTTTCCCGCGCTAGCCAGCACCTCGATGGAACAGGGAAGACTTGCCAGTTGCCACATCTTTGGAGTGCCCGGCACCATTCCGCCAAACCTGATTCCGTATGGTGTATACACCATTCCGGAGATTTCCATGGTGGGCGCGACCGAGGAGCAGCTGACCCGCGATAAGGTGCCTTACGAAAGCGGCATCTCGCGTTACGCTGAGTTGGCGAAAGGTCAGATGCTGGGCGACGACCAGGGGTTCCTGAAACTTCTGTTCGATCCCGGCAGCCTGAAGCTGCTGGGAGTGCACATCATCGGGGAGCGTGCCGCCGAGATCGTCCACATCGGGCAAGCCGTGTTGACCATGGGCGGCACCATTGAGTACTTCCGCGACACCGTGTTCAACTATCCCACATTGGCGGAGGCCTACAAAGTAGCAGCTTTAGACGGCCTGAACAAACTCTGATGATAGTCAGACAATGTAGTGCATTGCCCCAGGATGCTTTCTCCTAGGCCACCTTCCTGTGCTTCCGCATGACGCGGACCCGCTCCAGCAGGCCCACAATTGCCTGTGCCTGGTTGCGAATAATTCCCAGAATGTCGTCCGGCAGTTGATGGTTACGAATGCACTTGTCATATTGGTCCCGGGCGTAGCGGTCGCCGGTTTCCATGGACGACAGAATAGCGTCGTCGCCCCCGCCCAGGTTGGCCTTAAGATCGGTCCACCCGCGACGGATTGCGGCCATTGTGCTGCCGGAGCGGTCCAGGTCGGCTTTGCCCAAGCGAACCGCCGTACTCTCCAGATCCCCGGCAAACTTGGCCCGCTCCAGGCTGACTTCGCTAAGAAACTTCTTCAGTTGTGGGTCCTTCGCGTGCTCGGCCGCGTCACGATATCCGTTTTGACCGTCTCGACAAACTTCGATCAGCTTCTCCAGAGTGTCCACAATGTGCTTTTGATCTGCCATGACTGCGCCTCCTAATTCTTTCTTGTTCCAGGTCTTAGTAGGATGGCGGGGAGCTGCGCCAGGTTGGCCTGGCCGGACCGCCGGAACTGACTTGACTCGGCGGCGCCTGAGCGGTAGGATTTGCTAGGCGAAGAAAGAGCGAATCTCGGCCGGCCTTTCCCATGCATCCATCGCTGCTCCAGATCGAGGATGAAGACGCCACGCCGGAATTCATTGGCATCGCCAAGCTCGCGGCGCAGGGGGAATCGATCCGGCAGGGTCATCTGGTTGAGTACTTCAAGCTACCGTCGCGGTCGCTGCTCAACCGCTGCACCTCGGCGCGAATGCCTTTCGCGTGGACGATCAATCCCTATCGCGGTTGCGAGTTTGCCTGCAAATATTGCTACGCGCGCTATACCCACGAGTTTATGGAGATGCGCGACGGGGTGGATTTCGAACGCAAGATCTACGTCAAGCAGCAGGCCGCCTGGCTGCTGCGGCAGGACTTGCGAAAAGTGAAACGCGGGGAGGAGATTGCCATCGGCACCGCGACCGATCCTTACCAACCTGCCGAGAAGCGCTTCGAGGTCACCCGCGGAATCCTGGAGGAAGTGGCGCAACACCACGGCCTGAAGATTGGGATTGTCACCAAGTCCGACCTGATTCAGCGCGACATCGAACTTTTGCGGCGCGTGGCCGAGCATAATTCTTTATTCGTGAACCTCACCGTCACCACGCTCAATACCAAGCTGGCGCGAACTCTGGAGCCACGGGCACCGCGTCCCGACCTGCGGCTGGAGGCAGTGCGCCAATTGTGCGCCGCGGGGCTGAACGCTGGAGTGATTTGTGCACCGGTGCTGCCGGGAATCACAGACTCGCTCGCCGCACTGGACGCCCTGGTGCGCGCCACGAAAGAAGTGGGCGGGAAGTACATCTACGCCAATCCACTGTTCCTGAAGCCATGTTCGGCGAGCGTGTTTCTGCCATTTCTGGAGAAAGAGTTTCCACACCTCGTGGAGGACTATCGCAAGAGGTATGCTGATCGGGCGTTTGTGAGCAAGGCTTATGGCAAGCGCATTTCAGAGTTGATGGCAGGCTTGCGCAGGAAGTACGGCATCAGCCGCGAGTTCAGCTCGCGCAGCCAGAGTGCCCACCCGCCATTGGCCGAGGAGCAGTTAGGCCTGTTTGCGTGAGCAGCGGCATCGTGCGAAGCGAAGGTCCCGGTCAGGTGCACCAGTCTCGGCTCTAGCAGGTTGCTGAAAACTCGGGAAAAGCAAACCCCTCACCGACTAGAGTCGGTTCGAAGAATAAGGGACTTGTTACGGCGTAGCTAGACTAAAGCTACGCCCCTTCAAAATCACCTCTGGCCAAGTTGTTTCAGCAAACTGCTAGAACGAGAACAGCATTTGCAGGTCGATACGCCGACTGGCCGAGCCGGAAGAAAATGGGGCGCCGGCCAATGCGTTTGACGTTCCGAACAGCGGTGAGCTGAGATTGCCGATGGGAGGCGCGTAGTTCACGTTGTTCAGCAAGTTTCGCGCGCTGACGCTGAACGTCAAGTTGTATTTGCGATTGGTTTCTCCGCTGAAGATAAACGGGCTGCCACCGGGCCCTCCAAGTCCGCGGCCTCCGAGGCCTCCGCCACCACCGCGAGGGCCACCGCCGCCGGATCCGCCCGACCTACCGTGGCCATCGACTTTCGGTCCCAGACCAATTGTCTTGCTGAGCCGCAGGTTCAAGCTAAACAAGGCCTGGCCGGTGCCATAGTTAATCGGCGTGATGGCCTGGCCGGGCTGCGGCACGGTATTGAAGGTGCCGTAGGGAGTGACCTTGACGGCCCCAGCCGGACCTGTACTGGCCAGTGCGGGACGGTCATTGAAGATCGAGTCGCCATTCAGGTCCTGACCGACGATGATGTCAAATGGCGAACCCGAGTCGGCGATGATGAATGGGCTGAGGCGGAGTGCGTAGGGCAGAGAAATTGTGCCGCCGACAAAGAGGCGATTGCGAACGTCGAAGGCCGCCCGCCCGTAGTCCTGCATGGGGTCATAGGAGTTCATCACGAATTGCGGGGAACTGGTACCTCCGCCGAAAGCGCCGCCAAATCCGCCGCCGCCGCCTCCAGACGAAATCGAGACCGCGCCGCCCGATCCGAGATCGCTGTTGGCGAAATTGAGCGAGTAGAAACCAAACAGCGACAGCTTATTGCCGACGCTAACCCGAAAATTCGCGATCACTTGGTTCTGCTCGAAAACTCCGCCGGAGTTGTACTGATAGATGTTGGTGTTCCCACCAAAGGGACGAATATCGCTGGGCGGGTAGGTGCCAGGCAAGGGCGCATTGGCATTGCGCAAGAAGAGCTGGTGCTCTCCTCGCGAGTTCAGATAGGTGACCGAGACAGTGGCATTCTTGGTGATTTGCCGCTCCACGCTGAAGGCCGCTTCCATGGTGTAGGGCACGCGCAGGTTCGACTGGACCTGATAGACCGTAGGCGAGGTAGTGGACAGTTGTGACAGCTGTGCCGGTGTCGGAATCAGCGGATAGAAGTTAGGGTTGGCCACGACATACTGTTGTTGGGTGGTGCCGTTGTAGCGCTCGGCTTGCAACAGGTAGTCATAGGAGAAGCGGTCGTAGAAGATGCCATATCCTCCGCGCAGCACGGTCTTCGGCTGGGTCTTATTGTGTCCCAGACCCCAGGCCAGACTCACGCGCGGCGCCCAATCGCCCTGGTAAGGAATGCCGGTTTGCGTCTCATAGCGCAGCCCGGCGCTAAGCGTGATGTTGGGCCGGAGCCTCCATTCGTCCTCGGCGTACAAGCCGACATCGACCATGGAAACGTCGGAGAGCGGCTGTCCGGCGACCAGAACAAACTGGCTGGCGCCGCCGCCCAGCGCCCGAATCTGCGCCGGGGTCAGACCCTCTTGCAATCCCGTTTCCGTGATTTGATAAGCGTTGATCGAGGAAAAATTATAGGACCCGTTGAAGCCCGAGTCCTGAGTGCTGGAAAACAGCGTACCGCGCAGCCTGCCGCCGAACTTGATGAAGTGCTTGCCATGGGCGATCGAAGTGTAATTCTGCAATTCGTAGTGGTCTTGATTGCTGACCACGGTACCGGACGAACTTCCACCGCCGGTAAACGCGCTCTGCACGATCAGGGTGGGATCGACGCTCAAGGGAACCGAGGTGTCGCTGTCGCGAATGTACTGGAAGCGCGTCTCATTTACTATCGTCGGACTGATAGTCTGGGTGTCGCTGATCTGTACCGTCTGCTCGGTGCTGTGGGAGTTATAGCCTGTCGTGGCTAGAGAGAATTGGCCGATGCCTTCGTTGTTTTGATCGTTGCGCACATACTGATAGCGCACGGTCAGTGTGTTCTTAGGGGTGAGTTGGAAATCGGCCCGCGGGCTGATATTAAGCCGCTTCGCTGGGCTGGGCACGGCCGCGGTGTAAGGGACGATGGTGTTGCCCGGACCGAGTACCTGGGCGACGATGACGCTTACGTTGTCGATGTCGCGCTGCTGGATGGTGAAGAAGAACGAAGCCTTCTTGTCGATCGGCCCGCTGATATTTCCGTTGAAGATTTCCGAGTAATAGCCCGGCGTCGACGTAATGAAGGGATTGAGCGAGTTGAACGCCGAAGAATTTCCATTCACCATGAGCTGGCCGTGGAGCTGATCGGTCCCTGGCTTGGTGAAGACCTCGATGCGTCCGTAACCGAGCTTGTCGTACTCGGCGGAGAATGGGTTCTGGTTAATACGGATTTCGCGGATCGCCGATTTCGGAGGAAGTTGTCCGGCGGTAAATCCGTCAACATAGATTTGGCCGCCGTTCGGTCCGGCGGAAGGCCCGGCCAGAGCTTGCAGCTCTGAACTCAACTCATCGGGATCGTCGGAGAGCGCATCGAGATCTTTGCCCTTGAGCACCAAAGTTCCAGCGCTGCTTTCGGGACTCACATTGACGGTTGGGGACTCTTCCTGCACCTCGACGTTTTGTTTTTCGACCTCGATCTCCAGACCGATGTCGAGCTGTTGCGGCTGCCCGGCGACAATTTTCACGTCCGCTTCCTGATCGACTGCGAAGCCCGGAGCCGCGGCCGTGACGTTGTACGATCCAGGAGCAAGTCCCTTGAGTTCATAAACTCCTTGATGATTGGTTAGGGTGCTGATGGGCTTTCCATCAGCTCCAGTGGCAGTAATCGTTGCTCCGGGGATGACGGCGCCGGAGGGATCGGTAATCCGGCCACGCAGGGTTCCCGATGTTTGCGCGGAGGCCGCAACGGCGAAAATCGAAAACAAGAAAAAGGTAATGGTGCACAAGCGCATTTGAAGTGACTGGACTTTCATGAAGCCGAAAAGTTTTGCCGCTGCATGTATTCCGCTAGGGAGTGTCTCCCGTTCCAGCATTTGCTCCGGTAGACAGATTCCACGGTGACAAAATTGTGCTGGCCCGGGCGGGAGAAGCGGCCGCCAGAATCGGCTCGACCCCGCTGAGCAGGATGATCACCGTCGAAGGTGAATCGGTTGAGCCTTCGGTAGCGACGATCATCAATGCGTCGCCCTTTTGCAATTCGCCGAGGCCAGCAGCGGGCATGCGACTGAGCATTTGCTGAAAATCGGGCGGACCACCCTGGCGAGAACCTCCCGGACTTGCCCCGCCGTCGGGAGACGTCCCGCCGCCTTGGGCATGCGTGGGAGGGCCGCCAGCCGCAGCAGCGCCGGCACCAGCAGAAGAAGCGCCGCCTTTCAAGCGCAGGGCAATGCGCTGCGCGAACATGGCAGGCAGCTTGTGCATCTGCGAGTCGGCGGTGATTTTCAGCGTTACCGGCCGCTTGTTTGCCAGGTCCGTCACCGTGACCGTACTATTCGCGGCGTCGGTGGAGACGACCACACCGGCAATGCTGCGGAAGCTTCCCGAGACAATTTCTGCGGCCGCCATTGCCTTGCCATCATCGCTTTTGGTACCGCGTACGCGAAGCTGGTCGCCAGGCTTGATCTGGTCCAGCGTGCCGGGCTTGGCGTCGTCGAACTTCACCGAGTCAGGAGCGTAGCGGCGAATGAGCGTGTCCTGCGAAACATGGATGGCGAGCGTGTTGGGAGCGCCTAACGTGCCGGTGGAAATCGTAATCGTTCCCGAGCCGGCATCGACTGCCTTCACCACGCCGCCGGTGCCGTGCTTCTGCCACTGTTCGCGGTCATGTTCCTGCTTCTCGGCGACGTCGGACTTCTTCATTACGACTGCGGACGTGGCCGAGACGGACTTGCCATCATCGGAGGGCGTTCCTCCGGCAAGCAGGCGATCGCCCACCTGAACATCGCTCAACTGGATCGCCAGTGCGCTCTTTAGATCGGTCTGCCCCGGCGCCATACGCACCAGGCGAGTAGACGGTCCAATGAGCACGTTGATCTCAGAACCAGAGTCGGTGGTGAGTGTGATCGTGTTGGCATTCACCGACTTAATTGTGCCCACAGCGCGAACTTTTTTCGGCGCGTTTACCGGCTGCGAGGTGCCGCTCTGCTGAACGGCAGAAGTTTGGGGAGCAAGAAGTAAGCTTCCGGCGACGAGAACAAGGATCGCTAAGACTGGCTTCACTCTTCGTTGTGGAATCATGGCTCGCATTCTTGACTCTAGCTTGATAGCGCTTTTCCCTGCCTGCTCAAGAACTCTTCTTGGCAACCTGTTGGAAATTGTACCGATTACTACCTAAACACACGGCGACATTTGATTTTGTTAAGAAAACATAAGTTTTGTAAACCCATCTTGGGTGTTTATGACTCTACTAGAATTC
>Ga0182030_10023410_pt1 | contig 11422 bp, 7 predicted proteins | sample 812S3MmetaG_FD_121299 | JGI IMG/M metagenome (GOLD analysis project Ga0182030, IMG submission 121299) | Permafrost microbial communities from Stordalen Mire, Sweden - 812S3M metaG (Illumina Assembly) | ecosystem: Environmental > Terrestrial > Soil > Wetlands > Permafrost | place: Sweden...
CAGGTGCCGTCGCCGCGAGCCAGTCGCAGGCACCGAGCACCAGGGCGTCGTCCCAGGCGTCCGCCTGGTCCATGACGCGCAGCGCCATCTCGACGGCCGCGGGCTGGCTGCCGGGAGCGCGGCCGTCCGGTTCGAGGCCATGGCCGAAGCCGCCGTCGTCATTCCGGTAAGCGGCCAGTGCGTCCCGCACCGGGGCGGCCGCGCCGCCGCCGAACATCCGGTCGAACCTGCGCCGGTCAAGGACTCTGGCGTTCGCGGCGACGAAGGTGGCGGCCGCGTTGAAGTCTGGAGCGTTCACCGGTCCATCAGAGCACAGAGCGCGGCGGGCGTATTGAACGAAACGGCCACGCTCATGTCATCCTGGTGGGGTGGACGCACCAGCCCGCGGCGTGCGGGGCTTGCCGCCTGGCTATCGCGAGTGGCAGCCCCCAGCCGCGTTGCGGCCCGTCGTCTCGTGCCTGTGGGCGCATCTCACCCGGGAGTGCGGCCAGCTAGCGGGCCTGACCCCGGCCGCCCTGGCCAGGCAGCGAGTTTGCGGGTAGGTCAGCGGCTAGCGAAGCCTCAGATCCGCTGGGCGGCTCACCTCGTGTCCTGCCAGGGGCGTGCCTGCCGCCGTCGAAGCGCGGGTATGACCGCCGCGCCGGCGGCCGCGGCCGACGCGACCATAGCCAGGTAGGCGCCGGATTCCCGGCCGGGTCCCGCCGCCGGGACGTCGAAGAATGCGATGGCGACCAGGAGGAACTGCAGGCCGGTCACGGTGAGCAACAATATCTGGTGGCTGGCGGGCAGCGGGGAAGGGAACTCCTGCCGCCCGGATTGCAGCAGTAGGTAACCGGCCGTCAGCACCGCGAGCAGGACCACGATGACCAGGTATCCGTGCGCGGCTGTCCCGCTGACGCTGGCGTTCGCGCCGAACCCGAACCAGGGCAGGAACAGCGAGATAAGAACGATCAGGGTTGCGCCGCCCGCCGTCTGCTCCACCTGGGTAAGCCGCCGGACATCCGGCCGGAACTGACGGGACGGAGCGTTCGAGCCGGGGATGTACTGACCGGCCCGGTTGTCAGGAAGGTACTGTTCGCTGGGCGTCCTGGGGTACTGGCTGGCCGATGAACTCGGGGTGAAGAGGTCGACCGGGAGGTCCGGGATGTCGTAGCTACCCGGCGTGCTGTGCTGGTCCGGCCGTCCCCAACCTTCGGGCTGGCCGGGAAGCCACATGTCGCAACGGCCGCAGAACAAAGAGCCTTGCTCGCTCGAGGCCTGACATTGGGGGCAGATCACCCTGCTGCACCTCCTGAAACTCGGCTGCGGCGGATATCAACGCCGGCGCGGCTAATGAGCGTAAAAGGACAATTGCTGTCGAATATGGACACCTTTGCCCAGCGCCTCGCGGATAGACCATCGCTTCGCCGTCGGCGTCAACTGCTATAAGTAGCATACAGCGATACAAGCGATACGGACAGTAGTTGCGGCATGATAACCGGATTAACTGCCATCAGTGATTGCCATGGCATTAGCCGTTGTTGATTGTGCCGCGAATTCAGTGCAGTCCCGGTACGACCGCATATGTCGCCCGTGCCGCTAGGCCATGTCCTGCCAGATCGTGGCGGCCAGCCGGTCGATCGTGTCGATGCCGTACTGCTCGGTCGGGTTCCCGGTGCTGAGCACGGCCATCAGATAGCTCCTGCCGCCCCCCGAGATCCATCCGACGCTGTTGATCTGCCAGTCGCTCGAGCCCTGCAGCGGCAGCCAGCCATTCTTCAGGGCCACGGTGACCTGGGCCGGGACGCCGCCGGAGACCCCCCATCGCTCAGACGGCGTCACGTTCTCAAGCAAAGACAAGGCGTAGTCACGTTCGGTGCCTGTGAGCAGCGAGCTCGGCGTGATCAGCCTCCTGAGCAGGGCGATCTGATCGGCAGGGGTCGTCGTGCTCAGCCCCCATCCCGGCCAGGAGAACCCGGCGCACACGACGCACGGGGACGGGGTGGTCTGGGTCAGCCCGGCCTTGGTGTTATACGCGCGGATCCGCGCCGCGCCGCCGACCACGTACCACAGGCTGGTCGCCGGGGCGTTGTCGCTGTCCTCGATCATCAGCTGCGCCAGCGACTGGTCGCCGGCCGACAGCTCGCGGCCGCGCTCGGCCAGCAGCGTTTCCAGGACGTCGAGCTTGACCACGCTCGCCTCGGCTTGCGGCCGTCCCTGACCCAGGCGCCAGGTCTGGCCCGTCCTGACGTCGTAGACGGCGGCCAGCACGGTGCCGGTCCGGGCCGCCAGGTACGAGGTCGTCGCTGTTCCGAACGGGTTCCGGTGGCCCGCGGCGGCGGCGGGCTCCGGCGAGGATGCCTGAGCGATCGGCGCCGAATAGGCCGTGCTCCGGCGCCCGGCCGCGATGCCGCCAGCGGATTTTGCCGGACCCGGTGCTGCCCTAGGCGCTGGGTTCGCCCGGAATCCGAAGATCACCGCGGTGATGATCGCGGCGACGGCGAGAAAGCCGCCGGCCGACGCGAGCACGCCCCTGGGACGCCTCGCGAGGGCTCCCGCCGAGTGCCTGCCTGTTAGCCCGGCCAAGCGTTCCGCCCCCGATCCTCATCGCTGCCCGCCTGCCGCTGTTCCCCGCCGGTGCGGCCGCCGCGGTCTAAGCCGCGGGACAGATCTGCTGGTATGGCAGGGACCCAGCGTAGTCAGCCCACTGCTGGCGGGTGAAGGATTGGCCCGCGATGGCGCACGCCGCGGCGAGCAGGCCGGCCGGGAAGCTCACGTCCCAGCGCCGGGCGGTGCCGTCGCCGCTGGCGGTGGCCAGCATGGTGCCGCTGGAGTTGAACGCCACCGCGTAGACCGGCTGGCTTCCGGCGGTGATGGGCGCGCCGATCTCCTGCTGGGTCGCCACGTCCCAGAGCCGGGCGGTGCCGTCGCCGTCGGCGGTGGCCAGGATAGTGCCGCTGGAGTTGAACGCCACCGCGTAGACCGGCTGGCTTCCGGCGGTGATGGGCGCGCCGATCTCCTGCTGGGTCGCCACATCCCAGAGCCGGAGCGTGCCGTTCCCGCTGGCGGTGGCCAGCGTGGCGCCGTCCGGGCTGAAGGCCACCGCGACCGTGCCCTGCCCCACGGTCGCCTGGGCGGGAGTGGCGGCGGTGTCCCCGGTCATGGGCGCGCCGATTTGCCGTTGCGTCGCCACGCTCCACAGCCGGGCGTCCCCGTTCGCGCTGACCGTAGCCAGCGTCTTGCCGCCCGGACTGAACGCTAGTGCGCCCTGGCCCGCCGCGGCGCCCGCGGTCATCGCGGGGCCAGTCTGCTGCTGGCTGGCCACGTTCCACAGCCGGGCCTGGCCGTCGTCGCCTATGGTCGCGACCAGTGCGCCGTCCGGGCTGAAGGCCACCGGTCCAGCCGCGTCAGCTGCGGGCCAGGGCTTCCCGATCGGCTTACCGGTCGCTGTCGCCCATAGCTGCAGGCCATCGGCGACCACGGCCAGGGTCTTGCCGTCCGGGCTGACGGCGAGTCCGGTCACGGCCCGGTCGCCGTCGATGGGCACGCCGGCCGGCCGCTGGGTGATGGTGTTCCACAGCCGGACCGTGCCGTGCGCGCCGCTGACGGCCAGGATGGTGCCATTGGCAACCAGGACGGCCGGCGGGTGCCCGGCTGCGGGAGTGGCCGGCCTGCCGATGCCGAGCGGAGCCGAGGCCTGATGAAAGCCGTCCGGGTTCCACAGCTGGACGGTGCCGTTGCCGTTTCCCGTGGCCAGGCCGCTCCCGTCCGGGCTGAAGGCCACCACGCTGACGCCCGCTGAACTCTGTGCCGTCAGGGGAGCGCCGCTCTGCTGCTGCGTGGCGACAGTCCACAGCGTGGTTGATCCATTGCCCTGCGCCGCGGCGAGGGTCGCCCCGCTGGGGCTGAAGCTCAGCGCGGCCACGGAACTCCCGGTCGCCATGGTCGCGCCGGACTGGCTCTGGCTGGCGACGTCCCAGAGCCGGACGTCCCCGTCAGCCCCGCCCGTGGCCAGGATCTTGCCGTCCGGGCTGAACGCCAACGTGACCACCGCGGCGGAACTGGCCACGATGGCGGGGCCGGCCTCATGCTGGGTTCTGACGTTCCACAGCTGGACGGTTCCGTCGCTGCTGGCGGCGGCTACCGTCGTGCCTTCCGGGCTGACCGCCACCGCCGCCACGGGGTTGAGGTCTGAGCTCATCGGCTCGCCGATTTCCTGCTGGGTGGCGGTGTTCCAGAGCCGGAGGTTTCCGCCGGCGTCGCCGGTGGCCAGGATCTTGCCGTCCGGGCTGAACTCCACCGCGCTGTGGTCCGCGCTGGCGGCCAGCGGATGCGCGCTGATCTTCGCCTGGTTGGTCAGGTTCCAGCTGCCGACGGCACTGGCATCGGCGACTTCCAGGGCCTTGCCGCCGCCGGTGAACGTCAGCGCGAGCACCGCGGCGCCGCAGGTGGCGGTGCTGATCAGCTGGTGCGAGGCGAGATCCCAGAGCCGGATCGAGCCATCGGCGTACCCGGCCGCCACGGTCTTGCCATCCGGGCTGTAGGCCAGCGTGGTCACCAGCCCGGACGCGGCGGCCAGGGCGCCGCGCACGGGCTGGGCGAGTGACTCAAGCAGGCTGTAACGCGCCTCGGCCGTGGGCGCGACCCGCCACGCCGCCCCCGCGAGCTCCGACGCGGTGAGCGGATTCAGGGCGTCAAGCGCCGTACTCTGGGCGGCCAGGCGTCCGGACAGGTCAGTGGTCCGAAGCTGGTCCGCGGTATGCCGGGCCGCCCTAGCCGTCAGCCCGGCTCCGGTGAGCGCGGCCACGAGCAGCACTACCAGCACCCCGGCCAGCGTCCGGCGACGCCACCTGCCCCGGGTGGTCGCCCGGCCGCTGGCCCGCAGGAAAGCAGTCTCGTCCGGAGCCAGCGCCGGGTACTGGCCCGGATCGGCCGCCCAGACGCGGGCGGCCTGCCGGGCCGCGGCGAGCTGGACCCCGCGGTACAGCGAGGAGGAGTCCTTGCCGTTCCTGCGCCACCTGGCCGCGTCCTCGGCGAGCTGGCCGTGCAGGATCAAGCTGGTCTGGTCTTCTTCCAGCCAGTTGCGCAGCCGCGGCCAGGCCCGCAGCAGGGTGTCATGCGCGATCTCGGCCACGTCGGCGCCCAGGATCAGCAGGTGGCTCCGGGCGAAGGCGGCCAGCACCGCGCCGACGCCAGGCCACTGGTTCTTGGGGTGCCTCGCCCGCAGATCGGTTCGGGTCGCCGGCCGGCCGACGGGGCGGCGATCGGGGGTCACGACCGTCAGCTGCCGAAGTACGTCCCGCGCGATCGGTTTCTGGTGCGCGGGCAACCCGGCGTAGACGGACTCGGCGCTGACTTCGACCGCCCCCGCGACCCGGCCCGTGCGGTCGTAGCCCTCGGCGGTCAGCCGGCCGTTTTCGCGGTTGACCCAGGTGGCCATCATGGCCTGGGAGAGCTGCGGAAGCACCCCGCTGCCGTGCTCACGGCTGGCGGCCTGGACGTCCGTCATGATGACTTCGATGAGAGCGCTATCAAGGTGCAGCCCGCTCGCCTGCGCCGGTGCCGCGATCGCGCGGCGCAGGTCCTGCGCCGCCATCGGGCCGACCACGAGCTGGCCCCGCTCCATGGCGCGGACGAGCTGAGGGAAGTCAGCACACCGGTCCCAGTAGTCCCCGCTGACCGCGATCACGACCCGGGCGGGCGGCTCGCCCCGGGCTGGCGGCTCGCCCCGCGACCGGGCCGGCTTGGTCGCCATCGCGCACACCGCCTCGATGAACGCTGTCCGCTCCAGCCTTGCGTCCGCGTCGCCGGCCGCGAAGATCCGCTCGAACTGGTCGATGATCAGGACCAGCGGCTCGGCGGCCGGATCGCTGCCGTCGTGATCGAGCTGCCGCTCGCCATGATGGGCTGTGGCCTGCATGATCTCACCGACCAGCAGGTGCGCTTGGCCGGGCGCCTCAGCCAGGATCTGCCGGGTGGCCACCGGATCCCTGGCGCCCAGCTGGCGGCCCAGCTCGGCCAGCTGGGCCGCCAGCTCGGTGAGGGGACGCATCGCCGGGACCATGGTGATCCTGGGCCAGGACGCGGACCCCGGCAGTTGCACGCCGCGGGCCAGCGCGGGCACCAGGCCAGCCTGCAGCAGTGAGGTCTTGCCGGCGCCGGCGGCCCCGGTGACCATGACGATCCCGGTCTCGGCGAGTTTGCCCGTCAGCTCCGCGGTGAGCCGTTCCCGGCCGTAGAAAACCGCCGCATGGGCCTGGTCATACGGCAGCAGTCCCCGGTAAGGACAGCGGTCGGCCCAGCCCGGGCCCGGATGTTCCGCCTCATCAGGTGCCGGTTTCCACCGGCGGGTACGCCGCTCGATGACCGCCAGCTCCTCGCGGATCAAGCGCACATCGGCCGACTGCCGCCCGACCTGCTCGCTGGCGGCGCGCAGCTCGGCCTCCTGCCCGTCCAGGCGGTCCTGGGTCTGCTCGGCCGCGCGGACGAGGTCGGCCAGCATGAAGGCCATCTCCCCGAACTCGGCGCTCACCGTCTCGATCGCGGCGAGCACCTCCCGCTCCACCTGCTCGTCACCGGCCTCGACCGCCGCCCGGAACATGGTGCCGCCCGCGTCCACTTCCCGCATCACCATCGCGATGTCGGATCGCAGGCCGTTCGCCCGCTCACCGCCCCCGGCCAGGGTCTCGGTGATGCCCTGGCTGATTTCCCCCGGCATGCCCTGGCTGGTTTCCCGCCGCGACGCGTCTCCGGGGACCCGCGCTGACCGCGCCCGCTCAGCGGCGCCGACCAGCACGTCCGTCAGGATGTCAGCGCCGACCGAGGAAAGCACACCGGCCCCCGGCACGCCAGCACCCGGGATCCCGGCCGCACCGGGCGCCGACCCGAACGCGGCTGCGCACAGCCACGGCAGCACGGCCTGAGCCTGGACATCGCGCAGTTCGCGGCGACCGTTTCGCGCGGTGTGCAGCACCTGCTCACGGATACCAGCCTGGAGCCGGTCAACCCCCTCAAGCTCGCCCACCAGAACACTCCCCACCCGCGCATAACACCCCAAAGACGGCCGCAGCCTAGCCGGCCACATGCTTCTGGGCCGTGCTTTTGCCTGGTATGACCCCGTAGGGCCCTAGCTGGCGGCCGGCATTTTCGTTCTCAGCTGGGATCCTCGCCGCGGACAGCGATCCGCGTATCGGGATCCAGGACCTGGAGCAGGGGCGTCGAGGCGGCCCTGAGCCGCTGCACCGCGTCATCGAGCCGGGTGGCCGAGACGCTGTCCGGTCCTACCGTCCCGGCGGTCATCCCGAGGGCGCGGGCCATCTCGCCGCCCAGGTACTGGGCCTGCTCCAGGAAATTCCGCGACGCCTTGGCGTCGATCAGCACCGGCGCGCCGACCAGCAGCATCATCATGTAGGTCCGGAACTCATCACCCGCCGCGTCCCGGTCACCCGAGTCCGCCAGCGCCTGGGACACCGCCTGCGCCGAGCGGATGGCCTGGTTCACCAAGATGGCCGCCTGCGCCGCGACAGCGCGGGCCCGGTCCTTGATCTGGCGCAGCCGGACGACCTGGTCGATCACCAGGACCGTGATGAGCAGCCCGAGCAGCCCGGACACCATGTCCGTGGTCAGCGCGTGGGCCGACCACCAGCGCCGCAGCGCGCCATCGGTCACGTCCAGGATTATCAGCGCGCCGCCCCCCAGCGTAACGACGATCGCCGCAAACCAGCCCCGCCACCGTGACCCCACCCCAAAACCCTAGCGGCAGCCCCGCGCCGCCGTTATCGTGGACAGCTACCTGCGTCCCAGCGAGGTTTTGTGTCCACGATCCTGCGAGGGTCAGCCGACCGCGGGTTCGGCGATCATGGCGGTGCCGATCTGGCGGAAGCCGATGCTGGCGTAGACGCGAGCCACCGCGTCGTCGCTGGCGGACAGGAAAACGGTCTGGACCCCGCGTGCCAGCGCGTCGCTGGCCAGCAGCGCGGCCGCCGCGGCCCCGAGGCCCTGGCGGCGGTCGGCGGGCAGGACGCCGACCCCGGTGATCTCGGCCACGCCGTCCACCGCCTGGCAGCTGCCCGCCGCCAGCGGGCCGTCCGGGCCGAACGCCGCGACCAGCACCGACTGCCCCGATCGCAGCCGCTCGCGCAGGATCGCCAGCGTGCCGCCATCGTAGTCCGCGGCGATCTTGTCGCGCTCGGCTGTGCCTGCCTCGCCGGCCGCCATGCCCGGGTGGCCGAAGGCGACGGCGGGTACCGCCCAGATCCGGTCGAGTTCGGAGTCCTCGGGAGCGATGACGCGCACGGTGATCCCGGGCGGCAGCGGCGGCGCCTGCGCGGGCCCGGCGAGCACCATGAGGGGGTGCGTCTGCACTTCCAGGCCGGCCTCGGCGGCAGCCGCCGCCATCTCCGGCGTGACCTGCTCGATCCATTCGAAGGACTCGGGAATGATCAGCTCACGCTGACGGGCCCGGACCGCGCGGATGTCGGTGGCGGTGACCGGTGGTCGCGACCCTCGCCTGGGCCGCGCGTAGTACGGCCATCCGGGGCCGACCGGAACGAACAGCACGAGCGGCCCGTACTCGGCGGCGGCGGCCCGGCGCCGGGGGACCGCATCGCAGAAGGCGTCAATTCGCTCAACGACCTCATAATCTCTCACAACAGTATTTACCTTAAGGTCCCGGGGGCGCTCGTCCAACTGTGTTTACCTCACGTTTGCGCACGAGTCTGCCAGTGAGCCGAAAGCGCCTGGCGGCGGCCAAGTGCTCGCCAGGAATTAATTTGGTGTAAAGGCCGCCGCGGATGGGTCACCTAGGCAGGGCGCCGCGCGATCAGGTGCAGCAGGGCGGCGAACGCGGTGCTCAAGAGGCGGATCCTAGGGTTCGCTGCATGAGGACAGTATCGATCCACCGGCCGTGCTTGCGGCCGACACCGGACAGCCGGCCCGCTTCGGTAAAGCCGAACCGGCGGTGCAGCGCGGCCGAGGCGTCGCTTCCGGTATCGGCGATGACCGCGATGACCTGGCGCGCACCCGCGTCCGCGCACCCGGCCAGCAGCCCGCCGAGCAGGGCACTGCCGAGCCCGCGGCCGGTGTGCCCGGGGGAGAGGTACACCGTGTCCTCGACGGTGTGGCGGTAGGCAGGCTTGGGCCGCCACGGGCTGGCGTAGGCGAACCCGCAGACCGTCCCCGGCATCCCGCTGGCCTCGGCCACCAGGAAGGGCAGGTTCGCCCCGGCCAGGTCGGCGAGCCGGCGCCGCCAGTCCGCGGCGGCCGGCGGGACCTCCTCGAAGGTGGCGACGCTGGTCATGACATAGTGCGCGAAGATCGCGGCGACCTGATCGGCGTCCGCGGCTGCCGCCGGGCGGACAACAGGCGCCGGGCGGACAACAGGCGCCGGGCGGACAACAGGCGCCGGGCGGACAACAGATGGTGCGGTCAAGGCGATATCTCCGTGCCGGTGCACATGAGTGAGGGGGCCGCGTGGTACGCGGCCCCCTCAGCTCACTCTGCTCTGTGCTTACCTCTGCTTAGGCGCTGGGACGGTCAGCAGTCGAAGTAAAGCTCGAACTCGTGCGGGTGCGGCCGCAGTCGGAGCGCGTCGAGCTCGACGGTCCGCTTGTAGTCCAGCCAGGTCTCGATGAGGTCGGGGGTGAACACGCCGCCCTCGGTGAGGTACGCCTGGTCCTCCTCCAAGCTGGCCAGCACCGCTTCCAGCGACCCGGGGACCTGCGGGATGGAGGATGCCTCGTCCGGCGGCAGTTCGTACAGGTCCTTGTCCACCGGCTCCCGCGGCTCGATCTTGTTCTTGATCCCGTCCAGGCCGGCCATCAGCATCGCGGAGAACGCGAGGTAGGGGTTGGCCGACGGGTCCGGGACGCGGAACTCGACGCGCTTGGCCTTCGGGTTCGTCCCGGTGATCGGGATCCGGATGCAGGCCGAGCGGTTCCGCTGTGAGTAGACCAGGTTGACCGGGGCCTCGAAACCGGGGACGAGACGGTGGTAGGAGTTCGCCGTCGGGTTGGTGAAGGCCAGCAGCGAGGGCGCGTGCTTAAGCAGGCCGCCGATGTAGTACCGGCCTATGTCCGACAGGCCGGCGTAGCCAACCTCGTCGTAGAACAGCGGCGAGCCGTCCTTCCAGATCGACTGGTGGCAGTGCATCCCGTTGCCGTTGTCACCGAACAGCGGCTTGGGCATGAACGTCACCGTCTTGCCCGCCGCCCGGGCGGTGGACTTGATGATGTACTTGAACAGCATGAGCTTGTCGGCTTCCTCCAGGAGGGGGCCGAAGCGCATGTTGATCTCGGACTGGCCGGCCGTGCCGACCTCGTGGTGCTGCATCTCGACCTGGATACCGTGCGCGAGCAGGTTGGTCGTCATTTCCGCGCGCAGGTCCGCGAAGTGGTCCATCGGCGGGACAGGGAAATAGCCGCCCTTGTACCTGGGCTTGTAGGCCAGGTTGCCGCCCTCCTCGTCCAGGCCGGAGTTCCACGCGCCTTCGATCGAGTCGATGTGGTAGAAACCCTCGTTCGCCGAGGTCGAGAAGCGAGCCGAGTCGAAAATGTAGAACTCCGCCTCGGGGCCGAAGAACGCCGTGTCGCCAATGCCGGTGCCGCGCAGGTAGTCCTGCGCCTTCCTGGCGATGTTGCGCGGGTCCCTGGAGTAGGGCTCGCCGGTCAGCGGGTCGTGCACGAAGAACGTCATGTTCAGGGTCTTGTGCGTGCGGAACGGGTCGATCCCCGCCGTGCTCGGGTCGGGCAGCAGCAGCATGTCGGACTCGTGGATCGCCTGGAACCCGCGGATCGACGAGCCGTCGAACATGAGGCCGTCGGTGAAAACATCCTCGCTGAACGCCGACGCGGGCACGGTGAAGTGCTGCATCGTTCCCGGCAGGTCGCAGAACCTGACGTCAATGAACTCTACGTTTTCCTCCGCGATGAAGCTGAGGACTTCCTCGGCACTGCTGAACATCAACCCTCCCGGTACAGGGCACGCAGAATAGGTTCTCAAGTCACGCGATTCGGACGTTAGACGTCGGCAATTTCCGCCCCGTGTCTGGTGTGTTTCACAAATGTTACGGCTCAGGCTACGGCTCGCGTCCGACGTCAGGGCACCTATTATGGCCCGCTGCGCGGCCCGTGGCACGCAACGGATACCGTGGTGTCGTGGCCAAGAAATCCCGTAACCGCGGCACCGGGCCGACGCGGACCGCTGCCGCCACCGCTGGTTCAGCCAGCGGGAGGCCGCCCGGCGGGGGGCAGGGTACCGCGCAGCTGACGGCCCCGGCGGCCACCGAGGAAGCCAAGGCCTACCCGGGCCAGCGGTTCGGGTTGCCCGAACAGGGTCCGGGGTCGGTGGCCCCCATGGGCAGGCGCGTGCTGGCCCTGCTCATCGACTGGCTGCTCAGCATGCTCATCGCGTACTGGCTTACCCATTCGCAGTTCTGGACCATCGC
>Ga0182030_10023414_pt1 | contig 11420 bp, 11 predicted proteins | sample 812S3MmetaG_FD_121299 | JGI IMG/M metagenome (GOLD analysis project Ga0182030, IMG submission 121299) | Permafrost microbial communities from Stordalen Mire, Sweden - 812S3M metaG (Illumina Assembly) | ecosystem: Environmental > Terrestrial > Soil > Wetlands > Permafrost | place: Sweden...
CTCGAAGACACCGAGATCCGCTACCGCCAGCGCTATCTCGACCTCATCGCGAATCCCGACGTGAAGGACGTGATGCTCAAGCGCAGCGCGATCATCCACGAGATTAGGAATTTTTTCCACGAGCGTAAATACGTCGAGGTCGAGACGCCGGCGATGCAGGCGATTCCCGGCGGCGCGGCGGCGCAGCCGTTCAAGACTTTTCACAACGCGCTCGGCTGCGAATTCTATCTGCGCATCGCGCTGGAGCTTTACCACAAGCGGCTGCTCGTGGGCGGCATTGACAAGCTGTTTGAGATCGGGAAAAACTTCCGCAACGAAGGTCTCTCGCGCCGGCACAATCCCGAATTCACGATGCTCGAAGCCTATTGCGCGTTCGGCGATTACGCGACGATGATGGAACTGGTGGAGTCGCTCATCACGACCGTGGCGCAGAAAGTTTTGGGAACGCTCGTCATCGAACATAATCAGGATACGGGCGTGAAGGCGGCCATTCAACACGCGTTGCAGGAGGTGGACGCGATCTCCACGCACATGACGGGAACGATTTTGAAATCAAAGGACGGCAATACCGCCGCCGCTTTTGTGAAAAACATGGGAGATGCCCGAACGGCCTTGGTGGCAGCTCTGGAAGAAATTGGGAAGAAGCCCGCATCAGAAATCGCCAAGGTGGCCATCGGCGCAATCCTGGTGGCCATCGGAACGATCGGGTTTCACAAGGTGAACATGGCCACCGGCGACAAATCGCTCGGAGACGTGTTTGCCTCGGCGGCGGTAAGGTTTGACAGCACCGTGGCCACGCTCGAAAAATTGGCCGTGGCGAAAGTCATCAATCTAGCGACGCCATGGAAGCGCGCGAAATACAAAGATTTGGTTCGCGAAAAAGCCGGCGCGGATTGGTTTGACATTTCACCCGCTGAACGCCGCCAACGTGCGCACGATCTTGGCGCGGAAATCGGCAAGGAATACGTGGATTATGAAGTCACCGGCGCGGTGTTTGAAAAATTGATCGAGCCGACGCTCATCCAGCCCACGTTCGTCACGCATCTGCCCAAGGAACTCGTGCCGCTCGCCAAGCTTTCACCCGACGACCCGACGACCGTCGAGGTCTTCGAGTGCTGCATCAACGGCCAGGAAATTTCGCCCGGCTACACCGAGCAGAACGATCCGATTCAGCAGCGCGCCACGCTGGAACATCAGGCCGGCGGCGAACAGCAGAAGCTGGACGAGGATTTTCTCGTGGCGCTCGAACACGGCATGCCGCCCGCCGGCGGCATCGGCATCGGCATTGACCGCCTGTGCATGATGTTGCTCGGCCAGGAAAGCATCCGCGACGTGATTTTATTCCCGCAGTTGAAGCCGAAATAAATTTTCATTGGCTGGCCGGCCTGGAACTGGAAGATGAGTTGCCGGGTTTGATTGAGCTTGGGAATGATCTGCTGTGCCAGAGAAAACCTGAATGGCATGAAAAAAGTTCTTGCAAACCTGTGGAGAGATAAGAGAATCTCGAAATAGCCTCACGCTGTTCGTGCGCCAGAGACGATATGGGAAATTCCAAGTTAAGTGAAACTGCTATATGATATGTAGGAAATTTAGGAAAACACGACTAATGATAAAAAATTTGCGGGTGTTTTTTGGACTTCCGTGCTTGGGCATGGGAGCGTGTTTGCTGGCTTTTTTCGCCTTCACTTCGGTTTCGCGCGCCGCGCTTTATAAAATAACCTTCAACGATAGAAACATTAACGTTGGCTCCGGGCAGATTGATGTCGAACCCGTCAGTGGTGGTCTCTATTCCTATGCCGCCAGCGGCTCCCTCACCGTGACTGCCGGCGCAGCGATCGGCAACTGGACCCTGTCCGGCGGAACCACACCATACCCCAACTATTTGACCTCACCGAAAGGCGCATTTTGGTATAATAACGCCGTATATCCCGCCGGGAAGAATCCCCAATATACCGTTAATAATCCGCTTCTGGACGATTATGGTTTATTGTTCACACAAAACAATGGCAATGAACTCAATCTTTGGGGCAACGCGGATGGCACTTACAACTTGGGTGGCTATGTTGGCGGGACGCTAAATTTTAATGTAAATATAAGTCTTGGCGGGACGACAATCACCCCCGTTCCTGAACCGATCAACTACGCTTTGGCTGGTTTCGGCCTGATTTTCGTTGGCGGCAGCGTCGGTCGTTTCTGTCTCAACCGCCGCCGTTCCGCCACGGCCAGCTAAAGCATTTTAACTGCGTCGTCATCGAAAACAGTCGCGGCAACTTTATTTCATCTGGTTCATTTTGTTCGTTTCCGCCAGCAACTGCTTTTCTTTCGGAAAAAATGGATTGAGCCGACTTTGATTCAGCCCACGTTCGTCACGCCTCTGCCCAAGGAACTCGTGCCGCTCGCCAAACTTTCACCGGACGCCCCGGCTACGGTTGAAGTTTTTTAATGCTGCATCAACTGCCAGGAAAGCATCCGCGACGTGATCCTGTTCCCGCAGTTGAAGCCGAAATAAGCTGCGATGAATTTGTGGATCACGGGCGTCGCGCCCGAAACCGACCACGGTTCACAATCTGCAATGCGCGAATGCAAAACCATCCGCCACACGTCCCGACGAAATTTGGCGGGACGCCAAATTTGACCCGCGAGACGCGGGTGCTACCACCAAATCATTTCGCGCCCGGCCGGCGTAAAAAGGCGGCAGGTTTTTCAACCTGCCGCCCGGAATTTTGTTCAGTTGATCAGGCCACGGCGTTCAGCAGGCCGCCCACGGTTGGGGTCGTGGTAGCCGCGCTGCCGGAACTCGATCCGCCGTCATCCGTGTCGCCGTCGTTGGCGCCGCTGGCCGCCGGGGCATTTTGCACGCGGGCTGTGCGGCCGGCGCTTTTGATGTCCTGCTTAAATGTGGCGAAGGCCTGCTTGGCCGCCGAGATGTCGCCGGACTGGAGCGCGTTGCCCAGCGCCTGAAAATCCTTGCCGATGGAGCTGTTCGAATCGAATGGGCTTTTGCCGCCGGCGGACGACGACGCTTTTTGAATGTCCTGCTGCAAGGTGGCAAACGCCTGGGTCGCCCCGGCCAGATCACTGGCATTCAGCGCGCTCTTGAGCGCCTTGAAATCCTGGGAATTGTGTTTGAGATTGCTTCGCATCTGCGTGAGCGCGGAGTCCGTGGTGGCTGAGGCGGCGGGCACAAAGCTGCTCGCGCCGCTGACGGCATGCATTGGTTCTCCGCCCATGAAGGCACCGGCGGCGCTGGATAGGTTGGTAACATTCATATTTTAATTGGGTCGCAGACAGCTTTTATCTGCCCACATGTTCCTGTTAATCGGCGTTTTGGAAAACGACTTAAATTATTTAATGATCAATTTAAGAGGAAATAAAGCGTGCTCGCTCGCGGCGGGCTTGACCGTCCGGGCCGGATGCGCGAAGGTGGGCGGCATCGGCCCACGGTTCCGGCTGTTGACAAATTTTCATGACCCGCACGCAACCGAATTCTCTGGCGATGATCCGGGCCAGGATTTTGCCGACGATTCAAACCACCGCCACCGGCAACTTTCACCAGCTCCGCTTCACGGCGATGAGCACGGTCTGCCGGGTGGATTTCGTTTGCGACGACGCGCAACTGGCCCGGCAATTTCAGCAGGCAGCCTGGCATTGGGTAGCGGGGTTCGAGGCGCAGTATTCGCGGTTCATTCCCGACAGCCTGACCGGACGCATCAACACGGCGGCCGGCTCGCGCTGGGTGGATGTGGATGCGGATGCGGAAAATTTGTTTGATCTGTGCCAGGAAATGGTGGCGTTCACCGGCGGCGCGTTTGATCCCACGGTGCTGCCGCTGCTGCGGTTGTGGAATTGGAAAGCCACGCCGCCGACGGTGCCAACGGAACCGGCGGTCGCCAAAACCCTGGAGCTGGTCGGCTGGCACAAAGTTCAGCGGCGCGCGGGCGGAATTTTTCTGCCGCAGCAGGGCATGTGCCTGGATCTCGGCGGCCTTGGCAAGGAATTTGCCGTGGATCAAGTGCTGACGCTGGCGTTGCAACGCGGCATCACCAATGTGCTGGTGGATTTTGGCCAGGATTTGCGCGTGCATGGCGTGCCGCCGGAACGCGCCGCCTGGTTTATCGGCTTGGAAAATCCGCAGCAGCCGGGAAATTGCTGGGCCGGGCTGAAAGTAACCGATCACGCCGTCGCCACTTCTGGCGATTACGCCCGCCATTTCACGGCCGACGGCCGGCGTTACGGTCACATCATTGATCCGCGCAACGGCTATCCGGTTCACAACGGCTGTCTGTCGGTGTCGGTCGTCGCGCCGCAATGCACTCTGGCGGGCATTCTGTCCACCGCGACCTTCGTGCTCGGTCCCGCAGCAGGGTTGGCTTTGATGCGCCATCGGCCCGGCGTCGAAGGAGCCGTCATCACGGAGACAAACTGTTTTCAAACCGCGAAATTCAGCGGTTATACGACCATATAAAACCGGCCAGCCAGGCAAGTATCCGCGCGTAGTCAGGTTTCCGCAATTGCACCGGAAACCTTGTTACAAACCAAAAAAACGCCGCTGGTGCAGCCGGCTTTTGCTCGATTGGAGTCGAGCGCCGCCGCGCTGCACCGGCCTTGCGTCCCGGCTCAAGCCACTGCGTTGAGCTTCCCGCTTTCAGACACCTCGGCTGGAGCCGCCGCCGCCGAGGAGACCGCGCCGGCGCGGTCATCAGCGTCGCCGTCATTATCGGCGCGCGATTTGGGTTTGGTGCTGGCGGTGGTCGGCGGTTGATAGGTGCCGGCGGAGGCGGATACGTTGGATATGTTCATACGTTTGGTTTGGTTTATTATTTTACCGTGACATGCATTTTATCGGGCGCAAATGAATTAACTTTAAGTATTTCTCTCACTAATTGATCCGGGCGGGCAATTTTCGAGTGGCCGGCATCGGCATTGACCGCCTGCGCCTGATGCAGCTCGGCCAGGAAAGCGTCCGTGATGGAATTTTGTTTCCGCAGTTGAAGCCGAATTGACACGAGTTAAAAATGGTGGCACGGGCCTCCGGTCCGTCGTTTCGGGCGTCGCGCCCGAAACCGTCCACGATTCACAATCCTCAATTCGCGAACGCAAAACTGCCCACCACGCTGTCCGACGAAATTCGGCGGGACGCCGAATTTGACCCGCGAGATGCGGGTGCTGCCAACCGTCAGAGCCACGCCTTCAGGCGTTCGCGCAAAACCTGCCGGGCGCGATAAAGTCGTGATTCCACGGCCTTCGGCGTCGTTTCCAAAATGGTGGCAGCCTCGGCCGTGCTGCGGTTCTCCCATTCGCACAGCACAATTGCTTCGCGCAAATCCTCCGGCAATTTCCCGACGGCGACGCGCACAGCCTGGGCGCGTTCGGCGGCGAGCGCGGCTTCGTTCGGCGCGGGGCCGTCCGCCGGCAGCGTGCCGCCGAGCGACTGTTCCGTCTCCGGATTTTCCGCATCGAGAGAGACATTCGGATGCCGCGCGCGCCAGCGAAAATGATTTCGCGCCAGATTCGCGGCGATGGTGAAGAGCCAGCTTGAAAACTTTTGTTCCGGACGAAAACTTCCGGACGACTTGAAAACGCGGACAAAGGTTTCCTGCGCGAGATCGTTCGCGTCGTCCTCGTTGCCGGTCATGCGGCAGAGAAAATGGAAAACGGGCGTGGCGTGGCGCTCCATCAAATCATTGAGCGCGGCATCCTGGCCCGCCTGCAACTTTTCCATGTCCGCGCGGTCCAAGGCGTCGGCCTGCCGGCCTGCATCCTCCGGCGCAGGCTGGGCGTCAGTGATGATGCTCATGGCCAGAATCGCCTGACATGGATTGTTCCATTAGCTCGTTCGTGCCGAGCGTGAGTTGCTGCATTTCGGCCAGATAGCGTCGTCCCTGTTCCGGCGGCATCGCCAGGCTGACGGTGGCAAAATGCTGGAGCATTTGCGTCTGGCATTGCGCCCGCAGCGCGGCGAGTTCGTTCAATTTGATTTGAGCTTCGGCGGTGAGGTTGGTGCCGCTGCCAAGGACGGATTCCAATTCGGTTTTCTTGGCGGCGATCTTCGCGCAGATTTCGGCGCATTTTGGCAGATAGCCTTCGTGCAGTTCACGGATGCGTGCCATTTCCGCATCTCCCAGGTGAAACTCCGTGCGCAGCCAGCTCAAATCATCCGCCGGCTTGGCACAGCACATGACGCTGGCTCGCTGGGCGACGAAATAGGAACCGGTAAAAATCGCCGCGCCCAGCGCCAGCGCGCCCAGAAGAATGACGAGCGAACGGTTCATGTTCAACGCAGCGAACTCGGCGCGACCGACGCAATGTAACGCACTTCCGCATCGTGCCGCGCCGTTTGCGCGCCGCTGTAGGTGCCGAAAGAAATTCCGGCGAGCATCAACACGGCGACGGTGGCGTAGGCAAATCGCGGCCGGAGAATCAAGGTGACGACCGCTTCCAGCCAAGTGCCACTTCCGCTTGACTTGACCGTTGCGTCGGCATTCTCAATGCGCCGCCAGACGTTTTGCTGGAAGCGGGGCGGCAACGCTGGAAACGTCCGCGCTTCGCGCAGGAGCGAGCCGAGTTTTTCATCGGCGGGATTGAAATTTTCTTTTTTCATCGGATCAAGGGCGGTGGAGATTTTGTCCACCGCCCGCAGTTTACTGTTTTGTTAACGCCGGGACAACCCGGTTGATGGTTGAGCCGGCCAATCGGCTTACTTCGTGGCGACGGTCATGCAGCCCGGCATCGTCGTGTGGGAAGTGCATTCGGCCACAATTTTCGGGGTGCCGTTCATATTGTTGCGGCAGGCCAGAGCCGGATTCGAGTCGTTGACCACGCCAGTGACCGTCTTGATTTGGTTATCTCCGGCGCGCGGCGTCAGGAGGCTGGCACTTGCCGGAGCGAGCTGGGCGGCGATGAGGCCGGACACAATCTTGTTTTGGTTGCCGGCGGCGCGCGGCGAGAGCAACGCATCGGCGGCGAACGAGGTGAAGGTGAACGCAGCGATGGCTGCACCGAGGAGGATTTTTGTTTTCATATTTAATTTCTTTTTTTGTTCGGCCGGCGCTTCATTGCTCCGGCGGATGCTGGTAATACCCCGGCAAAATGAAATCCCCTCAAAAAATCCATCGGCCCCGCACCGCCACCGGACAATGCCGGTTGAAAAGAAGAATAGATTCTTATTTGTCTGCCGCCGTGTTGGATTGCCAGGGAACAGACCGCTCCGCACCCATTTTTCCGGCCGCTTGTATATTTTCGCCAGATTGATAGCTTAAAAGTGTCGGCGTCGGCGGGCTGAAAATAGTTTGAGGGGTTTCAGCTTTGCCGGTGTAAGTCATCTGTGCCATACGAGCACATCAACATTAACCTTTAACCAAACATGAAAAAAACGAATCTGTATATCCTGATTGCCATCGGCACCGTCGGCGTCCTGGCTTTAACCACGAAACTCACGGCGGGGGACGGCGGGATGTCATCCTGTGGCATGGGCGGAGGCTGTTGCGGCGGCATGACCACGCCAACGGCCGCTGATGTCAGCACGAATGCCACGCCTGATTTGCTGGCGACCTGCCCCGTATCCGGCGAGAAGCTCGACGGCGACATGGGCAAGCCGTTCGTTTTCACCTACAAGGATCAGGAAGTGAAACTGTGCTGCAAGAGCTGCAAAAAGGATTTCGACAAGGATCCGGAAAAATACATCACCAAGATCCGCGCGGCGGACAAAAAGTAATCGGCGACCGCGCATGAAGCTTGTGCCCGGCGCGTGGGAAAATTTTCCGCGCGCCGGTTTTTTATTCGCCGACAGATGACCCGAACCCACCAACTGATATTGGCCGGCCTCGCCACCGGCGGCCTGATGCTCGCCGGCTGCCAGGGCACTCCCGCGCCGGGCGAAAAACAGGCCCGGCGCGACCTCGTCATGGTGACGGACAAATTTCGCCCGACCCATCAGCCGCTGGGCCTGCCCGAATTGACGCCGGATTCGAGCTTGAGCAATTATCTCACGTTCGCGCTGTTCAACCAGCCGCAAGTGGCCGCCGCCTATTACGACTGGTTGGCCTCGGTGGAGAACATCACCGTGACCCGCTCCATGCCGGATCCGCAGATCGCCCTGCAAGCTTACATTCAAAATTCCATCACGTCGCTCATGCCCGGTTTGTTCCAGCAGATTCCCGGTCCGGGCAAACTCAAGGCGCGCGGCCGGGTGGCCGCCGCGGAAAGCGAAGGCAAATATTTCGCGCTGGAAAGCGCCGTACTGCAAGCCGCATTCAACTTGAAAAGTGCTTATTTCAAATTTGGTTTGCTGGAGGAACAGCTCCGGCTCAAACGCGAAACGCTAACGTTGCTCGAATCCGAGGAACGCGTCAGCCACGCGCAAAATGCGGCCGGCACGGCGGCGCTGGCGGACACGCTGCGCGTCCAAGGCGATTGCAGCCGCGCCCGCAACGACGTTGCCAGCCTGGAGGATTCGCGCCAGCCGCTGCTGGAAAATTTCAAGGCCGCGCTGGGCTTGACGCCAACGCGGCCGGATCCGCCAGTGCCGGCGCATTTTGAATCCGGCAGCGAGATGCCGGATGCCGACGAACTGCGACGCGCAGCGTTCGCGCGCAATCCGCAGCTCAAGTCGCTGGCGGCCGAAGTGCGCGCCGCCGAGGCCGGCATTGCGGTCGCCTACAAGGAGCGCGTGCCGGATTTCAACGCCGGGTTCACCGCCGACGTGAAGGCGTCGCCGATTTTATACTGGCCGCAGTTCACAATGACACTGCCGGTCTGGCGCGACAAGCTCGCGGCGGAAGTCGCGCAGGCCCAGGCAAACGAACTGGCGGCGAAGTCGCGTTTGCAGGCGGCGCAAATTGAACTGGCGGTGAACTTCGCGGAAAAATTGTTCACCTGCCGCGAAACCAGCCGCGACCTAGCACTAATCCGTGATGAACTGATTCCCCAAGCGCAGCAGGCGTTGGCAACCGGCCGCGCAGGCTATCGTGCCGGGCAAATGGATTTTTCCGGTCTGCTGGCGGCGGAGCGGATGCTGCTGGATTTGCAACTGCAATCGGCGGAAGCACGCACGCAGCGCGACATTGCGCTGGCGGATTTGTCCATCCTGGTCGCCGGCCTACCGCCGGCGAACGCACCACTTTTATCGAACACTCGCAAACCTTGAAACTTTTATGAAAACGAAGTTGAAACTAATTTTGCTTGGAACGCTGCTCATTGCTGTAGCGGGCTTGGGCGCATTCGCCGCCGAAACTTCCAGCCAAGCAGACGCGACCAACGCCGTTGCCGTCGCGCCCGGAAAGACGCTCTACACTTGCGGCATGCACCCGTGGATCATCCAGGATCATCCTGGCAACTGCCCGATTTGCGGCATGAAGCTGGAGCTGGTTCACAAAACCGCCGGTGCCGGGGAAGCATCATCGTCTGCCATCGCCGTTGATCCGGCGACGATTCAACTGATGAACATCCAGACGACGGAAATCGCGAGCGGGCCGCTGCGCCGAACCATCCGCACCGTCGGCACGATTGACTATAACGAAACCGCGCTGGTGAACGTGACGACCAAGTTCAAGGGCTGGATTGAAAAACTGGACGTGGACGCGACCGGCGAGCTGGTGCATCGCGGAGAACCACTGTTTGAAATCTATTCGCCGGAACTTTACGGCACCGAGGCGGAATACCTGGCGGTTCTGAATGCCACCAACGGTTCCAGCGGGCCGGCCCTGCGCGAAGCGGCTTTGGAAAAATTAAAATTCTTCGATGTCTCGGACGCGCAGATTGCCGCGCTGGAAAAATCCGGCCAGCCGGCGAAGACGCTTCAGATGCTCGCGCCCGCAGACGGATTTGTGGTTGAAAAAAACGTGGTGCAGGGCGAGATGGTGGAAGCCGGCGCGACGCTTTACCGGCTGGCCGACCTCGGCATCGTCTGGGTCTTCGCGCAGGTTTACGAACAGGATTTGCCGTTCGTCCAGCTCGGCCAGGAAGCGACGGTCAAGCTTGCTTCGCTGCCCGACCGCGAATTTCGCGGGCGCGTCACCTACATTTATCCGAACGTGGACGAGAAAACGCGCACGGCGCGGGTGCGGCTAGAATTTGAAAATCCCGGTTATTTTCTCAAGCCCGGCATGTTCGTCTCGGCGCAGATCGTTTCGGAATTGAAACCGTCCGCGCTGCTGGTGCCGGATTCGGCGGTGTTGCGCAGCGGTGACAAGAATACAGTTTTCGTCGCGCTGCCCGGCGGCAAATTTGATCCGCGCACGGTGGCGCTCGGTCTGGAGGGCGAACACGGCCAGTATGAAGTCGTCAGCGGTTTGCAGGCCGGCGAGCGCGTGGTCACGTCCGGCCAGTTCATGCTCGATTCGGAAAGCCAGTTGCGCGAGGCGATTGAAAAAATGCGCGGGCCGGCGGTCGAAACCGCCGAATCGGTTTCCGTCGCCAGCACAAATGGGAACGAAAAGGTTTCATCCACCAACGCCGAAACTCAAGGCGTAGTCTATGTCTGCCCGATGCCGGAGCACGTTTCCATCACCTACGATCATCCCGGCAATTGTCCGATCTGCGGCATGGCGCTGGTGCCGGTGACGCCCAGGGAACTCCGGCAGCTTCAGCCCGGCGGCAAGGTGCTTTATTACACTTGCCCGATGCCGGAGCACGCGAGTGTTCACGAAGACAAGCCGGGCAAATGTCCCATCTGCGGCATGACACTCATTCCGGTGATGGCGGTGCCGGGAGCAGCCACGAATTCAACGCCCGCAAATGTTGATGATTCATCCAACGCAAAACCGGCGGCGAAGCAGCTTTACACCTGCCCGATGCATCCGGAGATCATTTCCGACAAGCCGGGCAAATGCCCGAAATGCGAAATGGATCTGGTGCCGGTGAAATCAAAATAATCCGCCATGCTCCGACGCATCATAGATTTTTCGCTGCGGAACAAGTTCCTCGTCGTGCTGGCAACGCTGGCGCTGGTGCTGGGCGGCATTTACGCAGTTAAAAACATTCCGCTCGACGCCATTCCCGACCTCTCGGACACGCAGGTCATTATTTACACGCCATGGGAAGGCCAGGCACCAAACATCGTCGAGGATCAAGTCACTTATCCGATCACGACCAAGATGCTTTCCGTGCCGCGCGCGAAAGCGGTGCGTGGCTATTCGTTCTACGGCTACTCGTTTGTGTATGTCATTTTCGATGACGGCACCGATCCGTATTGGGCGCGCAGCCGCGTGCTGGAATACTTGAGCAGCATCAGCGGGCAGTTGCCGCGTGGCGTCACGCCGTCGCTTGGCCCGGATGCCACCGGTGTCGGCTGGGCGTTCATGTATTCCATCAACTCGACGAACCGCAACCTCGCCGACCTGCGCTCGATCCAAGACTGGTATCTGAAGTATCAACTCGCCGCCGTGCCGGGCGTGTCGGAGGTCGCGTCCATCGGCGGCTTC
>Ga0182030_10023415_pt1 | contig 11420 bp, 11 predicted proteins | sample 812S3MmetaG_FD_121299 | JGI IMG/M metagenome (GOLD analysis project Ga0182030, IMG submission 121299) | Permafrost microbial communities from Stordalen Mire, Sweden - 812S3M metaG (Illumina Assembly) | ecosystem: Environmental > Terrestrial > Soil > Wetlands > Permafrost | place: Sweden...
AAGATTTTGCTTAGAAGAGCACAGTAGAAAAGGTCACAAGATGCAAGGTAAGGCAACGGATCAGTTGGAGAACAAGGATGTCGCGTATCGCACTGAAAGCGGACCATGCCACCAAAGTATCGTGACTTCGCAAGGCAGCTGAAAGATGAGGGCTGGACGGTAAAATCACAGGAAGGCAGTCATCAGCAGTGGGTTCATCCTACGAAGCCGGGTAAGGTAACGGTCGCAGGCCATCCAAATGAGGACATTCCCAAGGGAACTTACCGGAAGATGAGAAAGCAAGCGGGGTTCAAATGACAAAAGACTTCTTAGTCGTCTTCGAGGCTGGACCGAAAAACTTCAGCGCATTTGCGCCCGACATTCCCGGCTGCTATGCGCTGGGCGATACCGTCGAAATCACGCGGCAACGATTCCTTGAGGCAGCCAAGGCTCACCTCGACTGGATGGCCACCGACCACGATCCCATCCCGGAACCAGTAACGACCAGCTACGACTTTACGCGCGAAGAAGAGGACGAGACCGGACATTACGTTGTGGAATGGATCGCCATTCCGCTGCCGGATACTGCCCCCCGCGCCCAGCACGCAGCCTGAGGAATTTATGCCGGATGTAACCATTACCGTGGATGGCAAGAAGATCACCGCACCCGGCGGCACGCTGCTGATTGAGGCGTGCAAGAGCGCGGGGATTGAGATTCCGGCGTTCTGTTACTACCCGGGGCTCAGCTTGCAGGCTGCCTGCAGGATGTGCGTGGTCCGGCAGGAGAAGGTGCCAAAGCTGCAGACGGCCTGCACCACGCAGATCGCCGAGGGCCAGGTCTTCTATACGGACACGCCAGAGGTGATCCAGTCGCGCAAGGCAATGCTCCAGATGGTGCTCGCCAACCATCCCCTCGACTGCCCCGTGTGCGATGCCGGCGGCGAGTGCGAACTGCAGGACATGACCTTCAAGTACGGCGCGGCAGACAGTTTCTACGCCGAGCCCAAGAACCATCGCGAGGAGCAGCAGTGGTCGCCGGTGGTCTACTTTGACCGGCCGCGCTGCATCCTGTGCTATCGCTGCGTGCGCGTCTGTGGAGAAGGCATGGACGTCTTCGCTCTTGCCGTTGAGAACCGCAACTCATCTTCCATCATTGCGCCCAACGTCCCCGCAGATCTGTCGCCGGATAACCTGGCCCATCTGGATTGCGAACAGTGCGGCATGTGCATCGACGTCTGCCCGGTAGGAGCGCTGACCAGCGGGACCTACCGCTACAAGACGCGGCCCTGGGAGATGAACCACGTTGCCACCATCTGCACCCATTGCGGCGATGGCTGCAAGACGACGCTCGGCGTTCGCTCGACGTCGGACGGGTCGGAGATTGTGCGCGGCGACAACCGCGACAAGTCGGGGATGAATGGCGACTTTCTGTGTAACAAGGGGCGCTACGCATTCGATTTTGCCAATTCCGCCGAGCGCATCACGCAGCCTTTGTTGCGCGAGACCAATGGCGAGATGAAGCCGGTCAGCTGGGAAGAAGCGCTGACCCACATTGGCAGCAAGTTCGCCGAACTGCGCGACGCACGCGGCGGCAGGACAATTGGCGTTATCGGCGGCAACCGGCTGACCAATGAAGAGGCTTACCTGCTGCAGAAGTTCGCGCGGTCGGTCCTGCACACCAACAACATCGACCACCACCGCACGGCGGACTATGCGGCCTTCGCGCAATCGCTTGCCGGAACCGCGGGACGGACGGCGTCGCTGCGCGACACGCTGGCGGCGAAGGCCGTGCTGGTGGTGGGCGGCGACCCCACCAACCAAAACCCCGCCACCGCCTGGAACCTGCGCACAGCGGTGCGCCTGAACGGCGCGAGGCTCTACATTGCGAACACCACCGAGATCAAACTGCGACGCCAGGCAAAGGCGTTCCTGAAGGTGAATGAGTTTGGGTACGGCGCGCTGGCCGCGTACCTGGCCGGCGATGCTTCGGCCGCCGACGGTGCAGCCGCCGATCCGACCGCGCTGGCCAGCTTCCGCGACGCGCTGAAGGCCGAGGAGGACCTGCTGATCCTGTTCGGCTCGGAACTGCGCGGGGCGGAGCTGAAGCGCTGGATTGACATCGGCCTGACCCACCCCGGGGCAAAGTTTGCGCTGCTCGGCGACTATGCCAACTCGCGCGGCGCGGCGGACATGGGACTGCTGCCGGATATGCTGCCCGGCTACACGCCGATCGGCGCAATCGACACCGAATCGCCGTCCAGCCTGATTGCCCGCGAGTACATGTCTCCCACCTCGCCGGGCCTGGATATGCTGCAGATATTCGACGCAGCCGGAAAAGGCAATCTCTCCGTGCTGTACGTTGTCGGAGCGAATCCGATCGCGCGTTATGGTGTGGATGCGAACACGCTGAAGGATACGTTTGTCGTGGTGCAGGATATGTTCCTAACCGAAACCGCCGCGCTGGCCGACGTGGTGCTGCCAGCCGCGAATCTTTACGAGAAGTCGGGCTCGGTGACCAACAGCTACGGCGACCTGCAGCAGGTGAGGAAGGCCGGCGATCGCGCGGGCGTGCGCACCGATTTCGAAATGATTGTCCGCATTGCCGACAAGATGGGCGCGGACGTGCGCATGCTGGTGCCGTTCGGCTCCGGAGTTCGCGCCGACATGGGGCAGACACGCGGGGTGCAGTCCGGCGAGGCAGATCGTCACGCGGTTTGGCTGACCGCGAACGATATGGAGCCTCGGCTTAGCCCGTTCGATCCCGACGCGATCCTGGATGAGATCCAGCGCCTGGTTCCGGGCTACGACTTGATCCGGCTGCAACTGCTCTCGGGCAACGACCAGCACCTCTCACCTGCTGCCGCGCCCGTCAAGAACGCCGCGGGCCTGGTGCAGATCTCCAGCCGCCGCGACCTGGTGCTGCCGGCCAACGACACACTTTTTACCTCGGGAACGCTGGGACGCTATTCCGCGATGCTCACCGACCTGCAACAGAACGATGCCGGGCGTCCCCCCGTCCAGAACGATCGGACCGCGGCCGACTAGAACCCGGCAGCCAGAGAGAGACCTTGAACCATTTGACCAACTTCGAAGTCTTCCTGCTCCTGAGCGTGCTCAAGGTAGCGGTGGTGCTGGTGATTACGCTGATGGGCGTGGCCTACACTGTGCTGCTGGAGCGCAAGGTGATCGGCTACATGCAGAACCGCTGGGGCCCCACGCGGGTGGGACCGTTTGGACTGCTGCAACCGCTGGTCGACGGCGCCAAGCTGTTCCTGAAGGAAGACCTGATGCCGCTCGCGGTCGAGCGCCCACTCTATATTCTGGCGCCGGTGATTGCGCTGGGCTGCGCGCTGGTGTCAATTGGGGTGGTGCCGTTCGGCGCGGAAACGCACGTGTCAATCAACGGAAGCCCCGGCGTGGATCTGTTCGAGGTTGCCAATGTCAATATCGGGCTGCTGGTGATTCTCGGCATCACGTCGATCGGTGTGTATGGGATTGCGCTGTCGGGCTGGTCGTCGAACAACAAGTACTCGCTGCTGGGCTCACTGCGTTCGACCGCACAAGTGGTCAGCTACGAACTCGCGCTGGGCCTGTCGCTGGTGGGCGTGGTGCTGCGCGCACAATCGTTGAATTTGCGCAAGATCGTGGAGGTGCAGTCGACGCATGGACTGCTCTCCTGGAATTTTTTTGGCGGCTTCCAGTTTGTTGCGTTCTTTATCTACCTGATGGCTGCCTATGCAGAGACCAACCGCTCGCCGTTCGACCTGCCCGAGGCGGAGAGCGAGCTGGTCGCCGGCTATCACACCGAGTACAGCTCCATGAAGTTCGCGATGTTCTTCATGGCGGAGTACGGCAACATGATTACCGTAAGCTGCGTCGCCACGCTGCTTTTCTTCGGCGGCGCGTCCAGCCCGTTTGGACATCTCATCCCGGCCTTCGGCGGAGCGGTGGTGCAGGCGATTCTGTCCGTCTTCTGGTTTGTGGTCAAGGTATTTGGTTTCCTGTTTCTCTACATCTGGGTGCGGTCGACTCTGCCGCGCTTCCGCTATGACCAATTGATGAGCTTCGGCTGGAAGTTTCTGCTGCCGCTCGCCGTCGCCAACATCATCGTCAGCAGTCTCGTCCTCGCGCTGCGGGGATAGGGAGCTACTGCTTTACAATCTATAGATACGCAATGATTTATCACCTGGTTTAGAGAAGTTTTCCACGCGTTCCACAGAAGGACTCGACAGAACCCAATGCAACTCGCACTCTTCCTCATCTTTGGCGCACTGGCAGTCGCAGGAGCATTGAACCTGCTGTTTCAGCGCCACCCCATCAACAGCGCGCTGTCGCTGGTGGTGGTGATGATGTCGCTCGCGGTGCTCTATTGGTCGCTGGGTGCGGAGTTTCTGGCGGCCGCCCAGGTGATTGTCTACTCCGGCGCGATCATGGTGCTGTTTGTCTTCGTCATCATGCTGCTGAACGCCGGTGAGGAAGAACACACCAACGGCAGCCGAGCGGCGTACACGGTCGGCATGCCCGGCGCCGCAGCCATCTTCTGCCTGCTCAGTTTTGTATTTCTGTCGGAGGGCGGCGCGCTGAAAACCTCCAACATCGGTGGCGATCTCGGCAATGGTGTGGACAATATCGCCGCAGTCAGCGCCATGCTCTTCACCAAGCAACTGCTTCCCTTCGAGGTCACATCCATCTTGATCCTGGTGGCTATCCTTGGCGCAGTCGTGCTCGCACGGAAGGAGCAATGATGCTTACCTTCGACATGGTCTTCCTACCACTCTTCATTGTGGCGATGGCGGCTGCTGGGATCGTGACGGGACGCAAGCGTCGCGCTCGGCTGCTGCAGGAACGCGCGCGTAACGACCAGCAACGTTTCCTCCGCATGGGATTTCTTCGCAAACGCGCCCGACAGGAAGAGCAGCCCTCTCTTCCTGTGAACGTTCTCCGCACGGGGGCGAAGTAATCATGGTCCCTACCTCCTACTACCTCATCCTCGCCGCGATGCTCTTCTCCATCGGCATCGCCGCCTTCCTCATCAAGCGCAACGTCATCACAATTTTCATCTCGATTGAGCTGATGCTCAATGCGGTGAACCTGACTTTTGTCGCATTCGCCCACATGTGGCATCAGGTCAGCGGCCAGATCTTTGTCTTCTTCGTGATGGTGGTCGCCGCAGCCGAGGCTGCGGTTGGACTGGCGATTATCATCTCCATCTTCCGTACGCGTCAGACCCTCAACGTCGACGAGATCGATCTGATGAAACTATGAGCCCTATGCCCGCGAGTTATCTCTGGCTGATTCCGCTGCTGCCCTTCGCCGGCTTCCTGATCAATGGGACGCTGGGGCGCAGGCTTCCGCGGGCCGCGGTGAGCGCTGTAGCGCTGCTGTTTACGGCTGCCCCAGCGGCGCTGGTGGCCTGGCTTTGTGCGACCATGCGGGCGGCGGGCGAACTCACCATGTCCAGCAACGCCGGCCCATGGATTCAGGTCACCGGCTTCCAGGCGGACTTCGCCTTCACGGTCGATCACCTCACGCTCGTGATGCTGGGCGTGGTGACCGGCGTGGGCTTCATCATCCACATCTACTCGGTGGGATACATGGCCGAGGAAGAGGGCTACTGGCGCTTCTTTGCCTATCTGAACCTCTTCATGTTCTTTATGTCGGTGCTGGTGCTGGCCGAGAGCTTCCTGCTGCTGTTCGTTGGCTGGGAGGGCGTCGGACTGGCGAGCTACCTGCTGATCGGCTTCTACTTCAGGAAAACGTCCGCCGCGAATGCCGGCAAGAAGGCGTTCATCGTCAACCGCATCGGCGACTTCGGCTTCCTGCTGGCGATGTTCCTGCTGGTCGCCCACTTCGGCTCGCTGAACTTCACGCAGATATTTGCCACTGTCGGCCAGCATCCCGAGTGGCAGGGCGCCCGTTTCCTTACTGCCATCGCGCTGCTGCTGGTGCTGGGCGCAGCGGGCAAATCCGCGCAGATTCCGCTGTACGTGTGGCTGCCGGACGCAATGGAGGGCCCGACGCCGGTGTCAGCGCTGATCCACGCGGCCACCATGGTAACCGCCGGCATCTACATGGTCGCGCGCTGCCACACGCTGTTTGACCGCAGTCCGCTCGCGCTGGCCGTGGTTGCGTGCATCGGGGCGGCTACGGCAATCTTCGCAGCGTCGATCGGCATGGTGCAGCACGACATCAAGCGGGTGCTGGCATACTCCACCGTCTCGCAGCTTGGGTACATGTTCATGGCCTGCGGCGTGGGCGCGTATGCGGCCGGAATCTTCCACCTGCTAACGCATGCGTTCTTCAAGGCGCTGCTGTTCCTGGCGGCGGGGTCGGTCATCCACGCGCTGGGTGGCGAACAGGACCTGCGCCGGATGGGCGGGCTGCGCACACGCACGCCGATTACCTTCTGGACGATGAGCGCGGGTGTTTTCGCGATCGCGGGTATTCCGCCGTTCGCAGGATTTTTCTCGAAGGACGAGATTCTTTACCGCACATTCACTTCGCCCAGCCCGCTGCACATCGTTCTCTGGATGGTTGGCCTCATCACTGCGGGCATGACCTCGTTTTACATGTTCCGGCTGTGGTTCAAGACCTTCTTCGGACCTGCGTATTTCGACGAGCAGCGGAACTTGCACGACCACGGAGCAGCGATGTACCTACAGTCCGGCACTCACGCTGTGATGGTGGCAGACCATGACGAAGGCCACGCCGCGCACGAACGCGGTGCGCACGAGTCGCCGTGGATCATGCTTTTTCCGCTCATAATTCTCGCTATTCTCTCCGTTGTAGGAGGATTCGTCGGCGCTCCCTCATTCCTGTTCGGCCATGATGAGATCGGCCGCTTCCTCGATCCGGTCTTCGCGAGTGACGCCGCTCCCGCAGCCGCCTCTGCCAGCCACGGACTTGAGGCCCTCCTGGCCGCCATTTCCGTTCTCATTGCCGCCCTCGGCTACTATATCGCCTATGTTTTCTATTACAAGAAGCCGGAGATGGCGGCTGCACTTGCAGATCGGCACAAGGCCGCCTACGCGCTGCTCTCCCATAAGTATTGGGTAGATGAGTTCTACAGCAACTTTCTGGTGCTGCCTCTGCTGATGTTCACTCGCGGAATCCTGGAACTTATCTTTGAGCGCGGAGTGGTCAACGGTTCGGCCAGAGCGGCGGGCATGGGGACGCGAGGCTTCGCCTGGTTCGCCCGCAAGCAGATTTCGGGCAACATTCGCTCCTACGCGGGGTGGCTGGCGATTGGCGCTGCTGCCGTCCTCGCCGTGATGATTTTTGGCCGCTCGCTGTGGGTGCGCTCATGAGGACACGATGAATATCGATCACACCATCCTGACCCTCATCGTCTTTGTACCGCTCGCCGGAGCGCTGCTGCTGGCGCTGCTTCCGGACCGCGGCAAGACCATGCAGTGGGGCGCGCTCGGGGTCACGCTGTTTACCTTTGTGCTGACGCTGCACCTGCCCGCCCATTACTCCTACGGAGTCAAGTCCGGCACGTTCCAGTTCGAACAGAACATTCCGTGGATCGCCGGGCCCGCGATCCATTACCATCTGGGCGTCGACGGCCTTTCGATGTGGCTGATGGTGCTGACCGGCTTGCTTGCGCCGCTTGGCGTGCTGATCTCATGGCGCGCCATCGACCGCCGCAAGAAGCTCTTTTACGTCCTCTTCCTGCTGCAGCAAGTGGCGATGATGGGCATCTTCGCCTCGCTCGACATGTTCCTCTACTACGGGTTCTGGGAGATGTCGCTGGTACCGATGACGCTGCTGATCGCCACGTTCGGCAGATCGGAAAGACGCCGCCGCACCGCGATCAAGTATTTTCTGTACGCATTCATCCCATCCGGGTTGCTGCTGGTGGCGATGTTGTGGATTTACGCGCAGACCGACACCTTCGATCTGCCTACGCTGGCCAACCTCGCCGCGCAGCACGCGATCTCCGGCAATTCCACTGCGATGTGGATCGCTTCGCTCGCCTTTCTGCTGGCCTTTGCGGTGAAGGTACCCATCTTCCCGCTGCACGGGTGGCTCAGCGATGCGATCTTCGAGGCGCCCACCGCGGCCGTAATGGTGCTTGCGGGCAAGACGGCGCTCTACTCCATCCTGCGATTCTCCTTCGCGATCTTTCCCGCCGAGTCGCATCGCATCGCCCCGCTGCTGATCGCTTTGGCGGCCATCGGCATCGTCTATGGGGCGCTGCTCGCCCTGGTGCAGAACGACTTGAAACGTCTTGCGGCGTACTCCACCCTCGGCCATCTCAGTTTCATCGTCCTGGGCATCTTCACTTTCACGATTGCGGGACTGGGCGGCGGCATCTACCAGATCCTGAACGAATCGCTCGCGGGAGCGGCCTTGTTTATGCTGCTCGGCCTGCTTTACGAGCGCTACGGCACCTACGACATGCGCGACTACGGAGGCCTGGCCGCACAACTGCCATGGGTAGCGACCATGTTCGTCATTACCGGGCTGTCCATCATCGGCCTGCCGCTGCTGAACAGCTTCGTCGGCGAGTTCCTGATTCTCAGCGGGTCCATGCAGTCAGTCTTCGCGCACCATCACTTCTGGACCGCGCTCGCCGCGCTTGGCGTGATCCTAAGCGCGGCATACATGCTTACCATGATTCAGCGGGTGTTCTATTGCGACCTCGGCTTTAAACCGCGAACGGTTACCGGGTGGGACCTGGACGCGCGCGAACACCTGGCGCTATGGCCGATGGTTGCACTGTTCCTGATTATGGGAGTTGCGTCGCCCCTCTGGTTCCGGGCGATCGATCCAGCCGCAGTCGCCCTGGCGGGCCATCCCGCAACGGCCCAGGTTGCGCTGCCGGACCACGTGCTGAAGCTTGAGGCCGAAGCCAGCGGAGGAGCGAACGCCGCCGCGCCCGCACCGCTTCAGCCAGCTTCCGGAGGCGCGCGCTAATGGCCCTCCCCACTCCAGTGATCGCGCTGCTGCCTGAGTACGTCCTCACCGTCGCCGGCGTGCTGATCATGCTGATTGAGGCGGTGCTGAAGCCTGGCACCAGCCGCAAACCGCTGGGCTGGCTGGCCATCGCGGCCACGGTTATTACCGGCTGCATCGGCTGGTTTCAGATTCGGCTCGGCACCCTCAGCGCGTTCAGCGGATCGATTCAGGTCGATCGCTTCAGCATCTTCTTCCACCTGCTGATCGGCGCCGTGGTGGTGGCCACGCTGCTTGCGTCGCTCGATTACTTTGAGGGCGATGCGGCATCGGGAGTGGCGGGGAACGCCGGCGAATATTACGCGCTGGTCCTGTTTGGGGCGGTCGGCATGATGTTCATGACCTGCTCGACCGAGTTGCTGATGGTCTTCATCGGACTGGAAATCTCGTCGATCTCGACCTACATCATGGCCGGCTTCCGCAAGGGCCAGGCCTCGGGCTCGGAGGCCTCGATCAAGTATTTCCTGCTGGGTTCCTTCGCGACGGCTTTCTTCCTGTACGGCATCGCGCTGGCGTTCGGCGCCACCGGCAGCACCAGCATCGCAGCGATCGCCGCCGCGCTCGGCTCCAGCGCGCCGTCGCACATGGCATTTCTCGCGCTGGCAATGATGATTGTCGGACTGGGCTTCAAGGTTTCCGCCGCTCCGTTCCATGTGTGGACGCCCGATGTCTACCAGGGGGCGCCCGCTCCGGTGGTTGGCCTGATGTCCACCGCTCCCAAGGCCGCGGCTTTCGCGGTCCTGCTGCGCATCACTTTCTCAGGCTTTCCCTCGATGGAACACCGCTGGGGCATGCTGCTGTGGTTGCTGGCCGCGCTCTCCATGACCATCGGCAACCTCGGCGCGCTGATGCAGACCGATGTAAAGCGCATGCTCGCCTACTCCAGCATCGCCCACGCCGGGTATCTGCTGGTCGCCTTCACCGCGTTCCCGCGCGACGGCATAGCGGCCGCCTGCTTCTACACCGCGGCCTACGCCGCGATGAATGTCGGCGCGTTCGCCGTGGTGACCCAGGTTGGTGGATACGGAGAGAAGCTGCGCACGATCGAGGACTATCAGGGCCTGGCCACGCGGCGCCCTGTGCTCGCCGCTCTGCTGGCCTTCTTCCTGCTCTCGCTGATCGGGATTCCGTTTACCGGCGGCTTCTTCGGCAAGTTTTACGTCTTCGCCGCCGCGCTGGAGGCGGACCATGTCTGGCTCGCCGTCATCGGACTGATCAACAGCGGCGTGGCCTGCTTCTACTACTTGAAGCTGCTCGCCTCAATCTACGCGAAGCCCGAGGATGAAGCGGCCCAGGACGCCAGCAGCGTTGTTCCGGCCGAGCGCATTGGCGTGCCCGCCGGGATCGGACTTCACTCGCCGCGGCAGCCACGCTGATGCTGGGAATCTTTCCCGGCCGCGTGCTTCACCTGGCCAACAATGCGGGTAAGACCCTCAGTCCGGATAGCGCTCAGGGTATTGCCGGCGCTTCCCCGGCCGCACCCCAGGTCAGCCCGATTTTCAGCCTCAAGCGGTAGCTATCGAGCTATCGAGCTATCGAGCATCCCAGATCCAGCCGAATCTTGCACGTCTAGCCTTATCCGTGACTTGCAACTCGTTCAGAATCAGTGCGCCTGTTGATCTGTATTGAAACCGCCTACACCCAGGAGGCTCTCGCAGGTGCAAATTCGACTCCACCCGATTTCGTTCCGGTATGATCTCCGTATGGCAGTCATCCACATCTCGCGCGCCGAAGCAGCCAATCACTTCGACGGACTCATTGCTCGTGCTGACAGCGGCGACGAGGTCCTCATCGAATCTGGTGAACGGGTTGTGGCTCGGCTGTTGCCCGGTGATAAAGTACGCCCGCGACTGCTTTCCGAGACGCTCAGGATACTCCAGGAGCGCGGTTCCACAGTAACCCTCGATGACGAATTTGGACGTGATCTCGAAGAGGTCATCAAGAGCCACCCTGAGCCGTTGAACCCGCCGTCGTGGGACTGATCCTCGACTCCAGCGTTGCCATCGCCGCCGAGCGTCGCGGCGACACGCCATCGCAACTGGTCGCACAGGTTGTTGATCTGGCTGGCGACCAAGAAGCAGCTCTTTCCTCGGTTGGCCTCACTGAGCTCATCCACGGGATCTATCGGGCAGACTCGCCGCGGGGGCGGCTCCGTCGTGAGTCCTTCGTTGAGGAACTCCGAGCTGGGCTGACGGTATATCCGTACACTGAGGCAGCCGCCTTGATCGCCGGGCGGATCAACGGTGAACAGATGAGTAAAGGAATTGCCGTTCCTTTCGCCGATCTCCTGATTGGCGCGACCGCGCTTTCGCTCGGATACTCCGTGTTGACTGCCAATGTCCGACATTTCAATGTGATCCCCGGTCTCGGGGACATTTCGCTCTGAGAAGACGAAAACATCTCATCTGGCTGATTTGGGATGATTTGGGGTGGTGCGCCCGGAGCGATTCGAACGCCCGACCTACTGGTTCGTAGCCAGT
>Ga0182030_10023416_pt1 | contig 11420 bp, 10 predicted proteins | sample 812S3MmetaG_FD_121299 | JGI IMG/M metagenome (GOLD analysis project Ga0182030, IMG submission 121299) | Permafrost microbial communities from Stordalen Mire, Sweden - 812S3M metaG (Illumina Assembly) | ecosystem: Environmental > Terrestrial > Soil > Wetlands > Permafrost | place: Sweden...
CCGGAGGACGCGAGCGCCCTGGAGTCGTTCGTGAAGTGGAGCGATGGCGCGCCGCTCGTCGCTCGCCGCGCCATGGGCCGCGGGGAGGTGTGGGTGGTGACGCTGCCCTTCTCGGTGGACGAGAGCGATCTCGCGCTCCGTCCGGCCTTCCTCGCGCTGCTCGACGCGTGGGTGCACGCGGCTCGCGAGCGAGCCGCCCCCAAGCGCAGCGACGTGGGCACGACGTGGAGGTTCCCGGGCGCGCACGCCGTCGAGATGCAGGGGCCCAGGGGACCGATCGCCGTGACGCGCGACGAGGGCGTCGTGCGCGCCGTGCCCCCGCTCGTGGGGATCTACCGGCTCTCGGTGGACGGCAAGGCCGAGACGCGGGTCGCCGCCCCGGTCGCGCGCGAGCTCGACTTCCGGCCGCGTCCCGCCGCGCCGACGACGGGGGGCGAGGGGATGGGCGAGCGGCGCGCCGCGGTCGACATCAGCGGGCAGGTGGCGCTGGCGCTGCTGGCGCTCGTGGCGGCGGAGATTGCGCTCCGCGCATGGTCGCGACGCAAGGTCGAAGCGGTTTGACTGGGTCGCGTGGATCACGCGGCACAGGCTCCCGAAGGTCGCCTAGGCTAAGGCCCGATGACGATCGCCATGCGTGCCGCTCTCGCGGGACTCCTCCTGACGGCCGCGGGCTGTCACAGCGCCGGGCCCTACGGTCACTCCCCCCGCTACGTCGAGCTGAGCGACGAGACCACGGCCGTGGCGAGCGCGCGCGAGTACGACCCGGTCATGGTGGAGCGGCAGCCCGAGGAGTGGCACAAGGGAAAAGTGACGCTCTTCGGCGTCGTCGAGAGCCGCGCGGCGGGTCCCGGAGGGCAGGCCCTCCTCAAGCTGTCCGTCCGTCGCCTCGATCCGCGCAACCTCTGCGGCAGCGAGCAGGACGACGACTCTTGCCGCGTCACCGTGAGCGACAAGGACTTCGGCGTCGTGTGGGCGCTGGTCACCCTTCGCGGCGACGACGACGTGGGTCCCCGCTCCGTCGGCCAGCGCTCCCTCGTGCGCATCGTCGGTAGCCTGGGGCAGGACGTCGCCCCCTCCGACGGAGCCCCCATCGTCCACACGAGCTACGCCCGCCACTGGCCCGTCTACTTCTACGTGACCCGCGCCAGCGCGCGCGACATGCGGCAGTGAACGCGTAGCCCCCGGCTTCAGCGCTTCTCGATCATCGCGCTCAGCCGCTCGTCCACGGCCCCCGCGGCTTCGTCCGCCAGCGCCCGCGCCTCTGCCAGCAGCGCCACGCACGCCGCCCGCTTCTCGGCGACGTACGCCGGGTCCTGCACGTCCTTCAGGTTGATCAGCACGTTCCACAGCCCGCCTCGCACCCCCGCGAACGCGATCTGCACCCCGACCGCGCCGTCGCTCAGCGAATTCGGGTTGCCGTGCGTCACGACCGCGCGCGCCAGCTGCATCGCCGCGTAGCTCGCCTCGGCCGTCGACCACGGGACCTGCACCGCCGCCTTGAGGCCCTCCTGCATCTTGCGCGTCCGCTCCGCCTTCTCCCCGGGCGTGCCCTGCGGCAGCCGCAGCGCGTCCATGAACCCCTGGAACGCGTCCGAGTCCGCGTCGACGGCCGTCATCAGCTGGTCCTTGATCCTCTGCGCCTCCTCGGCCACGCGTGCGAGCTCGGCGTCCCGCGCCTCGGTCCCCTCCTTGCCGTAGGTCAGGTTCGCGACCATCGACGCCAGCGCCGCCCCGAGGGCGCCGGCGAGGGCCGCCACCGAGCCCCCTCCCGGAGCCGGCGAGTCGCGCGAGACCTCGTCGGTGAAGTCGAGCACCGTCCGCTGCACGAGGGCGCTCGGCGGGACCACGGGTAGCCCGAGGATCTTCGTGCGCACGTCGAACGGCGCGACGTCGTTCAGGCCCAGCGACGTCACCGCTGCCCGCAGCACGTCGCCTACCGGCTGCCCCAGCGTGCGCCCCTGCTTGCCCAGGTAGTACTTGCCCGCCTGCATCATCGCCGCCACGGGCACGACGCCGACGATCTCGCTCCCGGTGACGACGAGGCCGCGGTCGGCGGCGAGCTTCCGCGACGCCTCGAGCACGTCGTGCGGGGGCGTCGTCGCGAAGTCCGTCAGGTTGATCGACACCTGCGCCCGGTCGTAGTCCTTCACGTACCAGCCGACGGCCTTGCAGGCCTTGAAGAGCCCCGGCCGGTACACCTGTTTGCCCACGACGTTCGGCGGGTCGAGATCGTTCGACCTCAGGAGCTCGCCGAGGTCGTAGCCGTGCTCCGCCGTGCAGTGCGACGCGACCGCCTCGTAGCTCGTGCCGACGAAGTCGCAGCTCCCGCAGGGGAACGAGCCCTCGCGGTAGAGGAGCTTCTTGCCCCGCGAGTAGTACGGCGCCGTGTTGCCGCTGCGAGCGACACGCCCCTTCTCGCGGAGCGCGAACGCGAGGTCCGAGGCGTGGTTCTTGTCGGTCGAGTTGAGGTTGATGTTGTAGGCGATGAGAAATGGGCGCGCCCCGATGACCGTCGCGCCGGCCGCGGCGTTCATCTCGGCGGGGCCGAAGTCCGGCTTCCACGCGGGGTCGGCGAGCTTCTTCCCGAGGGCCTCGTATTCGCCGCGACGGATGTCGGCCAGGTTGCGGCGCTCGGGTCTCGTCGCTGCGGCCTCGTAGAGATAGACGGGGATGCGGAGCTCCCGTCCCACGCGCTCGCCCAGGCGCTTCGCGATGGCGACGCAGTCGTCCATGGTGACGCCTTCCACCGGGACGAACGGGCACACGTCCGTCGCTCCCATGCGCGCATGGGCCCCGGAGTGCGTCCGCATGTCGATGACCTGCGCGGCCGTCGCGATGGCGGCGAAGGCCGCGTCCTCGACCCCGGCGGGCGTCCCGACGAACGTCACCACCGTCCGGTGCGTGTCGACACCGGGTTCCACGTTGAGCAGCGTCACGCCGCTCGTGGCCTCGATGGCGTCGGTGATCCGCTTGATCTTCGCGCGGTCGCGCCCCTCCGAGAAGTTCGGGACGCACTCGACGAGGGGCGTGGGCATGCTCTTGGGGCTTCTTGTAGCGGCGGACGGCCGGCGCGTCGAAGACTACTTGTTCGCCTCGAGGCACGACGTGCCCACGTAGACCCGACGCCTCCGGCCACGGCGCCCCGGCTCGTCGCCAATCCAGTCCCAGCACGTGTACCGGGTCTTCTCGCCACAGCCCGACACCGCGATCGTCTGCCTCGCTCTCGGGTCCACGTGGCCCTCGAACTTCTCCCGCCACATGTCCATGCGCTCTGGGTCGCCGGCGATGGCCGGCGGCGCGGGCGGCATCGGTGAAACGCGCTCCGCGTCCACGCGGTCCATCGGGCAGAACGCCGCCGACGAGAAGTCGCGACGCGCCTGGTCCGCCGAGGCGACGCCGTGCGGGGCGGCCTCGCACCCCAGCAGCGTCAGGGCCGCGGCGATCCGTCCGAGCGCGCGAACGATGGGAACGACCATGCCCGTGCGATACGCAACCGCCGTACCGCGACGCCGTCACTTGCGATGCGTGAAGTACTTCTCCATCGCGAAGAGGTCCTCGTCGCCCAGCCCCTCGGCGACGGCCTGCGCCACCTCGCGCGTGATCTCGCGCTGCACCGGGAGGGTGAGCCCCACCTCCTGCTGCAAGGCGAGGTTCAGCGCCCCGTCCTTCAGCGCGAGCGCCAGCGTGAACTCGGCCGAGCCGTAGTCGCGCGCCAGCACCTTGTCCCTCTTGCTCACGTAGCTCGGCGACGCGAACGCCCCCGACGTGAACGCGTGCACGACGGTCTCGCGCGCGAGCCCGGCCCGCTCGCCCAGCGCCAGCATGCTCGCGAACGCCACGAAGTGGTGCGCGCCCACGCCGTTGAGCACCACCTTCAGCGCCTGCCCCTGCCCGATGCCGCCCGCGCGGAGCAGCCGGTCGCACATCGTTCGCAGCACCGGCGTCGCGCGCTCGACGTCCGCGTCGGCCCCGCCCACCAGGGCGAGCAGCTCCCCGCGCGCCGCCGGTCCCACGCTCCCGCTCACCGGCGCGTCCACGAAGCGCGCCCCCCTCGCCTCGATGGCCCGCGCCGCTTCGCGCGCGGCGGCCCGGCCGATGGTGGACATTTCCACCAGCACGGCGTCCGGCTCGATCGCCGAGAGCACGCCCTGCGGGCCGCCGAGGATCTCCTCCAGCGCCATCGCGTCCGCCACGCACGTCACGACGATGCTCGCGCCCCGCGCGGCGTCGGCCGGCGTCGTCGCCACGCGCGCCAGCGCGGAGAGCCCGTCCGCGCGCGCCCCTGTACGATTCCACACCGTCAGCGGGAATGCCGCCGCGACGCGCCTCGCCATGGGCCTGCCCATGTTCCCCAGGCCCAGGAACGACACGAGGGGTTTGTCCGGCGCGACCATGCGGCGGGTCTAGCACGGCGGGGGCGGCATACCTGACACACGGGGGGTAGAAAGGGAGCCCTTCCTGCCCGGCCTCCACTTGCGAAAGGCCCTCGGCGCGGCGATAGTTCCCTGTTCCATGCCGTCCGAATTCCGCCTCCGTACGAGCTTCGAGCCCAAGGGAGATCAGCCGCAAGCCATCGAGCAGCTGATGCACGGGCTGGAGGCCAACGAGAAGCACCAGGTCCTCCTCGGGATCACCGGCTCGGGCAAGACGTTCACCATCGCCAACGTCATCCAGCGCTCCAACAAGCCGACGCTCATCCTCGCGCCCAACAAGACCCTCGCGGCTCAGCTCTATGGCGAGATGCGCGAGCTCTTTCCCGAGAACGCCGTCGAGTACTTCGTCAGCTACTACGACTACTACCAGCCCGAGGCGTACATCCCGTCGACCGACACGTTCATCGACAAGGACGCCATCATCAACGACCAGATCGACCGCATGCGCCACTCGGCGACGGTCGCGCTGCTCTCCCGGCGCGACGTCATCATCGTGGCCAGCGTCTCGTGCATCTACGGCATCGGCAGCGCCGAGAGCTACCACGGCCTCGTCATCCAGCTCACCAAGGGCGAAGAGCTCCGGCGCGACACGCTCCTCCGGCAGCTCGTCGACATCCAGTACGAGCGCAACGACGTCGACTTTCACCGCGGGACGTTCCGCGTGCGCGGCGACGTGGTCGAGATCTTCCCGACGTACGAGCACGAGACGGCGATCCGCATCGAGTTTTACGGCGACGACATCGAGTCCATCAAGGAGGTCGACCCGCTCCGCGGTCGTGTGAAGGAGAACCTCGAGCGGTATGCCATCTACCCGGGCTCGCACTACGTCACGCCGCAGCTCCAGATGCGGCGCGCCGTCGACAGCATCCGCGAAGAGCTCCGCGAGAGAATCGACTTCTACGACAAGGAGGTGCGCTTCCTCGAGAAGCAGCGGATCGAGCAGCGCACGCAGTACGACCTGGAGATGATGGAGCAGATGGGCTTCTGCCAGGGCATCGAGAACTACTCGAGGCACCTGTCGGGTCGAAAGCCGGGGGAGGCCCCGCCGACGCTCATCGACTACTTCCCGCAGGACTTTCTCATCGTGGTCGACGAGTCGCACCAGACGGTGCCGCAGCTCCAGGCCATGTACCGGGGGGATCGCGCCAGGAAGGAGACGCTGGTCGACTACGGGTTCCGCCTCCCGAGCGCGCTCGACAACCGGCCGCTGAAGTTCGAGGAGTTCGAGGGCAAGGTCCGCCACGCCATCTACGTCTCGGCGACGCCGGGGGAGTACGAGCTGCAGAAGGCGCAGGGCGTCGTCATCGAGCAGCTCATTCGCCCGACGGGCCTCATGGACCCCGAGGTCGAGGTGCGTCCCGTCTCGGGGCAGGTCGACGATCTCCTCGGCGAGATCAAGGACCGCTGCAAGAAGAACGAGCGTGTCCTCGTCACGACGCTCACGAAGCGGATGAGCGAGGACCTCACCGACTACTACCGAGAGCTCGGCGTGCGCGTCCGGTACCTCCACTCGGACATCGACACCCTCGAGCGCATCGACATCCTGCGCGATCTGCGCCTCGGCGAGTTCGACGTGCTCGTCGGCATCAACCTGCTCCGCGAGGGGCTCGATCTCCCCGAGGTGTCGCTGGTCGCCATCTTCGACGCCGACAAGGAGGGGTTCCTCCGCAGCCCGCGCTCGCTCATCCAGACGATGGGGCGCGCGGCGCGCAACGTGAACGGGCGCGTCATCATGTACGCCGACCGCGTGACCAACGCGATGAAGCACGCGATGGACGAGACGACGCGCCGGCGCATCGTGCAGCGTCAGTACAACACCGACCACGGCATCATCCCGACGACCATCGTCCGCGCCGTCATGAACATCAACCCGGCGAGCGGCACCATCGACTACCTGAACGTCCCCAAGCTCTCGAGGGTCGCGCAGGCGAACGGCGGAGCGGACGTCGACGTGCAGGAGCGGCTCGCGGGCATGCGCCTCGAGATGTTCACGGCCGCGGAGAACCTCGAGTTCGAGAAGGCCGCGCGCCTCCGCGACGAGCTGAAGAAGCTCGAGGCGCTGGCCGGGGTCGAGGCGGGCACGGGGACCGACGGCGTGGCGTTCGATCCCTATGCGGGCGGCAAGAGACGCGGCAGCGGCGTCCGCGGCAAGGGCACGGCGAAGACGGCGGCGCCGAAGACGGGTCGGCGGTACAAGACGCGCTAGCCGGCGGAGCGCTTCGACGACGGGCTCACCTCGCGAAACACAGCCACCGCGCCGACGACCTCGCCGCCGGTGCGCCGCAGGGGACGCGACGACGCGAGCACCCTGCGCGTGCCCAGCACCATCTCCTGGCCGTCCACCCGCTCGCCGGCCAGCGCCTTCGCCAGGGGGCGGGCCTGGCGCGGCAGCGGCGTCGCGCCGTCGGCGGCGTAGACGCCCTCGCGGTCCAGCCACGTGGGGCCGCTCTTCGCCGTGGAGAAGCCGTCCATCCCGAGGAGCCGGGTCGCCTCGGAGTTCCACTGGAGCGGGTGGCCGTTCGCGTCCGTCACCATCACCGCCTCGCCCAGCGCGTTGAGGAACGCCGTGTCCGACGCGCCGCCGGCCATTCCCTTCGAGCCCGGGGGCAGCTTTCCTTCGACCATCAGCTTCACGTGCTCGCCGAGCGCCTCCGAGAACCCGCTGCCCTTCTCGACGTAGCGCGTGATCCCGAGCTGCCGGAGCAGGGCGAGATCGGTCGGGCTCGCGCCGGCGCTGATCGCGATGGTTACGCAGCGATCGAAGACGGCGGTCCCCTGCAGGTGCATCGCCAGCTCCACCCCGCTCATGTGCGGCATGTGCAGATCGAGCACGAGGAGATCGGGCGTCCAGCCGGCGAGCCGCTTCATCGCGTCGAGGGCGTCGGGCGAGCGCTCGATGCGCGCCGTCGGGTTGACCTTCTTGATGCGCAGCTCGATGAGCTTCGCGATCGCGTTGTCGTCCTCCACGATGAGGATACCCAGCCCCGGCGCCTCGCGCGGCGCCTCGACCCGCGTGCGGCGGAGCGACCACACGACCGACTCCATGTCCGCCGGCCGCGCCATCGGGTCCTTCGCCAGCATGCGATCGACGAGCTCGGCCAGGGCCGGCGGCGTGTCTCCGCGGAGCGACCCCACGGGCGGCGCGAGCGAGGCCGTGTGCGCCCGGTAGAAGTCCATCACGTCCTCGCCGTAGAACGGCGGCTGCCCCGTCAGCAGCTCGAAGGCGACGACGCCGAACGCGTACACGTCGACGAGGTGCCCGAAGCGCGTCTCGACGGTGTTCGTGAACGTCTCGGGCGCCATGTACGGGAGCGTCCCCGACACCTTGCGCTCCGTCCCGAGCGCCTCGGTCTCGAAGAGGCCGAAGTCCATGAGGACCAGCCGCCCTCCCGGGCACACCATGATGTTCGCGGGCTTCACGTCCCGGTGCACGAGGCTCGCCCGGTGCACCGCGCCGAGCGCCTCGGCCAGCGGAAGGAGCAGCTCGAGCACCTCGGGGATGGTGAAAGGCTCGCGGTTCGCGATGCGCGCCTCGATCCGGTTCTCGAGGGTCGTGCCGGTGAGGTGCTCCATGACGACGTAAGGCAGGCCCGCGTGGTCCCCGATGCCGTAGATGGTCACGACGCCTTGATGGCGCATCGACGCCAGCGCGCGCGCCTCGCTGAGGAGATGCTCGGTCGCGACGCCGTCGTCGCGCGGCACCTTCACCGCCACCGAGCGCTGGAGCCGCGTGTCGAGCGCCTCGTACACCGTGCCCATGCCGCCCACACCGAGCACCGAGCGGAGGACGAGGTCCCCGATGTGCTCGCCCATGGCAAAGCGGCCGACGACCACTTCGTTGAGCGGGGTGGTGATTTTCGGCGAGTCGGCCAAAGCTGTCCCGAGCAGGATACCGCGCCCTCTCTTCCCGGCGGTCTAAACCTCGTCCAGACCGTGCTTGCGGCTCAGCTCCTCCACGACGGCGCGCACGTCCTGAGCGCGAGCGCGCGGCATCACGAGGACCGCGTCGTCGGTCTCGACGAGCACGAGGTCACTCACGCCGAGGAGAGCGAAGCGTCGCTTCTTGCCGGTGGAGAGGTCCTTCACGAGGTTGTTCGCGGCGTCGACGGTGACCGTCCCCTCGGGCAGCGCGTTCCCTTCCGCGTCGTGGCGAGCGAGCTCCCACGAGACCTCCCAGCTTCCGACGTCGTTCCACCCGAAGCTCCCCGGGACGACGGCGACCCGCTCGGCCTTCTCCATGACCCCGTGATCGATCGAGATGCTCGGCAGCGACGGGAAGACCGCCTCCAGCACGCGCGCTTCGTCGCCCTTCTCCGCGGCGGCATCGAGGTCGGTGAGGGCGGCGGCGAGGGCGGGCAGGTGCCGGCCGATGGCCTCGAGCATCACGTGGGCGCGGAAGACGAACATGCCCGCGTTCCACAGGTGACGTCCCCCCGAGACGAACCGGTCGGCCCGCGCGCTGTCGGGCTTCTCGACGAAGTGCGTGACGGCGTGGGCTCCTTCGGCGAGCACGCCGCCGACCTCGATGTAGCCGTAGCCGGTCTCGGGGCGCGTGGGCGCCACGCCGATGGTGGTCAGCCAGCCCTGCTCCGCGGTGCGGATCGCGCGCTCGAGGACGGCGCGGAACCCCGGCTCGTCCGAGATGAAGTGGTCGGCGGGGAGCACGACGACGATGGCGTCGGGATCGGTGCGCGCGATGGTCGCCGCGGCCCAGCCGATGGGCGCCGCGGTGTTGCGCGCCACGGGCTCCGCGAGGAGATGCGCGCGCGGCACGTCGGGCAGCGCGAGCGCCGTCGCGTCGAGGAGGGTCGTGCTCGTCGCGACCCACACGTGCGAAGGCTCGATGAGCGGACGGAGGCGGCGGATCGTCGCGGCGATGAGCGACTCGTCGCCGGGCCCCGCGAGGGCGAGGAGCTGCTTGGGCCGTGCGCGTCGCGACGCGGGCCAGAAGCGCGTGCCCGAGCCGCCGGCGAGGATGACTGCGTGGACCTGGGGCATCGTGCATGCTGCTCGTACCACGCCCGCGGGCGCGTGGCAGGATGGGCTCGGCGCGATGGGTGAGGTTCTCTTCGACGAGACGCTCGATCACGGGCGATGCGTGGCGGTGACGCTCCCCGAGGCGGACGCGGCGGTCACGACGATGGCGGCCGAGAGGCTCTTGCCGGAGGAGCGCGAGGCGGCGGCGGCCTTCGGTGCCGTGAGGCGGCGAGGCTGGGTCGGAGGAAGGGTGGCGATGCGCGAGGCGCTGGCGCGCATCGGGAAGACGGCGCCGCCGATCCTCGCCGATGAGCGGGGGGCGCCGCGGTTGCCGCCGGGGCTCGCGGGGTCGATCAGCCACAAGGAGCACGTCGCGGTGGCTCTCGTGGCGATCGAGGAGGCGGCGAAGGTGGGGGTCGACGTGGAGGTGGATGCGCCGCGCGGGCGTGACATCGCGGCGAGGGTGCTGCGGCCGGAGGAGCTGGCGGCGCTGGAGGGGATGGGAGAGGAGGAGAGGGCGCGGTCGGTGCTGCTGCGATTCTCGGCGAAGGAGGCGGTGTACAAGGCGCTCGATCCGTACGTAAAGAGGTACGTGGGGTTCCTCGAGATCGCGGTGGTGCTGAAGGACGACGGCACGGGGGAGGTGACGCCGCACCTGCCGGAGGCGGAGGGGCGCTTCGCGTTCGAGGTGCGGTGGGTGAGGCGCGAGGGGCTGCTGCTGACGACGGCGCGGGTAGCGAGGGTGCGGGGGTCCTAACGCGTGCAGCAGAAGTCGGTGTTCCTGCCGTCGAAGTCGGGCGTGGGGGCGCTGCAGTGGAGGCCCGGATCGAGCGACGTGGGATCGTCGGCGGCGTCGACGCACTGGTAGCCGTAGGAGCCGGAGGCGCAGGCCGCCGTGAGGATGTCGTCGGGCGTGCAGCTCGAGGTGCCGTAGGTCCACCGGAAGCAGCAGTACTGGTCGCTGCCGCTCGGGCTCAGGACGGGCGTGCTGCAGGACACGCTCGGGCCGACGCTCTCGGGGTTATCGCCCGCTGCGCAGGTGAAGCCTTCGGCGCCGCCGGAGCAGGAGATGGTGGTGTCGGCGGTGCAGCCCGGGATGGCCGTGATGCCGTCGTCCTCGCCGGCGATGAGGCCGGGGCGGCATGCCGCGGCGGAGAGGGCGAGGCCGGCGAGCAAGAGGCGGAAGGGTGCGGATCGCGGGGGCATGGCTTGGTCTAGACTCGGGCGCCCGGAGGCCGCCCATGTCCATTGTTCTCTACCATCACCCCTTCACTCGCGCGTCGAACGTCGTCTGGATGCTCGAGGAGGCCGGCGTCGACTACGAGCTCCGCTACGTGGACATCATGGCCGGCGCGCACAAGGCGCCCGCGATCCTCGCGCTGAATCCCATGGGCAAGATCCCCATCCTCACAGACGGGGACGCGGTCGTGACGGAGGCGGCCGCGATCGGGCTCTACGTGGCCGACCGGTACGCGTACGGGCGGCTGGCCCCGAAGGTCGACGATCCGGCGCGCGCGACGTACCTGCGGTGGTCGCTCTTCGCGCCGTCGGTCATCGAGCCGGGCTCCATGGCGAAGGCGCAGGGCTGGGCGTTCAAGGAGGGGCAGGCGGGGTGGGGCTCGCACGAGGCGATGCTGTCGGCGATGGAGAGCGCCATCGCGGGTCGGGCGTTCGTCCTCGGGGACACGTTCTCGATGGCCGACGTCATCTTCGGCGGGACGGTCCGGTACATGCTCCGCTTCAAGCTGGTGGAGGCGCGGCCCGCGTTCACAGCGTACGCGGAGCGCCTCGCGGCCCGGCCGGCGTCGCAGCGGGCGGACGCGCGGAACGCGGCTGTTCGCGAGGAGCATGGGCTGAAGATGGGGTGAGGCTCGTTCCGGAGTGAGTGAGGCTCGTTTTCGGGGGAATGAGGCTCGTTCACGAGGCAGCGAAGGAGGCTCGCTGTCGAGCGAGTGAGGCTTGTTCCCGACCTGGTGAGGCTTGTTCCCGACCTGGTGAGGCTTGTTCCCG